>Ga0070734_10002058_pt1 | contig 26224 bp, 22 predicted proteins | sample Coa_R1_8_FD_66444 | JGI IMG/M metagenome (GOLD analysis project Ga0070734, IMG submission 66444) | Surface soil microbial communities from Centralia Pennsylvania, which are recovering from an underground coalmine fire - Coalmine... | ecosystem: Environmental > Terrestrial > Soil > Unclassified ... | reverse complement strand
AAGCATCGATCTTCTTGCACTGCTTCAGCTCGCCGCTTCGCGGCGAAAGCCCCCTCCGGCCGCGCTCGCTACGCTCGCGCGTCCACCTCCCACCGTTCGCTTCGCTCACGGGGGAGGAAAATAAGGCGCGAAGCCTGCCCCCTCCGCTTCGCGCTACGCGCTCAGCACCTCCCACCGTTCGCTTCGCAACGGGGGAGGAAAATAAAGCGCGAAGCGGAGGCTGCTTCGATTATATCCGCGCTTCGATCAGGCGGGGATGTGAATCCGAGATCGCGTCGGCGAATTGCTGCGCGAAGTCTTCGATTCGCTCGGCACGCGAAGCTTCGACTCCCATGCCGTTCGCGAGCTTGACCCAATCGAGCTCCGGGTTGTGCAGGTCGAGCATCGAGAGCGCCTTCGGCCCCGCATTCATGGCGCCGACGCGCGCCAGTTCGATGTTCAGGATCGCATAGGAGCGGTTCGCGAAGATCACGGTTGTGACGTCGAGCTTCTCGCGCGCCTGGGTCCAGAGCGCCTGGAGCGTGTACATCGCGCCTCCATCGCCGTGGATGGCAACGACCTTGCGGCCGCTGCCGGCAATCGCTGCACCCGTCGCCAAGGGCAGTCCTTGCCCGATCGAGCCTCCGGTGAGCGAGAGCCAGTCGTGCGGCGGCGCGGTCGCCGTCGCAACGGCGGTGCCGACTCCGCAAGTCGCGCCCTCGTCGGAGACAATGGCGCCTTCCGGCAGATGCCGGGCGATCACCTGTCCGATCGTGTACTGGTTGAAGCCGTCGGCCGGCATGCCGGGACGCGCGAACTCGGCAATCTTCGAAGGAGTCTTCGGCGCGCCAATCGCCTCGGCCACGGCTTCGAGAGCGCTCGTGCCGTCCTCATGCGGGTGTGCGAGATAATGAATCGCCGCGTTCGCCGGCGTGCACCAGCTCGGCTTTCCGGGATAAGCGAAAAAGGAGACGGGAGGCTTCGTTCCAACCAGAACGAGGACCTCGACGCTCGACAGAAACTCGACTATCTGTTCGGCGAAATAGGGAACGCGTTCGACCGGAACGCGTCCGGCGCCACGCTGCAGCCGCGGCGCGAAGGTGTCGCAGAGGAGCCGCGCGCCCGATTTGCCGGCAATGCGGCCGGCGGCGAGAAGCCCCCGTTCCTTGAGAGCGTCTCCGCGCATAAGGATCGCGCATTTGCGTCCCGAACCGATCGCGGCTGCGACGCGTGCGATGGCGGCGTCGTCGACTTTCGCGGGCCGTTCGCGCGGCAAAGGCGGCGACGGACCGTCCGCGCCGTTCCAGGCTGTGTCCGCGGGAAGGATGAGCGTTGCGATCTGCCCCGGCGGCTTCAGCGCGGCAGCGACGGCGCGCGCGCCATCAGCCGCGACCGTGAGCGCGCTGGTGGACGCGTGCACCCAGCCGGAGACAGGGCGTGCAAGTCCCAAGATGTCGGATGCGAGCGGCGCATCGTATTGCGCGTGATAGGTGGCGTGATCGCCGACGATGTTCACGATCGGCGTGGCCGCGCGCCGTGCGTTGTGAAGATTGGCGCTGCCATTGCTGAAACCCGGACCAAGATGCAGCAGCGTCGCGGCGGGCTTTTCCGCGATCCGGCCATAGCCGTCTGCCATGCCGGTGACCGCGCCTTCGAACAGGCCCAGCACTGCGCGCATGCCGCTCACCTTGTCGAGCGCCGCAACGAAATGCATTTCCGAGGTGCCGGGATTGGCGAAGCAGACATCCACGCCGCAGCCGACGAGCGTGCGTACGAGGCTTTCCGCGCCATTCATTGGTGTTTCGCTCACGACTTTCTCCCCACTTCGACGACTCTTGCGAGCGTCAAGGCTTCTATTTCCTTTGGTGTGTAGCCGAGTTCACGCAAGATCGCCTCGGTTTGCTCGCCGAGCTCCGGGGCTGCCGTTCTGGGACCGCCGTCATATCCGGAAATCTGAACCGGCTGGCCGACGAGATCGAGCGTGCCCAATTTCGGATGCTCGACGGGGCGAACCATGCGCAGATGCCGAACCTGCGGATCGGCAAAGGTCTCGTCGATCGTATAGACCGGTCCCGCAGGCACGCCGGCGGCGTTCAGATTCTCGACCCACCATGCCGTCGGGTGTTTTTTCATCGCCTTTTGAATCTCGGCATTGAGAGCCGCGCGATTGGCAAGGCGCGCGCGGGCCGTCGAAAAGCGCTCATCATCGACGAGCGCGTCGAGACCTGCGAGTCCGCAGAATTTCGCGAACATCTCGCGTCCGCTCGCGGCGATGTTCACGACCCCGTCCTCGGTTTCGAAAAGGCCCATCGGCGTCGCCACCGGGTGGTCATTGCCTGCCTGGCCGGGAACCTGATGATCGATCAGCCAGCGCGCGGCCTGGAAATCCATCATCGCAATCTGCGCGGCGAGGAGCGATGTCCTCACCCATGAGCCCTTGCCGGTCGTTTCGCGCGCAAGCAGCGCGGTCACGATCCCGAAGGCGCAATAAATGCCCGCCGCGGAGTCGGCGACGGCAATGCCAGCCCGCACCGGGCCTTGTCCCGGAAGGCCTGTCACCGACATCAACCCGCCCATGCCCTGGACGATCTGGTCCAGCCCGGGACGCTTCGCATAAGGGCCGTCCTCGCCAAATCCGGAGATGCTGGCGTAGACGAGGCGCGGATTTGTCTTCGCGAGCGTCTCGTAGTCGATCCGGAGACGGTGTTTCACGTCGGGGCGAAAATTCTCGACCAGCACATCGGCGGTCTCAACCGCGCGCAGCAGGATGGCGCGGCCTTCCTCGCGCTTCAGATCGATCGCGAGGCTTGTCTTGTTGCGCTGAAGATTCTGGAAGTCGGAGCCATTGCGACCGCCGCTGAGTTCAGGGTCACCGAACGGCGCTTCGATCTTGATGACGGCCGCGCCCCAGTCGGCGAGCTGGCGCACGGCGGTCGGGCCGGAGCGAACGCGCGTCAGATCGAGAACGCGGATATTCGCGAGCGGCAGGCCGTTCATCGGCCCTCAAATCGCGGCCGGCGTTTTTCCATGAAGGCCCTGCGTCCCTCGGCGAAATCGGCGCTCTCGATGCACTGTTCTGCAAGCGCGGCCAGCTGTTTGCGGTCAATCGCGCCGCGCGCGATCTGATTGACGGTTTCCTTCGCGGCTCGCATCGCCAGCGGGGCGTTTTCGATGAGCGTGGCCGCGATCGCGCCGACAGCATCTCCGAGCGAGCCCACTTCGACCACATCGTCGACAAGGCCGATCCTATAAGCGCGCTCGGCATCGATTTGCCGGCCGGTCAGCAGGATCAGCTTGGCGCGCGATGGACCGACGAGATTTACGAGGTCGCGCACCGACTCCACGGGATAGGCAAGTCCCAGCCGCGCGGCGGGTACGCCGAAGACCGCGTTTCTCGCGGCGATGCGGATGTCGGCCTTCATCGCGACGGCGAGCCCGCCGCCGATGCAATAGCCTTCTATTTCCGCGATGACAGGCTTTGCGGCACGCGCAAGCGCCGTCCAGGCCCGGTCCGTGATGGCATTGTAGTCGGCCGCTTTTTCCGCCGTGGAACGCCGCTCTTCGAACTGGGAAATATCGGCCCCGGAAATAAAGGCGCCGCCTTTGCCCTTGAGCACGATGACGCGCACGTCCGGATCCGCACCGAAGGACTCGAGCGCTTCGGCAATTCCCACCCACATCTCGAGCGAGAGCGCGTTGCGCTTTGCGGGATGATTGAACACAAGCTCGCCCACATGGCCGTTCTTGCCGGCGATGATTTTTTCCGTCGAGAGCTGCATGGGATTGGTCTTCAAGGCTCCTGTAGCGGTCCCCGGCAAGCGGGGAGGAAACAGACTGCGCGCGCGACGTTTATTTTCCTACCCCATTGCGAGGCAATGGTGGGAGAGCTTGCCCCGCCGGGCGAGCTGAAGCGCCAAAAATGGGTGGCCCGGACTGCGCCGCCATGCTTTCGATCGATTCCGAGGAGCGGCTTGCCGGGCCATGACAGGCGAGCGGTTTGGATGACAGCCGAGCGATTATGAAGCGTAGCGTTCCCCGTCCGCGGCGAGCGGGACAGTGAACAGGAACATGGCGCCCCCCAAGGGCGAGGGTTGGTGCCAGATCCGGCCGCTCATGTTCTCGACGATCGTGCGGCAGATCGACAACCCGACGCCCATGCCACTTTCCTTGGTGCTCACGAAGGGGCGGAAGAGATTCTCGGCGACCTCCGGGGCAATGCCGCAGCCGGAATCGGCAACGCCGATCTCGATTTCCCTGTCACGGAGCTCCGTCGACACCACGACCGTGCGAACGGGCCGGCCCGTCGTCGCCTCGAAGGCATTGCGCAGCAGATTGAACAGGACCTGCTGGAACTGGACCCGGTCGACGTCGGCCAGCGCCTCTCCGGCATGAAAATCGAACCGAAGCTGGATGTCGCGGAATTTCGCATCGATCTGCGCGAGCGCAGCGGTGTCCTCGATCAACCGTTCGATGGCCGTTGTCTGTTTCTCCGGCTCCGCCTTGCTCAGGAATCCGCGCAGGCGCCGGATGATCTCTCCGGCGCGGATCACCTGCTGGCCAGCCTTGACAAGCGAATCGAGCGCGCGCTCGGGCGCAGCCGGGAGAGAACGGCGCGCCGCCGCGATGTAGTTTCCGGTGGCGGTGAGAGGCTGGTTGAGTTCGTGGGCCAGCGCGGATGCCATCTGGCCCATCTCGCTCAAGCGACCCATATGCGCGAGCTCGGACTGCATGCGATGGAATCGTTCTTCGGCCATCCGCCTTTCACTGATGTCGCGCAGAATGCTGGACGCGCCGATGATGCGCTCGCCGGATGCGCGGATGGGTGAAACCGTCAAAGAGATCGCGATCTCCTGTCCGTCCTTGTGCCGGCGCAGCGTCTCGTGGTGCGAGATGCTGTTCCCGCGCTTGATCTCGTTCATGATGAATTCTTCTTCGCGCAGCCGGTCGCGCGGAAGTATGGCGGTAACGGGTTGACCGATGATTTCTTCGGCAGCGAAGCCGAGCATTGTTTCTGCTGCCTTGTTCCAGCTGGTGATGACGCCCTCGAGGGTTTTGCCCATGATCGCATCGTCGGAAGACTGGACGATGGCGGCGAGATAATCGGCGCGCCGGCGATGTTCGCTGACGTCAATGCAGGTCTCGGTGATTTGCGCGCCTTGCGGGTTCCGGACAAGCGCCCAGTGGACGGCGACAGCGATGGTTGCTCCGTCGCCACAGGTTTGCAGCAGTTCTCCGGACCACGTTCCGCTGTGGCGCAAGCCGGCTTCGATCTCCGTGCGCGAGGAGGGAAACTGCGTTTTCAGGAGCTCGTGGGCCGGGCGACCAAGGGCCTCCGAAGCGGGAAAGCCGTAGAAGTCCTCGAGCCCGCGGCTCCAATAGAGAATCCTGTCGGCTTCATCGCGAACGAACACCAGCGCGGCCTCGAGCGCGCGGGTCGTTTGGGATTCGTCCGGAAGGATGTCGTTCATGGCGATGCCGCTCAAACGAGCGCAAGCGACATCTTAGCGGCGGAAGATGGCTTTGTAGACGGGGCGTCAGAGTGAGGTTCGAACGGCGCGCACGCCCGGCGGCGGAGGGGGCGGTTCCGCGACGCTGGATCAGAACTTGCTCTAGTGCGCGCTCGCGGCCGTGGTCTCGGCGGCCCGGCCGATCCAGCCCATCAACTCGCCTTCGCTGACGGGCTTCATCAAGGCGGCAATCACGCCGGCATGCCGGAGGCGCTCCGAACTCGCAGAGACGGAAAGCGCCGACAAGATGATCGCGGCTCCCGATACGCCGCGGGAACGCAGGGCCTCGACAACCTCCATCCCGTTCATTCCCGGCATCTGGTAATCGAGGATGAAACAATCGAAGTCGCTGAGATCGCCTGAATCGAGCAGGGCTTTGCCGGAACTGAAATCGGTCACATGGAGCATGTGCGATTCAAGCAGTGCGCGAAGCGAGTCGCGCACCGCATCATCGTCGTCGACTATCCCGATTTTGCGCAATGTCCGAACCCGAAGCGGGCCCTGCCCCCTGATTGCCAAGAAGCCTAGGGGAGCCGGTCAGGGGCGGCCATAAGGACGTCCACCTAAGGGTCGTCGACGAGCGCTAAGCACAAGAAGCGGTAGAAGAAATCCGCTCAGTGAAGATGCGGCGCCGGCCCGATATCGGCAATTTTCATCGTGAGCCTTACGAGTTCGGCGAGGCTATCCGCTTCCATCTTTTCCATGACGTGCGCGCGATGAATTTCGACCGTACGCGGCGAGATGTTGAGCGCGCGCGCAATCTCCTTGTTGGCGCGCCCCGCGACCACAAGCGAAAGAACCTCGCGCTCGCGCCCGGTGAGCTGGGCAATGCGGGCCGCAACGGCCTCGACGGCCTTCGCCTGGCTCTGCGCCACCGATCCGGCGGCGAACGCGCGCCTTATGCTTGCGAGCAGGCGCTCTTCCTCGAACGGCTTTTCGAGAAAATCGACCGCGCCCGCTTTCATGGCGCGCACCGCGAGCGGAACATCGCCATGCCCGGTGATGATGATGACCGGCAGTTTCGATTTGCGCCGGCCGAGCTCCTCCTGCAACTCGAGCCCATCCATGTCGGGCATGCGCACATCCGCCACGAGGCAGCCGTGGCGCCCCGACAATTCGCCTGAAAGAAAGGCGCGCGCAGAGTCGAACGTCTCGACGCGGAAGTTTGCAGACGCGAGAAGCGAAGCGAGAGAATCCCTCACATCGGGATCATCATCAACCACGTACACCGTTTCGTTCTGATGATGTTGGCGCCCGGCGTTCTCTGCGCTCGGGCCGTTCGGCTCGGTAGGGGGCATTCCTTTTCTCTGGAGTGGGACGACACCAAGTTAGCAGGCCGACAAACATTTCGCGACACTTACCTTTCATCCTTTCGACGGAACTTTTTCGGGAAAGCGTGCAACTTCTACGCGGTGCGTTCCTTGAAGAAGGCAATGACGCGTTCCTCGGCCCGCTTGGTCGGTGTTCCGGGCCGGTCATCGAGATGGACCGTCAGTACGGAATGGGGCGGTACCGGCGCGCTTGCGGCGTCCTTCGGGTCGAGTTCGATCGCTTCGAATTTTTCTCCGAAGATGCGCTTATAGGTGTCGAACCGCGCGTCGGGCACGAAACCGTCACCGAAAAAGCGCAGACCGATCATCGACAAATTCTCTTTCGCGAAGCGCTCCTTCGCGCAGGCGATCTCGGCTTGCGAAACGCCAATTCCGGCGGCGCGCCGCTTCGATCCCATCGGCAGCGGCAAGGAAGGCTGGGAAAGCACAGGCGCGGTCACCGACGGCTCGGTCATCATCGCCAGCGCAAATCCGCCGGTAAAGCACATCCCGACCGCACCGACGCCGCGCCCTCCGCATTCCTGATGCGCCTTGCGCGCGAGCGCTCGCAGCCAGTCGACGATCGGACTCGAACGATCGCTCGCCCAGACGGAAAATTCGCGGCGGATGCAGATTCCCTTCAGCATCTCGCCGAGCGCATAGCCGAGCGAAACATCTTTGCCGGGCGTGCCGAAGAGAACCGGAAGATAGGATGTCATTCCGGCCGCGACCACATGATCGGAGAAGCGTACCACGAGCGGGTGAAGGCCGGGCATCTCATGAATAATGATGACTGCCGGGCCCTGCCCCTTGCGATAAACCTGCCGTTTGTAATGCCCGTCATCGAAGTGGAATTCGTCATAACTGGCGAGTACTGCCGGTTTGATCACGTTGGCCCCCAAGGTTCGATCAAGCCGATCTTGATTCACCTCAACGGCGCGCGTCCAGACAGCACGTATTCGTGAGCATGCCCCGAATGGCTGGCCGCGCCGCCGGAGCCTATACTGCGCCTGGCTGACGGAGGTTCTCATGGCGTCGAAAACGGGAAACTGGAAAGCGCGCGTCCTCGCCGCCGGCGCTGTCGGTATCGTGCCCTTGCTGATTTACGCCGAACTGGCCCGGGGCGACGCCATCGATCGCGTTTTGCCGGCGCCGATGTCGGACGAAACGAAAGCGGCAGCGCCTGAAAAAGCCGTTCTGGCCGGCGGCTGCTTCTGGGGCATGCAAGCCGTGTTCGAACATGTGAAAGGCGTGCAGAAGGTGGTCGCCGGCTATTCCGGCGGAAGTCGCGAGACCGCGACCTACGACCAGGTGACAACCGAGACCACGGGCCACGCCGAGTCGATCGAAATCACCTTCGATCCGAAGACGGTTTCCTTCGGCACGCTGCTTCGCGTCTATTTCTCCGTGGCGCACGATCCCACCGAGCTCAATCGTCAGGGTCCGGACGAAGGCAGCAGTTACCGCTCCGAAATCTTTGCCGCCGACCCGGAACAGGCACGGGTGGCGCGCGACTATATCGCGCAGCTTGGGCGCGCGCGGATCTTCCCGGAACCGATTGTCACGCAGGTGGAACCGCTCAAGGGGTTCTATCGCGCCGAGGACTATCATCAGGATTTCCTCATCAAGAACCCGACTTATCCCTACATTGTCATTAACGATGCGCCGAAGCTTGCCGCGCTAAAGCGCCTGTTTCCTTCGATTTACCGCGATACGCCGGCGAGGCTTGCATCGACCGCCCCTTAACGTGGTAGGGGGTTTCTGCTAACCCAAATCGAGCCCGGGCTTGGCGGGGGAAACGGCGCCGGAATATTCGTGGCGCCGCGGGCGGACAGTTGGAGCCGCTATGGTGTTTCATTCCGTGGGCTGGATGATCTCCGGACTTGCGCTGATCGGGATTGCGTACGCGCTCCTGGTGGCCTGGCTCGTCGGTTCGTTCAAGGGAATGGGCGAGTCGTCGCCGGCCGAGGCACCCGTCACGATCCTGAAGCCGCTGCATTTCGACGAACCCGGCCTGAAGCGCGCGCTCGCGAGTTTTCTCGATCAGGATTATCGCGCACCGGTGCAGATCCTCTTTGGCGTGCAGGATGCCGGCGACCCGGCGATCGCGATCATTCGCAAGCTGAAGGACGAATTCCCGCAAGCGGATATCGGGCTGGTCGTCGATTCGGAACTGCACGGCAGCAACCGCAAGGTTTCCAATCTCGTGAACATGGCGCCGTTCGCAAAATATGACCTCCTTGTCATCAGCGACAGCGACATCTCCGTCCGCAGAGACTGGCTGAAGCGCGTCGTCGGAGCGCTTATGGGAGATGGCGTCGGTGCGGTCAGCTGCCTCTACACCGGAAAAGCCGAGACCACCGGCTGGTCGGTGTTGAGCGCCATGGGCTCGACCTATGAATTCCTTCCGAATGTCATTGCCGGTCTTTCCTCGCGGCTGGCCTCGCCCTGCTTTGGCTCCACGATCGCCTTGCGGCGCGAGACCCTGGACTCGATCGGCGGCTTTCGCGCCTTCGCCAACCACCTTGCCGACGACTACGAGATCGGTCGCGCTGTCCGCGGTCGCGGACTCAAAGTCGCGATTCCGTCTTTCGCCGTCGACCATTCCTGCGGCGAACGACGTGCGATCGATCTCTACCATCACGAACTGAGGTGGAACCGGACGACGCACATCATCGATCCTGTCGGCCATACCGGCAGCGTGATCACCCACGCTCTTCCGCTTGCGGGCCTTGCCGTCCTCGTCAACGGACCGACGGAATTCTCGCTTGCGCTGATCGCCGGCGCGCTCCTCTGCCGGCTGGTCCTGAAGTGGACGATCGAGCGCAAGTTCGAGACCTATGCCGGCCCGGCGCTCGCGTTGCCGCTGCGCGACGTGTTTTCGTTCTTTGTTTTTCTTGCGTCCTTCTTCGGCGAAAAAGTGCGGTGGCGCAACGATCGCTTTGCCGTGTCGCCAACCGGCGCGCTTTCCCATGTGAGGTCATCCTAAATGCTCAAATCTCTGTTTCTGCAGGCGCCGTCGTTCGAGGGCTACGATGGCGGGGCAGGCGCGCGCTATCAGAACAAGCGCGAAGTCCGCTCGTTCTGGTATCCGACCTGGCTTGCCCAGCCGGCCGCGCTGGTCGAGGGCTCGAAGCTCATCGATGCGCCGCCGCACGGGCTCAAGCTTTCGGATATCGAATCCGAGCTCAAAACCCGCGATCTCGTCGTTCTTCACACCTCCACCCCGTCGTTCAAGTCGGACGTGAAGACGGCGGAGCGAATCAAGGACATCAATCCGAACGCCAAAATCGGATTCATCGGCGCGAAAGTCGCCGTCGAACCGGAAAAGAGCCTGCGCGCATCACCGGCCATCGATTTCGTCGCGCGCAACGAGTTCGACTTCACGTGCCTCGAAGTCGCCGAAGGGCGCGAACTCTCTTCGATCAAGGGGCTCTCGTTCCGCAATCGCGACGGCGCGATCGTGCATAATGAAGACCGCGAGGTGCTCGAGAACATGGACCTGCTGCCCTGGGTCTCGCCCATCTACAAGCGCGACCTGGACATCCGCAAATATTGCGGCGGCTATCTCAAATATCCGTATCTGTCGTTCTACACGGGCCGCGGCTGCAAATCGCGCTGCACCTTCTGCCTGTGGCCGCAGACCGTCGGCGGCCATCGTTATCGCGTGCGTTCGATCGAGCATGTGATCGGGGAAGTTAAATGGGCGAAGGAGAATTTTCCGGAAATCAAGGAGATCTTCTTCGATGACGACACGCTGACGGACAATCTCCCGCGCGTCGAAGCCCTGGCCCGCGAGCTCGGCAAGCTCGGCGTCGTCTGGTCGTGCAACGCGAAGGCGAACGTCCCGCGCCGCACGCTCGAGGTGCTGAAGGAAAACGGGCTCAGACTATTCGTGGTCGGCTATGAATCCGGCAACCAGGCCATCCTGCACAACATCAAGAAAGGAATGCTGGTCGACGTTGCGCGCCGCTTCACCAAGGATTGCCACGAGCTCGGCATCCTGATCCATGGAACCTTCATCCTCGGCCTTCCGGGCGAGACCAAAGAGACCATCGCCGAGACGCTCGAATTCGCAAAGCGGATCAATCCGCACACGATCCAGATCTCGCTTGCTGCGCCTTACCCCGGCACGTTTCTCTACAAGCAGGCCAAGGAGAATGGCTGGCTGCACAACGAGGAAATCGATCTCGTGACCGGAGAGGGGACGCAGATCGCGCCGCTCGATTATCCGCATCTGAGCCACACCGAAATCTTCCGTTCCGTCGAGGACTTTTACAAAAAGTTCTACCTGCGTCCGACGAAGATCGCCTCGATCGTGGCCGAGATGCTGGCGAGCCCGGAGGTGATGAAAAAGCGCCTGCGGGAAGGCGTGGAATTCTTCCAGTTCCTACGGCAGCGGGAAGACGCCGCCGCTTGAAGCGCCTTGTCGTGACGGCGGACGACTTTGGCTCCGCCGTCGAAGTCAACGAAGCGGTCGAACGCGCACATCGCGATGGCATGCTGACAGCCGCGAGCCTCATGGTCGGCGCGCCGGCCGCCGAGGATGCCATCGCGCGCGCGAAGCGCATGCCGCGCCTGCGCATCGGTCTGCATCTCGTCCTGGTGGAAGGCCGGCCGGCGTCGCCGCCCGATCGCTTGCCCGATCTCGTCGGCCGCGACGGAAATTTCCGGACCGACATGGCGGCCATGGGCGCCGCCATGTTCTTTGGAAAGAGGACGCGAGAGCAGCTTCATCTCGAGATCGAAGCGCAGTTCGCGCGTTTTGCCGCGAGTGGGCTTACGCTCGATCACGTCAACACGCACAAGCATTTTCATCTGCATCCGACCATTGCCGGCGCGATGCTGGCAATCGGTCCGAGATTCGGAATGCACAGCGTGCGCGTTCCGCTCGAGCCGCAACGTATCCTCTCCAAGATCGAGCGGCGCGGCTGGCGCGTTGCTCCGCTCCAGCCTCTGGCGAAGGCAGTGCGGCGGATGTTCCGCCGCAGGGGCGTGATATCGCCCGATCACGTGTTCGGTCTCGCCTGGTCCGGTCACATGCATGCGGCAAGACTTCGCGGGATCATCGAGAACCTGCCCGACGGGTTAAGCGAAATTTATCTTCACCCTGCCACCTCCGACCATTTTGCCGGATCAGCGCCGGGTTATGACCACAGCGGCGAACTTGCGGCGCTAACCGATGAAAAGGCGATGACGCTTGCGCGCAAACGCGGCATTTCGCTCGGCGGTTTTGCGGATTTTTCGCCCGCCGCTAAAATCGATGGCTGAAAGGAGCAGCTCTTGAGCAGTCCGGCGCTTGCATTTCCCGATCTTAAGATCGACCTCGGTCCGCTGCCGCCGCCCGGTCATGCCATTCGCTGGGGCAGCGAGGATCACAAGCGGCTGTTCTGCCGGACGCTGCTCGACACGTTCGATCCCTACAGGCCCGCGGTGATCGACTGGCCGAAGCTCGACGAGGTTGCGAAAACGCGCCTCACCGCGCTGCCGATCTGGGACATCGCCGTTCAGACCGAAAATCGCGCCGGATTGAATGTCACGACGTTCAGCGAAACCGTGTCCGATCCTTTGCTCAAAAAGGCGATCGAGCTCAATGGTTTCGAGGAGCGGCGTCATCGCCACGTGCTCGCGAATCTGGTTTCCGCCTATGGCATCGCGCTCGCTCCCGAACCGGCCTACCCGCGGCCGCGCGATCCGGAATGGGCGTTCCTGGTGACCGGCTACAGCGAATGCATCGACAGCTTCTTTGCCTTTGGGCTGTTCGAAGCCGCGCGCCAAACGGGATTTTTCCCGGAACCGCTGGTCGACACGTTCGAGCCGGTTATCCGCGAAGAGGGCCGTCACATCCTGTTTTTCGTCAACTGGGTCGCCTGGCACCGCAGGAACATGCCGCTCTGGCGGAGGCCCTATTTCGAACTGAAGGTCCTCGCGGTGTGGGCGTTTCTCGTGTGGGAGCGGCTCGGCATCGCCTCGGAAGTCGGCAATGGAGTCCAGGACAACAATTTCACCGCCACGGGAGCGAGCCAGCTCGGTGCGGATATCAGCGTGGCCCAGCTGATCGGTCTCTGTCTTTCCGAAAACGAGCGGCGGCTCGGTATCTACGACCGGCGGCTCAAGCGCCCGCGCTTCGTGCCCGCGCTCGCCCGCATCGCCGCACGGATTCTCGGATCCGGAAAAAAACAGCTTTGACCCGGCCATGAGATTCCGCGTCCTCGCGGTGGCGGCCGCCGGCCTTGCCGTCGCGGTCTTTCTCGTTTTCCGGATCGGCCTGGCGCCTGTCCTGCACGCCACCGTGCATGTCGGGGCGGCCGGCTTTGCCGTCATCGTTCTCTTTCAGCTGATGCTCAATCCGGTGCTGGCGGCGGGCTGGGCAGCCGTGGCGCCGGCGCGGGCAGCACCGTTTTCGACGTTGATGATCGGCCGGCAGATTCGGGACTCCGTCGGAGACGTGCTGCCCTTTTCGCAGCTCGGCGGCATTGTTGCCGGCGCAAGAGCCGCGAGCCTGAGAGGCTTCGCGGCGGCCTCGGCCTTCGCGTCCGCCATCGCCGATGTGACCACCGAATTGATGTCGCAGATTTTGTATGTGGCGTTCGGCGCCGCGTATCTGCTGTTGGAGACGCGGCTTGCTTCGCCGTCGCGGCTCGCAACCGGCCTCCTCTTCGGCACCGTTCTGATGATCCCCGGGATCGGCGTTTTCGTTTTTCTGCAGACTCGCGGGAGCAGGCTCGCAGAGTCGCTTGCGAAGCGCTTCTTTCCGGCGGGGGTCCGCCACGCGGCCGCCTTCCATCGCGCGGTGGGCGAGATTTATCGCGCACCCGCCCGCGTCGCGGCATCCGCGGCAATCCATCTCGCCGGCTGGTTTGCAAGCGGTGCCGGCACCTGGATCATATTCCGGCTCATGGGCGGCCATATCGGCTTCCTCGCGGCGGCGGCGATGGAAGCCTTGCTCGGCGGCATAAGGAGCGCCTTCGTTTTTGTTCCGTCCGCGCTCGGGGTCCAGGAGGCCGGCTATGCGGCGCTCGCGCCGCTCTTCGGCTTGCCGCCCGAAGCCGGCATTGCGGCCGCCTTGTTGAAGCGCGCGCGCGAAATCGTCATTGGCGTGCCCGTGCTTCTCGCCTGGCAGGCGATGGAAGGCCGCCACGCGCTTCAGCGCGCGGATGATTTGCCGGAGGGATGATGGAATCGCTTGCGCTTGTCACCGGGGCCTCGGGGTTCGTCGGCTCTTCTGTTGCGCGGCTCCTGCTCGCGAATGGCTTCAGGGTTCGTGTGCTCGTTCGCGCGTCGAGCCCGCGCGCAAACCTCGAAGGACTGAACGCCGAAATCGCCGAAGGCGATCTCCTCGATCCGCCTTCGCTCAGGCGCGCCGCCAAAGGCGCGCGCTATCTTTTTCATGTGGCGGCCGATTATCGGCTGTGGGCGCGCGATCCGGAAGACATTGTGCGGAACAACCGCGAAGGAACCCGCGCGATCATGGAAGCCGCACTCGATGAGGGAATGGAGCGCATTGTCTACACGAGCAGCGTCGCCGCGCTGAAACCGCTTGCGGATGAGTCCGCCGACGAAACGTCGCGGCATACGGAGGAGAGTGCGATCGGCGCCTACAAGCGCAGCAAGGTCGTGGCGGAACGCCTGGTCGAGAAGATGGTCGCGGAGCGCTCCCTGCCGGCGGTGATCGTGTGCCCGTCGACGCCCATTGGCCCGAGGGACGTGAAACCGACACCGACCGGACGCATCATCGTCGAGGCCGCGTCGGGACGCATGCCGGCGTTCGTCGACACGGGTCTCAATATCGCGCATGTCGACGATGTTGCCTCAGGCCATCTGCTCGCGCTCGAACGCGGAAGGGTCGGCGAAGCCTACATTCTGGGAGGCGAAGACGTATCCTTGCGCACCATGCTCGGACTGATCGCGCGCGTGACCGGCCGCAAGCCGCCGGCTTTGCGCTTGCCGCGCGCGCCGCTTTATCCTCTCGCCTTCATGTCCGAGGCCGCTGCCCGTGTTTCGGGAAAGGAACCCTTCCTGACCATGGATGCCCTCAGAATGGCGCGCTACCGCATGTTCTTTTCCTCGGCAAAAGCGATCCGCGAGCTCGGTTACCAGGCGCGGCCATGGACCAACGCGGTCGAGGATGCGCTCGCCTGGTTCAAAGCTGCGGGCTATGTGCGATGAGCTGGGGCTGGATCTTCGGCGGTTTGCCCCTGATCGCCTGGATATACCTCATGCTCGGGCGGGGCTTCTTCTGGCTTGCGCGCGAGCGCGATGACCGCGACGACATCCTGCATGAGCTCGACCATTGGCCTTCCGTGGCGGCCATCGTACCGGCGCGCAACGAAGCCGATGTGCTCGAACGCTCCCTGACGGGGCTTCTGCAGCAAAACTATCCCGGTCCCTTCCGGATCGTTTTGGTCGACGATCAGAGCACGGACGGAACGAGCGACGTCGCCCGCGCGTTCGGCCGGATCGAGAAGCTGGACCTGCTCGAAGGTGTCGCCCGCCCGGTCGGATGGATGGGGAAGACCTGGGCCATGAACCAGGGCATCGATCATGCGCTTTCGTCGAGCCCCGAATATTTCTGGTTCACCGATGCGGACATCGCGCACGCGCCCGACAATCTGAAACGTCTGGTGCTGCGTGCGGAGACGAAGAAACACGTCCTCGTCAGCCTGATGGCAAAACTCTCCTGCGCGAATTTTGCCGAGCACGCGCTCATACCGGCCTTCGTGTACCTGTTTGCGATGCTGTATCCCTTTTCCTGGGTGAACACGCCCTCGCGCCGGATCGCGGCCGCTGCGGGCGGATGCATGCTCGTGCGCAGCGATGCGCTCGCCAGAGCGGGCGGCATCTCCTCCATCCGGCAGGAAATCATTGATGACTGCGCGCTGGCCCGAAGGTTGAAGCCGCAGGGATCGATCTGGCTTGGCCTCACCAACCGCGCCCAGAGTATCCGGCCCTATCATTCTGCGAACGAGATCGGACGGATGGTGGCGCGCTCGGCCTATGCCCAGCTCGGATATTCGCCGGTGCTTCTGGGCGCCACGGTCATCGCGATCCTGGTGGTCTATGCGGCAGCGCCGTTCGTGGCGCTCTTCGGCTGGAATATGGCCCAGGTCGCAGGCTGGGCCACTTGGGCGCTGATGGCGGTATCCTTCTGGCCGATGCTTCGCTTTTACCGGATTTCGCCACTCTGGGGCCTCGCGCTTCCCCTGATCGGCGCGGCCTACGCCTGGTTCACCTTCGACTCGGCCATCCAGTCCTGGCGCGGGAGGGGCGGCATGTGGAAGGGCCGCGCCCAGGCGATGGGCAGCGCATGACCGCAGCGGCCGATTTTGCATCCGGAAAAGGCAGCGACGACGAGAACTTTCCCGTCGCGTCCCGCCTCATCCAGGCGCGTCACCGCGGAATCATTCTTGCCTTCTATGCGTTCGCGCGAGCGGCCGACGACGTCGCCGACAATGCCGAAGCGGCTCCGGCAGAAAAACTGCGAGTGCTCGAGGGCATGCGCGCGACATTGCTCGGCAAAGAGGCGTCGGCGAAGGAAGCCGCCGAACTGCGCCGGCACCTGCTTGAGCGCGGTCTTCCCGCGACACACGGGCTCGATCTGCTCGAAGCCTTTCGCCGGGACGTCACCAAGAAACGCTATGCGAACTTCGACGAGCTGATGGACTACTGCCGCTACTCGGCCATGCCGGTCGGCCGGTTCGTGCTCGATGTGCATGGCGAGCCTGTCGGACTTTGGCCCCAGAACGATGCTCTCTGCGCGGCCTTGCAGGTGATCAATCACCTGCAGGATTGCGCAAAGGATTATCGTGAGCTTGACCGTGTCTACATCCCACTCGACCGGCTGTCGGCGGCGGACGTCGAGGTTCGCGAACTTGCGGGCCGCAGCGCGTCGGCCGGACTGTCCTCGGTGCTCCGCGGACTCGCGCAGGAAACGGCCTCTCTGCTCGACCGCGCGAGGCCCTTCGCGTCTTTGATCCGTGACCCGCGCCTCGCCATGGAGGTGAGCGTCATCCAGGCGCTTGCGGAGGATCTGAACATGCGCCTGATGGAACGCGATCCGCTGTGCGATCGTGTGCATCACCAGAAGAGCGAGCTCCTGGGGATCGCCGCGCGCGCGATTGCGCGGTTTGGGACGAGGCGCGTGTTGTCCTTCGGACTCTTTCGCGCGTTGGCGGGCCATTCATGAGCGCGATCGCCGACAGTTCATCGCTCGATTTCGAGGCTGTCCAGAGGAAGGCGGCAACGAGTTCGTTTTATTCGGCGATGCGGCTCATGCCCAAAGCCGAGCGCGATGCCATGTTCGCGATCTATGCCTTCTGCAGGATCGTCGACGACATCGCCGACGACGGCAAAGGCACACGGGCTGAACGGCACGCCGCGCTCGAGGCGTGGCGGGCCCGGCTCGAGCGGCTCTATGCGGGGGATCACCCGGCGGAGGCGGCGTTCCTTGCCGAACCTGTGGATCGCTATCAGCTCCGCAAACAGGATTTCCTCGCGGTGATCGACGGCATGGAGATGGACGTCGAGCGCGATATCGTCGCTCCAGACCTTGCGACTCTCGATCTTTATTGCGAGCGCGTCGCGAGCGCTGTCGGCCGGCTTTCCACGAGAGTCTTCGGGATGGACGACGGGCCTGGATTTGCGCTCGCCCATCATCTCGGGCGGGCCTTGCAGCTCACGAATATTCTTCGCGATCTCGATGAAGATGCGGAGATCGGCAGGCTCTATCTGCCGGCGGAATTCCTGACCGAGGCGGGAATCGTTGTCAGCGATCCGCGTTCGGTGATTGCAAATCCCGCGATCGACCGGACATGCCGGGCCGTGGCGGCGCTGGCACATTCCCATTATCGCGAAGCAAAGCGGGTGCTCGACGCGCGTCCGCGCGGCCGCATCCGGACGCCAAGGCTCATGGCCGCCGTCTATTCGGAGATCCTGCGCAAGACGGAACAGGCGGGCTGGGCGCCCCCGCGCACGCGGGTCTCACTTCCAAAGGTGCAGCTCCTCCTGATCGTGCTTCGCCACGGGCTTGCATGAGCGGCAGAGCCTACGTCATCGGCGCCGGGCTTTCGGGCCTGTCGGCGGGCGTCGCGCTCGCACGGAAAGGTGTTGCCGTTACCGTGCTCGAAGCCGCACCGCAGGCCGGCGGACGCTGCCGTTCCTATTTCGACCCGACGCTCGGACAGGTGATAGACAATGGAAATCACTTCGTCCTCACCGGCAATCACGGGACGATGAAATATCTTGAGATCATCGGCTCCCGCGGCGCGTTGAAAGGACCTGCGAGAGCGCGCGCCGCTTTCGTCGACATCCGGTCGGGCGAGCATTGGACCATTGCTCCCAATGACAGCGCGTTGCCGCTCTGGATTTTCAACGGCGCGCAGAGGGTGCCGGGCACGAAACCGTCGGACTATCTGGAACTCGGCAAGCTGTTGCGGGTGGGAAAGGACAGGACGCTCGCGGAGGTTCTGTCCTGTTCGGGCCCACTCTGGGAACGGCTTTTGAGGCCGTTCTTTCTTGGCGCCCTCAATACAGAGCCTGAAATCGCGTCCGCTGCGCTCGCGTCCGCGCTGGTGCGAGAAACCTTCGCGCGCGGCGGACTCGCATACCGCACGCGGATTGCGCATCCGACGCTTGCCTCGGTGTTTGTCGATCCCGCGCTCGAATTTCTCGCGCGTGCCGGCGCGACCGTCCGGCTGGGCGAGCGCGTACGCCGGATCGTCATCGAGCGCGACACGGTCGTCGCGGTGGTTCTCCAGAATGCAACCATTCCCGTGTCGCCAGGCGACGTGGTCGTGCTGGCGACGCCCCCCTGGGTAACGGCGGAGTTCGTGCCGGGCCTCGCCGTGCCCGACGAATTCAGCGCCATCGTCAATGCGCATTACAGGATCGATCCGCCGAAGGACATGCCGGGCATGCTGGGCGTGATCGGCGGAATCGCCGAATGGATTTTCGGTTTCGACGGCCGGATCTCGGTGACGATTTCGGGGGCCGACCGTCTCATCGATGAAGAACGCGAGGTCCTCGCACTGGCCATCTGGCGGGACGTCTGCGCGGCTTGCGGACTCTCCGGCGATCTTCCGGTCTGGCAGATCGTCAAGGAGAAGCGGGCCACGTTCCGGGCGACTCCCGCCCAAGCAGCAAAACGGCCGCCCGCCCGCACCCGCTTGAAATCGCTTGTTCTCGCCGGAGACTGGACGGATACGGGCCTGCCCGCGACAATCGAAGGCGCGATCCGGTCGGGAACCGCCGCCGCGGAACTTGCCTTAGAAGGCTTACGCGCCTGAGTGCCGGATCAAAGGTCTTTTGGTTTCAATCGATGCTCAAAGCTGTTTCATGAATCAGATTTCGCCAAACGATTTCATGGCCATCGAAAACGCGATCGGCCGGGCGACCAGAGCCATTCTCTCCGAGCAGCGCGAAGATGGACACTGGGTCTACGAACTCGAGGCCGATGCGACCATTCCTTCCGAATACGTCCTGTTGCAGCAATATCTCGGCGAAGACGCCGAGCCCACGCTCGAGCAGAAGATCGCGCGCTATCTGAAGCGCCGCCAGGCCGAGCATGGCGGATGGGCCCTTTATCATGGCGGTCCGTTCGACATTTCAGCGACCGTCAAGGCGTACTTCGCCCTGAAAATGATTGGCGAAGATATTAACGCGCCTCACATGGCGCGTGCGCGGACGGAGATTCTTGCGCGGGGCGGCGCGCTCAAGGCCAATGTGTTCACGCGCATCTTGCTCGCGAGCTATGGCGAGGCCGGATGGATCAACGTCCCGACCATTCCGGTCGAGCTTATTTTGCTGCCGCGCTGGTTTCCGGTTCATCTCTCGAAAATGTCCTACTGGGCGCGGACGGTGATCGTGCCCCTGCTCGTGATCGCGGCGCTGAAACCGGTCGCGCGAAATCTGCGTGGCGTGCATGTGCCCGAACTCTTCGTTCCGGACGCACCGCGCGCGTCCGATCGCGCTCCGCACCAGAACCGTTATTGGTCCGCCTTCTTCACCGGACTCGACCGGCTCCTGAAATTCGCTGAGCCGTTCTGGCCGGCCGGTCTGCGCCGCCGCGCGATCGCGCGTTGCGTGTCCTGGACGGAAGAGCGGCTCAATGGCGAGGACGGTCTCGGCGCGATCTATCCGGCCATGGCCAACAGCGTGATGATGTTCGACGCGCTCGGCTATCCGCCCGACCACCCGAGCCGGAAAATCGCGCGGGCATCGCTCGAGAAGCTCCTCGTTTTCAAGGAGGACGAGGCCTACTGCCAGCCTTGCGTGTCGCCGATCTGGGATACGGCGCTCGTGTGCCACGCGTTGATGGAAACGCGTGACTCGGCCGCCGAAGAGAGTGTTGCCAAGGGCCTCTCATGGTTGCGCGAACGGCAGGTGCTCGACGTCAAGGGCGATTGGGCCGAGGAGCGCCCGGATGTGAGGCCGGGCGGCTGGGCGTTCCAATACAACAATGCCCACTATCCCGATCTCGACGACACCGCGGTCATTGTGATGGCGCTCGATCGCGCTCGGCAGAGCCGCACGCAAAGCCCGAACGCCGCTGACGAGGCGGTCGCACGCGGCGCGGAGTGGGTGAAGGGATTGCAGAGCCGCAATGGGGGCTGGGGCGCTTTCGATGCCGACAACACCTATTACTACCTGAACAACATTCCGTTTGCGGATCATGGCGCACTCCTCGATCCGCCGACCGACGACGTGACGGGACGCTGCCTTGGCATGCTTGCGCAGCTCGGGATCGGTCGTGGCGCGCCGGAGGTGGATCGCGCGGTCAATTTTCTCGAGCGCTCCCAATTGCCGGATGGCAGCTGGTTTGGCCGCTGGGGCGTCAATTACATCTACGGTACCTGGTCGGTGCTTGCTGGCTTGAACGCCATAGGCCTCGGCGCCGATACGCCGATGGTTCAGCGCGCCGTCAACTGGCTTTTGTCGATCCAGAACGCCGATGGAGGCTGGGGCGAAGATTGCTCGAGCTACAAGCTAGACTATCGGGGGTACGAGCCCGCGCCTTCGACCGCGTCGCAGACAGCATGGGCGCTGCTCGCGCTCATGGCGGCCGGGCAGGTCGAGCATCCTGCCGTTGTGGCCGGAATTCGCTATTTGCAGACGACGCAAGGGCCCGATGGGCTATGGCCGCAGAAGGCTTACACGGGCGGCGGTTTTCCGCGCGTGTTCTATCTTCGCTATCACGGCTATCCGAAATTCTTTCCGCTTTGGGCGCTGGCGCGATACCGCAATCTGGTGGCGGGGAATTCGCGGCGCGTCACGATGGGGCTCTAAGGCGCGTTACCGAATGCTGTTTTCGCGGCATGGGATGCCATTACAGCCTCCCTTTTGCGGCGGTCTTTCCGCATCTCCCGCTCATCGCTTTTCTGCCGCGGCGGACCCATCAGGGCCGGCTGGAAGAATACGGCCGCCATCATGGTGCAAACGAGCGACAGCATCATCAGCTCACCCATCGACGACGTTCCGGGATGACGGGAGAGCCACAGGCTGCCGAATGCGGTTGCCGTAGTGGCCGCACTGAACATGACCGCACGCGTCAAGGTCGACTGCACCAGCGCCGTGCGTCCGCGCCGCCAGGCCATGATGTAATAGATCTTGAAGGCGACGCCGACGCCGAGGAGCAGCGGGAAGGCAATGATGTTCGTGAAGTTCAGCCGGATCCCGAGAACAACGCACAATTCGAGCGTCGCCAGTGCAGCAAGGAGAAGCGGAACAAGCGTCATCAGCACATCGGATACACGTCGCAAGGCGAGGAAAAGCAGGAGGGCGATCGCCACGAGCGAAAACAGCCCGGCCTCGAGGAAGGAACGGACGACGGTATTTCCCGCCATGTACAGTGTGACCGCTGGCCCGGTGGCGTCCGGAAATTTGGCAAGGACCGCACCCACGAAATCTCGCATGGCGGCCGTATCGTCGGGATCGCCCTTCGGAAGCACTTCGATTCGCGCATGCCCGTCTGGGGCGAGCCATTGCCGCTTTAACATCTCCGGCAAATCGGCCGAGGTGACGGGGCTCGCGTCCAGCGATTCGCGCAGATCTGAAAGGGCGATCTTGAGCGGTACGACCATCGCCGCCGAAACCTGCGCGCGGTCCTGCGGCTCAGCTCCCGCGAGCCGGCGCAACGCGCGGGCCAGCCGCCATGCCGAGTCGCCGCCTGCGCTTTTCATGCGCGCAAAGCGTGAAAGCTCGGACGCGGTCTCACGCAGCTCGAACTGAAGCTCGCGGTCGCCGGGAGCAGGCCGCGTTCGCCTCGACGCGAAGGCGGGTCCGAGTTCCTGCCTGATCCGGTTGATGATCGAAAGCTTTTCCGTCTGTTCCTCAGGAATGAAGCTTGCGAGCGTTCGCGTCGCGGCAACCTCAGGGAGCTTTTGAATCTGGGCCGCTTCCTGTTCGGCCGCAGCGGGCTTGTCGGCGGAAATCTCGACCGCGTTGGCACCCAGCATCGGATCCTTTCGGAGCGAAAGGAACGCGGCGACGGCCGGAGCCTTCGGATTCTGCAAGTGCAGTGTATTGAAATCGAATTTCAGAAAGAAGAGCAGCGGTGAGGCCAGCAGCACCGTGCCGAGCGTCACGACGAGCACGGTGAGCCGCCGCCGCTGCAGAAAATGATCGACCGCGGCCAGAGAAGAAAACGTCATCGGCGCGGGCTCGTTGGGTGGTCTCAGAAGGACGAGAAGCGCCGGCAGGAGCGTGACGCTGGTGACAAAGGCGATCAACATTCCCGGCCCGGCGATCATGCCGAGTTCGGAAAGTCCGCGGTAATTCGTCGGCAGAAACGCGCAGAACCCGAGCGCGGTCGCCGCACCGGCGAGCGCGAGGGGCTGGCGCGCTTTGACGAAGGCGCTGCCCAGCGAGGATTCGAGGTCATCACCGAGTTCGTGGCGCTCGGCGCGATAACGAACGCTGAACTGGAGCGCAAAATCGACCGCAAGACCGACAAACAGGACGAAGAAGGCAACGGAGATGAGATTGAGGGAGCCCACAATGAATATCCCGAGCGCAGCAGTGTAGGCGAGCCCGCACGCGACACTGACGGCAGCGGCGAAGATGAGCCGCCAAGATCTGAGCGCTAGCCACAGGATCAGGAGTACCGCTCCGATCGAAACGATCGCGTTGAGCAGCGCATTGTCCTTGAGCGTGGAAAATTGGGCGTCATTCATCGGCACGAGACCGGTGACTCGCACATGCGCCTGGTACTTTTGTGCAAGACCAAGGTCGTTTGCGAGCTGGTTGATCGCCTCGTTCGCGGCGCGGCCGGGCTCGAGCGATTTGAAATCGAGAATGGGTGCGACCTGGATGAAACGATGCTGCTCACCCGGCTCTTGCCCGCTCTGCAGTGCGGTCCAGGAGAAGCTTGCAGGTTCACCCCCGAGTTCGTTGTCGATGACGCGCGTGGCATCGTCCATCGGCCGGGAAAGTGCGTCGAGCGAATACTGGTGGCGGGTCACGCCATAAAGGCTTGCCGAAAACACCCGGAGGATTCCGCGAAGACTGGGATCGCTGTTGAGCGCTGCGATCAGCGGCGCTTCCCGTGCAAATCCGGCTTGCGCGGCCGCAAGGCGGTTCACCGGCAGGAAGAGCAGGCCGTTGCGACGGAAGAACTGGCTTTCCTGGAGGTCGTCCGCAGCGCGAAATCTGTCCGGCTGCCGCTTCAGCGCAGCGGTGAGCGCCGCACTCGCCGCCTCGACATATTCCTCGGTCGGCGCATCGACGATGACAACCATGTCATATTCAGGAAACTCTGCCGAAAATTTCGTTTGCCGCTCCGTCCACGGCACTTTCTGCGGGAATAATTCTCTGACGTCCGTCGACACGGAAAAATGCGTGGCCGCGAAGAGCGTGCAAAGGAGTGCGCCCGCGATCGCAACGATCACGACGGGCCACGCCGCCGCGCGCCCGTAGCGGCCTATGCCAAAGAGTTTCATCATGCCGACTCGCCCACGTTAAACCACGGGTGGTGCGGACCGGTTCCAGCAGTGCGGGCCTGCAAGTTCCCTCTCCCGGGCTTTTCGTTCCTGCGGGTATTCCGTATTCAGCTCGTCCCGCGCCACTCGATATCGTGTGAAACGCCTCTGCCCGGCGCGCGTGCCGGTTGTCGCGCGGAGTTCGAGATGAAGCTCACCAGTGTTGTCGTTGCGGCCGCTTTGGTCCTGCCGGCGCGTGCCTTTGCCTACGACGCTCCCAAAAGCGATTTTGCCTTTCAGGTCTTGCGCGACGGCAACCCGATCGGGACCAGCACGATCGATGTGCGAAGCGATGCCCAAGGCACCAACGTCGAGATCGCCACCCATATTGCGGTCAAGTTCGCGTTTGTCGTTGTTTACCGTTTCGATCAGACGGAGAAGGAATTCTGGTCACCAGACGGGCGTCTTCTCGCGCTCGATGCCACGACCGACGACAACGGTTCCCGGCACAATATGCGGGCGGACAACACGGGCATTGCCTTGAAGATCGAAACAGACGGGACGAGCCGGAGCGTTCCGCCGCAAACCGTTCCGATGAGCTTGTGGAACGCGTCCCTGCTCGCGCAACGCTCGGCGCTCAGCACCCGGGACGGAGCCATCGTGCCCGTGAAGGTGTACGACAAGGGGACGGAGACGGTCGCGGTGCGGGGCTCTCCCGTTCGGGCCCATCATTATGTGGTGACGACGACGTTTCCGGAGGACGTCTGGTACGATTCCGACAACCACCTCGTGCAAATGGAACTGAAGGGGCGCGACGGCTCGGTTGTCCGTTATCAGCGCGTGTAGAGCGCGATCTCGCCAGATCCGAATTGCGCGGGTCATGACATGTTTATTTTTCAGAAGCGCGGCAAGAAGGCCCCGTGCGCGGCGCGCCTGCCTGCGCGAAGCTTCGCTTCGGCGAAAGCGCGCTCCAGGAAAGCCACTCTGATTGAACGGCATCCGCGGTGAGGTTCCCGGCCGGAACATCGGTGATGCATGCCCGTTTTCATGCGGTAGCCGCCGGTCCGATCACATCTCCGGCACGCCCGCGAGCCGTTGTTGAATCAGATTCTCGTTCCTCCCGCTCCGTCTCCGCGCAAGACGCCCTTGCATCTGCTCGCGCTGCTCGCGGCTTTGCGCAACAATCCGCTCGAGGTCTGGACGGAAAAACACTTCGAGGAACCAGTGGTGCGGGACGGATTGCCGTTCATGCCGGCCCTTGTGGTGAGTGAGCCAACTGCCATCCGGCATGTGCTGCTCGAAAATTCCGCGAACTATCGAAAAGACGATCTTCTCCTGAGGATTTTGTCCCCTGGTCTTGGCTCCGGCCTGTTGACGGTCGAGGGCGATCAGTGGCGGCGGCAGCGTCACGCCGTTGCTCCGATTTTTGCGCGCAGGACGATTTTCGCTGCTGCGGCCGAAATGCAGCGCGCAGTAGACAATCTGATCGGCAAATGGCGTGAGACCATCGACACTGAGGCGGTCGATGCCGTGCGCGATGTCACGCATCTCACGCTCGAAGTCTTGCAGCGGACAGTTTTCTCCACGGGCATTGAACGCGATCCGGAAGAATTCCGGGAAGCGATGAAGGTCTATTTCGATACGATCGGAAGAATTGACCCGCTCGACGCGCTGGCTCTGCCATCCTTCCTGCCGCGTCCGAGCCGCTGGCCGGAGCGCGCTGCGCTGAAGTTCTTCCGCGGTGCCGTGAACGATATCATTGAACGGCGAAGGGCTCTGATCGCGCGCTCGCCAGACGCCGCGCCGCAGGATCTGCTTACGCTTCTTCTCGCCGCCGGCGATGGCGAACCAGGCGCTCGTCTCTCGGACGAGGAAATTCGCGCCAACGTCCTCACCTTCATTGCCGCCGGACACGAAACCACCGCAACCTCTCTCGCGTGGTCCCTTTTCCTGCTTGCGCAGAGCGACGAATGGAGCACGCTCATTGCGGAGGAGGCGGATCGCGCCGCTGGCAATGTTGACGGCGATGATCCTTGCGCCAAACTGCCTGTGACGCGCGCTGTTCTCGAGGAGGCTTTGCGCCTCTATCCGCCGATCGCTGCCATCAGCCGCGTCGCAATCGACAATGACGAGATCGCCGGCGTTCACGTGGAGCGTGGCACGATGGTGATTGTTTCCCCCTATGTCGTTCACCGACACCGCAAATTGTGGGAGCGTCCTTCAGAATTTGATCCCAGACGCTTCCTCGGCGATGGCCGCGCGGCGATCGATCGCTATGCATACATTCCGTTCGGTGGCGGCTCGCGCGTTTGCATCGGTTCGGCGTTTGCCTTGCAGGAAGCTACTCTGGCGCTCGCCGGGATCCTGAGGGCATTCAGACTGCGTCTTGCCGAAAGCTGCAAGGTCGAGCCTTTGCTGCGGATCACCCTGAAACCCAATCCCGGCATCTGGCTTCATTTGGAACGCCGAATCTGAAGTCGCGCAAAGGGTTCGTTCACGCATTAACGACAAAAGC
>Ga0070734_10002057_pt1 | contig 26238 bp, 22 predicted proteins | sample Coa_R1_8_FD_66444 | JGI IMG/M metagenome (GOLD analysis project Ga0070734, IMG submission 66444) | Surface soil microbial communities from Centralia Pennsylvania, which are recovering from an underground coalmine fire - Coalmine... | ecosystem: Environmental > Terrestrial > Soil > Unclassified ... | reverse complement strand
CCTGGGCGGGCAGGGGATTTCCCTCCCGGGCTTCCTGGAAGCGGCTCAAGACCTCTTCCAGGTCGTCCACACGGGTCTCGCCCGCGTCACGCACCCAATCGGACACCGCGACCTTGCGGACATAGGGGGAATCCCCCCACTTCGTTTGGCGCTCGCCCGTGACCGCCCGCAGGGTCTCATGCAGGTAGCTGGAAGGGACCCGGGGCGCCCCCGTGCCGGGGTGCAGGTGGGAGGCGGTGAGGATGACGCATTGCCGGGCGCCGCGTACCGCCAGCAGGAAGAGCAGTTTCTCCTCCAGCCGCCCCTCGGCTTTTTCGGGCACCTTGGCCTTGCCGGAAAAGCGCTCGTTGAGGATGCGCCGCTCCTCGTCCAGGAGCAGGGGGTCGGGCCGGGGTACCCGGGGAAAACCCTGTTCCACCAGGCCGGGCAGGAGGAGTACGTCGAAGGGCACGCCCCGGGCCTGCATGAGGTCCGACACTTCGACCCCGCCCGCCTCGGGCGCCTTCCAGGGAATTTTCACCTCTTCCATAAGCCCCGAGAGGAGGGCCCCCAGTTCGTCCTTCTCCACCGTGAAGGATTCCCGGGAAAGGATCTCCATGCCCCGCCGCAGGGTCTTCAACTCTTCCTTGGCGTCGGACTTCACGAAAATTTTTTCCGCCAGGTCGAAAAGGATCCCCGCCTTCCCGACCCAGTTCTTTTCCTTGTCAAACCGGTGCCTTGCGTCGAAAAGCGTTTGGAGCACCTTCACCCGGAAAGCCGAGAGGGAGGCGGAGTCCCCCGTTGAGAATCCCTCCTCGTCAAACGAGGCTTTGCCGGACCTCGGCCTTTCGTATTCTTTCAGCCGGTCGATCCAGGCCCCCTCCCCTTCCACCACGCCCGCTTCCTTGGAAGCCTGGTCCCAAAGATGGGGGTTCCAATCCTCTTCCCTCACCCCGAACCCCTCGGAGTCCAGGTTGGGAGAGGCCAGGAAGTCCATCAGCCTTTCCCGGGCGAATTCCAACTGGAAACAGTCCAACAAGAGGAGGAAGGCCTTGGCTTCGGGGGTTTCCATCAGGTAGATGGAGGGTTTTTTCGCCAAAGGGACTTGCTGGTCCTCGAAGGCGGGGGTGATCATGCGCCGGTAAGTTTCCAGTTGTCGAAGCAACAGCCCGCATTGGGAGAAGTGGGTTTTTCGCCTTTCGGCTTCCTCGGTGACGGCCCGCACCACTTCCCGCATTTCCCGGGGTTCGCCGGGACAAAGGAGGACCTTGACCGTCGAATTTTCAAAATTGCCGTCATCACGAGCCCCAGCGCCAATCGGCGCGCTTTGGGGCGTGGTGATCTCAGTTAAGTCGTCCGATTTAAATAGGTCAGATTGCAGCCTTCCTAAGGCCGTTCCCTTTTCACCTTTCCACTTTTCAACCTTTGCCACCTTTCCCTTCGTCTTCGCCCAATCCACGAACGGTTTCGCGTACTCGAAAGCCGGGTGGTCCTCTTCATAAGGGATGAACCAATGACTGTCATTGCGAGGAGCCGCCCCAATCGGGGCGTTTGGCGACGTGGCAATCCTAGGTTTTTGGGTTAAGTGGAGTAGAACTTTTTGTTGCAGAACAGAGGCGTCATAAAACCCGTAAGTCCAGACGGCGGCGGCGGGAACAGGTAAGTCCAGCGCGTCCTCATAGAGGTCTTCCCGATCCTTCCAACGGTTTTTGGCTTTCCACCGCCCGTTCTCGTCCAAAAGGGCGGCGAATTCGGCCAATTTCTCCCCCAGGCGCTTGCGGTCCCGGGCTTTGCCGATAGCCTTGGCGGATTCGGCCAATTCCTTGGCGGTGACCCCCCCTTGGCGCAGTTCCGAAAGGGTGGCCCGCAGGGTCTTGGGGAAACCGGGGGTCTTGTCCACCGCCGCAAAGGGCCCGCCGCCCTTGGGCCGGACCTTCTTGGCGTTCTCGCGCAGCACCCAGGGAACGATGGATTCGGGCAGGAGCCGGGTTTCCTCCCGGATCCATTTTTCCTCGGTGAATTCGAGTAGGAATTGGTGCAGGGTTAGGACACGCAGATTGACAGTCGACCCGTTCCTCCGGGCCAGTTCCTCCCGCAGGTGCCGGACCAGGGCCCGGTTGGGGACCAAGACAACCAAGGGTGACAAGGGATCGGATTGACGGAGGGTTTGGACGGTCGCGGCAAGTTCGTTTTCGAGGAAGGGCTGGTAGGGGCCTAAATAGAGGGAAATCGCCAAGGACCGATCCTTTGGGGAGGACGAGGGGTTTTAATTCAATGCCTACTATATATAATGACCTTCCGAGTTTGAAAGAAGAGGTTTTGAATGCCCCGTGAAATCCAAATCGCCAACGCCGCCGGGTTCTGCTTCGGCGTGAAGAAGGCCATCCAGAAGGCCGAGACCATGGACCGCGCCTTCATCTTCGGCTCCCTCATCCACAACCCCCAGGAAGTGGCGCGCCTGGCCTCCCTCAACAAGAAGATCGTCCACAAGCTGGAGGAGGTCGAGGACAACAAGGTGGTCATCACCGCCCACGGCCTGGACATCAACGTGATCAGCCAGATGAAGGAACGCAACCTGGAGATCGTGGACACCACCTGCCCCCTGGTCACCAAGATCTATAACGAGGGTCACAAACTGGAAGCCCAGGGCCTGCAGATGGTCATCATCGGCGACCCCAAGCATGTGGAAGTGAAGGGCATCGCCAGCCGCATGAAGAACCCGGTCATCGTGTACCACGAAGAGGATATCCCCAACGTCCCCGAGGGATCGAGGATCGGCGTGGTCTGCCAGAGCACCCTTTTGATGGAGAAGTTCGACAAGTTCGTGACCCTTTTGAAGGCCCGTTGCGCCGAGGTGGTGCCGGTCAACACCATCTGCAAACCCACCAAGGACCGCCAGAGCGCCGCCGCCGCCCTTTCCAGGACGGTGGACATCATGGTCGTCATCGGGGGGCGCAATTCCAGCAACACCCACAAGCTGGCGGACACCTGCAAGATGAACCTGCCCGAGGCCACCTACCATATCGAGACGGCCCAGGAGTTGGACCCCAAGTGGTTCGAGGGGAAGAACAAGGTGGGCATCACCGCCGGGGCCTCGACGCCCGATTACCTGATCGAAGAAGTCATCGCCAAGATCCGTTCCTACGATTCGCTGGTTCCGGCCTGAGCCTTCGCCTCCCTTCAAATGAAAACCGATAAGTATGAAGCGTTCTTCAAGAGGCGAAACAATCTCGGTTATTCCGTTATTGGAATGTTCTTTACGTTTCCTCTATTGGGAATAGGTTTGGAGTTTCTCTCGAAAATTTGGGCTTGGTTGTTCGTGCCCAGCCTCGCCCTTGGTTTTTTCTATTTTTTGGCCTGGATTCTCTTAAGAATTTCCTATCAAAGGCTTAATTGTCCAAGATGCCATCAGCGGTTCTTATATAGTTTGGTTACCGGGGGCAATCTTTTCGATTGGAAAGTAGCCTTGGGCCGGAAATGCGCTCATTGTGGATTGGAAATGAAAACCTCAAAAACACCGGCAAGCCAACCCGCCAAACCCCCGTCCCAAAGCCCGGCCTACGGCCTTCAGATCGGTTTGCGGGCCGCCATCGCCAGCCTGCTGGCCGCCTGGACGGCCCTGCGGCTGGGCATGGACTATCCCATTTACGCGGTCATCGCCGCCATCGTCGTCACCGACGCCTCCCCCGAAGTCACCCGGCGCACCGGCCTGCTTCGCCTGGTCGGGAACGTCATCGGGGCTATCCTGGGCGGGGGTATCGGCACCTTCCTGGGCCACAGCCCGCTGGTCATGGCGGGAGGCGTCCTGGTTTCGATCGTTCTCTGCGAATTGACCGGCCTGCGGGAGGCCGCCAAGATCACGGGCTATATCACCGGCATCGTGATCCTGTTCCACGGCGATTCCCCCTGGGTTTACGCCACGGACCGCTTTATCGAGACGTCACTGGGATTGGGTTTCGCCATCCTGGTGGGGCTTTTGATGGAGGCGGTGATGAAGATCCAAATCGCCCGTCCTAAAAGCGGCAAGGCCCGCAGGACTTAGGACCAGCTTTGGGGATGGTTGAAGAATTCCCGTACTTCCGCCAGGGCTTCCCCCGCGTCGTCCCCTTCCGAGACCACTTCCAGTTCCGTCCCATGCGCCGCCCCCAGGTTCATGATGCCCAGGATGCTTTGGGCGTCCGCCAAAGTCCTGCCGTTCTTGAGGGTGATGCGGCTTTTGTATTTGCGGCTTAAGAGGATCAGCTTGACCGCGGCCCGCAGGTGAAGGCCGTGGGGTTGTTTGACGAGGACGGTATCGGTGATGGTCATGGTGCCTCCTAGGGAACCCGTTTTTTTAAAGCTTACAGGGTTAAGACGGGGAGGGCCCGGATTTAGGGCCGTACCGGGCGGGAGGAAGCGGAGGCTGGCGGACGAAAAACGGCGGTTCAGGATTAAAAGAAAAGATTAATGAATTAATGTCCCCCTCACCCCAACCCTCTCCCTACCAGGGAGAGGGTTGGGGTGAGGGGGACTAAATAAATGATGAAGGATGTCCGAAAAGACTCGTTGGCTAGAACGAAATATCCAACCCGCCGTTGAAAGTGTTGAGGTTTTCGGTGGCGCTGAAATGGCCCTGGTAATTGGCAAAGAGGTTGAGCTGTTTGCCGAAGATGAGCCTGGCCCCCGCCTCCACGCCGATGGTCGTGGCCGAGGGCGTGATTCCGGTGACCGTAAAGGGGTTGCCTGTGGCACCGGACAGGGAAGTTTGGAAGCTGGTAGCCGATGCCATCAGCTCCTGGCTGACCGAAAGATTGAGCCGGGGCAGTAATCCCAGGTCCTGGTCCACGACAAGATATTTGCTTCCCTCCACGCCCAGGTAAGGCCTCAGGGAATCGGTGCTTTGGGCCGGTATCGCCAGGGCCAGGCTGTCCGAGCCGGTTTCCGTAAAGGCATTCTCGCTCAAATGGGCATAGGCCATTCCCGCCAGGGGCTTCAGGGTAAAGCCTGGAACCCCCAGGTCGTAAGACCCCTGCAACGCCGCCTGGATCTGGCTGCCGTCCGCGGTGCCCGCCAGGGCCGTCACGTCGCTGCCGATGGAAACCGTGCGGTTGGCCGTCAGGTGGTCCAAGCCATAGCCCGCCACCAGGCCCAGTTCCACCGCGCCGAACTTTTTGCTGCCATAGACGCCGAATTGGGCGCTGTCCACACCCGCCTTGGCGCCCGTATAGGTTCCCGTGGCGTCCGTGTGCACCCAGCCGCCCATGATCCCGCCGGTGAGCCCCTTGGAAAGCTCGGTATCATAGCCCGCTAGGAACCCGTAGTTGGATTGGTTGAAACCTTCCACGTTGCCGTCGCTGTTGACCGACCCTGCGCTGTCGGTGTTCTCGATCCACAGGCCGCCCGCACCGGGATTCGCCAAGCCGGCGGCCTGGCCGCCTGGGCCTGAAACTTCCGCCGAAAGGATGTTGCGAACAAGGCCCGCCTGGGCCGAACCCATGCCCGTACCTGTGCCGCCGTCGAGCCGGTCGAAGAGCAGGCTGTCCTCGAACTGCGCGTTGTCCAAGAGGATTCCCGGAAGGGCGGTGTAGAGGTCGCCCGTTAACTGGCCCAGGGCCAGCCCCTGGCCCGAGGGTAGTTGGTTGATCTCGTTTAGCTTGTTGACCAGGCTGTCGCTGCCGGTTGGAACCGCCGCGTTCAAGGCCTGTGCCACCGCCGTCTGGTTGGCCCCCACGGCCCAGGGGGTGAAATCCACGTTGTGGAAAAGGATAAAGGTCACCGCGTTGGAGCCGTAGGTTACGAGAGGGTTCCAACTGGGCAGGACAGTAAAATCCGTCGTAGTGAAGGTCCCAGCCAGCGATCCGGCCGAGAGCAGGACGTAACGGTAGCGCAAACCCGTATAGGTGCCCGCGGTCTGGTCCACCGTGACCGCCCCGGCCAGGCTGGCCGCACCCGCCACGGCGAGGCTATTGGCGCCGGTCGGGGAGACAAGGGCGTCCAGGGTTCCGCCCGCGCCTTGGGTGTAAGCGCCCATCGCCAGGGTGCCGGTAGCGGAACCCGACCCCGCTTGCACCGTACCGTTGTTGGTGACCGCGCCCGAGATACTGCCCGTTCCGGTCAGCGTGGAGGCGGCGCCCGCAACCACCACCGCTCCCCCCACTTGGGACCCGCCGTCCAGGACCAGGCTTCCATCGGCAAGCGTGGTCTGGCCCGTGTAGCTGTCCACCGCGTTGAGGATGACCGAACCACCCCCCGTCAACAGCAGGCCGCCCGGGCCGGAGATGACACCGCTGAAAAGGGCGATGTCGGTGGGGGTTGTGACGATGGTTCCGCCGTTGGAGCTCAGGCTGATGGACTTAGTGGTGTTGAAGTTGCCCAGGACCAGGGTACCCGTGTCCAGGGTCAGGTTGCCCGTTCCCAGGTTGTTCTCGTTGTTGACCACGGCCGTTCCGATGGAAAGGGTGGTGCCGCCACTATAGGTGTTGTTGCCCGTGAGGGTCACTGTGCCGAAACCGGTGAGGTTCAGGCCTTCACTGCCGGCGATGACGCCCGAAAAATTTCCGTTGGTCAATTGTAGGGTATCCTGGCCGGGCCCGCCCATGCTGACCGTACCCGACCCTTCCAGGTCGTGGATATTGACGAAGGCGCTGCCGCCGGCGCCGTTGGTGGAGGTTCCAGTTCCTCCCGCCCCGCCCGAAACTTCCCAAAGCGAACCGGAAGTGAGGGTCAAGGCCTGGACGCCCACCTGGACCGAGCCGCCATTGCCGCCCGCCGACGCGCCCGAGCCCCCGGCGTTGCCCTGGGCGATGAAGGTCGCACCCGAGGCCAGGGTTTGGGAAGCGGCGAAGAAGTTGACGGAACCGCCGCTGGAATTGCCGCCCCCGATGCCGCTGACGATGCTGAGGGTCGAACCCGTTCCCTGGTTGGCCGCGCCCACGGTCACGAAGGCATTACCGCCGATCCAGCCCTTGGCACCTGTGCCGCCATCCCCGGCCACGATGCTCAAGGCACCGCTGTTGGTGAAATCCAAGCTTCCTAAAAGAACCGTCACGGACCCGCCCGTTCCACCCCGGCCCGAGCTGGTGGCTGAAACGCTTCCAGCCTGGCCGCCGGTGACGGTGAAGAGGGCCTGGGAATCCATCGTAACCGAGGAAGCCGCGAAGGAAACCGAACCGCCGTCGCCGCCATTGACCGGCCCCGGCCCGGTGTTGACCGCCTGGGGGCTTCCGCCGTCGCCGCCGAAGAGGGCCAACTGGGTGCCCGATCCGGTCAAGGAAACCGAGTTGGCCGTAAGGACCGCGTTGCCGCCGTTGCCCAGGGCCCCGTTGCCCAGGCCCACACTGCCACCAACCACTTGGAGCTGGGCCGCCGTATCCAGGGTGAGGGAACCGGTGGAGAGAGTCGCTGAGCCGCCATTTCCGTCTTGATAGGAATCCGCCCCGCCTAAACCGCCTTCGATGGTCCCCTGGGCGCCGGAAAGGGCCAAGGAGGTCGTCGTCACCGAGGCCGAGCCGGCGTTGCCGCCACCTAAACCCGTTCCCGTCGCGCCCGCGCCGCCGGTGAAGGAAAAGGAAGAATTATTGGAAAGGTTCCCGGAAGTGGCCGTCATGGCCGTATCCAACCCCGTATTGTTCGTGAGGGTGAGTGCGGCGGCGGAATCGAGGGTAAACCCCTGGAAAGAGAAAGGAGAGCCGATGACGTTGGAACTGCCGCCCTGGAGGGTGACATCCTGGGTAAAGGCGGGTAAAGGCTGGGTAAGCGTGATGGTGCCTACGTTACCGATGCTGATGGCCCCCGCCCCCGCGTTGTTGAGGGTGGTGACGGCCCAGCCGAGGGAGCCGTTGCTTTCATCCCCCGCGTTGGTGGTGACAACCGTCTGGGCCGAAAGCCGGCCCGCCAAAACGAGGATAACCGCCGAGGAGATTAAAACGATTTTTCGGAAGGTCGTCATATCAGTTCCTTGGGGATGAATGCCGGCCAAAGCCCCTTAAGAATACCAATTTTTGTCTGGTTATTCCTGGATCATTCCAAACTTCTGGTTTTGGGCCGTCCGGCGCAAAAAACTGTTGAGTCGACGGCTGAATTCCTGGGGGCGCTTGCGGGCGCCTTCAATAAAGGCAATGCGGATGCGTTTGTAGGTCTCCGGGAATTTCTGGAAGTGTTTCCAGGTGTCCTTATCCTTTTTAATGGCCGCCAGGATATCCTTGGGGATGACCCAGCCCTTCGGGTGTTGGATCCCCCGCTTCGTGATTTTCGCCCCATGGCCCAACACTCCCTGCAGGGCCTCCAGGCCCGCCGGGGTCATCCTTCCCTCTTTGATCATGCGGTGGGCGCGGGCCTTGTTCATTTCCGAGCAGGGCGAGCCCTTGCGGCGGGGGGAATAGCGCTGGCAAAAGCTGTCTTTGTCGATGGCCTTGACCGTGGAATCGATCCAGCCGAAGCACATGGCCTCGTCCACCGCGTCGTTGTAGGAGATGCGAGGCTTCCCGCTGTCCTTTTTGTAATAGATAAGCCAGATTTCCTTGGAGGTCTTTTGGTGTTTCTTCAGCCAGGTGCGCCATGCGGAAACGGTATGGACGTAAAGGGTCTGCGTGACTTCCATCAACACCTCACATCAAGACAACTTGAACCACAGAGTACACAGAGGTCACAGAGCAAACCAAAACCTTATTCTTTATGGACAAACATCGGTTTTTCTTGAAGTCTTCTTAATTAAAATTTATCTGTATTCATTGGTCGAAAATCTTACCCGCCGTACTCTGTGTACCCTGTGCCCTCTGTGGTTAAAGGAGTTTTAAGTTCCGTATTTGCGCAGCGGGTCCGTTTCCAGGGCGTCGAGTTTCTTCACCCAGCCGGGCAGGCGGTAGCCTTGGATCTCCCGCTTGGTATAGGGCTTGAGGTCCAACACCGGCGTTCCCTCCCAAACATCCAAACCTTTGACAAAGAGAACGTTGCCTTTGCGCTTGATCAGCTTCAAGACTGTCAGGCCGATGGGATTGGGACGGTGCGCCGTGCGGGTGGCCAGGAACCCGATATCTGGAAATTTTATCCGGCTCTTCGGGTGGATCAACATGTCGGGCTTGTGGGCGCGGTCCATCCAGAAAAGCCCAACCACGTGGGAAAAGCCTTCGATGCCCGTGAGCCCCTTGGCCCATTTGGAGTCGATGACGATCTTTCCTTCGTGGACTTTACCGATAGGTTTCAAGTTAAGCGGGCTCATTTAACAACCCTCCCCGTTCCGTACGATTTGCGAACCATCAAATTTGAGATAATGCGGTTTCAAAACACATTATATGACCCGGACTCTTATTAAAACGGGGGGCTAATTTTAAAAAGTTTTTCAAATAAATACCAAATAGCCCTCGTGATAAAAAAACTCGAAATTCCAATCATCACTATTCGCGGATGACGAATGAAATGGCCAAAAGCATTGAAATAAAAATAACAAACAACTGAAAAAACGATGATAAAAAAACCTGTAAACACGACAAACCCGTAGAGTTTTTTTCTTTCCTCCAGCAAAATTCTATCTAGGCGTTGATTCGCATTTAACCTATTTTTCCTTCTATTCATGCCTACCCGTTTCGGCTTATCAGAAATGGGCGTCCCGCAAGCTCTGCAAAAAAGACTTTTGAATTTATTTTCAAGACCACATTTGGGACAGTTTTCGACATCGATATTTACCTTTTTATGCTCCCCGGGTTGAACTCGAGCCTGGTGCGTTTCCTTATGGAACTTCCCTACAGGGTCTCACGATCGTTGTGCCGCCGAGGGCCATATGGGGCGCCTGCTTGGAAAGCTCCACCGCTTCGTCGAGGGAAGAAGCCTTGATGAGCAAATAGCCGTAGATGTCGACCTGCTCGCCCTTGAAATCGGAGACGCTGTCCTGGCCCACAACCACCTTGCCGCCGGGTTCCAGCGGAGACCCAGCCTCCAAGTGGCCGCCTTGGACCAGTTTGCCCATATAGTCCACCCACTTGTTGGAATAGGACTCGGTCACTTGCTGGGGGTTCAAAGCCAGACCTTTGAAAAGAAAAAGGAATTTTTGCATGGGGGCCTCCTCAACTAAGCTTACTTCACCCGGAATACCAGATCCTTCACCAGCATCCGTCCCGCGCCCTGGTTGCCGGGCAGGTAGAGCTGCACGTCCGAGATGGCCTGCGTATCCAGGATCTTGTTCCCCTTCTGGTTGCCCCAGCTGTTGCGAAGCTCCAGTTCGGACAGGTCCACCCGGTAGTCCTCCCACTTTCCCGTGCCGGTGAAGGGCGGGAAGGAATAGGATTCGCCGTCGGCCCCGTTTTGGCCGGCGTATTGGGCCATACCCGGCGCGGCCGAACCCGACTCGCTCATGTAAACATCGAAGGTGACGCCCACCGGAACGAAGGCCTTGAAGTCGAGGAAGTTGTAGCCCCTCAGGTCTGCGATGCCCCAGGCCACGAGGGGTTGGATGTTGCAAGGCATGGAAGCACCGCAGCCCCAGCCCGTGCCTGTCTCGTAATCCAGCGCGATCACGCCCGTGGTGGTATTGGCTACCGCCTTGCCCCCCTTGCCGTTATCGCCCCAGGTATCCACATGGGCTGTCTTGTCGATCTTGAGGAAATCGCGGGAGGCCGCCACCGTCGTCCCCGCGTCGGCCCGGCGGTAATCCACCCCCTTGGGTTCCTGGAAGGTTTGGGGTAGAGCCGCGTCGGACTTCTTGTGCAGGGAGGCGGCGATCAGGTTGATCTTGGCCTGGGCCTGGGTGATCAGGGTGTATTCATGGTCGTGGATGTCCACCAGGCCGTAGTCCGCATCCTCTCCGTCGAAGCGCCCCTCGGGCGACTCGTCGGCCCATTCGTACCAGTGCAGCCCCACGATATAAGGAAGGCTGAGGGCCTCGTGGGCGTAGCGGTTGAAATGTTCCACCCGGTCCTTTTGGGTGGGCACGGACACGTCGGCGCCGTGGGTGTTGGGGTCGCCGCTCTGGTTTTCCATGGCGCTGAAGGAATATTCGGTGATGAGGATGGGCTTCTGGGACTTGGCGTAGAAGTTGTCGAGCAGGTTCTGGTCGATGTCGCCACTCTTGGCGTAATGGTTCACCGACACCACGTCGCAGTATCGGCCGCAGGCTTCCACCACGGCCCAGGGGGCCTCGCCGGCGAAACGCACGCCCAGGATCAGGTGGTGGGGGTCCGCTTCCCGCAGGGCCTTCGTGGCCACGGAAAAATACCGCTCGGCCACCAGACCCGCCCATTCCTCGGCGGCTTCTTTTTGGTTCCGGGTCTTGACCGCCAGGGTTACCGGCCCTTCCAATTCATCGAAACTTTTCAGGTTTTGTTTCCAGGCGTCGTCGAAAGCCTCAATGTCCTTGTCGTACTTGTCCTCGAAAAATTTCTTGAGGGCGGCCTTGTTGGCGTCGTCGATCCCGCCCAGGGCGTATTTTTCCAGCAGGGTCTTCTGGCCTTCCGAGCGCCAGCCGTAATCGCCCCACCAGGGCATTTCGTTGTCCAGGAAATAGCCGATCAGGTTGGGATCGTCCTTGAGTTTCGCGGCCTTTTGGGCGTTCTCCCGGACCCGCGCCTCGAATTCGTCGGTGAAGACCGACAACAGGACGTCGTCCCATTTGCCGCCCCGGCCGATGTAAAGCATGGGGGTATAGGGAAACTTCTGGGTGGTGAGATCGTCGTTCGACCAGCAGCCGATGGTGTTGAAATGCCACCGTTTCAACCGGGTGAAAACGCCCTTCATCCAGGCTTTCTTATCCCCGTCGTACTGGTTTTTCACCGGGTTGTAGTAGTCATCGTTGGTGGCCCGGTAGGACTGGTCGTCGATGGCGTTGACGCCCATGGAAAGGAAAGGCTTATGGGAGGGGGAAACAAACCAGGCCTTGCCCTCTTTCCATACGATTTTGAAGAAACCGGGGGCCGCGGCCCGGGAGAGGGGCGGACAAGCCATATAAAGGAACAAAAGAAAACAAACGGTTAAATATTTCTGCATGTGCCGATTCTCCTTAGAGATAAGTAAATAATGAAATCGGTGCGATACCGGCATCTTTGATTCTCTTTATTTTATTGAAGGTCGGCATGAAATACCTCCAGGGTAACCGCTTCAACCGGCTAAAAACATTACAACTTCCCAACCGAAGGAACAAGTCTGACGGAAGGATTTTAGCGAAGTTGACGCTCGGAAAGGGGGAGTAGATAATGTGCCGGTTCTCGATGGAGAAGTTGACGAAATCGGCGCTTCAACCGGCTTGGATGCCGTTCAAAACCGGTGGGGCCTTTTTTTCAACCCGAATTTTTCAAGGAGATGAGCCTATGAAGAAATTCTTCGCAGTGCTTGGACTGTTGCTCTTCGCTTCGCCTTTGCTCGCACAAGACCAGAACGCGGCCGCAGCTGCCGCCCCCGCAGCCGCCGCGGATACCGCCTCAGCCACTCCGGCTAAAAAGGCCAAGATGGCCAAGCCCGCCGGCGGGGACGAGGAAGGCATCAAGAAAGCTTTCGCCGAACTCTCCGATTCCTGGGGAGCCGGGGACGCCAAAGGCGTTGCTTCCCACTTCACCGATGACGCTACCCTCATCAATCCCATGGGAATGGAAGGCCATGGATCGAACGGAGTCTTGAAGGTGGTCGAATCCGATCTTTCCGGCATGCTCAAGGGAACCCAGCAGACCTTCGACGACTTCAGCTTCGTCTGGGTGATGCCCAACCTCGCCCTCGTCGACTGCACGGGTAACGTAACGGGAATGAAGAAGCCCGATGGAACCGACGCGGGCCCCATGAAGGTCCATGTTTACAGCGTGATCGTGAACCGCGGCGGCAAGGGCTGGAAGGCCCGCGCCGTCCGTCCCTACGCCTTCCTGATGCCGCCCTCTGCCGCGGATGCTTCGGCCGCCCCGGCCGCTGCCGGCGATTCGGCCGAGCCCATGAAGGACAAGGCCGCTCCCGCCAAGGCCGACGATTCCAAGCCTGACGCAACAAAGTAACCAACAAGCTTCAAGTCGCCTGAAGCCTTCCTCCCAGGCGGGGAGGAAGGCTTTTTTATTATGTCGTCATTCCGAGGAGCAAAGCCGATAGGCTTGGGTTGCGACGCGGGAATCTCAGGTTTTGTCCCAAAAGCACAACCTGGGATTGCCACGCCCCAAAACGCCCCGATTGGGGCTGGGGCTCGCAATGACAACTTAAAATAAAGAGGAAGGCTATAATGCCCTTCTCCAAAAATTCCTTGAGGTAAGCCTTTGGGTTCTCGGGTCATCATCATCGGCGGCGGGGTCATGGGCCTTTCCATCGCCGAAAACTGCCTTCGCCGGGGCATGGAAGCGGTGGTCCTGGACAAGGGGCCCTTCGCCAGGGAGGCTTCCTGGGCCGGGGCCGGCTACCTGGACCTGCGCAGCGCCTCGGGCGTGGGCGGTGCCTTCTTCGCCCTTTGCAAGAAATCCTACGACCTTTACCCCGAATGGACCGCTCGGCTCAAGAAGGACAGCGGCGTGGACCCCGAACTGCTGGACTCGGGCAGCCTGGACCTGGCCTTCAACGACGAGGAAGAAACCGCCATCCACCGCATGGAAGCCAACCTGAAGACCTTCGGCTTTTCCGGGCAATGGTTGTCCCCCGCCCAGGCGGCCCAAATCGAACCCAGCCTTTCCCCGAAGGTGAAATCCGCCTTTTACCTGAAGGAAACCCGCCAGGTCCGCTCGCCCCGCCTGACCCGTGCCCTGCTCCAGGTGCTGCAAAAGGGAAAAGTGCAGTTGAGGGAGCTGGAACCGGTGGACGATTTCCTCATCAAGGGCCGCCAGGTGATCGGCGTGCGCACGCCCAAGGGGGTATTGGAGGGCGACGCGGTGGTGGTGGCTTCGGGGGCCTGGTCGGGCAGCCTGGCTGAGAAGCTGGATCTTCACCTGCAGGCCAAGCCCTTCCGGGGCCAGGTGGTCATGTTCCGCACCAAGCCGGGCACCCTGCGGCACATCCTATTCTCCGGTTTGCAAAAAGCCTTCACCTACCTGGTGCCCCGCCTGGACGGCCACATCTTCGTCGGCAGTACCCTGGAGGACGCTGGTTTTGAAAAGATCACCACGCCCGAAGGCATGGAAAAACTGAAGTCCGGCGCGGCCAAGGTGCTGCCGGGCCTTTCCCAACAGTTGATCGAGGATACCTGGGCGGGCCTTCGGCCCGGCTCCCTGGACGGCTGGCCCTATTTGGGGCGGGTGCCGGGCAAGGACGGCCTTTATTGGGCCACCGGCCATTTCACCCATGGCATCCTGCTTTCGGCGGTGACAGGCCAATTGCTGGCCCAGGCCCTCGCGGGCGAAAGGCCTTCGTTGGACCTGATGCCCTTCGCCTTGGACCGCTCCCCTCACGCGGCTGCCGGGATTTAAAAACCAATCCCGGAATTAATAATTTTGAATGTTTAATTTAAAATGTTGGTCGTTTTTCGGCCAATATCGGTCGAAAAAACCTATAAATTCAAAATTTAAAACTAAGAATTAAAAATTGATGTTTTATAATGCCTCCTCAAATTCCCCGGTTTTATAGGACATTCAATGACCGTTTTGTTGACCGGCGCCTATGGCTTCATCGGCGCCCGCTTGGCCCACACCCTTCGGACGAAGGGACAAAAGGACCTCCTGCTCTGCGACAAGCCCGATTACCGTAACGCCCGTTCCTGCGTGAAGGGCCTGGAATCCCTGCCCTTCATCGACCGTGAAAAGCTGTTGGACGAACTTCCCCGCCTCAAGGACATCCAAGCCGTCGTCCACCTGGGCGCCTGCACCGACACGGGCAACCACGACCAGGCCTATATGTGGAAGATGAACACCGACTACACCAAGGCGCTCTGGCAGTGGTGCTCGGAAAAGAAGATCCCCCTGCTTTACGCCTCCAGCGGCGCCACCTACGGCAAGGGCGACGAAGGCTATTCGGACGACCACAAGGAAATTCCCCGGTACAAGCCGTTGAACGTCTACGGCCGGAGCAAGCACGAGTTCGACCTTTGGGCTTTGGAACAGAAGGCCGTCCCGCCCCTCTGGTGGGGGCTGAAGTTCTTCAACGTTTACGGTTTTGACGAAAACCACAAAGGCCGCATGGCTTCCCCGGTTTTCCACGGCTTCCACGAGATTAACAAGACCGGAAAGCAGACCCTCTTCCGTTCCCACAAGGATGGCATCAAGGACGGCGAGCAAAAGCGGGACTTCATTTTCGTGGACGACATCGTGAAGCTCTGCCAGTTCTGCGTGGAAAAACGCCCGGCACCCGGCGTCTACAACTGCGGCACGGGACAGGCCCGGACCTTCCTGGACGTCTCCAAGGCGCTCTTCAAGGCCATGGGCCTGGGGCAAAGGATCGAATGGGTGGACACACCCGAGAAGTTCCGCGCCGGTTACCAGTACTTCACCCAGGCCGATATGGGCAAGATGCGGGCCGTAGGTTACTCAGATCCTTTTGTGCCGATTGAAGAAGGAGTTAAGAAATACGTGGATTGGTTGAAAAGTCGAAAGGGTTAAAAGTTAAAAGGTAAGAAATGGCCGCGTCCTTTGAAGAATTGAACGTTTATCAAAAAGCGCGACAACTCACCAATGAAGTTTATTCTTTAACCCGCAAAATCCCCTTTGCTAAGGACTACGGCCTGGTGGATCAAGTTCGCCGATCTTCGATTTCAGTGATGTCAAATATTGCTGAAGGTTTTGAGCGGGGAACTCGACCCGAATTCGTAAGGTTTTTATATATTGCCAAAGGTTCTTGTGGTGAGCTTCGTTCCCAACTTGAAATAGCTCACGACCAAGGATATCTTTCGGATGCGGATTACAAACGTTTTCGAGAAGTGGCGAAAACTGTCAGCGGAATGATTTTTAATTTGATCTCCAGCTTAAAGAAGAATAAGCCGGTTGGAAAAAAGTCTTAAGGGTTTCCTTTCACCCTTTTAACTTTTTTACCTTTTAACCTTAGGAGCGTATATGTCATCGAAAGTGGTTCTTCAAACGAACATCCCCGGAGTGCCCGCGCCAAAACGCGGCAAGGTGCGGGATATCTACGACCTCGGGGACAAACTGCTCATCGTGGTGACCGACCGCATCTCGGCCTTCGACGTGATCATGCCCAACGGCATCCCCGACAAGGGGGTGGTCCTCAACCAGATTTCCAACTATTGGTTCAAGATGGTGGAGGGTGTCATCCCCAACCACGTGATTTCCACCGACATTTCCACCCTGCCCGAGCCTTTCCAAAAGGCCAAGGATCAGCTCGTCAACCGCTCCATGATCGTCAAAAAGGCGAAGCCCCTTCCGGCCGAATGCATCGTGCGGGGCTACCTGACCGGGTCGGGCCTGAAGGAATACCAGAAGAGCGGCAAGGTTTGCGGCATCGAGCTGCCCCAGGGGCTGGTGGAATCCTCCCGCATCCCCGAGCCCATCTTCACCCCCTCCACCAAGGCCGAGCAGGGACACGACGTCAACATCTCCTTCGAGGAAATGAAAAAGATCCTGAACGACGACGGCCTGGCCGCGAAGGTAAGGGAAGTGAGCCTGGACGTCTACAAGCGGGGCCGGGACCTGGCGGACACCAAGGGCATCATCATCGCCGACACCAAGTTCGAGTTCGGCCTCTTGAACGGCCACCTCATCCTGATCGACGAGGTCATGACCCCCGATTCCTCCCGCTTCTGGCCCAAGGCGGACTATAAGGAAGGCGTCTCCCAGAAGAGTTTCGACAAGCAGTTCGTGCGGGACTACCTGGAGACCCTGAAGGGTTGGGACAAGACGCCTCCCGGCCCGGCGCTGCCGGAGGAAATCGTGTTGAAAACCCGTGAAAAATACGTGGAAGCCTACGAGCGCGTCACGGGCCATAAATTCGGAGATTTCAATTTTTGAAGTAAAGCCGCTACAATAAGCGGAATTATTTTAAGGAGGATCCGGTGAACCCATCGCAGCCTTCCAGTTTCATGCTTTTCCTCACCCATTTGTTCCAGTTCCTTTTCACCCAAACCTGGGCCTGGTGGGCCGCCGGTTTGGGCTTGGGGCTGACGGCGGTGGGTCTGGCCTGGTTCACGGGAAAACGCCTGGGCGTCACCGGCGGTTTCGAGGATGCCTGCTCCGTCATGACCAAGGATTCGGCCTTCAACCCCTCCCCCACCAACTGGAAGCTTTGGTTCATCCTGGGGCTTCCCTTGGGCGGCCTCCTGGCCAACCTGGGCCACTGGAGCTGGACCCTGCTTTACGGCCAATTGGACGCCATCACTTTCGGCAACAACTTCTACAAGATCCTCTGGCTCCTCCTCAGCGGCTTTTTGATCGGTTTCGGCGCCCGCTGGGCCGGCGGCTGCACCAGCGGCAACACCATCATGGGGGTTTCCATCGGCAGCAAGATGTCCCTGCTGGCCACCCTGGCCTTCCTGGTGGCCGGCGTGATCGTGACCAACATCCTCTTTAAGGTGGTGTTCTAATGGCCCCGCGCAAAACCCGCTTGAAGGCGATCAAAACCGCCGCCCCCCGGAAAGCTTCCAAGCTGGCGCCCGCTGAAAATCCCATTCCCTACCTGGGATTCGGGATCCTCTTCGGCTATTTCCTCTCCAAATCCCGCGCCACCGACTACGACAGCATCGAAGCCATGTTCCTTTGCCGGGAATTCCAACTCTACGGCGTCATTATCGTTTCCGTGGCGGTGGTGAGCCTGGGCCTTTTCCTCCTGCGGCGCTCGGGCAACAAGGCCTATTCGGGCCAAGCCGTGGAGATGGAGCCTTTGACATGGGACCCCAGCCGCCTGGCGGGGGCCTTCCTTTTTGGGGCCGGCTGGGCCCTGGCGGGCACCTGCCCGGGGACTTCCCTGGCCCAAATCGGTGAAGGCAAGCTGATCGCGGTGGCCACGGTGGTGGGCATCGTGGCGGGCGTTTGGGCTTACAAGAAGTTCAAACCCGGGATCGCCCCTAAAAACGACGCCGTTTGCTGAGCGGCAGGACCCTTCTTCCCGCCTTCCTCCTTGTCTTCTTGGCCCTGGCCCCCGTTTGGGGCGGGGATTGGCAATCGCCGGACCCGGATGTTTCCCTCGGCCATTTCCCCACCAAGCTGGTGGACGACCTTCCCCATCTTTTCATCCCGGAGAACATCGCGCCTCTCGCCATAGGCGGCCTGGCCACTTCCGTGGATTGGGCCACTTTAGACGGCCAAAACAGCCTGGCTTCGGACCTTCAGAATTGGAAAACCCAACCGCTTTGGAACTTCGGCAATTTTTACGGGGAAGGCTGGGTGGAAGGCAGCGCGGCCCTGGGCAGTTGGGGTATCGGAGCCCTGACGGATAACTTAAAAGTCCAGGAATTCGGGCGGGACGCCGCCGAGTCGCTGGTGGACGCAACAGTGACGGTTACAGTGCTCAAATATGCCGTGGGTCGGGAGCGGCCTGATGGTTCCAACAACTTTTCATTTCCCTCGGGACATACCATCACGGCCTTTTGCATCGTACCGGCGGTTTTTAAATATTGGGGGGTGCAGGCGGGGGTGGAAACCTGCGCTCTTGGCACTTTAACAGCCCTCGCGCGGGTGGAAGGCTACCACCACTACCTGTCAGATACGATCGCTGGAGCGACACTAGGAATCTTGATCGGCAACGCGGTGGTTTATGCACCCAAGGACGTGAAGGTCACCCTCGGGCCCGGTGAAATTGGGCTTCAGCTGGCCTTCAACTGAGCTTTTCCAGGTTCTCCAATTCCCTTTCCACTTCCTGCATCAAAGGCTCGATCATCTTCAGGCTGAAGTCGAACCGGATACCGGCGGATTTGAAAATTTCAGGTAAAGTCTGGGTCCCGCCGACGGAGAGCCCCTGCTTGTAAAGCCGGACCCCCTCTTTTTTGTCCTTCCGGAAGTTCTTCCACACTTGCAGCGCTCCCAACTGGGCGATGCCGTATTCGATGTAATAAAAGGGATACTCGAAGATGTGCAGTTGCCGGTGCCAGAGGTGGGCCTGCACCTCCTCCAACCCGCCCCAATCCTCCGTGCCGCCCAGGCGGCGGCGCAGCGAAATCCAAAATTTTCCCCTTTCCTCACGGCTATGTCCGGGGTTCATGTAAATCCAATGCTGGAAGGCGTCCACGGTGGCGATCCAGGGCAGGAGGGCGATCACGTCTTCCAAATGCCGCCGAACGGACCGGGCGGCCTGCTTCGGGTCGGCGTAGAACTCGCTGAGGAAAGGGTCGGCCATCAGTTCCATGCTCATGGAGGCCACCTCGCAGAACTCCATGGGCGCGTGGCGGTAGGCCGAAAAGGGGATGTTGCGGGAAAGGAAACTGTGCATGGCGTGGCCGCCCTCGTGCAGCAGGGTGCGCAGGTCGTGGTCCAGGCCCACCGCATTGGCGAAGATGAAGGGGATTCGGATTTCGGAAAGGTCGCTTTGGTAGCCGCCGGGCGCCTTGCCCTTGCGGGATTCCAGGTCCAGCAAGCCCAGATCCCTCATGGTGCTGAAGTTTTTCCCGAACTCCGGGTCGACCTGGGCGAGGATTTTCCCGCAGCCTCCAATGAGGTCCTCGGTCTTTTCGAAGGGCTTCAAGGGCGGGAGCCCCGAGGGGTCCACCGAAAGGTCCCAGGGCCTCAGGGTGGATAATCCCATGGTCTTGCGGCGCTTTTCCTGGATCTTCGCCACCAGCGGCTTGATGGCCTTTTCCGCGCTCTCATGGAAGGCCTCGCAGTCGGCGGGGCCGTAGTCGAAGCGCTCCTTGCGCTTGAAAGCGTAGTCCCGGTAATTCTCGAAGCCCGCGTTTTTGGCGGCCTGCACGCGCAGTTTCAGCATCTGGTCGAAGAGGCCGTCGAAGCTGTCCTTTTCCTTCAACCGACGCTCGGCGGAAAGGCGCCAGGCTTCCTCCCGCTTTTTCCGGTCGGTCAGTTCCAGGTACCGGCCCATTTGCTGGAGGGTTTGTTCCCGGCCTTCGTAGGTCACCATGAGCGAGCCGCTGAGCTTCTGGAACTGCTGGGAGAGTTTTTCCAGTTCGGTTTCCAGCGGGATGTTTTCCTCGCGGTAGAGGGCCAGTTCGTTTTCGACGGACCGGTTGTAAAGGAAGAAGTCCTTTTCCGGCAGGGCGGGGCGGAAGGGGCAGTCCCAGTATTTCTTGGAAAGGGCGAAAAAACGGGGCTTGCTGGGCTCGGAGACCTTTTCCAGGTACTCCACGTAGGCGCGCTCGATTTCAGGGTCGTCGGTCTTGCAGGTCATCCGGATGTACCGCAGGGAGCCTTCCTCGTTGAGGCAGTCGTAGAATTCACCCATGTCGTCGAGCCATTGGCGCAAATCGTCCGCCGAACGGAGGGGCCGCTTTTCCAATTCCTGGAAGATCGGTTCCACCGATTCCCATTTTCCCAGGTCGGCTGAAGGGGACAGGTAACGGCGGGAAAAATCGTGGGGCAGGGCTTTGGGGTCGAGGAGTTTCATGTTTTCCTTTTCGGAGCGGAGGATGGGCCACTTTAACAAAGGCCCTGTTTTTAAAAAAGCGGTATGATGGTTTTCCCCTGGAGGAATCGATCATGCGTCGATTATCTATTTTAATAATCGAAATAATGAAATCGGTGCCATACCGGCCTCTTGGCCTCCTCGCTTCACAAAAGAAGGTCGGCATGCGTCGAGTGTCGGCCCTTCTCTTCCTTCTTTTTCTCACCGGCTGCAACCTGGCCGACCGCGGCCTGGCCAAGCTGCAGGTGGTGGAGGACCTGGCCTTGGGCGCCTCCCTGGAGGACATCAAACAGCAGTGGTTTCTCTATTCGGACAAGCCCCTTTCCGTCGACGAGGCCATGAGCGGCGGCACCAACCTCGTCTACCGAGGCGTCAGCCGGGACCCGGCCGTAACCGGCTTTTACCTCTTCTTCGATGCCCGGACGAAAACCCTGCGCCAGGTGGAATGGCGCTACCAGTCCAGCATGACCGACGCCAAGGAAAAGGAACTCCTGGAAACCTGGACGAAGAAACTTTGGGAACCTTCCTATCACCGACGTTGGGACGGCCAGGTCTATGTCTGGTCCGACCGTAAGGCCGAGTTGCAGCTTTACCTCGCGGACGGAATCTGCCACCTGATACAGAAACTTAATTAAGGATGAAAAATGAATAATGGAGAATGGAACCCATTGAAAACGGAGAATATTATCCGGAGGAAGACATTTGAATTTGCGTTAGAAATTGTCGGGCTTGGACGAAATCTTCAACAACAACACGAATTTATTCTTTCAAAACAACTGCTTCGAAGCGGAACAAGCATTGGGGCAAACGTTGAAGAAGCGGATGTGGCTCAAAGTAAGCGCGATTTTATCGCCAAAATGTCCATTGCCTTAAAAGAGGCGCGGGAAACCCAGTATTGGTTGAGGCTTTTGGAAAATTCTAAAATTGGAACTGCTGACTACAAATCCTATATTCAACACGTCCAAGAGATCGAAAGGATATTAACTGCCATTTTGAAAACAAGCCGCAGCAAACAAAACCAATAATTATTCATTCTTCATTTTTCATTATTCATTATAATTGAGTTATGCCGATTTATTCTTACTCCCGCATCAATACTTTCTTCACTTGCCCCGCCCAATTCCAGTTCCGCTACATCGAACGCCGCCCCTCGCCCGAGGCCGAGGGTATCGAGCTATTCCTCGGCTCCCGTTTCCACGAGACCATGGAGTACCTCTACCAACAGGTCCCCTTAAAGGTCCCCACGGTCAACGAGCTGGTGGATTATTTCAAGAAGCATTGGGAATCCCAATTCCAGGATGCCCTCCGGAAGCAGAAGGAAAAGGGCTTCAAGGCGCCCTTGAGGATCGTGCAGGAAGGGCCGACGGTGGAGGATTACTTCCAGAAGGGCCTGCTCTTCACCGAGAACTATTACCACCAATACCATCCCTTCGACCAGGACCAGACCGAGGGCATCGAAATGAAGGTGGCTTTCAACCTGGACCCCAAGGGCCAGTTCAAGATGCAGGGTTTTGTCGACCGGCTGGGGCGGGACAGCGAAGGCACCCTTTGGATCCACGACTACAAGACCAGCTCGCGCAAGCTGTCGGAAGAAGACGCCCGCAACGAGGACCAGCTGGCCCTTTACCAGATCGGCCTCTCCCAGAACCCCCATTACGGGGCCAAGGAAACCTTCAAGCTGCTCTGGCACTTCGTGGCCTTCGAGAAGGACCAGGTGGTTTCGGAACGGAGCCCCAAGGAGATCGACCAGCTCAAGAAAAGGTACATCTCCAAGATCGAGACCATCGAGAAGGCCAAGAGCTACCCCACGAAGACGGGAGTGCTTTGCCAGTGGTGCGAATTCCTGACGGTTTGCACCGACGGGCAAAAATGGGTGGAAAACAAGAAAAAGAACGCGGAGGCCAAAGAAGCGAATGGAAAGACCGCCCCCGCCGTGCAAGCCGCGCCCGTGGCGGCTGCCGCCCCGGCAACCCCGGCCGTTGCGGTGGAAAAACCCGCCCCCACCCCTTCCCTAAACCCTTCTCCAGCCGAAGACGGACCGAAACCCGGCCGCAAAAAGCGGGCGATGGCCGCCGTTTCTCCCGACCAACTAAAACTCTTTTAAGATCTCTTTTTGGATGAATGCCTTTTCTGTCATTCCGAGGAGCAAAGCCGATAGGCTTGATTTGCGACGTGGGAATCCCAGGTTGTTGGGGTCACCCAAAAACCCGGGATTGCCACGGCCCAAATCGCCCCGATTGGGGCTGGGCCTCGCAATGACTCATCAATCAAAAATTTGTTTAAACCAAATTCCTGGAAATAAAAACGCCGGGGGAAGCATTGGGCGTCGCTTCCTCCGGCGTGACCCGTTTCAGGGACGAAGAGCCGGGAGGGTCATCCCACCTCCCAACTCCAGCGGGGACAAACTGATGAAAAAGTCTAAAGAGAAGACTTTTTCGCACCTATGTCGCGAATCATCTGCTTAAAAAGTAACCGATTCGCTCCTAACCCGTGGCTGTCGACAGGGTGAAAGGCATTTTTAAACGCCCTGTTAGAGTTTCTGCATCTTCTCGTGGATGATTTTGTCCAGGGTCTCCTGCAGGGTCTGGTTCTTCTCCTCCATGAGGGATCCCAGGAAGGTCCAGACCTGGGGCTGGTTGACCTTGGACAAGGCCTGCACCGCCTCCAGCCGCACCGCCATGGAATAATTCCGTCCCCGCATCAACAAGGGTTTCTTGCGGGCCAGTTCCTCCAGGAAGGCCACCCCCTCCGGGGAACCCAGGTCGCCCAGGGACCGGCAAACGGCCACCAGGAAGTTGTCGTTCTGCGGATAGCGGCTCTCCCGGATCTTGGCCGCCTTCAGCAACACGGGCAGCCCGGGATGGAACTGGATCTTGCCGATGATGCGGGCGGCCAGGGCCGCGATTTCCTCCGCGTCGTCGAAAAGGGCCAGCCGCAGGGCCGGTCCGCCGCCCGGGTCCCCCACTTCCTCGATGACCTGCAGGAGGTCCAGTTTCAACTCGCGGCTTCCCCTCGAAAGCCAGGCGGAAAGCTGCAGCGAAAGGCCCGGGTCCAGCCCGCAAACCCGCAGAATGGGCACCAAGCCCCGCACATCCTCTTCCCCCCCGGCGGCCGCCAGGCGCTCGGCCAGGACCGACCTCAAGGGTTCCTTCATCTCCACAAAAACAATCGGGTACCGGCTTTGGTCGGTGGCCGGCGCGGTCATGAAGTCTTGGACCAGGATAGGCGCCGCCATTTCCCCCAACAGAGGGTATTGCTTGAGGCGTCCCGCCTTGACGGCGGAATAAACCAGCCGCCGGACCAGGTTGGGATTGGACCTTTCAAACAGCCAGTGCCGGGCGATCCGCGAGCGGTCCGGGAAAGACGCGAAGTCCTCGTCGGCGTGGAAGTGCAGGGTGGACAGGAGGTTCAAGGCCGGTTCTTCCACGCCTCCCTGCAGGGCCGGTTCCAGCAGGTCCCAGGCCAGCAGCAGCGCCGTCTGGTAGAGTCCCGGGACGATCTCCGAAGCCAGGAGGCGGTTGAGGCCGTCCAGCACTTTTTTGAGCAGGCCCGCGTTGCGCACCCAGGGGCGGGCGTCCATCAGGTGGGTCAGGGCCAATTGTTCTTCCAGCGTGTCGCCGGTCAGCTTTTCCGCCAGGCAAGTGACCGTCATCTCCACCAAATCCTCCTTGCCGTTGGCGCCCCAGGAGGCCAGGCATTCGCCCACCAGGCCCTGGGTGGCCGGGTCGAACAAGACCGCCATCCAGCCGTTGCGCACCGCCGTCTCCACCAGGGGGATCATGGAAGTGGCCACATGGCCCTCCAAGAGCTGTCCCTCGGGAGTACTGAACCATTGGTGGATATTGGAAAACTCGGGGGAGGTTTTCTCCATCCGGTCCAAAAGGCGGTCGAAAAGCTTGTCGAAGGATTCGGTCAGGGTGGCCATCTCGGGTCCGGCGCCGATGTTCTTCTTTTGAAGCTGGGAATGCTGCCAGGCCTCGGCCACGAAGCTCAAAAGGGCTTCCTGGGTCTGGGCTCCGGGGACCGCCTCGGGCATCGGGGTGGAAAGGCCTTCCACTGGAATGGGGCCGGTTGAAACAGGCTCCGTGGCCTCGGCGGGGGATAATTCCGGGGAACCCTCGGTGGGAGCGGCGACCCAATTGCCCACCCGGACAGGTCCGGACGGAGTGGGGATTTCTTCCTTCCAGAAAACGATCTCGACGTCCCGGGACAGCGGACGGATGTGGGAAGATTCCTGGGCCTCAGTGGAAGGATCATGGACAGGGAGGGTGACGGCCTTGATCCACGAGGTCAGTTCGACCGGGGTGAGGCCCGGCAGGAAAACCGCTCCCCGGATTTTCTTTTCCTGGAAGATCTTCGGCAGGTCGCCGACTTCCGAAATATCCGCGTCGTTGAGAAAAATCCTTCCATCGTCCAACCGCAGGACGACGGAGTTGCAGGCCTCGATGAACTTCTGCAAATCCCGGTGGGATTTGGACACCGCCTGGACGACGAAGGGGCTGTCGCTGGAATAAAACGAAACGTAACTGAGCGCCGCCTTGAGATCCCGGATCAACTGGGGAAGGGAAGATTGGAGCTCTGCGGGCACAGCTTTCACTTGAATCGGATTCATGCTTTCCTCCAAAAAGGATTTGGGTTGAAACCGTATTTCAAGCGGTGAGGTAGGTGTCTAGGTTGTTCTTCAGTTCAAAATTAGCACTCCCGCCAATCGCATAAACAGGGAAAAAAGGGGGAAGATGGGAAGGTCGTTTTACTATTTAACGCTTTGTTTATCATGCCAGGAAAGCCGGCCCTCTTCCGCAGGACCAAGGCGGCTGGAACCTTTTTCCGGGGCGGGGGTCAAACTGGGAAAGACCCGGTCAAGGGTGGAATCCGGCATTCCGGGAATCACCATTCGGAGTGAAGAACCCCCAGGGAAACGGCCATTTTTCTAGGCATTCCCCAGGGGTTGGGGTTAGAATAAGCCCTCTTTAACGCAGAAGCCCCTTGATTCACCTTGGCCGGGGCATGAAAATAAAGTTAGGACATCGACACCTGACTGAAGGAGACGGAAATGAACCAATTTAAAACCATAGCGGCCTTGGCGGTGCTCGCGGCCTTTGGATTTGGCTGTGGCACCAAACAAGTGGAAACGACCGAAGTGCCAAAGGCGGTACCGACCGCCGCGCCGGTCAAGCAGAACCCCTCAAGCCACTACACCGTCGTCAACCACGATACGCTTTGGGGCATCGCCGGAAAATCGGACATCTACAGCGACAACTTCCAATGGCCCTTGATCTTCAAGGCCAACCGGGACAGCATCCAGGATCCGGATTTGATCTTCCCCAAGCAGGACTTCCTGATCCAAAAGGGCCTGGCCGACGAGGATGTATCCCATGCGCGGCAATTGGCTTCGAAGACCCCCAAATTCGTGCCCCACTCCAAGCCGCGGGAAACCCTTCCCTTGGATTACTTCTGATCGAAGGCTGATTCGAAGCCCCTTTCTATAAAGGAAGGGGCTTTTTTTTTGACTCCATCCCTCCCCACAATCTTCCATCCCACGGCCGTTACCTAGGAGAAGAGCGATGAAAGCCATCCACGTTAAGGAATTCGGCGGGCCGGAAGTGATGAAATTGGAGGAAGTGCCCGATCTGATCCCGGCCCGCCACCAGGTGCTGGTCCGCCTGGAAGCCGCGGGTATCAATCCCGTGGACATTTATATCCTCGCCGGGACCTACCCCCGCAAACCGGCCCTTCCCTACACCCCCGGCATGGACGGCGCAGGCATCGTGGCGGCGGTGGGAATGGGCGTCAAAAACGTGAAAAAGGACAGCCGGGTCTATGTGGAAGGCGCGGCCACCGGCACCTATGCCCGGTTCTGCCTGGCGGATGCCGCCAACGTCCTTC
>Ga0070734_10002056_pt1 | contig 26248 bp, 34 predicted proteins | sample Coa_R1_8_FD_66444 | JGI IMG/M metagenome (GOLD analysis project Ga0070734, IMG submission 66444) | Surface soil microbial communities from Centralia Pennsylvania, which are recovering from an underground coalmine fire - Coalmine... | ecosystem: Environmental > Terrestrial > Soil > Unclassified ... | reverse complement strand
CTGCCGCGCGCCGAGCGCGAAGGCGTGACGTATCTGCCCGGCCGCTACTTCGCGGTGACGCATTCGCACGCGAACAGTTTACGCATCAGTTTTGCCGGAATGGCGCCGGATCGCATCCGGGAAGGGATCGCCATTCTCGGTCGTATATTCAAAGAAGAGCTGGAGCGCGTGCGGGCTTATTCGCCGCTCGCGGAAACTCCGGCGATGGTCTAAGGAGATCAATCAATGTACCTCGACGAATCGTTCCGCCTGAAGGTCGGTCTGGCCGAAATGCTCAAGGGCGGCGTAATCATGGACGTTACCAACGCCGAGCAGGCGGTGATCGCCGAAAAAGCCGGCGCGTGCGCGGTGATGGCGCTGGAACGCGTTCCCTCCGACATCCGCAAGGACGGCGGGGTAGCGCGCATGGCGCCCATCAGCAAAATCCGCGAGATCATGCATGAAGTGAGCATCCCGGTGATGGCCAAGGCGCGCATCGGTCACTTCATGGAAGCGCGCATTCTGGAATCGCTGGGCGTGGATTACATCGACGAAAGCGAAGTGTTGACGCCGGCCGATGAAGAACACCATATCGACAAGCGCGATTACAAAGTCCCGTTTGTGTGCGGCGCTCGCAATCTGGGAGAAGCGCTGCGGCGGATCGCGGAAGGCGCGGCCATGATCCGCACCAAGGGAGAGGCTGGTTCCGGCAACATCGTGGAAGCGGTGCGCCACATCCGGACCATCGTGAAAGAGATGAAGCAGCTCACGGTGCTGGGTCCGGAGGAGCTGGTGGCCGAATCGAAGAAGCACCAGGCGCCGCTGGAGCTGATTCAGTATGTCGCGAAAACCGGCAAGCTGCCGGTGCCGAATTTTTCGGCGGGCGGAATTGCCACTCCGGCCGATGCCGCGCTTGTGATGCAGCTTGGCGCCGAAGCGGTATTCGTCGGATCGGGCATTTTCAAATCGGCGGACCCGGAAGTGCGCGCCAAGTCGATCGTCAAAGCGGCGACTTATTTCAACGATCCAGCGAAGCTGCTCGAAGCGAGTGAAGAGCTCGGTGTCGCGATGTTCGGCATCGACGTCGCGAAGCTGGATCAATCCGAACTGCTGCAGACTCGGGGCTGGTAATGGCGGAGGAAGGTCCCGCCAAAAAGAAGATCGGCGTGCTGGCGCTCCAGGGAGATTTCGAAGCGCATTCGAGAGCCTTGGAGCGTGCCGGCGCGGAAGCGGTGGAAGTGCGGTCCGCCGAGGATTTGAAGCGCATCGATGGACTGATCATTCCAGGCGGCGAAAGCACCACCATGTGGAAGCTGCTCGACGCGGAAAAATTGCTGGAACCGTTGCGCGAGTTCGGCGCGCGCCAGCCGATTTTTGGGACTTGCGCCGGTGCAATTTTGTTAGCTTCGAGCGTGACGAATCCAGCGCAGCCTTCGCTCGGGATCATGGACATCGACGTCGAGCGGAACGCATATGGGCGGCAGGTGGACAGCCGAATCGCTAAACTTCAGCCGGAGGGTGTCCCGGGCGATTTAGAGGCGGTGTTTATCCGGGCGCCGATTATCCGCCGCGTGGGCGGCGATGCGAAAATTCTGGCGAGCTATCAGGGCGACCCGGTATTGGTGGAACAGGGCCGGCATTTGGTAGCGACCTTTCATCCGGAGTTGACCAATGATCCCCGCGTTCACCTTATGTTCCTGCAGAAAGTGCAGTAGTCCGCGGGCTGCGCAGGGCGTTCCGCTAAACTGAGATCAAGTGTCCCCGCTTCGTGTCATTTTCCTTTGCATCGGGAATTCCTGCCGCAGCCAGATGGCGGCCGGCTTTGCGCGCGCCTACGGCGCCGATGTGTTAAGCGTGCAAAGCGCGGGTTTGGCGCCGGCGATGATCATTTCGCCGCTCACACACAAAGTGATGAATGAAAAAAATATCGATCTGGGGTCTGAATTTCCCAAGAGTCTGGAAAGCGCGTCGCCCGGAGAAGCCGATCTGATTATCAACATGTCCGGTCACCCGCTTCCCATAAAAATGGATGCGCGAGTCGAGACGTGGCCGATCCGGGACCCGATCGGCGAGAGCGAAGAAGTGTATCGCGAAGTGCGCGACCAGATTGAGCAGCGGGTGATGCGGCTGATCCTGAAGGTGCGCGCGCAACAAAAGCCGGCAGAAGGCGAGCCCGCGCGAGTTGACACTCGACGCCGTGGTCCTCGACAATAGAAACGGTTCCCCCCTCAAGCGGATGTGGCGGAATTGGCAGACGCGCTAGATTCAGGTTCTAGTTCTCGCAAGGGAGTGGAGGTTCAAGTCCTCTCATCCGCACCAAAGAATCAATGGCTTACGAGCCATTCAGCCTACATATTCCCCTAACGGCATGCTTAGCTGTACCCTTATCTGTGCCTTATGCTAGGCTTTAGCTCATGCCGCCTCGACAAAAGACACCGCCGGCGGAGCGGGAAAAACCGCGCCGAGGGCCCAAAGGAGAAGGATCTCTCTACCTTCGTGGCCATTCCTGGTGGTACAAAGTGGACGGACAACGTTTCCCGACTGGCACGAGGATCAAATCAGAAGCCACAGACTTCAAGATCCGTAAGCTTGCCGAGCTTCGCGTAGGCGGAGCCGAAGCCCGGCCGCATATCAAGCCGCTCAAGGCAAGGCCAACCACAGTCAACGAACTGTTAGATGCTCACCTTGCCCACATGTTCGAACAGAACCGGCAAAGTGCCAACAACGTTGCATCGGTTCTAGCCAAACACGTCCGGCCGCATTTTGGGGACAGAAACGCCGCCGTTCTCACCACTGCCGACTTCCGGGAGTACCGAGAGGTGAAGACCGCTCAGAAGTTGTCGCCTGCATCAATCAATCGCCACCTCGCATATCTTCGCGCAGGCTATATCACGGGATTGAAGCGGGTGACGCCACGAATGGTTGATTTCATTCCATCCTTTCCCATGGTGGATGAATCCTACAACGTAAGACAGGGCTTCCTGACCTTCGATGGGTACGAAAAGGTTCTTGCTACTCTTCCCGTGTCCCTGAAGCCGTTGTTCGTTTGCGCCTTCCATGTATCGTCACGAAAGGGCGAACTTCAAAATATCCTTTGGTCCCAGGTCGATCTTGCGGAAGGCTTGATCGTTTTGGATTCACGCGAAACTAAAAACAGAACGGGCAGGGCACTTCCCATCTATGGCGATATGGTGAATGCTTTGGCCGATCAGAAAAAGCTCCGGGATGCAGATTTCCCAGATTGCCAATCGGTATTCTTCTGGCACGTTGAAGACGTGTTAATTGGTCACGGTGGCACCCGCTCTATACCTGGGAGCGCCATTAAGAAATTTCACGCAACCTGGAGCAAGGCCGTCAAAGCGGCCGGATTTCCCAGTCTTCTGTTTCACGATCTGCGGCGAACGGCTGAACGTAACATGGCCAAAGCGGGAATGGATCAAGCAATGCGTATGAAGATCAGCGGGCACAAAACACCGAGCATGAGCATCCGGTATAACATCTTGACGGCTGCGGATATCGCTGCCGAGAAGACGAAGATGGATGAATGGTTCAAGGAACAGAAAGCTAAGACGAAAAAAATTTGAGCGAACCGGCCTGAGCGGGTCACTTAGTCTTGACTCTAGTTGTGTGTCCGTTGTAAACTCTCTTCGAGTGGATGAAATTCTATTTCATCTAACTAGCCATCGCCAGCGAGTGCCAATCGGCTAGTCATCTCGTGAAGGAGTTAAAGCAGCACTGACTCCTGGGGTTAATGCGCTCCTCGAAACCAAAATTGTTTTGAGGAGGGTATGTGCTCAAGAATTCTTCGGCACCGGCAAATCACGATAAAACATTCCAGTTAACGGCTGATACACAGCAGTTCTTCTTAGCGCAGTTAGCGGACGAACTCGCCGAACGTGTAGCCACACGGATCGTTCAACGCCTGCCAAAGCCCAATATCATTTTGCCGCGCTATTTGACCGTGGCGCAGGCCGCAGCATACATTTCTCACACGAAACGTTCCTTTGAATACCTCATTTCCAAAAGTTTGTTTCCGGTGGTCCGACGGGAGCGACTTATTCTCATCGACAGAGAAGACCTCGATACGGCGTTGGCGAGGTTCAAGTCATGAGCAAAGCCCGCGGCACTTCCAAAAGGGATGTATCGGCGAAACCCCAGAACTCCGGCTCGGAAAAGTGTGAAGTTCACACTTCTTCGCCTAACGAACGAAGCAAATCCACAGTGCACGAAGGCGAAGCGGAATGGCAAAAAGCATGCCGAAATGAAGCGCCACTGCTCTTTGACGAAGTAATCAACGGAAACATTCAACCGAAGATTGCTTTCGGCGATTGGCTGAATTCCAAGCACGCCAAGCTGGATGCGCTGTATCCAGAACAACCGCTAAAGGCAAAACGTGCGTGGACGGCGCTCGTCAAAACCAAGGACTTTCCAACAAAGACCAAGCACACGAGCTACCACGTTATCAAGTGCTACAGGCTTATCGCCCAATGTGAGTTCATCCGGAATTCCGACAACTGGTTGCACATGACTGATTCTTGGACTGGCCTTTATGAAATCACCAAGCTCACGCCGGACCAACGCGAACGTGGGAAAAAGCACGGGCTTTTGCTCAAGACAGTGGGCATCAAAAGCCTACGAGAGATTCCGAAGCGTCAGAGCAAGAAAACCCAGAAGCCAGAACCTGTCAAAGAGAAACTCGCCGTTCTTGTAAAGGCGTTGGATCAGGCGGCTACGGTCGGCAACGAATTGACTCAGGTTGGGGAAGACGCGATCACCACCAGCAACCGAAGGCTCCGCATTGTTTTGCCTCCGACTGTCGCGGATAAGGACCGGAAAAGATTGACACAGGCGGTGACCACATTAAATGCGTTGCTAGCCGAACTTTCGCTTGACGCATCGGTTGAGGTGGAAGCATGATCGCAGGCAATATGCTTGAAAGTGACTGGGCACAACGGTACCGCCCGGTGACTTTGAAAGATTGTGTGCTTCCTTCGTCCATCAGAAAGACCCTACAGCGATTTGTGTCGAGAGGCGTGATAGAGAATCTGATTTTTCACGGTCAGTGTGGAATTGGCAAGACTTCTAGTGCTAAAGCACTCTGCAGAGATGTAGATGTTGACCTGTTAGAGGTCAATGGTTCGGATCAAACGAGCGTTGTTGACTTTCGAAAGACCGTTAAACAGTTCGCCCACAGTTTAAGCCTACGAGGAAAGGACGTCAAGAAGGTGGTACTAATTGACGAGGCTGAAAATCTCACCAGACATTACCATGCTGCCCTACGTAGTTTTATGGAAGACGTATCCATCAACTGTTCGTTTGTGTTGACGACCAACTACCTCCACAGAATTTCTGAGGGCGTTCAGAATCGATGCCTTCGTATCGACTTCTCCGTGCCAGAAGCGGAGGTGGAAACGCTCCAACTGGTTTTCACCGCGCGGTTGAAGGCGATCCTAGAACAAGAACGAGTCAGCTACCATTCGGAGGTTCTGGCACGCATAGTAGCTCTTGAGTTTCCATGCTTTCGTCAGATCCTGAAACAGGCGCAGGTCGCATGTGGCTTGGTGAAATAGCCGCCTTCTGTACTCACAATCAACATGGCCATTGTCTCCCTCCATCCTTTCTGTCCGAAAGCTTCTGGAAGTACAGAGGGCGGCGTTTTGGCAGACTGGAGACCTGTCTCGGCGACGCAGAACTGAAATGTGTTAGTCAGAACGTAAGTCATAAATAACATTATTCTTCGTGCGTGGACGCTCAGCGCGGCGATCCTGAATACACTTACTGAGACTTTGGCCGAGGTGCGAGAAACAGTGCAGGTATGGAGTCGTAGGGAATTCTGTCAGCGAAGACGAACTTTATGAAAAGCGCAGTCGTGGGAAACCTGGAACCGGTCGATTTGCGCGGGCAAAGCGCAAAGGCCGTGGCTAACCGTCACCCGTGAGTCGGCGACCGTTCAGAACGAACGCCAAGCCGTCCCAGAACGGTGTAGAGATCGCATTTGAGCAGCGGTGACCGTACATGCTCCTTAAATAGTAAGGTATCTTACAGTTGTGGCTAGTTTGAGCGCCGTTGACCTGAAAACTTCTAAACCACTAAGTGCGCTGGCCGTCTGTTACAAATTTGCGGGCGCACTTACACGAATTCTGAGTAAGTGTCTCGATTAGACATAGGGTCACGGCGGACGAAGTTTCGTAGCCGGGTGCTTTGCGCTTTTACTTGTGTGTTCTTATCAAAAGGTCACTGCATCTTGTGTATCACTTTATTTTGTAAAGTGAGCGAAATCCACGATGCGGGCACACCTATATGATGCGGGCACACCTATATAGTGATGAGGTCGCATTTTGATCTTGCTGCACTTGCCAGGTACGAGTACCGAACGGCTTATGTGTTACACGAACGGCTCCATTCTGTGGGGTAGAGTCAATGGCACTTTTCAAAGTAGTGGTACAGGTCTACCGTAGACGCAATCGGGTAGATAGTAGGTTGGTCCGAACCGAATCATAAACTCGGAGTATCCAAGTGCAATACGAACATATGAAATATACGGCATTCTCGCTTACGATGCGAGAAGAACCACAAGTAACTATGTGGTCGATTCAATTACACCGCCTAAGGCGGAGTTGGAAAAAGTGAGCAGCAGTTTTGATAGATGATTCCAACAGCAGGTTGAATTGACGAAGCGAAAGCAAAGTCCAAACATGACAGGCAGGTTTCGTCCAAACCCTTACCAGTTAAGTCATATGGTAAGTGCGGAAAGCTCACGGTAAAGTGCGGGCGGGCAATCAGGAAAATACTTCGTCTTGCGAAGGAACGTTTCAGTTTAGTTCAATTTCGATTCGGTCGCTGAACTCGCTGGCAAACGGAATCATTGATTGGGAGCCTCAGGGAGCAGAGGACTATAAACGGTCGGGTTAGGGTCTAAATGGCGGTAGCCACAAGATTCTGTGCCGAAGCACCCGAAGTAGAAACCCTCTGGCAGTGCTGGCCAAAATGAACAGCGCCGATGGACAAGGGAACTCAGATGATATACTCCCATCCGGAGACACGAAACGTCAGCCAACATGACCTTCGTGTCTCCGGGGGAATCTTGATGATGTAATCTTAAAATAATCTTGATAAGTAATTCTAAAGAATCAAGATGCCGAGTGCGGAGCACGAGGCGTTCATCGAAGCGAAGCTGAGATGAACTCTTTAAGAACCACCAAGACCTTAACCAACCAATGTTCATTAGCGTCCGTCATATGTGTTCGGCTGCGCCTCGCACTGTAGCCGCCTTCGGCTGCCTACATTCTTTGTTTTCCGATTCGAGGTTGGTTCCAATCAAACGTACCATCCTGCCAAGGTCCTTTTGGAGGCCAATTCATCCCTGGCAAACACCACGAGCCAAGTTAAAGAGGACTCCAGCAACCGCTCCATTTCTCTAGAGATTAGGTGCCATCCGATGCAATACCAATAACTACACCAACCAACCTCCGGGTGATATTGACAATGGGCCGCGTGAAGTTGGGCCGATCCATTGTCCAGCTTAAAGGATCTCAAGTGTAGCGCTTTGCGGCCTGCCGATCTTGATGGCACTTTGCGTGGACCAATTCTGTATTTTCCTGAGTGTAACCGGCGGCGGCTTCCTTCCGGTCAAGCTCGGAATACTCTAGAGGCAACGCCTCTTGGCAATGAGCACACCTGCCATTCTGCTGTCCCCATTTCAAAGACTTGAGCTTGCCGCGGACACCAGGTTTCCCTCGCTCGTCATACTGAAGTTCTTTAGCCACTTTTCGCCGATACGCAAACAGCAAAAGAGGATCGCCACCAGCCAAAGTCTTCAATCGCTCCCTGATATCCGCCAACAATTCATTGGCACTCCGAAGCTCATCAGCCGTGAGGATTCTGTTCGGCATTGCAACAGTCTACCTCAATCGTCCTCAGGCAAAAGACTTCATCGCCGGTGGCGTTGAACAGGTTATGCTAGACTTCCGACCGATGGCTTACGAGTGGGGGAGGTTTACGTGGTGGTTAGCCCAGGGCCAGAATGCTGTCGCCATACAGGCAGTCGCCGCTATAGGTGTGGTATTCATAACCCTCTGGTATGCGTTGCTTACCCATCGGATAATGAAGGCGACCGGGAAGCAGGCAAGCGCAGCCCTTCAACCGGTACTGTCGCTTCGACAACTGGACGACACTTCTGGAGACCCTTTCTACACGCTGCTAATTGAGAATTGTAGCGAACGTCCAATTGTGTTTTTGGACGTGAAGACTGCGTGCTATCCCGGCGGGCACGGTCCAATAGTTCATAGAGCACGGCAGTTCGATGACCAGATTCTTACTCCGGGCAACAATGCACAACTCCACCTGGACTTTTCCAAAGAATTAGAACTCATCAGAGTAGATAAGTTTATGTGTGGTTTCGTGGCAAATCTCGTAGTGTCGGACTTGAGCAGGCAAGTGGCAATCCAGTATGAGTATATCTGGGTGTTGGAACGATTCTCATGCACGACGGGATTGCCATGGCGGGTTCGGTTGCGTTACAAGATACGTCCGTGGGTTGCACGATATTATCGACTCAAGACGCTTGTCTTTGAAAGGTACAAGCGCCCTCGCTAACCGCTAGAAGGGCGTTACGAACGGAAATACAACGTGCTCTTATTTGGTACCAGCAACGGAACGCCAAAACAATTAGTTTGGGTGCACTTTGGAAAAGCGGAGAAGCAGCATTTCCTCTGTCTGTAGATTCAGTGGGTTAGCTTGGCCTTTTGGCCGCATTTGCATCGCAAACAGCGGGAGCGAAGATTACCACGAACCGCTCGATTTGTTGACGAGCCTGGCCAAGTTGAGCCTCACCACATCGTAATCACTTTTTAGCGGCCAGTGTATCGAGAAGAACAGTCATTGCGATGCAAAAGGCCAGCCGCATAACCGGGAGCGGCGTCTATTTGGAGATTTGATAGCTTCACTTGACAACTGAGAACGAGGATTTCGGCCGGGAGGATGCTGTGGTCCAGCGAAAGCGGCCTCGTAGGATAATAGTGGCATGCCAAAGCAGTCCGTTGCCAAGGTGTTGTTCGGTACCATACTTGCCGTTTTGTCGCTCCTTAATCAGGCATTCGGATGGTTCCGCGCGTTCCATTGGCTCCAAAACAACGCGCCCTTGGTATGGCAGTTGCTTGTGGACCCGATAACCGCCTGGGTCGTCATAATCATCTCCCTTGGGCTTTCTGCTTGGGGTGTATGGGAAGTTTTGCAATTCAAATCCAAACCTCTTCCAAGTCAGCTACCATGTGGCGTGACAGCGGTTGCCGGGCCAGGCACTCGAAATCCAGCTACATCAATTGAGTCAATCGGAGCAGGCGCAAGTCTCCGAATCGGAGATGAGATTCATAATTATTTTGAATCGGAGGCGATTGCCGTCCAACAGCGGACACAGCGTTCGGAAGATATTGCGATAGCGATTGACCAGAAGACACTGGAGAAGCTTCGAGCAGCCCTGCCGGATACCGCTATTGCCGAGCTTAAAAACCAGCAATTCCGGGCATCTGTTACTTGGAAGTGTGACGGTGTATTGACCGCATTTTATCAATGGGGATTGAACTCTGAAAATCGCTTCTTGGACCATGCACTTGAACAAATACACGCCCATTTACGGGAGGTTGCCCATGATCTACTGGTCAGCGTGCGGCGCGATAGCCGACTAATCTCCCGCGAAGGTCAAGGCACTTCGGAAGTAGAGTTCCGAGTCTTTGAACCAGTAGAACGATCAGACGATGCGAAGCAAAATCGCCAAGAAAAAGTGTGGCAGATAGCAGAGGATGTCTGTGCCACATACGATAAACTTATCCATGCCGCTCGATGCATTTTTGCCGATGTTCCAATCAGCCAATTGGCTACCGATTTGCAATCAGCGTCCAATTCCGGATTGGAATACCTTCGTTGGCACACAGGAGATCGATACCGAAACCAAGCTGGTAATCCGGATTGCGATCTAGGAGCAATGACCCTGGCAAAAGTAAGAAATGCGGCTACAAAAATACCAGTCACAGCGAAAAATGTCACAGCAGAACTGCAATTCATAAACGATGCCGGAGACCAAATATTCACCGTTCCTGCGGCGCCATGGTGGTACGTCCGTGATGGAGAATTGCCTCACTGCGGATGGAGATCCGAAGTATCGCTGGAGGGTGGCGATTATCAATCGTTCGTTTTCTTCGTTACCGAAGCACGACGGCTGTGGATACTAGACGCAAACAACCGTCCCAAGGCCGTACTCGACTATGGTGGATGGACGGTAAAGGTTCAAATAACTGCGGACAACGTCTGGGGAATCAAAGGAGAACTGCAATTCCAACTGGACAGGCACGAGGGCATGTATCCCCCCAACCCGGCTCTACTTAAGCAGCAGAGCGTACCGCCGCGACTTCAGCCAGTTCATCAATCTGCCGAACCGACCACACATGCTGACTGACCCGCTTCCATCGCCGCAGTGAGCCTGCCAGCATATCACCTTGACAAAATTTGATTAACTGCGAAGCCGTGCCAGCGCTTTCCAGCCGTTCTCGTACCGAATCCATCCCTATTCAATGCCACGGCGATCCGGCCAAAGCTCATTCCACCCGATCGCATCTGCCGCATCCGTTCAAGAACTTCGGCTTCACCGGCTCGTGCGCCGAATGGTTTCCGCCCTTCACATCTCCCAGTAGCGGCTTTCTTCCGCTGACGTGCTGCACGAAGCTTCAGGACAATCGACGTTTTTTCATATTGTGCGATGGCGCCCATGAACTGGCGGAACATGACGCGGGAAGGATCATCTTTCAAGAGATCCGGTTCTTCGACTGAGATCAGATCAAATCCGTTCTTCCGAAGCTCTGCGAGAATCGTCTCCTGCACCATCAGATCCCGTGCCAGCCGATCCATTTTCTCGATCAGAACGAGCTTGGTTCCGTTGGAATGCAGAGCGGCCAGCATGTCAATGAAAGCCGGACGATCAACGGCCTCTTTGGTTCCGCTGACACCTTCCTCACGAAAAATACTTTCGATTCGGATATCGTTGCTCTTGGCGTATCGGCGGATGGCTTCAAGTTGTCGGGGGAAGCCGTCACCCTTAACTTGACCCTTGCCGGAGACTCTGAGGTACGCATAGGCTTTGGGCATGGTGGGATGGTACGGGTCTGGCCATCGGGAGTCAATACGGATTCCGTAATGGTTCAAGTCATTCAGATATTTCCCCTCACCGGATTGGGTGTCGGGTACTGAAGGGTGTTTATGCAATGTGTGTCGAGGGCGCTGTTAAGGGACCATTTGGAGCTTGTGCGCCGGCAACATGAACGACAACGGGAGCCTGGGCAGGAGCGCACGGCATTCACCTTGAGCTACTTGTGATAGAAGTAGCGGCCTGGAGGAAAACTGAACTTCACGAGCGCTTTCATCTCATTGGATGTCAACACATCTACTTTGAATCGTTCCCCCTCTTCGAACCCCTCGCATCCACTACTCGAAATAATGTCCTCTAGCTGGTGCCGGTTGGAACCCATAATGAATCGTTCGGAATTTGCGGCGACGTTTCGGTTGACCAGACGAACATAAAGTGAGTCGATGTCCCAGAACCTTGTGTCGAATCGTCCATAGTAAAGCCTTAGGCACAACCTCTTGGTAATCGGAAAATAGTTGACGACACCGGGACATCCTGGCCCAACTCCCTCCAATGCCATGCCTTCAGCCGGCACAGCAGTAAACGGGTTGTCACAAAGTATGAAAGGGTGGCTCATTGGTGCTACCAGAAAGCTCCAATCTGCTCTACCCATCCATCCGGCGAGCCTCAAAGCCATTTCAAACATGTTTTCAAGAAATGGTCGCTCCGTGGCAGCGATCTTTATTTCTCTGTTCAATACAGCTTTCACCATCGACGCCGGATCAACGTCAACTTTCTTTCCAGTCTTGGCTAACTGAGAGAAAGCAGCCGTTGCTCTGTCAACGTTGGCGAACTGCATTCGTAGTGCTTGTTCCATGTTCACTTCATATACCTTGGAGATCGCCCTACCGAAAGATGGAAGCCGACTGCGTTGCAATGCAATGAAGAATGCTAACCATGCAATCTTGTCCTGACTCAATGGTATGCCAGGGGCAAGCCTTCGAATTATAGGTGCGGCAATACCTTCTATGGGACTGAGTACATCCGTCTCGATCCTCCGATCTGTCGGTGCATTGCCGGGACGAACTGTATAGAGGTCCTCTTGCCGACAGATCACCTTTGGGTGCAAATGCTTATAGGTTTTTAGCTTACGGTCGTAAACCCAGAGCATATTCTCCGCATCGCCAAATCCCTTCTGATAGAACACCGGGACATAGTGATGCTTTTTCGCTGCCATCGGAAACCAAGCGTATCAGGAACGCTTTGTGATCGGCAAGACGACTAGCCATTAACACGCTCTAAATACCGCTAACCTGCTAACTTCTACCGCGCTTGAGTTTATCCCGGTGGGCAATTGGCAAAAGCCCTTCAAAAGTTGCATCTCTTCAGTTGGGAGCCTACCGTCGTAACGCACGATACAGGAATTGGTTCAAGCTTGGAAGCAACTGCGGAAGACCGTGCGGTGAGTAGCTCTGGCGACTTTTGATAAAATTGGGTATGCCTATTGCAGAAATCCTGACGGCTCTAAAGGCAAGCTTGGACGTTGGAAAGCTGGCTACTGACCTTGTTAATCGACCGAAGATTGACCCTGACGCAGTGCGTGGTGCCGTTCAAGAAATGTTGGGTCATGTTGTCAGTGCATACACGGCGTTAGGCGAGACCCAACATGAGCTTCTGACGCTCAAGGCCAAGGCTGATGAGAAAGCCGCTTTTGAAGCTCTGAAGGCTGATTTAGACCATGTTCCAGATGGCGGCTTTGTCATCAAGAAGTCAGAGCGGGCGGTAGGCAAATTTATTCCTTACTGTCCAATTTGTGTTGAGGACCGGAAGGCTGCAATCGCTCTTGTTCCCCAAGAGAATGGACATTATTGTTGTGCTATCCACCCGGACGCCACATACAAAACCCAAGCTTACAGGGATGAACAACAGCGTAAGATTGACCAGTTGCGCAAGGATGACAGCGCCTTTGCTGTTATTCCTTCAAACGTTCGTTGGATGGCGTAGTTTGGGTTAGCTCGACTTCGCTGCCTTCTTCTTCGCTGCCCAATATTTCTTCATGCGGGTGGCTTGTTCCGCCCTTTGCTTGGCACTGAAGGTACGCTTCTTGCGGGCAGGCTTTGTTTTCGGTTGAACCCAATCCGGCGCGTCTGCTAGTGGGTTCTTCGCTGGTCTTCCTCTTTTCTTGGGGACCGTGCCACCACCTAAGGCGGCGATGGCTGCGTTGATTCGGTCACGTTCGGCCACTAGTAGCTGGATGATATGATCTGTTGGCATTCACGTTATTATAACAACGAAGAAGATTCTTGCGATAGGAACGTGATAGAGTAGCAAAGAAATCGGTGACCATGGCGAAGGATGCAACGCTCACGAAGACGGAAAGGAACGCTGCTTTCAAACTGGTCGTTGAGCATGGTTTCGATCCATTGGAGTTTGAATGGGTCGAGGAGACGAAGCAAGAAACTCCTTTTGAGGATAGTATTTATCGAAGGTCTGTTCTCAGGCATCGTCCTACAGAATACTGTTTCAAGTTTGGCGGCCACGTGTACGAGTGTTCACCAGGAGAGGTGCATAAGGTTGACAGCGGCACGCGTCCTGATGCCGACTGGAAACGCCTCCGACTCGTTTCCAATTGGCTCGGAAGAGTACGGCGGGAATATGATGCTCCCGACCTTTGGGCGATGGCCCTCGAAGACCGGAAGTTTTTGCAGGCAGCATCGATTCTTGAGGGTAGCAATACTGAATTCACTTCCGATGAGCGGGTTTATATCTCTGAGCGACTTGATGAAATTCGAGATTTCGCCCGGCCTCGCCGGATCTTACCAACAAACAACGTGAACTTATAGCGGTTCAAATCGAGTACACGAAGGAAGCCACGAAACGGTTGGGACGACTAGATTGGAAGGGGCTTCTACTAAGCACAATTCTCAGCATTGTTGTCTCGGCAACATTCGCACCAGATCGGGCGCAACAACTCTGGCACATGATTGCTGAAGCCTTTACGCCATTATACAAAATCGTTGGGTTGATTCCATAGAGTCACATGGCATACTTCAGCGAGAGAGAACGTGGCCTGATACCCCGGACCACGAAAGAACTCAATGAGAACTGTTGGAAAGGAATCGTCTCAGCCATCCAAATGCGGATTGACGACGGGTCGTTTGGCCTTGCATATCCCTCAGAGTGCCCGCAATCTAACGATATAATCGGGACACATGTTGAGAATTTTAAGGGTGCCGCCGCAGGAATGAATCTTCCGTGGCCTTCAGATCGGAGAGGCACACCAGGGCTGTATGGTGTCATGGACTTGATTGAGTTCTGTCATGAAATGGTTGCGAAGCCAATTCCTAACGGTGGATGCTATTACAACCACACTCATCTAAGTTTTAACGCAGAACAAGGAGAGGAGCAGTTTCGGCAAGCTGTCAACCAAATCTTTTCTCGACATGGGATGGCTTTTGAGCTTCTTGATACCGGCCAAGTTGGTCGTATCCCATACCCAGTGCTTCATGAGGAGCTAACCTCCGCAACTTTTGACACTGGAGACGATACCTTAGACGATCTTCTTGAGACTGCCCGCACGAACTTTGTCGATCCAGATTCGTCTGAGAGACCAGCGCGTTGGAAAAATTATGGGATGCGTGGGAACGACTGAAAACGCTCGAAGAAGGAGACAAGAAGCAATCTGTTCAAACGCTTCTACGGAAAGCTAGCAAAGATGAATCTTTTCGAGAATTTTTAAACGAAGATGCCAAGAGACTGACGGACATAGGAAATAACTTCAAGATTCGGCACTTCGAAAAAGACAAGTTGGACATCACGGAAACAGCGCACTACGACTTCCTCTTTCACCGCATGTTTGCGATGATTGCACTTCTCCTCCGTGCTATGAACGGATGAGATGAACTCTCTTAGAAATTATTTTGGCGGCGGGTACAAATCCAAAGACTGGCAAGCTTTGACCTGTTCCGATTCTCTCACCGTGAGATCGGCGTTCCTCTTGTCAATCGTCTTGCGGTAAGTGGCTAGACACAAATCGACATACTTCAACTGATTGCGAAGTGTGTCTAACTCATCGCTCATTTCGCCGTCGGGGTGAACATCACAAGCAACACCGGGATCGCTTTTATCGGCGTCTTTAATGATGTTGTATTTCGTCAAAGCAAGATCCAACCTTGCAAGACGCACCTTGGCTTGGGCTTGTACGACGCCCGAATCGGCTGACTGATCTTTGACGAGCTTCATGTCCGATTCTGCTGACGCTTTAGCGTCGAGCCAGCGTTGTTCGCAGTCTTTGACCTTGGCTTCGTAACGTGTTCGAATGGCTGCGTGTTCCTTCGATTCAGTGACCTTGACCCTTGGCTTCGTTACCGGCATCTTTGCGGTTTGAGCAAACAGTCCGAGGACGGAAAGCAAGCCGATGAGCGTAATCGATGTTTCGATGCTGCGCCTCTTCCTCATGGAACCTTAGTAGTGTACCTCAAGTTCTAGTAACAAAAGCTAGTTAAGCTTTGCCAAACCCCATCGGTGTCAATTTGATCGGCTCATGAAGTTGGACAATCGCAATGATTTGGTGCCACGGAATGGTGATCTTTCCCGGTTCACCTTCGCCTCGAATCGTTAGCGTAGGACCAAACGGAAGTTGATCGTCAGCTATGCTACACCAGATGGTGTAACTCGCGCAGGATTTGATTTCTTCCATCACGGTTGCAGCATCCTTGCCAGTTGGGTACTCCCGATACTTCAAGATATCGAAGAACGTGAACACGCCTGGTTCACGCAGGAAGTCCCCATTTACGACAACCCCAAGAGCGGGTAGCATCTTATCGAGCACGTCTTGAAGTTGTGCCATTGAATATGTCCTCAAGTCGACTGCGATTGGAATTAGAACAACACCGCCAACCCTAAGGGAAAGTGTACACTAAAGCCAAAGGAAACACGGATGGACCCGGCATCTTGGAATTGGCCAGCAATCTCAATCTTCATTGCGACGTTCTGCGGACCTATTGCCGCTATCCAGGCCCAGAAATATCTTGAGCGGCGGCAAGAGCAACAACGACTGAAGGACGGAATTTTTCGGGCGCTAATGGCAACTCGATTTAGCAGAACTTCCCAAGAACACGTCCAAGCGTTGAACAGCATCGACCTGACGTTTGGATCAAAGAAAAGCGACGGGAACGTGATTTCAGCGTGGAATGCTTATCGTGACTGCCTTAATACAGCAAATCCCAAGGAGAAGGATGCGGAGCAACGGATGAATGAGAAGCGTTATGATGCATTTCTGGATTTGCTATTAAACATGAGTCAGGCCCTTGGGTATCCATTTGATCGAACCCACATCAAAAACAGTGCGTATTCGCCCATCGCTCACGGGGACATCCAGCGGGATCAAGACACGATCCGTGTCGGGTTAGCCGAATTGGTCAGTGGAAAGCGATCTCTCAAAGTTACGAATGTCGAAGCAGGTTCCGTAGGATCGAATCTTCTTGCACCAACAACATCGTTTGATCCAACCAGCTTCAACCATCCCGTGTCCTCACCTGAAACAAGACCAACACAATCATCTCATCCAGCGGAGCGGAGTCGTTTGATGGTTCCGACCAATCCACCAAGAGACTAAAACGGCGATATGCTTGGGATTGGAGGAAAAAACCAAATGAAGTCGAATATGCTTTACGGTCTCGAATCGGATCTCTACCCAAGCGTAGCCGAAGCCAATCGATTGATGCCACGGATAGGGACAGCAATGCCTGTCAAGCTGGACTGGTTTGCAGTAGTCACCGTTGCCGCTATGGTGGCGCTGTCCTTGATTCACTTCGTGTCCGATGTGAATACCACGACGATGATTTTGAATTGGCTGAAACGCGTTCTATAGCGGGTGCAGCAGAGTCGCCACGTTGTGTATGTCCCGCAAGATGGGCGTTAAAACGATAGGGACCGAGTGAAGCGACCCCACCGTTGAAACCGCCAAACCAACAACGCGATCAATCAATACGTCCAATGCTCCAGCAGGATTTCTGGAGAAATACTGCCTGCCCTTACATTTCAATAGCTTACAGCCTGCCTAACGCCGACACAGATAGCTACACACTTGTCTGGGACCGATATCCAGCATCAGCGCATCAACCACGCGCGGATTGTGCTCTTGAGTGAAAAAGGCAGCCTGAATAGCAGTGTCACAATTACCCTGCTTTGCCGCACGTATCGCATCTTCCATCACCTTGGGTTTGTCTACGATGCTCCATTCTAGATTCGTATTGAGAACTATGTACTTAAGCAACTGTCCTCGGACCCAGGTATAAACTTCATCCTTATCACCGGTAGGCTTAACAATCGATTCGTGATCTCGGTCGAATCCCCGAATATCATCATCAGGCTCTAAACAGGCTGCGATCGGACTCTTGGTGGCTGCCACCGCACTCTCTTGCGTAACGATTAACGATAGGCCAAACAGAGGGCGCTTTTCGAAGGCCGCCCAAACCATAATTGGATGGCCCGCATTGGTCAGCCGGAATTGCAATCCTTCCCAAGTCTCGTTGAGTTCTTGCAGGTAGTCGTTTTCCGATATGGGAGCCAAACTTCGCAACGTTTCGGAACCGAGCACGTATTTGGCAAATTTCTGTTTGTCCGATCCGGTCACGGGGGTTGCCAGAAGAAACAAGCCTTTGTATCGGCGCATGTATTCGTGAGGATCTGGAAAGTGTGAAATCTTGACTTGTGCAAGATACTGTCGAATGAGGTTGCCTCCCAGGCTGTGAGCGACTATATAAACTGCCTGATATCTGTCCATTTCGGGTTGAAGAACGGCACGTATCTCCTTCTCAAGTTGAGTTGCGGAAACTTTAGCGTTGGGGTGTGGACTCAGATAGGTGTCATAGTTGATCAGGTATATGTCGAAAGCCTTCATGGCTGGGTCATCGGCAACAAGCTGTGGCCAGGAAGCCGATCCTTTCCGCCAGGTCGATGCGCTTCCCCATATCCCATGAACAAATACCAACGCTGGTTGCTGGCACGAATAATAGCCGGTCGTTACACAGTTAACCTTAAAACGGTCGAGCTTCACTGGGCCGGCTGCCGACGCATGTGTAGCGGAGGCGACGATAAAGGCAATTGCAACCGAGCGGTGAATCATAATTATGCGTCCTCCAGATACGTCATTATATAACTTTCGTTCAATCGCTTCGAAAGAAGGACACCGCGTTCGTTTCGGGTGTGAGGTTTGATTCCGTTCGCGGAAACTACTCCATTTCTCGATGGAAGACTTGTCGAGTTTGCGTTCGGAAGGACCCGTGCATAGGAACGCAGACACCAGCTATTTCAATTTCCAAAGCTTCAAGTGCTCAAGAAGTACATCCTCGTTCGGCCTATTGGCAGGTGTCCGGGGAAGGCGTAGCCTCCGCCCGTTGTACTTCCTGTAAGCGGTATGCATCAGCTTTTTAGATACGACTATCCTATACGTCCTCGGATCGACTCCGATTTTGCCGAGATCAAATAACGTGTGTAGATCCGCCCTCAATAGTAGCCCGTTCTGAACATGGTTCGTGTCTTCACCGCTGTACCGCAGAATGTGAGCGCCCTCTAGCGCATCTATGCAGTCGCAATCGCAGATCGCACAACGACCACTGTATGCCTTTAGCAACTTATTTCGGAAACCACTTTGACCGCGCCGAATGTTGATTGAACGGAGAATCTTTTGGTTGCTTCTCGTTACGTTGTTTGGATCGAACTCGCCTTCCTGGTCGGCGTCAGAAGCATCTTGGTCAAGTTGGTCTTCGATGCTTTCCGCGGATGTCTTAAACCATTCGACGCGGGAGACGAATGTCGCCAGACTACGCAGGAAACGCGGGCTTGATAGACTTCCGATGACGATTCCGTCCGGCCACGTAATACCCCATCTTTTTGCATACCAAGTAACAAACGAACCTTTGTTTACTCCTCCCGGACCCACGATTCTTCCTGTATGAGCCAGGTAGATATCTCTGCCGTCACTAAGAAACCGTCCACCGAAACTGTGATCCTCGCCGCCGACTTTAGATACGGTAGCCCTGCACACCATTCGTAGAGATGGGTTCGTTGCCGGATCATCGGTTCCCAAGCTAAGCCAAAACCGCTTCTGCTTTGGACTCGGATCGACCGTTGCCCAGAACCCATATCTCCGGTGCCAGTACACGTTCCAGACTCCGTTTTCCCAGTGGTGCTTGAGTGGTCTCTTATACAGCTTCGTACCCGTCTTCAGAACGATCGAAAGCCTATTGCAAGCTTTCAAGAGATCGTGCTTCGAAGTGAGAAGCGTCAAGTCTGTCATGTCGATCCTGCTAAGACACCATACCTGAGCATATCAAGGTGGCTGTATGGAAGACGAACTTGTAGAGGCCCGTTCAAGGTTACTGAGGTTTCCCAATTTTCACGAGGCGGCCGCTAAACTCTTGTGGCCAACAGGAACTCATCTTCGTAAATATTTCCTATCACCTCGAACTCTTCCAGGCTGAGCGGTCCTCGTGTCGTATAGCAAATGTCAATGATGGCTACATCGCGCACTTCAGGATTAGCGACGAAAGATCCGTTCTCATAGACCACAACGCTGTTTCGGTCGTCAACCTTAAAGCCGCCATCAGGCCTGAGCACATCACCCTCATAGATTTCTTTGCCATTCAAATCGCGGAGGCCTGTGAACTGCATTAGACGAACTGTATCGGCTCGATACCTTTGCCCGTTTGCACTGATTGTCACAGGTTGGTCATGGTGCCATTCGATGGCATCAACAGGCCACATGCATTCATCCTTTTGAATATAGACTCTGAATCGAAGCGAACGCATATACCAAATCGTATCAACGCTCAACGCTACTGTCCAAGCACCTGGCGAAAAGCGTGAGCCTATCTTCGTGCATTGACCTTCCGAATACACGAAAACCACACGCCCGGATAGAATTCCTCCAGCACGACGTTTCGGATCTTGTTCTGAGAGTCGAAGTCGCTAATGATGCTATCGAAGGAGGACCTTGTAGCAACGGAGATTGGTCCGTTCGTGGGCACGATGGCATCGACCAAACAGGAGCAGTAGCCTGCTTGGCGCTCGTCTCTAGCGGTATTCTGCTCCGATACCTCAATCGTGGGAGCCAGACGAGCAAGTGTGTCGGTGCAGCTTGCATGGATTCTCTGAGCGTAATCCGAAGTTTCTGCCGATGCTTTCCGAGTCTCAAGCCGAGCCGATGGTCGCTCCTCCGTTACCGGCACTGGTTCCGGCGATCTCTGCTGCTGATTGGACCGAGGCACATCTTGAATGACGGCCTTTGGAGTTGTTAAAGAAAGTGCGGGCCGATCCGTTGATTCGGAGCGAGGCGAAACTGCTACCTGTGGCTGCGTCTGACTTCCTCCCGAACCAAAGATCGTTTTCTGTCCGTTCACATACGGCGCGACTAGGCCGATTGCTACGGCACACAGAATTGCGAAGACGTACGTGGCAAACCCAGTCACGTTCAGAGCACCGCAACGTTTGCAGGAAGCGATGCTACCGAGAAAAGTGACAAGTCCGGAGAACTCGTTGCTACTGCGTCCGAAAAATCCGCATTTTCTACAAATCATGTTCTACTCACCGCGTTCTGTAGGGCCGCCTGGCGTGACCCTTATAAGTGTCTGTATCGGCAAACTCCATAGCTGACAGTAGAGCTTGGAATCGGAGCACCAAGTTCTCAAGCGCGTAGCGGCCTCGATTAAGCATTTCCGCAAGGTCAGAGGCTGGTCGCAGGATGATCTTGCTGTGCGTGCAGCCCTGCAACGCGGCTACGTAGCCGATATCGAGCAGGGCACTCGAAACCCTTCCGTACGCAGTCTCCTCCGAATATCCAACGCCCTTGCTGTTTCCATTGGCGACTTGTTCAACGACCATAACCGGTCTCGAACGAATGAGAAATAGGTCGGAACGCGCCATCTCTACGCGTGTCCTCTTTTCTTGCATCTCAAAATCTCCGTTGCGTTCCGAAACATCTGCTCGAATGATTGAACTCCGTCCTTTCGCAAGTAGAGCACCGCTTCACGCGCCGCTCTCTTGGGTGCTGCCTGGTTAATAAGAGCACTCATTACCTCTTCTTCGATTCGAGAGAGAGCATTTTGCGTGGGGACAATCTCCATGACTGCGGCATCGTGTGGTTGCGGCAAAGTTGGAGTATCAGGAACCGTCATGATCCGCCGAAAGTGCGCCGCATAGCTGGTACGCAGATCCGCCAGCATGAAGGAGACGGCAAGCATACGAGCGAGTAGCCGCTGGGAGAAGTTCGGAAGGATGATAAACACGAGGATGCAACTGGCTGCCTGAACTGTTGCGATCCAGAGAAGCGACTGTAAGATTTTCATTTTTGTTGTTGCGGGAGCCACCATGACAGTGGCTCCCGACTCGACAGGAACCCGTTACGAAGCCTTCTTGTACCTTTTGGCGATCACCCGGTCAATCCGTTTCAGAACAGCAGGCGAGAGCGCCTGCATTCCGAATTTCTCCTTCGCCGTGCTGGTGCCAGCCGCAATGGCTGCTTCCTTCGCTTCCGCCGGCTTCTTGCCGTCCTTACTGGCACGTTCAATGGCTTTGCCGACTAGCGACTTCAGCACGGCTTCCGGTGTCTTCTCCCTGTGACCGCGTTTCCGGCCGACTTGCTCGATGCCGAACGCATCCCTCAGATCGCCCTGCGTTTCCATGAACTTCTCATAGAGTTGCCTGCCATTCGTTTTTTCCTTGTCCAACTGCTCCTGAAGCTGCTGGACACGCGCTTTGCTGTCTCGCAGCTTCTTGATTACGATTCCAATGTCTTCTTGTGTTGCCGCCATATGGCCTCCTTTTTAGGTTGATTGGCAGGAGGAGGGTACAGAGGATTCCGGCAGAATTCAAGGAGTACTTTGGTAGTACTGGAGATCACCGAACTCTGAAACCCACAGTGGTCCCAAGACACTTTGGGCCTTTAGCTAATAGCTGGACGAAATCGATTGGACCTCTTCGAGTGGAAAAAATTTTTCGGCTGGGAAAATCGGCTGGGAAGTCGGTCCGTGTGAACCCCAATGTAGGATCTGGAACCAGAGAAAGTTCGGAACCGTCTCAATATGAGAACAAGTTGTGGGTTGGTACGGCTAAGAGACATCCACTCGAAAGGCGTCGTTTGTTTCTTGGGAAATGGATTTAATTGAGGGGAGTGACCTAAAGATGATGTTGTATGTTGAGGGTAAGAACAGTCCAGAAGCCGGTCCGTTCGAGTATTGTCTGGAACTACCGAATCCGGATGGAACGATTGACGGTCGTATTCTCCATGTGAGCGAAGAAGCGTTGAAGGAGTTTCTAGGTGCACACGTGCAAACCAGCGTATACACATTTATTCCGGGCCACAAATATAGGGTCACCAATTTGACAGCCAAGGGTACGTTCAGGCTGGTGAGTGCGCCTACCTTTGATAAGGCCATTGTGGTGGGCACCGACCGCGACGAGCACTCAGGTGTTGTTGCGCCGAACGAATCCATTGTTTGCGGTTTCAAAGGCTATTCTGATGATGAGGTTAAGGACTTTCACGAGCGGTACGACGCTGGCACTTTTACTCATCACACATTGGCGGGACAGACCTACAAGATTGTGAGCTTTTCACTTTCCAAGCGACGATTCACGATAACGCTGGAGCAATAATAGGCGTACGGCTGAAAAGGCTCGTGCCAACCCTACCAGCGGCATGAATTACCCGAAATGAACCAAGACGAGCACGCCGCCTGATACAGCTTATTGATCTCTGTCACTTCCACCGGTGAGCCCGTGAGGTTCCAAGAGCCTGCCATTAGGGCGAAGTAAAGGCGAACATGGTAAGCTGTCCTTGTGACCCGAAGGTTCAGTAAGGCTCCGGGAGAACAGCCAAACGCAAATCAACTAGTCCAGCTTCGTGAGAGATTTGCGGCAAGGAACTGGCAATGTTCTCCCGGCGGCTACCTACGACGCGCCGGTATGAGGGCCTCCGGAGAGATGATCGGAGCTTGTGCGTGAGAATTGAAGCGGTTGAGAAAGGTGGCCGGGTAGTGGTCATTTCCGAAGGCCGGAAGCTCAAAGCGATTCGGCATCTAGTCAATGACTACTCGGATTTGGTTTGGACCGCTACCCATGTGGACCCAGCCAGCGGCCACGAAGATATTGAGCGGAGTCATTTCAGTTTTTCGTTCCTGGTTCGGCAGCGGAGCCTTGCTGGTTTTCTTTTGAACAAGCGTTACAAGGAAAAGCATCGAAAAGGCGACATAGACATCCTGGCAAAGGATTACATTGGCTCCAAGGTTCGTTTCAAACTGCCAGAGTGGCGCAAGTGGGATGACCATATGAACGCTCACTTTTTCCACTTGGGATATCTGCGGACTAGGAACTCCCGTTCGTGGGATGGCTACCCTGAAATTAAGCGCATGTATCGACAGTTCACCGCCGAGTGGAAGCGGTTTTGCGATGGGCTTAAAGAACCATACCTTTCAGAGTTGAAAGTACAGGTCGAAGTTAAACGGCATCAGCTTCCTGGCCTTCCACTGTATCCCTAGACAAAGTTCCAGGTTCAAGAAGTGGCAATGATTACTGTGGTCTAAACTGAAGACATGCCCATAGCCGAAGGGATTGTTGCTACCAGGGGTGCGATTGAGGTCAGCAAGATCGCTCTTGATCTGTTGAGGCGACCGGCCATTGATGGGAATGCGGTCAGGGACAAACTGATAGAGCTTCAAGACCTGGTATTCAGTGCGCAGCGTGCACTTGGTGAAGCAGAAGACGAGAATCGTGAGCTTCGTAGGCAGCTTGATGACCGGAAGGCTTTAGAGGAACTCTCGGCCGATATGGAATTCGTGGAAGATGGTGGCTATTGGGTGAAGAAATCCGACCAGACCTCGCGTGGGCTAATTCCCTATTGCAACGTCTGTTGGGCCGGTAGGAAGGCCGTGCCGTTGGGAAAAGTGGGAGAGCACAGTGACGCGTATTTTTGTCAGATTGACAAAAGCTGCTACTACACGAACGCATATCGTGAAAGGCAACGGCAGCGGCGTGCACGAATTTGCCAGTTGTCGAAAACCAGATAGACTTTTCGAACCGTGAATTGGCTTTGGTATGAGATTGGCCGAGTTACGTGGGCATTCGAGCATGACACTCCTGTGTTTTTGCAGGTTATCAGTGCACTAGCCACCGCCAGTGTAACGATTGCACTTTGCTGGATTAGTTATAGGTACATGGTTCTCACCCGGCGGATTCTGCGCGTCACAACGGAACAAGCTCGTGCGGCTGTTCGTCCAATAGTGACCGTCTCGTTGGTTTTTCAGGGTGGGCAAGGTCCTTCGGGAGCCGTGGTCTTCAAAGAGGAAGTGGTGGTGACCATAACCAATGTAGGCAACGCTCCGTTAGTGATTGAGAGAGTGATGGTCACTTGGGAACATTCTTCTGACGTTGGGGAAGTCTCCGCAGAAGCCCGCGGATTTCGTGGCGTCGTGTTAGCAGTCGGAACGGCTGCGATGGACACCGTTAAAGTGAAAGTAGATGCCAGGTACCCACAATTTGAGCACTTCGGTGCATGGTCAGATTTTGTTGCGGTTGACGTTAAGTGTTCCTACCTAGGTAGCGTGGCGCCGGTGGGCTACGTTTACCAACCTGCGACCGGTTTAAGGCGATTGCCGGTTGCCGAGATTCAGATTTGACGGGTTTTAGCCTTACACCGAGTTGAACCGAGCGGTGGAGGCGCGACCCGACAAAAGCGCCAACGACTTGTGTCTGATGGCAGGATGGAACAGCATCTCAACGGTTTCAATTGGATGACTGCGTTTCTCCACGTTGAAATCGACTCCACAAATGAAACGGACTTTGATCGTTGGGGTATCAGCGTTCGTCCCACCTTCACGATTCGTGCTGTTTTGCAGTGAATTGGCGCGTCCAGACCCGTGAATGTACCTTATCTGTGCCTTATGACCCGGGTTCTGTCGGTATCCGTTGGGGTCGGATTTTCTAAATTTTCAGCGGGTTAGTCTCTGTAAAGACGAGTGCGTAAGTCATTCATCTGATTCAGGTTCTAGTTCTCGCAAGGGAGTGGAGGTTCAAGTCCTCTCATCCGCACCAATCAGTTGGGATAGGAGATAGGAGGGATCGGATCGAAAGTGCCCCCCTCCTGTTTTCGCTCCGAACTCGTTCGAAAGTGCGCCTTCCGCTTCTGACCGTGGCTAGGTTTTGCCGACAGCCTGCTGGTCCAGGCAGGCGCGGACGTGAACGCTCGAGGCGAAGTGTGCCGACGCAGCTGGAAATCCGTGTAGTAAGCAGACCATCGGATTGTTGCAACGACGACACATTAACATCGACCAAATCAAATACATCGGCAAAGAATCCAACAACCTGGAAGAAGTCGACGCGGGTTTGGTCCATTCAGCAAAGAATGTCTATACAGAATACGTTGACGTCCGACGCGACGAATGGCAAACGAAGACGCTACCGGCATTGAAGTTCCCCTGTCAATACTCGAAGAGATGAGCGGCTTCTCCCGCAGAATGCTGATGAAAGCACGGGCGGGAAAGACCAGACCTCACCGCAAGAATCGGGATCGGCTCACATCTATCGTGAAAGAACTGGAGTTAGCTTGAGCTTCGCAAGAGGGCGTGACCGGCGTTTCAGGACGAATTCTTTAGGGCGCTAGGCCATTGGTAGTGTATTAGTTTGAAAATCGCTCATTACCCTTCAGCACTTATGATCTTGGCAGTGCCGCTCGAAGGCTAGTTTTGCCTGCTCATTGCGCAGGTGTGCATCCTCCGAAGTACGACATAGCGTATCGTACTCTTCTTTTGTGGATGTCCCCTCCTGTTTACGTAGCGCCGCGACTGAACTAGACAACTCGGCGGTAGCCTTTGCGTAGGCGTTAATCAGTCTTTCTTTCTCTTCGCAATCGATTCGTTCCATGCCATAATCACACCGTGCATACCCGTTGAAGCAAGCCACGAGATCACGACTTCACCACGATAGCGCGGCGAGTGGTAGAGCAGGCCATCGGCGAGAATCTGGACGGCACGCCGCTGGACATGAAAATTCAGACTGATACACTACCTGTTGGCTGCGCCGTGATGGCATCATTGTACGATGGCGCGAAATTCGCCCGATATCGGGTCGTAGCCCATTGACAAGCTCGCGGTTCCCACCGGG
>Ga0070734_10002055_pt1 | contig 26264 bp, 24 predicted proteins | sample Coa_R1_8_FD_66444 | JGI IMG/M metagenome (GOLD analysis project Ga0070734, IMG submission 66444) | Surface soil microbial communities from Centralia Pennsylvania, which are recovering from an underground coalmine fire - Coalmine... | ecosystem: Environmental > Terrestrial > Soil > Unclassified ... | reverse complement strand
GCGACTCCGTCCAGGAAATCACGGCGGGAAATCGCGCGGTCCATTCCCAATTCACGATCGCGTTTTGTGTTGTTCATGGTGGAATCCCCGAGGCGCCTCAATCTTACACAATTCTAGTAAGGTTTGCCTCCCGCAACCGAGACGCCAGCGTGATTTGGCATCGCGCGAAGAATCCGCTATCTTCGGTGGGGGAGCAGCTTCGTGTTTACCGGAATCATCGAACATCTTGGATCTGTCGAGTCGCTCACGATCGACAGCAATGGTGGGCACGTGACGATTCATGCCCCGACTCTTGCGCCGTCTCTCGCCATATCCGCCAGCGTTGCAGTGAACGGCTGCTGCCTCACCGTGGTCGCGCGCGACAAAAATGCTTTTTCCGCCGATCTTTCCGCTGAAACACTGAACAAGACAACTTTCGCTGTACTTAAAGAAAGCGACCGCGTCAATCTCGAACAACCGTTGACAGCCGGCAAAGAGTTCGGCGGCCACTTTGTCCTCGGCCATGTCGACGGTACGGGCACAGTCGCGGCAATGGAACCCGAGGGCGACAGTTGGCGCTACTCCATCCGCGTTCCCGACGAAGTTGCGAAATACGTTGTCGCCAAAGGCTCGATCACGATAGATGGCGTGAGTCTCACCGTGGCGCACTGGGAAAATCAAATTGCGGAAATCGCCGTAATTCCCTTCACCTACGAACACACGAACATCCGCGATCGCCATCCCGGCGACTCGGTAAATCTCGAAGCGGACGTTTTGGGAAAATACATCGAACAGCGTCTGGAAGCGCGTGCGAGTGCGATGGTCAAGAGTGCGCCCTCGCTCCAGGACTTAATCGCGCAGGGCTTCTGAATGCCCTACGGCTTTGCTGCGCGCGCCGCGATAATACAGAACTAACCCGAAGGCAATCGCGCCGATCGTAGATCCAACCACCTTGACAACAAACAGCAGCCGGTTCGACGAATCGCCCGGCGGGAAAACCGACACGACAATAGAAAGTAGCGTCACCGCCGACGCCAAACCGCACGCCAACCAGACACCAACTTTTCCGCCGGGAATCAGCACCGCGTGGGGATTCGTCGCGCGGTCAGCGCGATTCGCCAGCTTGATCGCTGCGGCGAACATGTAAAGAAAAGGAATGAAATACAAAATGATCGTGATGTCGATTACGACCTGATATGCGCCGCGCGTTGTCTCGTTAATCTGGCTCACCAGCAGCACAAGGGCCGACAGCACTGCCTGGACGATGATCGAAATGTACGGCGTGCGCCATTTCGGATGGATTTTTCCAAACGCTTTTGGCAAGTAGCGGTCGATACCAACAACAAATGGAACGCGCGCAATCCCCGCCACGGTGCTGCCTACACCACCCGCATTGCCAACGGTGACGAGCAGCGCCGCCAGTATCCCGACGAATCCAATCTTCAATGCCGCCGAACCGATGGTGATGGCGTGAAACACGCCACTCTTCGGATCCACATCGCCCGCCGGAACGAGCGCAAGCAGCGACACCGTGCCAATGATATACATCGCAGCAATCAGCGCAGCCGCCGTCAACGCAGCGCGTGGCAGCGTCCGTCGCGGTTCGCGAATCTCTCCGCTCATTGCGGAAACAAGCTCAAGCCCCGTGAATGCGAATGCAATCTGCGACCAGAAATTGACCGTGTCCCAATTCCAGGTTGGCTTAATGTTTTGCCAGGTGTAATGCGTCACGGATCCGTTCTTCATCCACAGCACTCCCGCGACGCCGACCAAAATCAGCAGCGGCAGATACGTAGAAACTCCGCCCGCATTCTGCAGCCACTTTCCGATGTTCAGTCCAATGATGTTGAGCAGCACAGCCACCGCGAGCAGCAATAGCGAACCGACGAGCAAAAACGTTCGATCCTGAGCCAGTTCAGCGCCTTTGCCACCCAACACATAGCCGCTCATCGCGGCGCTCGCCAGCAGCAATCCCGGAAAATAAAAAATCGTATAGACCCAATAGGTCCAGCCGGCGACGAAGCCGTGAAAATCCCCGAACGCTTCCTTCGACCAGACGTACAGCCCGCCCTCTTCCGGAAAACGCGACGACAGCTCATTAATGACTAACGCCATCGGCACAAAAAACAGCACGGCGGCAAGAACCCACAAACTAATAGAGGAAGTACCGTTATGCGCGGCGGCCGCAATCCAGCGCGGCCCAAGCACGGTGGCGATGTTAAAGAGGAGGACGTCCCAAAAACCCATCTCGCGACAAAGTTGCGTGCGCGGATCCGCAGAACCGCTCGCCTGGCTCAAAGCGTCACGTCCAGCGCGGGAATCAGTTCATCCTGCATACGAAAGTTGTGGAGCAGCGGATCGTCGGAATCTTCAAATTCTTTCCACGAGGAAAACACGGCCGCTTTTCCTTCCTGCAAAAACACAATGTTGTCCGCAAGCTTCCGCGCCAGGTGTGTGTCGTGCGTCACCACGATCGATGTGCGATGAAACTTTTCTTTCAGCCGCAAAATAATGTCGCCCATGTGAGTCGCCATGATCGGATCCACCATCGTCGTCGGCTCGTCGTAAAGAATCGCCTCGGGATTCTGCGCCAGCGCTCGCGCAATCGCCACGGCGCGCTTCATTCCGGTAGAAAGCTCGCTCGGCAGCTTGTCGAGCACTTCTTCGACCTCCAGTTCGCGCGCCAGCTTCAAAACGTAGGCGTCAACGTCTTCGTCCGTCAGACCGGGTTGTCCGTCCAGTGGATACGCAATATTTTCGCGGACACTCAACGAATCAAAAAGCGCGCCAGATTGAAAAACCATCGTCACTTTTCCGCGCACTTTCTGAAATTCAGCTTCGGAAAAATGTGTGACGTCTTCGCCATCGATCAAGATCTGCCCCAAGTCCGCCTTCAGAAATCCCATGATGTGCTTCAGCGACACCGATTTCCCCACGCCGCTGCGGCCCATAATCACGCAGGTCTGCCCGCGCTTGACGCGAAACGTCACGTGGTTCAGCACCGGCCTTCCGTCGAACGCCTTGCTCACATCGCGGAACTCAAAAAAGTTTTCCGCAAATCCGTTCGTTTTCGCCGATTCGCTCAAGAATTCTCCGGCGCAAACAGGCGCCGCGCCTCTTCATAATCTTCCATCGTGTTCATGTTCCAGAAGAGCCGCCCCGAGCTATCAAATCGTTTCCAATCCTTTTCGTCAAGAACTTCCACATGCAGAGCATTCAAGGCTTCCGTGACTTTGCGCGTTCCCGCATGGAACAACGGCAAAATCGTTTCCACTGCGGAGACCCGCCAGCAGGCGCATAGGGGCTCCCACCCACGCGCGCTCTTCGGGATGACAACTTCCGCGCCGGATTGTAAAGCGCGCGCAATCAGGAAGCGCAGCCACTCAGGAGTTAGAAACGGCATATCGCAACTTAGAATCAGGCTCCAGCGATAGCCGAATTTATTGAGCACCGTTTTATCTAGCGCGGTGATGATACCGCCAAGAGGTCCTTCTCCTGGCCATCTGTCCTTAACGCACCGCGCTCCAAATCGCGCGTACTTAGCTCTTGGTCCGACCACGATTGCCTCGTGAACTCCGCTTTCCGTCAGAAGTTCGAGTGTCCTTTCCAGAACAGCCTTCCCACCTAATTCGACGAGCGCTTTGTCTTTCCCAAATCTCGAACTAGCTCCTCCTGCGAGCACGTAACCAATGGCCGGTCGTGAAGCCCAAAATTCCTCATTCTGACGCTCACGCTCCTCCGCGTTCGGAGATGTTCGGCTGTTAAGGCCCTTTGCGATCGAAAGCTCTTCCCGAGACACTATTCCTCCTCCAAAGGTTCGCGGCCCGGCCGTCGGATGCCCAGCTCGCGCAATTTTTCCTGCAAACTTTGCCGGTGCAAACCAATCGTCGCCGCCGTGCGCGAAACATTCCAGCGATGACTTGCCAACTGCTTCGTGATCCACGCAACTTCGAATTTCCGCTTCGCCTCGCGAAAATCGCGGTCATTCATTCCGGTGTCCAGGCTCCCGTTCGTTTCTTTGTGCGTCACGGACTTTCCGGTAGCGACTTCTTCCGGCAAATCCTTTACGCCAATTTCGTTTCCCGGCGCCAGCACGATGCTTCGTTCAATCGCATTTTTCAATTCGCGTACGTTTCCCGGCCAATCATAGCGCTCCAGGGCAGAGTAGGCCTCTCGGCTCAACTTCACGCTGCGGTTTAGCCGGTTTCCGTGCAGTTGCACAAACGAATCGGCCAGCACTGGAATGTCGTCCTTGTGTTCGCGCAACGCAGGCAGCTCGACGGTGATGACCCGCAATCGATAAAAAAGGTCTTCGCGAAATTTTCCAGCAGCAATCTCCGCCGGCAAATCCCTGTGCGTCGCGCTGATCACGCGCACATCCACCGGAATCGATTGCGACCCGCCCAGCCGCTCAATCGTCCGGTTTTCCAGCGCGCGCAAAACTTTCGCCTGCGTCACCGGATTCATATCGCCAATTTCATCCAGAAACAGCGTCCCGCCATGCGCCAGCTCAAACTTTCCCTTCTTTTGCTGCGCCGCGCCAGTAAACGCTCCGCGCTCGTAGCCAAATAGTTCCGACTCAATCAGATTCTCCGGCAACGCCGCGCAATTCACGGCGATAAACGGTTTCCCTGCCCTCGGTGATCGCGCGTGAATCTCCTGCGCCAGCAAATCTTTTCCCGTGCCGCTCTCGCCAAGAATTAGCACCGTCGAATCCGTCGCCGCCACGCGATCCGCCATCTCAAATGCCTTTCGCATTCCGGCGGAACGGCCAATCATCCCTCCAAACTGCCCTTCCGTCGCCAGCTGGCTGCGCAACGCCGAGTTTTCCTTCTCGAGTCCGGTCAGCTTCAACAGATTCGCCACACGCTGCCGCAATTCATCCAACTCAAATCCCTTCACTAAATAATCCGCCGCGCCGACGCGCAACGCTTCGACCGCCGTCTTCGCTGTATCCAGCGCAGAAACGATCAGCACCGGCACGTCATTCCCTTCCTCGCGCAAACTCTTCAAAAAGGAAAGGCCATCCTGCCCGGGCATTACAATATCCAGCAAGATTAAATCCGGCTTCTCCGTGGGAATCGCCGCTCGCGCTGCTTCCGCCGATTCAGCTTCCGCAATCCGGTAACGCGATTCAAGCGCGCGACGCAGCCCGTAGCGTGCCGCCGGCTCATCATCGACGATGAGAATGGTCTTCATGACGCCTCCAGAACTAAGGGCAAAGTGATTTCAAATCGCGTGCCACGGCCGTTCATCGTGGGACTCTGCCACGTGAGGTTCCCGTCGCATTCCGCCACGCGGCGCGCAACGATCGCCAATCCCAGCCCCGTCCCTTGCGTCTTCGTGGTGAAAAACGGCTGCAAAATTTTTTCCTGCAAGGATTCGGGAATGCCCGGGCCATCGTCTTCGAGACGCAGCACAGCCGTCTTGGCGCTTTCTTCATAGGTCACGGCAATGTGTCCGCCTGCCGGAACCGCTTCCAGCGCGTTGACGAGCAGATTTGAAACGATGTCATGGAGCGCTTCTGGCGCAATCGCCAGTGGAGTCTGCGCGGCGGAAAGACCGATCTGCAACTCGACGTTTCGCTTATCGGCCTGTGGCTTCAATACGGCGGCGGCTTCTTCGATGACGGCGCTCGCGTCGCATTGTAAAGCGCCATTACCCGCGCGCACCGCTGGCCGGCTGAATTGCAGCAATTGATTCAGCTTCGCCGAAAGCCGGCTAATCTCCTCCAGCACCATCTTCGTTTCGCCGCGCATCGATTCCGGCATTTCCGGACTTTCAAGTTGCACTTGCAGAATCGTTTTGATCGAACCCAGTGGATTTTTCAAATTGTGCGAAATGCTTGCGGCTGTCTGCCCCACAAGCGCCAACCGCTCCCGCTCCGCCAGGTCCCGTTCGAGCTGCATCTTTTCATCAATCACTTGGCAAAGATCGAGCGCAACCGCCATCGATTCGCAGAGGAACTTCATCGCCACTTCGGTTTCGCCGGAAATCATCGAGCCGTGCGGCCGGACATTCAGCACGGCATTGATTCGGCCTGGCCGGAGAACCGCAAACGATTCAATCGCCTCCGGTTTTATTGCGAGAGGCTGCGTTGGTTCGATTTTTGGCTCAAGCATGGTGATCCACGCTTCGGCAAACTGGAGCTCCTCCGCCAATCGTCGATTGATGTACAAAACGAGGTTCTTCAGCTCGCCTTTTCGGGCCTCGGCTTGAATCTGATTACCGAGCCGGTTCACCAGATCCATTTCTCTGCGCGCCGTCTCCTGCAAGCGCTGGCTCAAAAGACGCTGCAGGGGCTCAATGAAGACGACCAGCGCAAAAAGCAGTATCGCCGCCGTCGCTTCCGGCGGAAGGACCGGCGCCATCCAATCGCTGATTCTCCGCACCAACGCAAGATAGAGAAGCGCAACAAACGTGGCCGACACCGCGTATAACAAGTTCTTCTGCCGTCCGATATTCAAGAAGTTGTGCCGCTGGACGAAGTAAATGAGCGCAACGAAGGGCAAGAGCCCAAGAATCGAAACGGCAGTCACAAGCGATTCGCGCAAGTGGTGACTAAATCCAAATGCTTCAAAATGAATCGCGGCCAAAAACAGCACCGCGCCAACCAGCGCGGCCCACGCTATCCGGTGGAACGTCCTCTCCGGTCGGCCCGCCATTTCGCGTGAAAATCGGCGTTCCCAACCGCAGCTCAGAATAAGGAGGAGAGCAAACCAGACAACAAATCCTGAGCCGAGCGAATTGCCCGGAATACCAAAATCGAAATCGTGCTCGCGAAGGCGCGATGGCAACGCAACGCCGATGAAATAAACGAAGGGAACGTACGCAATCCCGATCGTCGATCCCTTAACGCTCGCCCGCGCCCTAAATCCTCGCGTCGCAGCAAATTCCCAATGCAAATGAAAGAGCAACGGTGGCAACAACGCGAGCCCAGCTCCCACCAAAACCGCGGCAAACGCCGTCAGGTTTTGCGGAGGGACGGAGTAATAAATCTGCGCGTTCAGCGCGAGCAGCGACCCCGCGTAAAAAAAGAAGAGCGCCAGGCACAAAAAGAAAAACACTCGCTCAAAATTCCGCTGCCGCCGGTAGCCGAGAATCACTACCATCCAAAACAGCATCAGCAACGTTCCCGCGGTAAAGCCGATAAGCCGGACGTAAGTGAGCGTGTTCACTGAAGATGAGGGTAAGCACGGCGGCTGCCAAGTGCAAGATTTTTCTTGCACCAAGTAAGCTTAACTAAATAAACGGGTTAACTCGAAGACTGGCCGATTTGAAAAACTGATGAAAACCATTGAAATTGCTGTCCTTGCCCTTGACTTGGAGGACTTTTCTGCTATATTAGCACTCGTACGAGAGGAGTGCTAACACCTTGCCCTCTTCCCTACAGCAAACCCGATAGCTCACCAACGGAGGTTTTTCGAAGATGGCAGTCAATCTTACGCCGCTGCACGACCGCGTGATCGTGAAGCGCATTGAAGAGAAGGAAACCGTCAAGGGTGGAATCATCATCCCTGACACAGCAAAAGAGAAGCCCCAGGAGGGCGAAGTGATCGCCGTCGGCGCCGGTAAGCGCGAGAAGGGCGAACTGATTCCTCTGGACGTAAAACCCGGTGACCGCGTTTTGTTCGGCAAGTACAGCGGCACAGAGATCAAGATCGAAGACGAAGAGCTGCTGATCCTCCGCGAAGAAGAGATTCTCGCGAAGCTGAGCGGCGCGGCCAAGGCAGCAAAGAAGTAGTGTAGGGCCCGCTTTCTGAAGCGGGCCGTGCAGTTAGCTTTTGTAGTGGCCGATTCTCAGATCGGCGGCTTTACACGGTTTCAGCGGTAAGCACGAAAGAATTTCACGGAGGAATTGAGCAATGGCAAAAACGATTGTTACGGGAGAGAATTCGCGTCAGGCAATTCTGCGCGGCGTGAACGCTCTCGCCGATGCGGTTAAGATCACTCTCGGCCCCAAGGGCCGCAACGCGGTGATCGAAAAGAAGTTCGGCGCGCCGATCATCACCAAGGACGGCGTGACGGTTGCAAAAGAAATCGAATTGAAGGATCCCCTCGAGAACATGGGCGCGCAGATGGTGCGCGAAGTCGCTTCCAAGACGTCTGACGTCGCGGGCGACGGCACCACCACCGCCACCGTTCTGGCGCAGGCCATCTTCCGCGAAGGCGTGAAGACGGTTGCCGCCGGCGCAAGCCCCACGGCACTCAAGCGCGGCATCGACAAGGCCGTCGAAGTCGCCGTCGAAGAAATCAAGAAGCTGCACAAGGACGTCAAGGGCGACATGATCGCCCAGGTCGGCACCATTTCCGCCAACAACGACAAGCAAATCGGCGGAATCATTGCCGAGGCGATGAAGAAGGTCGGCAAGGACGGCGTCATCACCGTGGAAGAATCCAAGACCATGGAAACGACGCTGGAAGTCGTGGAAGGCATGCAGTTTGACCGCGGCTACCTCTCGCCCTACTTCGTCACGGATCCGGAGCGCATGGAATGCGTGCTCGAAGACGCCCGCATCCTCATCCACGAAAAGAAAATCAGCTCGATGAAGGATCTTCTTCCCCTTCTCGAACAGACCGCCAAGATGGGCAAGCCCCTCTTGATCGTCGCAGAAGACATCGAAGGCGAAGCGCTCGCGACCCTCGTCGTGAACAAGCTCCGCGGCACGTTGCAGTGCGCCGCCGTCAAGGCCCCTGGCTTTGGCGACCGCCGCAAGGCCATGCTCGAAGATATCGCCACCCTCACTGGCGGCAAGGCCATCACCGAAGACCTCGGCATCAAGCTCGAGAACGTGAAGCTTGAGGATCTCGGCCGCGCCAAGAAAATCACCATCGACAAGGACAACTCCACGATCATCGAAGGCGCAGGCAAGGCCTCCGACATCGAAGGCCGCGTCAAGCAGATACGCGCTCAAATTGACAACACCACCTCCGATTACGACCGCGAGAAGCTCCAGGAACGTCTGGCGAAGCTCGTCGGCGGCGTCGCGGTGATCAAGGTTGGCGCAGCGACCGAAACCGAGCTCAAGGAAAAGAAGGCTCGTGTCGAGGACGCCATGCACGCAACTCGCGCCGCTGTCGAAGAAGGCATCGTTGCGGGCGGCGGTTCTGCCCTGCTTCGCTGCATCTCTGCAATCGATAAGCTCAAGCTGCATGATGACGAAGCCGTTGGCGCAGGCATCGTGCGCCGCTCCCTCGAAGAGCCCGCTCGCCAGATCGCTCTCAACGCCGGCCACGAAGGCGCCGTTGTGATCGGCAAGGTTCGCGACTCCAAGGACGAAAACTTCGGCTTCAACGCCGAAACCGGCGAATACGGCGACATGGTGAAAATGGGCGTCATTGACCCAGCTAAGGTCACCCGCTTGGCGCTGCAGAACGCAGCTTCCATCGCAGGCTTGATGCTCACCACCGAAGCCCTCATTGCCGAACTCAAGGAAGACGCTCCGAAGGCTGCTGCTGCTGGCGGTCCTGGCGGTGGCGGCATGGGCGGCATGTACTAAGACTCGTAGCGTAGCCACTCTTGGCTGCGCGGCTTGCTGATTTTTCCAGCTAGCCCAAATCCTCAATCAACAAAAAAGGGCGGTCCGGTTCATCGGGCCGCCTTTTTTCTTTGCAGAGTTGCCTCACCCATGGTCCTCCGCTACACTTCTCCCGCCTCTTTTCCACGACTCTCCAGGGGGAGTCACACAACATGCCAGGACTTTTGCAGCGGTTTATGCCGCACGAAGAGGGTTTCTTCGACCTTTTCGCCAAACAGGCGGACAACGTCGTCGTTGGCGCCAAAGCGCTCCAGCAAATGCTCACGCAATACACCGGCGTACCCGAGCAAGTGCAGACCGTCAAAGCCATCGAGCACGAAGGCGACGAAATCACTCACGGCATTCTCACCAAACTCAATCAAACTTTCATCACGCCCTTCGACCGCGAAGATATCCACGAACTCTGCAGCCAGATCGACGACGTCATCGACCTCATCGACGCCGCCGCCAGCCGCTTCGTCCTCTATCGCGTCGACAAAGTCCGCGAAGGCACACTCGACCTCGTCAAAGTGCTCGTCTCCGCCTCCGTCGAAGTCTCCGCCGCCGTCCATTCCCTCGGCTCGCCCGAAAAAGCTCTCAAACACTGCATCGAAATCAATCGCTACGAAAACGAGAGCGACCGCATCTGCCGCACTCTCATCGCCAAGCTTTTCGACGAGGAAACCAATCCCGTTCAAATCATCAAGTGGAAGGAAATCTTCGAAGTCATTGAAACCGCCGTCGACAAATGCGAAGACGTCGCCAACGTCATTGAAGGCGTCATCCTCAAGAGCGCCTAGACCGTGAACAGTTTCCACCTTCTCGTCGTCGTCATCATTCTCACTCTCGCCTTCGAATTCTCCAATGGCTGGCATGACGCCGCGAATTCCATCGCTACCGTCGTTTCCACTCGCGTCCTAACGCCCTTTCGCGCCGTTGCCTGGGCCGCTTTTTGGAACTTTATCGCCGCTTTCTTTTTCGGCACCGCCGTCGCCAGCACCATCGGCAAAGGCATGATTCACATCGAGATGATTTCTCAGCAGGTGCTCCTCGCCGGCCTGCTCGGCGCAATCTCTTGGAACCTCATCACTCTGATCCTCGGCCTTCCCACGAGTTCTTCTCACGCTTTGATTGGCGGCTACGGTGGCGCCGCTGTCGCTCACGCCGGCTTCAAAACTCTGATTCTCGGCGGCTGGGTCAAACCAGTCCTCTTCATTTTCATTTCACCATTTGTCGGCATGGCCCTCGCCATCCTGATTACGATTCTCACCAGTTGGCTCGTCCGCAAGCAGCGGCCGCAGCGCGTCGACAAATGGTTTCGCCGCTTGCAGCTTCTCTCCGCTGCACTCTTTAGCCTTGGCCACGGCACCAACGATTCGCAAAAAGGCATGGGCATCATCACCACCGCGCTCGTCGCCGGCGGCTTGCTCAAATCCTTCGCAGTTCCTTACTGGGTCATCATCGTCTGCCACCTCGCGATGGGCGGCGGCACGATGGCGGGCGGCTGGCGCATCATCAAAACCATGGGCCAGCGCATCACGAAGCTGACTCCCTTCGGCGGATTCGCCGCGGAAACCGCCGGCGGCCTCACGCTCGTCATGAACGCAAAATTCGGCATTCCCGTCAGCACCACCCACACCATTACCGGCGCGATTGTTGGCGTCGGCGCTTCTCGTCGCCTCACCGCCGTTCGCTGGGGCGTAACTCGCCGCATCGTTTGGGCTTGGGTGCTTACCATTCCCGGCGCCGCGCTCATCGGCGCTGGCCTCTACCGCCTGGTAGCCTTGCTCCTCAATCAAGTTCACTGATCTCCGCGCGACCGAATCGGAAATCATCCAACGACCGGATCATCAGTGACTCTTCGCTAGCGATTCATGCCCGGTTTCCCGTTCCGCCGAACTCAGAGGGAAATATCCGACCGCCTCCACCACCAGCTGTCCTTCCGGCGACAGCACCCACTCCGCAAATCGCATCAGTTCGCCTTGCGGCTTCCCCGCAAAATAAAAATAGAGCGGCCGCACGAGCATGTACTTCTTCGCCCGAATTGCATCTCCCGTCGGCGCAATCGCCGTGTCCGAAGCGCTCGCCTTGATCCCCAGAAATCTTACGTGCGCATCCGCCCGCATTTCCACGCTTCCGAATCCCACACCATTCACGTCTTTGCCCACCGCCGCCAGCAGCGCCGAATTTGTCGCTAACGTCTTCGCGCCTGACGAAATTCCTTCGTCCCCCATGAACTCGTCTTCCAGAAACGCTCGCACGCCGGAACTGTCGTCTCGCCCATAAATCACAATCGGCGCGTCATTTCCTCCGAATTGCTTCCAGTTTTTCACGCTCCCGGAAAGCACTTGCCTCAATTGGAACAAACTCAATTCTTTCACCGGATTCGCTGCATTCACCGCAATTCCCGCAATTTCCGTCGCCACCTGAATTTCTACGTACTCTTTCCCCTTTCCCGAACGCAGCGCTTCCGATTCCGCGTGCGACACTCGCCGCGACGACTGCACGATCTCGGTGTTCCCGTTCGCCATCGCAAAAAAACTGTTGGCAGCCGTGGCAGTCCCCACTTCAAAGTTTACGCCCGGGTATTTCTTCGCGTACCACTCGGTCAAACGCTGTCCGAATGGCCGCATCGTCTCCACTCCAACCAATCGCACTGCCCTCTCGTTTGCCGCCGCAACGCTCGCGAATTGCGCCGCGAACAGAAATGCAAAAACAGCCGGTGCTCTTTTCATGGGTTCGTTCTCGTGTTTATCCTGAAGTTTACTCGGGGCGCCAGATTAGAATACGGAACTTCGCGTTGACGCCGGGCAAAACGTCTTGAGGAAGGATCGCAATAATTATTGCCGTCGGTGGCACAGCAGCTTTTGTTTTAACAATTTTGTAATAATTGTTTTCGGTCCGCGGTCTCGGCCGCGCCAAAATTTCCCCATCCCTCGTCCGTCCTCTCAAACATCCAGTCCCACAATCCTCATCAACTCAATCGCGTTGCTCTTCGTTACCACTCCCTCGCGCAACCGGTAATCGAACTTCATCTTTCCCTGCTCCACCTGATCTTCAAAATGGACGTTCTTCACTTCCGCCCCGATCGCCGCGCCAATCTCCGTCAGCGCCAAATCGTGCGTCGTCACCATTCCAATCGCACCCGCCTCCAACAACGACCGCAACAATTTCTCTGCGCCGATGCGCCGGTCATGCGAGTTCGTTCCATCGAGCAGCTCATCGAACAAAAAGAGCAGCGCTTTCTCTTTCCCCACCAGCTCAAACACGCGCCTGATGTGCAGAATCTCCGTGTAAAAATTCGACCGCCCTTCCTGCAGCGAATCCGCGCTGCGAATCCGCGTCCCAATCGCCAGCGGCGTCATTCGCAAGGAACTCGCCCTCACCGGCGCGCCGGTCATCGCCAGTACTGAATTAATCCCAACGGTCCGCAGCAGCGTGCTCTTGCCGGACATATTCGACCCGCTCACCAGCAGCACGCGCGTTCCCTCATCGAGTCGCACCGAATTTCTCACGCATTGCTCCGCCGCAATCAGCGGATGCCCCAACTCCGCGCCATCAAACATCGCAGGTGTGCGTTCCGCCTCCACAATTTCAGGAAACACGTCGGCCGGATGCTCATAGGTGTACGTCGCCAGCGAAAGTAACGCTTCCATCTCTCCCGCAATCGACATCCATCGCCGCAATCGTTTTCCATGGCGCCGCTTCCAGGCCTCCGCCGCAAACGCCACTTGCACCGTATACACGATCAACCATTCCAGAATTTTCCCCAGCAAACTCGCGCGCCCGTCCACCCAAGCCATCACTCGCGCCAAGCGCCGCACGGCCTTCGACGCCGGCTCGCCACCCGACCTCAATTCCTCCACCAACTCCGCAAGCCGCTTCGATTCGAACGATTCCCGCTCCAGCCGCTCCAAAATCCTCGAAAAAAGCAGCAACCCTTCCGCATTGCAATCGAGCAGCGCCAGCGCAGCTTCCGCTCGCTTTTCCCACATTCGCCGCAAAATCCCTTCCGCGAATAACACGATCAGCAGCGGCCAATAAATCACCGTCATTCCGTAACAGATCGCCGCCGCGCCCGCGCCAATCGCCAGTACCACGACCACGGGCCGAAGCCGCGCAGGCAGCGACGTCTCGCTTTCGCCCCACTCCAGCACACGTTCCGGCGCCAGCCGCGCGCGCAGTTCTTCGCCCGCAATCGCCAGATCGCGCTGCAAGTCCAGCTTGCTTCGCAACTCTTTCACCAGTTCCTGTCGCTCTCGAATCGCGTCCCCGCTCGGCGCCTGCTTCAACCAATCCGCCAGTTGCTTCTCTCCCATCGGAAGCCGTGCCGTCGACAGCAGCTCAAACAAACACCCTCGCCCGAATAAATCCAAATCGTCCGCGTAAACGTGCTCTTTCTCGCGGAACTCTTCGCCCGTCGCGCCAGTCCCCGCCCACTTATCCTCCATCCGCGCGATCCCGCGCCGGTAATGCGCCACCGCCGACTCCGCCGCCCTCCGCTTGCGCAGCGTCAACTCATGCCCCACCGCAAGCGCCACGTAAACCGCCAGAACAATCCACAACCAATCCGCATCCATCGCCTGCCGCGCCACAACAGACCACGCCGCGACAATTCCCAGCGCAATCACCGCCAACTTCGTATCCCCAAACCGCCGGTGCCGCGCCTCAAACGCCGCTAGCTCCGCCTCATGCTCCGCCAACCTCTTCGCGTACTCCGCCCGTGCCTCGCTCACCCTACTTCTCCTCGCCCGATCCGCCCGACGTAAATCAAAACCGTCCGCGCCGCGTCACCCTGCGCCACACCCTGGTCCAAAGGCTCTCCGTGGACGCGGACAGTTCAAATCTCAATGGAACATCAGATCGCCCTGAAGCTGGCGCATATCTGAACGCAGTTTCTGGGTGCAAATGGTCACACTGTTCGGCCGGAAGCCTCTTCAACATGGCGCGATCTTTACCTGCATAACGGTGGCAGCCTATTTCCTGTGTGTGAAGAATTTTTATCGCGCGATCCACTTCCTCCGGCGTACTCGGCTGTCTGATCCAGTAACACGAAAGGAGCTCAGCTTCGTCCTTCCAGCCCACAAGTTCTGGAGCGATAGATTGAGGGACTCCGCAACTAAAGCAGCATCCTTCCTCCACATAAAAGTCAGATCGATTAGCAGTCGAGCCTTCGCTTCTTGAATCGATGCTCACGGCATACTCCTGTCGCTGCCTGCTTCTTGGCCTGATCCGTCAATTAAACTGCCAATCGAAACAAATCGCAGCCCCCGCCGCTTTCCTTCTTCAAGAATGTCTGGCAACGCCGCGACACTTCGCGACGCATCCCGTATCCCATCATGCAAAATCACAATCGTTCCCCGCCGCAGATTCTTTCTTATCAACCAGCGGATATACCACTCCGGCGGCCGCATCGGATCGTGCGGATACGCACACCCCAGCACGCAAGTGTACCCCCGCTCACGCGCCATCCTCAGTTGCCACGGCCAAGCCACTCCTCCCGGCGCCCGAAAAAACCTCAGCGAGCTCCAGGCCGTTGTAGGGGCCGACTTCTGAGCCGGCCTTGTTGGCGTGTGGCGGCTCGACGCCGCTTTTGCGGCTATTGCTGGGGCAACTTCCGGATTCACATCTCCAACCGAGTCAGGCGCAGCAACCCGCGTCTTTTCTTTGCCATCCTCAATTTCCATCTTCCGACTCTGTCCGTGTTCTCTTTCTTCTCTGTGCTCTCTGTGCTCTTCCCTCTGCGCCCTCTGTGTTAATTCTTTATCTTCTACTTCCCTCCGGCGAGGCGCCCCCAACCCAGTCGCCCGCTCCGTCCTCTCCAACTCCTCCGCGAACCTCGCTCTCGAATGCCCCAACACCGACCCATCCCGCCAACAATGATTCCCAATCTCATGCCCCGCCGCCCGTATCCGCTCCATCAACACAGGATTCCGCTCCGCCCGCTCCCCAATCAAAAAGAACGTCGCCCGCGCCTCATACCGCTCCAGAATCTCCAACACCTGCGGCGTAAACTCCCCATGCGGCCCATCGTCAAACGACAGCGCCACCAACGCCTCGCGCGTCTTCACCCGATACAAAATTCCCGGCGTCAACCTCTCGAGCCACGGCAACACCCACAGCGGCTCCACCAAAAACACATAGATCAACAATCCAACCGGAATGCCGAACAGGAGTGAAATTGGATGCGCCACTTGCGTCATCCTAGAGGTCGTCGGGTTGCAAACCGGTGTGCTTGGAAATGCGCGAAAGCATTTTCGGTCCAATCTCGACAGAATCGTGAAACGCCCAAACATACGTACCGCGTTTCGGATGTTCGAGAATTATGTGGGATCCCCGTTGCGATTTAACCGCGTAGCCTATTCGCAGCAGCGCGCGGAAAACTCTCGCGGCTTTTGTGCTGGGCCAGCGGCTCACGGCTAAGCCGCTTCGATGGAGACCGTTACGCTCTCGGCGGGTTCTTTCTTGGCTTCAATTTCATCGGCAAGCACTCTTAACGCAAGCGCCTGCGCGGCGGCTTTCGCTTCTTGCTCCGTTGCCCCATACGCCAGCACGCCCGGCACATCGACGATTTCCGCTATCCAGCGGCCGTCTTCTTCTAACTCAGTCTCTACCCGATAGACAATGTGTGCCATACGCGAATGTTAGCATTTTGCAGGAATCGCGGTCAGTCTATTCTCTAGCGGGTTCTCCAGCCCGATCGCCTCGATCGCCGGCATGCGCAGGGAAGTGAGTACCCAAGGAACGAGATCGGAAGAGTATGTCATGGCGCGGAATCTCCGTTCCTAAAAGCCAAACCGTCCAATCGATTTGCTAACTCAGAGCTTTCTCGATGTCTCTCGCAGCATGCAGGATTCGTATTATGCGAAGCGGCTTTTCCCGCGGGTCATAGACGACCCAATAGTTCCTATACGGCAGGACCAGCCAAAATCGCACTGGCAGCGCAGTAAGATCTTCCCGCACAAATCCGGCGAACGGCTTCTGTGCCAGCATCTCGCAAGCCGCGTACACGGCTTCTTCCACTCCATCCGCGGCGTTTTGATTGTCTGCAGCGATGTGCCGCCAGATTAAGAACAGATCGTCAGCAGCTTGAGGTGTGAAGCGATACTTGCTCATCTATGGCTTTTCGTTGATCCAAGCCTGCTTGCGTCTATCCATTTCAGTGCGCACGCTCTCCGCGTCAACCAGCTCTCCTCGCTGGGCTGCGGCAAAACCGACTTCGATCTTGGCGGCAATTTCACTCCCGTGTTCGGCGAACCAGGACTCCTGCTCGTGGAGCATTGTTACCGCCCGCTCTAAATATTCTTCGACGCTTTGGTAGGGCCCGCGTTGAACGTCCCGCTGGATCAATTCCTCCAGCTCTTGTTTCAATTGGATTTTCATAGGCTAAGTTTACTCCAGGAAGTTCGCCGCGCCTCAGAGTCGCGGCGAAATCATCACGAATACTGATCCTGCCGGGAAAACAGTTTCTTTCTCCATTCGAAGGATACCTTACAAATATATTACTTGATTCGCCACTATTTTCATGCTATCCTTGCCCGTGAAATCGTCGCTCCATCCCGATTCCCTTCCTCTCGCTCCCGCTAACTCTTTTCCTTTCTGCACTTACAAAATCCCGCGTCCGCAACTCCATCAGAATCAACAGTTACGCAAACCACCCGTATCTGCTGATTCTAAAGCCACTTTATCCTCTTTAGATTCTGCACTTACAGACGCCCTCGCCCTAACCCCTGCAGAATCAGCACTTACAAAAAGTGGAGGGGGTATACCCCCCGGGTACTGGTCCCATACCGTCGCGGCAGCACCCGCCTGCGGTGGCTCCCTGCGGTGCTATCATGCGGACAGCGCTACTCTCCGAACTGACAACTGAGGACTGACGACCGAGAACTCGCCATGACCAACAATCGCCCACCCTTCGCCACCGCTCCCACCCCAAAACTCGCTCTGGCTTTGTGTTTTTACTTATCACTTAAAACTTACAACCTAAAACTCCTCAACGAGCCACTGCCATGACCAACGATCGTCCCGCATTCGCCACTGTCGAAGAAGCCGTCGAAGAAATCCGCAACGGCCGCATGATCGTCCTCGTCGACGACGAGGACCGCGAAAACGAAGGCGACCTCACCATGGCCGCCGAAAAAATCACGCCGGACGCCATCAACTTCATGGCCAAGTTCGGCCGCGGCCTCATCTGTATGCCGCTCACGGAAGACCGCTGCGACGAGCTTCACCTGCCGCTCATGTCACCGATCAACACCAGCGTCCACGGCACCGCGTTCACCGAAGCTATTGACGCGCGCGTCGGCGTCTCCACCGGCATCAGCGCGAGCGACCGCGCCATCACCATCCTCACCGCCATCGATCCCAAAACGCGTCCGCAAGATCTCGCGCGTCCGGGCCATATTTTTCCGCTCCGCGCACGCAACGGCGGCGTCCTCGTTCGCGCCGGACAAACCGAAGCCAGCGTCGACCTAGCGCGTATCGCCGGACTCACTCCCGCCGGCGTCATCTGCGAAATTATGGGCGAGGACGGCACAATGTCCCGCGTGCCGCAGCTCATCGAATTCTGCAAAGAACACAATCTGAAACTGCTCACCGTCGCGGATCTGATTCGCTATCGCATGCAACACGAACGTTACGTGCGCCGCTTCGCCGAAACCGTCCTCACCACTCGCTTCGGCGATTTCCGCATGATCGCGTATTCGAGCGATGTCGATCACGACCAGCACGTCGCGCTTGTTCGCGGCGACGTCGAAGGCAACGGCCCCGCCCTCGTGCGAGTCCATTCGCACTGCCTCACCGGCGACGTTTTCGGTTCCACTTCCTGCGATTGCAAAGACCTCGTTGAGCGCTCCCTCGAAGCCATCGCCAAAGAAGATCGTGGCGTGTTCCTTTATCTTCATCATACCGGCCGCGGCTTCAGCATCGATCAACCCGACGAGAGCGGCAAGCTCCCGCAGATTCACGTTCACGCCCGCGGCCAGCTCGACCGCGAACCCGCTCGGCAACGCCTCATCCAGCACGAATCCGGCATCGGCGCCCAAATCCTCATCGACCTCGGCCTTCGCGACATTCGCGTCCTCACCAACCATCCCAAAAAAGTCGTCGCCCTCGAAGGCTACGGCATCACCATCTCCGACCAGGTCCCCCTCAACATCGGCAAAGAAAAACCCACTCACCAGCGCCTATGAAATCTGATTCCAACAAAATGACTTCTCATCCTGCTTGCCCCCAGCAATGCCGAGGAAAGCACATCCAGGAAGATGCCCGAAGGGCCTCAGTGTCAACGAAACCGAACAATTTAGATGGGAGCTACGGCGACGGCTTTGCAGCGGCAGGAGGAGCTTTAGCGGAAGTTTTTGGATCGGGCTTTGCGGAAGGTTTGGCCACGGTTAAATACTTGCGCATTTTTTCAATGCGCTTCGGACCAATACCTTTGATCGCGCGCAAATCGTCCACGCTCTGGAATGCGCCATACGACTTGCGCATCTTCAAAATTTTGTCCGCCGTCGCCGGACCAATCCCCGGCACTTCCTGAAGCTGCTCGGACGTGGCGGTATTTAAATTAATCGGATGCAGCGGCGGCTTCTTCTTGGCCTCCACCGAATGGCAGGCAAGAAGCATTGCGAAACAGGCGAAAAGAAGAAGGAAGCGCCGGCGGAACATGACAGCGCGAATAGTATGTTAATTATATTCTTAAATCAACAATACAGAATTCGATCAACGCCGCTCAGGAAACGCGGTTCCCTTGCGCGTCGTAGATTTCCAGATCGCCGAAGAGCGCGGCTTGCGATTCGATCTTGCTGCGATCGCCGACGACGACAATTTGCATGTTCGCCGAGTCGAGATATTTCTGCGCCGTCGCTTGCAACTCGGCAGGCGATATTGCGCGCACTTTGTCGCGATATGTTTCGAGGTAATCGTCCGGCAGATCGTTCAGAGCAACCGTTCCGATCTGCGAGAGCAGTCCGTCTTGTGTGGCAAGGCCGATCGAGAATACGCCACTCAGATAATTTTGCGCATCGGCGAGTTCCGATTCAGGCACGGGCAACGAGCGCAGCTTGTCGATTTCGTAGAAGATTTCCGTCAGCGACGCAGCGACTACTTCATTGCGCACCGCAGCGGAAACGGAAAAATACCCGTGTTGCTGCAACGCATTGACGCTGCTGCGCGGGCTGTACGTATAGCCTTTCGCTTCGCGGATGTTCATCACCAGCCGCGAATTGAACGCGCCGCCGTAGAGGCTATTCGTCAGGCCAAGTTTCACCCAGTCCGGATGGCGCCGCGTGATGGAATGGCATCCACACAGAATTTGCGTTTGCACCGAACCGGGCAAATGAACGAGATAGACGCGGCGGCCGCGCGGATTCGCGGTAGCCGCGGCCGCAGGCGCCACTGGTTTTTGTCCGGACCAGGGCGCAAATATTTTTTTGACGCTGGCGAGCATTGCTTTAGGATCGAAATCGCCAACGAGAAGCAGCGTTCCATTTTCCGGCGTGTACGCTTCGCGATAAACGGATTTCAGTTCATCGATTTTGTACGCGGCAACTTGCGATTCGCTGGCGGAGACTTTTGCGTAAGGATGTTCGCCGAAGAGAACTTTTCGCAGGCGTTCCCCAGCGAGAAATCCGGGTTGCGTGCGCTCGAGTTTTACTTCTTCGAGTTTTTGCCGGCGTTCGCGTTCAAATTCCGCTCCTGGAAACGAAGCTTCGCGAGCGAGCTCATTCACGAGGCCGAGAAGCGGTTCGGCAAATTCACTGAGGCCGCCAAACGAAATTGCGCTGGTGTCTTGTCCGGCGCCGCAGGAAAGATCGGCGCCGAGCCGGCGCAAATCCTCTTCGATCTGGCGGCTGGCGCGTTTTTCGGTGCCGGTGCGAACCATCGTCGCGGTCATTTCGGCGAGGCCCGGCGCGCGATGGGAAACGGCGGCGTTGCCGGAACGAAAGAAAAGCTGGCCATGAAAGCGCGGAATCGAGTGCGATTCGACGAGAATAATTTCGAGGCCGTTGGCGAGTTTCGATTTCGCGCGCTTCGGCCAATTCACGGGGCGTTCCGCGGAAAGTGCGGGAACGGCGTTTGCAGCCTGTGTGGTAGGAGTGGCCATTATGCAGCCTCTTTCGCAGCGGCCACGGGAGCGCGGAACACGATGGCGCGGTTTTCGTTTCGCAAATATTTTTTCGCAACGGCTTGCACTTGTTCTGGTGTGACCCGCAGGAATCCGTCAAGAATGGTGTTCACCAATTGCGGTTCTTCATCGAAAAGAGAAAAACACGCGAGCAAATGCATCAATCCATATTTCGGCATGTAGCCGCCGCGGCCGCCTTCGAGCATGGCGTAATAATCCGAGCGCCATTTGATTTTCAGTTGTTCGAGTTCGTCGGCGCCGATTCCCTTTTCCTGGACTTCGTGAATCACCGCATCAAACGCCTCGAGCGTGGCTTCGGCGGAAATTTCCGGCTTGTGCAGAATCTTCGTGGTCATTTGGGCGGGGCCGTTGTAGCCGAAGATGTCGTCGACACCCCCGTCCGCTTCGACGGCGATCTGCTTTTCCAGCACGAGGTGGCGATAGATGCGGCCGGCGCGGCCGCCGTGCAATGCCTGATCGAGCAGAGCCATGGCGCACCATTCCGCGCTGCGGCGTGGCGGTAAAACGTAGCCGATGGCGATGGCGGGCAGCGTGCCGAATTTTTCCTCGACGTGGCCGCGGCGCTCTTCGTTCTGGGCGGGCTCTTTGGGATCGGCGAACGGAGGTTGCGGGCCAGGCGGAATATCGCCAAAATGTTTTTCCGCGAGCGCAAACCCTTCTTCGAATTTCACGTCGCCAAGGATTAGTAAAACGGCATTGTTTGGCAAATAGTACGTTTTGAAGAAGGCCTGGACGTCGGCCAGGCTGGCGGCGTCGAGGTCGGCAAAATCTCCGTAAAAATTGTGAGCATTGGCCCAATTGCGAAATGCGACGGGCGGCATATCGAGCCAGGGGAAGCCGCCGTAAGGCTGGTTCAAAACGTTGACGCGGACTTCTTCTTTTACAACGTCGCGCTGGTTGTTCAGATTTTCATCGTCAACCTTGAGGGCGCGCATGCGGTCGGCTTCGAGCCACAGGACGCGGCCGAGCGCGTTCGAAGGAACGGCTTCGTAATAATTGGTGACGTCGTACATCGTCGAGCCGTTCAAAACACCGCCGCTCGAATTGACGAGCTTGATGTGTTCCATCTTCGGAGCGTTCGCGGAGCCTTGGAACATCATGTGTTCGAAGAGGTGAGCAAAGCCGCTGCGGCCTTGCGGTTCGAGGCGAAATCCGATTTTGTAATAAACGCCGACGGTAACCACCGGAGCAGCGGAGTCCGGCGCAATGACGACGCGCAAACCGTTCGGCAGAATTTTTTGTTCAATTGCGACCTGCGGTGCTTTCAAGCTTTCCTCCCGAAAAACCGGCCAATCTTTTTTGCTATCTTGCGGCAGCCTGCAATTCGTTCAACTGCGAAATCGTCTCGTCCGGATCGCGGGAAAGAACTCGCGCAGCGAGACGGTTCAGATTCTCGTAGGCGCGCGCATACTCCGGGGGAAACCGGCGAAGCGCGGCGAGGTGCGCGGCGATGACGCCGTAATCCTCGCGAGCCAGCGGGCCGGTCCAGGCAGCACGGGCGCCGACCCGTTCAAAATTATCAAGCACTTGGCGGGTTAATGGAAGCAGGGCGCGGACTGCATCGCGGCGTTTGACGCCGGCCGACATCATCGCGACGGTGGCGGCCTCAAGCACCGCGAGAACCTGTCCGGCCGCCATAGACGCCGCGGCGTGATAAACCGATTTGCCCGAGGCAGGCAGCTGAAGAATGTAACCACCGAATGAGCGAACCATTTGACGAGCGAGACGGGCGGCGGCGGGATCCCCTTCGATCGCAAAGACGCGGCCTTCGAGCGGCGCGACGCCGATTCCGGAGAAGGATTGCAAAGGATGCATCGAACCGACCGAAGCGCCGAAATCGCGAAGGGGCTGCAACTCAGAAGAGGCCAGCGCGCCGCTGGTATGAAGGACTATTTTGCCGTTCCAATCTTCGGCGCCCAAACGGGCGAGGTGTTCGGCGACTTGAGGAATCGCCGAGTCCGGAGTGGCGATTAGAATGAAAGCTGGAGCGAGAGCTTGCTGAGAGATGCCAGCGAACGGTTTGCCAGCGCCAATAAAACGCACGGCGCGGCGCGCGCAAGGCATGGTTCGAGTGACTACGCCGAAGATTCGCCAGCCTGTCTCACTGAGAACCCTGCCAAGAGAACGTCCAACGCGACCCGCGCCGACGATGGTTAAGCTGCGTTTCATGCCCCCTGTTAGAATACCGTGCCGGCAAACGAAACCCAACTCATGTACTGGATTTTGACTACTGTCTTTGGATTCATTGCTGCTTTCTGGCTGACGCACGGGCTGCGCGTTGTGATGGGCGCAACGAGACTGCCGCGGCTGCAGCGATTCGCGACCGCCCAAGACGCCGATTGTCCGCGAATTTCGGTTTTGTTTGCGGCGCGAGATGAGGAAGAAAAGCTGGCCGCCGCGATGGAAACGCTCGTCGCACTCGACTATCCGAATCTGGAAATTGTGGCGGTGGACGACCGGTCCACCGACGCGACGCCGGAAATACTGGCGAAATTCGCAGCGAAGGATGAGAGAGTCCGCGTGGTGAGGATTGAGGAATTGCCGGCGGGCTGGCTGGGGAAACCGCACGCGCTACAGCAGGCGTATGAAGCGTCGAGCGGCGAGTGGCTGCTTTTCACGGATGCGGATGTGCAATTCCGGCAGGACACTTTAAGACGGGCGATATCCGTGGTGCGGGAGCGCGCGCTCGACCACCTGACACTGATGTGCGCGGTGGAGATGCACGGGTTCTGGGAAAAGACGCTCATTACATTTTTCGGACTAGGATTTCATGTGGCAACAAATCCGAATAACGTGGGAAATCCGCGGTCGCGGTCGTACGTCGGGATTGGCGCGTTTCAACTGGTGCGGCGCACAACGTATGAAGCAAGCGGGACACACCGGAAGCTGGCGCTGGAAGTCGTGGACGATATGAAGCTGGCGAAGAACATCAAAGAAGCGGGATTCCGGTCGTGCGTGGGAGTGGCACAACAACATGTATCGGTGCGTTGGCACGCGGGCGCGGGAAATATTGTGCGGGGAGTGACGAAGAATTTTTTCGCGGCGGCGAGCTACCGATTGGGACTGGTGGCCGCGCAATCGCTTGGAATTTTCTGCAGCAACATTTTGCCGTTTCTGGCGCTGCCATTTCTGCGTGGGTGGGCGCTGGCGTTTGACGGAATTGCGGTAGCGGTGGCGCTGGGATTTCACGCGGGAGTGGCAGTGGTGATGGGAGTTTCGCCGCTGTATGCGTTGACGGATCCGGTGGGGGCGCTGTTATTCGATTACATGCTGTTGCGATCGACGTTCGTAACGCTGCGGCAAGGCGGAATTGTGTGGCGCGGAACGTTTTATTCGCTAGAGGAGTTGCGGCGGGGTTAGAGGGCCCGGAATCTTTGATATCGTGCCCCTACTTTCGGCGCCCGGATTATTCGTTCGAGGTAATGGTGCGCGCAGACTGATTTTGCGGTGGCTGGGTAGTCCCGATGGCGAGCTGCCCGAGACGAAAGTTTATGAGTTCGAAGCCGAAATTTTTCAACTGCGATTTTGATTCGTCTTCGATGCGTTTAACAATGGCGTCGCGTTCGGCTTTTAAAGAATTGGAGTTGCTCTGGTTCAAATAGCGGCGCACACAGCGCAGCAGGACGAACGCGGGGATTTGCGAATAGTCGCGCGCACTATAGATTGCTTTTCGAATGTCGGTGACCTGAGCGCTCGCGGAAAAACCGTAGAGCGCCGCGAAGCCATCCTGTAATGCGACAACCTGATTTTCAAAAGTGACGGAGACGGGCCGGATGTCGCCGTGAACGAGAAGTTCGCTGCCGCTCCAGACGCGATGTTTGCCGGAACCGACGTCGCGCAGCGGTTTTCCATGGCGAAAGAGAACGCCGCGCTGATATGGAAGGAGATTGACGACGGTCGGAGTGCCTCGGCGATCGAACAAAAGCGCGAGGCCAATCAGCAAGGCGGTGCCGAGCATGATGAAGAGTGCGAAGAGAATGCTCACTGGACCACTCCGCTTATGGCGCCTTGCGGCAAAGCAGGCGCGGCTGCCCAGAGTTCGGTGATTTCGATTGCGGGAACGCGCATGCCGACCTTTGCGAGTTCGACATTGACCGCTTTGGCGAGAGATTCCTCGATGGATTTGCGAGAGTCGCCCATGCCGCTTACCACCTGACGCGCAACGGCGGCGCGGAGCGTATCGCGCACGATGACGAAGGAATCTTTCACTTGATCGCGCAGCTTTGTGGCAGCGATTTGAGGGTCGAGGACAACGAGTTCGGTGCTGATGCTGATGACGGACTGCGAGCCGACCGCGTCCTGAAACGTCTGGCGCTCGAGGAGCATGGGCTGTGGGCGCATATCGACGATAGTGATCTGCTCGCGTACGGGATTGAAGCGATAGCTGCCAGGCGGAAGCACGGCGGCGAATTCGCCGCTGACGAAGCGAATTCCGCAACGATAGTCGGTGATCAAGATGCGTTTTTTGGCGCGCTTGAAGCGAGTGACCGCGACGATGAGCACGACTGCGAAGGCGGTGAGGCCCGAGGAGAAGGCAGCGAAGTCATCCTGCGATGCGGCGGCAAATAGGTGCCAAAACAAGAGGCGGCTCCGAGAGAAAAGCTATCTTCATCTTAGGACGTGCGGGGCGGGATGAGCGTAAGCGAGTGAAGGCGCGCCGTGAAAGGATAAACGCTTGCGGAAGCGGCGACTCTTTACGGCGCGGCTTCCGCGGGCGGAGACTCTTTGGAAAAGACACCGGCGAGATCGCGCTGTTTGAGGCCGCGGATACGGTCACGAAGCTGAGCGGCTTTTTCGAATTCGAAATTTTTGGCGGCTTCGCGCATCTGGTCTTCGAGTTTTTTGAGGAGTTCGGCGAGCTGCTCTTCACTGCGGACGTTTGCGGCAGCGGCGTCGAGTTCAGTTTCGTTGAGCGCGATTGTGACGTAGTCGGCTTCGACGATGTGGGCAAGCTCCATGTCGATACCCTTGATGATGGACATGGGCGTGACGTTGTTTTCGGCGTTGTAGGCGAGTTGCTTGGCGCGGCGGCGATTGGTTTCTTCGATGGCTTCGTTCATGGATTTGGTGCGGCGGTCGGCGTAAAGAATGGCGCGGCCTTCAACGTGGCGGGCGCAGCGACCGATGGTCTGGATGAGGGAGGTGGTGCTGCGGAGATAGCCTTCCTTGTCAGCGTCGAGAATGGCGACGAGAGAAACCTCGGGAAGATCGAGACCTTCGCGGAGGAGGTTGATGCCGATTAAAACGTCGAATTCGCCGCGGCGGAGGTCACGCAAGATTTTGATGCGGTCGAGCGTTTCGACTTCGGAATGCAAGTAGCGGCAGCGAACGCCGATTTCCGTGAAATATTCGCTGAGATCCTCGGCCATGCGTTTTGTGAGCGTGGTGACGAGCACGCGTTCGTTCTTTTCGGCGCGGATACGGATTTCCTCGAGCAGATCATCGACCTGGCCTTTGACGGGACGAATTTCGACTTGAGGATCGACGAGGCCGGTGGGACGGATGACCTGCTCGGCGAACGTGCCGCCGGACCGAGTGAGTTCATAGGGGCCTGGAGTGGCGGAAACGTAGACGACCTGATTGAGGCGATGCTCGAACTCTTCGAAGGTGAGCGGGCGATT
>Ga0070734_10002054_pt1 | contig 26275 bp, 15 predicted proteins | sample Coa_R1_8_FD_66444 | JGI IMG/M metagenome (GOLD analysis project Ga0070734, IMG submission 66444) | Surface soil microbial communities from Centralia Pennsylvania, which are recovering from an underground coalmine fire - Coalmine... | ecosystem: Environmental > Terrestrial > Soil > Unclassified ... | reverse complement strand
CCGACAGGGCCGCCCCCTGGCTGGTGTCGAGAAAAGCGCCCACCGTCCCCAGCGTCACCGGTTCGTCGATCTCCAGCTCCTGCCGCAGCCGCTCCAGGACGTCGTAGAGGGCCCGGACGCGCCCTTCATCGACGCCCACCGACCCGGCCGCCGCCTCGTCGCGGATCTGCACCGTGATCGCCCCCCGCTCGACGGCGCCGCGCACGGCGCGCGCGATCTCGGCGTCGCAGTAGGCGTCGGGCTCGCTGCTGCGGATCTTGAGGTCGAGGCCGCGGTGGTTGACCGATCGGACCTCCACCCGCAGGCGGCGCTCGCCGGCGTCCGCCGACCCGCGCCCGAACCCGGTCATGGAAAGGAGGCTCACGCCTTGGACTTATACCAGTCGATCGTGCGCCCGAGGCCCTCGGCGAACGAAATCGCCGCCGTGTAGCCGAGGCGCGCCCGGGCCGCCGAGATGTCGGCCCAGGAGTGCTTGATGTCCCCCGCCCGCTCGTCCTCGTAGACGGCCGCCAGCTTCTTCCCCAGGTGGTCGCCGATCAGCGCCACGACGCGGTTCAGATCCGTCGCCTGGCCGCAGGCGATGTTGAACATGCCGCCCGAGACGGCGCTGGCGGGGGCGGCCGCGGCCTTGAAGTTCGCCTCGACGACGTTGTCGATGTAGCAGAAGTCGCGCGACTGCGAGCCGTCGCCGAAGATGCGCGGCTGTTTCCCCGCCAGCGCGGCGGTGATGAACTTCGGGATCACCGCCGCGTACTCGGAGGCCGGATCCTGGCGCGGCCCGAACACGTTGAAGTAACGGAGGCAGACCGTCTCCAGACCGTAGCCGCGCGCGTAGATCTGCGCGTACTGCTCGCCGGCCAGCTTCGAGCCGCCGTACGGCGAGATGGGGGCCGGCGGCATCGTCTCCACCTTGGGGAGCACGGGATCGTCGCCGTAGGCGGCCGACGAGGCCGAGTAGACCAGGCGGCGGATCCCCGCCCGCCGTCCCCGCTCGAGCACGCGCAGCGTGCCGGTGGCGTTGGCGGCGTGGTTCTCGATCGGCTCGGCCATCGATTTGGGCACCGACGGGATCGCCGCCAGGTGAAACACCAGCTCGACGCCCTCGATCGCCTGCCCGAGCGCGCGGTCGTCGAGGATGTCCCCCTCGACGAGCTCGATCCGATCGGCGATGTCGGCCAGGTTGTCGCGCTTGCCGGACGAGAAGTTGTCGATGACGCGCACGCGGTCGCCGCGCGCGCAGAGCGCGCGGGCCAGCGACGACCCGATGAACCCCGCCCCCCCCGTGACCAGACAGAGGGTCATGCTCGACCTCCGAGGGCGGTTATTTGCGGGGACCGCGGGCGTCGCGCGCGAAGCGGGTGATCATCTCCGCCAGCACGGGGTCCGCGATGTGAGGCGACGAGGTCGCCAGCGGCGGGTCGTCCATCTCGTAGGCAGGCAGCGCGGCCAGCGAGCGGACCGCCAGCCAGGAGGCGACGATGAACGCCGGAACGATCCAGAGGGTGCGGTGTTTTGCCGACATAGTCGTACACTATCCCACCTACGGTCATCCGCAATTTTTCTGCTCCTTTGCTCCGGTGTTCTTCATTTCAAGATGCGGTCCCATCACGGGAGAGGAAGTCCGGCCAAACCTGCACCGAAGGCGCCCCCCAGCGTCCGGGCCGGCCGGCCGCGCGCCGACACGCTGACCGTCCGGCCCCCGCCGGCCGAGGGTACGTCCCGGGCGGTGACCGCGCAGGCGCCCGCCACGACCGATGGCCCCGCCGGCAGCGCGCCCGTGGCCGTGAGGACCGCCAGCGGCGGCCCGGGCGGCCGGCCGCCCCCGATCGGGACCAGCGCCCCTGCCGCACCGACGACGAACCGCCCGCTCATGCGCGGCCCGTCGATGCGGAAGGCGAACCCATGCGGCGTGCCGCCGATCTCGAGGCGGCGGATCCCGCCGGGGATCGGGACCGGAGGCCCGAGGGTCATGGTCGCCAGCGTCAGCTCGCCGAGGGCGACGCCGTCGAGCGTGACGTCGTCGCGCCTCGCCCCGCGGATCAGCTTCTCGGCGGTGACGAACACGACGCGCCGGCGATCGGGGGCGACCGCCACGGCCACCACGTGCCCGTCCTGCGCGGTGAGCTGGCGGTAGCGTCCCGTCGCGGGCGAGAAGGCGAACACCTCCTGGTGCGCGTTGAGGATGAACTCCCCCGCCCCGTCGGGCGGGACGCGGAGCGGCGCGCGCTGGCGGCCCACGAAGATGACGGCCTCGTCGAGCCCCGCGCCCCAGGCCACGGCGCCGGCGGTGAGCGCCCGCTTCACCTCCGCCATCTGCGGCTGCACCTTGAGGGCGCCCAGATCCGCCGCCTCGAGCACCTCGCGTGACCAGGGGACGAACGCCAGGTCGAGCAGCGCCTTCACCTCGGCGACGGCCTCGTTGAACCGCTCCTGCCGCACGAACGAGCAGGCGACGTTGAGTCGCGGCGCCAGGAACGTCGGATCGGCCGCCTCGGCCGCGCGGTACTGCGCGCGCGCGTCGTCCCACTTCCCCTGGCGGTATAGGACCTTGCCGTCGGCGTTGAGCGCGGTCGCCTTGGGATCGGGCGCGCGAAACGGGTCGGCGACGCCGGGGCCCGGCGCGGGCGGCGCGGGCAGACAGGCGGAAGCGCCGGTCGCGCCCTGCGCAGCCGCCAGGAGGCTCGCCAGGGCGAGGACGGACACCATCACGGATCGAGCCACACGCGCCGCAGGTCGAACCGGTCGCCGATCGCGGACAGGCCGTGCACGCGCGTCGAGGCCAGCGCGGGGACGTCGTAGCGGTAGAGGAAGATGACGGGCTGATCGTCGGCCAGCAGGTGGGCGATGCGCGTGAGGATGGGCGCCCGCGCGGCGGGACCGGCGGCGCCGCGCGCCTCGTCCATCAGCGCGTCGAGCGCGCTCGAGCGATAGCCGCCGTAGTTGAAAGGCCCGCTCGGGCCATAGAGCGGCGCCGGATCCTCGTCGGGCGCGCCCTCCCAAATGAGCGGGGCCAGATCGTACTCGCCGCGCTTGAGCCGCTGCAGGATCGTCGCGCTGTCGGCCGGCAGCAGATCGACGAGGATGCCCGCCTTCCGCGCCTCCAGCGCGAAGGCGTGGGCCTCGACGTGGAACTGCTTGTTGCCGGCCGGCTCCAGCATCGTGAGGCGAATGGGGTGTCCGAGGTGGTCGCGGACGCCGTCGGCGTCGCTGTCGCGGTAGCCGGCGTCGTCGAGCGCCGCCGCCGCACGAAGCCGGTCGAGCGGCGGCGCGGGGATGTCGCCGTCACTCCCGAGAGGCGGCCCGCCGATCGGGCGCGCCAGGTCGTTGTGCAGCTCGGCCGCGAACCGCGACCGATCCCAGAGCATCGCCAGCGCCTTGCGAAAGCGCGGATCGGCCAGCGGGTAGTGCAGGTGGTTGACCGAGAGGAACGAGTAGCGGCGCGTGTGCATCCGCAGGAGCACCGTCGCGCCGTGCAGCGTCGTCGGCTCGACCTGGTCGGGGTAGTGGGCGTCGATCACCCGCGACAGGAGGTCGATGTCCCCGCGCCGCGTGCGGTTGAGCGCGCGAACGGCGTCGGGGTCGAGGTCGAAGATGATCTCGTCGACGCCGGGCGGCTCGCCCCAGTACTCGTTGGCGCGCTCGAGCCGGATCCGCTTGCCATGCTCCCAGCCGGCGAAGCGGTACGGGCCGGTCCCGATCGGCTGGCGCGCGATGGGCGAGACCTCGGGCCGGATGCCGTGGACCAGGTGGTCGGGGAGCATCGGCACGTCGCACAGCGCGCGCAGCGCCATGTCGGACGGACGCTTCAGCACGAAGCGGACGGTCCGCTCGGTGACGAGCTCGATCGACGCGACGTCGGCCAGCTCGGCGCGCAGCACGGGCGCGTCGGTGCCGGTGCGCAGCAGCGGCTCGACCGTGCCCTGCACGTCGAGGACGCCGAAGGCGCGGTGGTCGTGCCAGCGGACCCCGCTGCGCACGCGCACGGCCAGCCGCATCCCGTCGTTGGAGACGTCCCAGCTCTCGGCCAGTCCCGGCTTGTAGGTGCCGTCGCGGCAATCGAGCAGCGTCTCGTAGACCAGGCCGTTCGTCACCTGCGCGGCGGCGGCGTCCCCCTCGGCCAGCGGGAGCAAGCTCTGCGGCTCGGCGTCGAGGTGAACCCGGAGCGAGCCCCCGCGGCGCAGCGGCGTCGCGACAGCGGCCGGCTCGGGCACCGCCTCGGCGGGCGGCGGCGGCGGGTGCAACGGCGCCAGCTCAGGCGTGGTGGGGCCGTGCGTCGTCGGTGCCGCCTTCTTCGTTCGGCAGCCGGACGACATGACGGCGACCAGCGCCAGCACAGCCGCAACTCGTGAGAGCGACGCTTGCCCGATAAAAATCATCGTGTTATTCAGGGTCACCCGCATCGCGCGGTGGAGGGCTCGTCCCATGAAGCGACTCCCGACCCTATATCACCGGACTATTCCTTTGGCACTGATGCTCCTCGCGCCGAGCGGCATGCGGCTCGCTTACGGCCAGGGGCAAGAGCTCCCACCGATCAAGGTCGATCTCCCGCCGCCGCCGAACTTCAACGTCCAGCAGGCGCCGGAGAAGTACCCGAGCGGCGAGATGTCGATCTACGGGCTGCGCAAGCACATGAATCAGTATCTGGACAAGGACGTCCAGGTGCGTGCGTACCTGCTCACCATCTACGAATGCCCCGCCGAGCAGCGGAAGTGCAACGACGACCTCGCCGCCAAGACGAAGAAGGCGAAGATCAAAGAGATGAAGTCGGGCGGCGTCCCGGGCAAGGGTCCGCCCCCGCCTGATCCGAAGGCGATGGCCGGCGGCTGCCACCCCTGCGATCAGCCCCACTTCTTCCTGGGCGACACGCCGACGACCAAGGTCGATCACGGCCTGCTGGTCGCCGACTACCCGGTGAAGGACTGGAACACCGGCAAGCCGAAGCCGCTCGTCGCCAAGGCGGGCGAGCAGTACGTCATCACCGGCACCTTCTCGATCAACTCGATCGGCGGGTTCGCCGCCTCGGACGGCCTCATCATCCACAAGAAGTTCCAGGATGCGCAGGGGAACGTGATCGCCGAGGGGAACGCGGTTCTGCCGCCCGACGCGCAGACGATCAAGCTCGAGGGGAAGCCCGAAGAGAAGGTCGGAGGCGCGCGCATCGACGCCGAGAAGGCTGGCAAAGGAAAGAAGTAGGCGACCAGCCGCCGCTACTTCGTGAGCGGCAACAGGAGCTCGGCGCAGGCGGCCGCCGCCAGCGTGAACGAGGTCTCCCGATCGAGGCGTCCGGCGCACCCGGGCGCCTCTTTCGTTTTATAGACCTCGATCGTGTGCGCGCTGGGGCTCGCCTCGCCCGGCGGTTGCACCGCCACCTCGAGGGTGGCGGCCGACGAGCCCGCTGGCGGCTTCGCCAGGAACGCCTCCGCGCGCAGGTTGCCGAGCGCGCCGACGACGCGGGCCACATTCTGTTGATCGACGTCGGCGCCGGACGGCGCGACGGCCCGCCAGCTCTCCCCGTCCACGCTGGCGAGCTGCACGGTCCGACCGCCCGCGGTGCGGCGGAGCGTGCGGGCGTCGAAGTGGGCGAAGTCGAGCACCGCGCGGTCGCGGAAGCGCAGCGGATCGAGAGCGACCAGCGCGTAGCCCGGCTCGCCCGGCCCGACGTCGGCCTCGTCGGTGCCGGCGCGCCCCGTCACGACGAGGTGTCGGACGTGCGGGCCGCGCGCCCCCGACCGCGGGCCGGTGTCGATGCGCCCGAGCGCGGCCAGCCAGTCGTCGATCGCGCGCGGGTCGACGAGGGTGTCGGCGTGCGGCGCCTCCAGCCGCCAGCTGGTGGGCGACGAACGCACGAGCGAAAGCCGCGCCGGCCCTTCGCGGAGCTCGACCCGCTCGACCTCCGCGGGCGGCGACGAGACCAACCGCCGGTCGGGCTCTCGGGCCGCGTCGAGCGCCCGGAACGCGGCGTCGAGCTCGCTCCCGGCCACGCAGCTCGCCTCGCCGGCGCTCGGCGCGACCAGCCGCTCCGCCGCGCCGCAGGCGCCGCCGCCGATCTGGAAGCTCGTCACGGCCCCGGAGGCCGCCACGACCTCGATGCGCGACGGCGGCCCAATCGGCGCGGCCGCCGGTACGAACCGCACGGCCCGCAGATCGAGCAAGCGATGCGCCGCCTCCTCGACGCGCGCCGCGGCCACCAGGCCCGCCGCTTCGTCCCTCCAGCGGGCGCCATCGCGCGCCAGGTGGTGGGCGCCGCCACCCGCCTCCTGCCAGGTGATCCGCGCGACGTCACCCGCGGCGAGCGGGATCAGGCGGCGATCGCGAAACGCGCTGGCGTCGCGATCGGCGAGCGCGAGGAGGCGGCGCGGCGCCACCCGGATCTCCGGCGAGAGCGGCGCCTTCGCGAACACGCCGCCGCCCGTCGCCTCCCGGCCGAGCAGGATCGTCCCCGCCGATCCGTCGCGGCCGAGCGCGACCCGGACCCGCGGGGGCGCGAGGCCGGCCGCCGCGTCGGAGAGCGTGGCCGTCCGGGTCGTCTCGGCGGCCTCGAGCGCGCCGAGGAGCTCCTCCACCGCCGCCGTGTCGGCCGGGGCGTCGCCGGGCTTCACCACCCAGGCCGGCTCCTGTCCCGCCGGCCGCCGCTCGAGCGCGTACCCAGCCCCCTCCCCACGCCCGATGCTGACCAGCGAGACGGACGCGCGGTCGAAGTCGGGGAGCAGCCGCCGCGCCGCGCCGGCCTCCTCGGGCGCGTGCCGCCGATCGAGGAGCAGCACCAGCGCCAGGAGCGCGGCGATCGCGGCCAGCACGCCCACCCGGCGCATCAGGTTCGCCGCCGCGTCCAGACCCAGGCTCCGGCCCCGAGGCAGAGCAACGGAAGGCCGACGGCGAACAGACGAAACGCCCAGCTCACCTGGCCGGCGGTCAGCGACAGCGCGACCCGCTGGACGACCCGGGGCGGGATGCCGATCGGCCCGCGGCGGTCGGCCAGCCAGGCGAGCGCGGAGAGCACGAGCTCGCCGTCGTAGTCGCGCAGCGTGACCCCGGCCAGGCGGTAGTTCATGACCAGCCGCCCGCTGCCGAGGAAGACCAGGCGCGCCTCGCGCGTGGTGGCCGTGGCCGCCCGGACGACCGCCACCCCGACGGGCACCGGCCCCTTCCCGTCGCGGCCCGCGTCGAACGTCAGGTCGGCCTCGCCGCGGATCGTCGGCAGATCGGTCTCCACCCACCCCTCCGCGCTGGTGTGCGCCAGCGGCGTGACGGTCACCCCCACGGGCCGCGGCACGAGCGGCGCCACCTCGCGCGTGCGCGGCCAGAAGGTCAACCGGCCAGCGAGCCGCGCCGTGATGGGGTGCGGGCCGTAGCTGTCGGGCCCGGCAGCCCAGACCGAGGGCCCCTCGACGTCGCTGGCGCGCGCCGGGTCGACCACCAGACCGTCGCCCAGCCGGACGCCGTAGCGCTCGGCCAGCGCCTCGACCCCGACGTGCGCGAAGGCGGCGCCGCCCGGCGCGAACACCGGTCCGATCATCGCCAGCAGGCCCCCGCCGCCGTCGACGAAGCTCTCGATGGCCGCGGTGTCCGACGGCGAGAGCTGGCGCGTCGGCTCCGCCAGCACCAGCACCCGACAGCCCGCGTGCCGCAGGTCAGCGAGGTTGTCCACCGCCTGCGTCGTGTACCCGGCGCCCCGGACGCTGTCGGCGAAGGTGGCGTACCCGCCGTCGGCGGTCGACGCGATGTCGGGCTCGCCGTGCCCCTTCGAAAAGCAGATCTCCGGCGGGTGATCGTCGGTGACCGCGAGGATCGCCGAGACGAAAGCGGCCTCGCCGCGCCAGGCGTGGATGGCCGGCCCGGACTGGCCGTCGGCGTCGACCTCCGGCTCGACGAGGTCGTCCTCCGTCACCACCTTCGAGCGGGCGCCCGAGGTGAAGACCACCGCGCCCTGCCCCATCTCGTACGCGCCGATCCCGTAGCGCTTGGCGGCCGCCTCCGCGCGCTCGGGGGCGCGGTCGGGATCGACGAGCTCGGCGTGGAACAGGCCGCCCGAGGCGCGGGTGCAGCGCTCGGCCAGCTCGCGCACCAGCCCGCCCAGCGCGCGCGCCCGCTCGGAGTCGCGCTTCGGGTAGAGGAAGACCGTCGCCTCGACCGGGCGGGGGAGCGCGCGCAGCACGGCGACGGTCTCGTCGGAGAGCGCGTAGAGCGAGCCGCGCGTCCAGTCGCCGCGCGCGAACCGCCGCGCGGCCACCCCGTTGGCCAGCAGCGCGATGACCACCACCAGCACCCCGGTGAGGGGGCCGGTCCAGCGGCGCGCCGGCGGGGCGTCGTCGGCGACGGGTCCCCGCAACGCCGCCAGCCGTCCGGCCGTGGCCACCAGCGCCACCACCACCACCGTCAGCAGGAGCAGGACCGGACGGGTGTCGACGATGCCGTGGCCGAAGTCCTCCATCATGCGGAACAGGCTGTAGCGACGGAGCGCGGCCGCGGCGCCCGGTGCGCGCACCTCGGCCTCGAGCGCGCCGGCCAGCAGCGCCGCCAGAAACCCGACGAACGACAGCGTGGCGGCGACCAGCTGGTTGCGGGTCAGCGACGACGCCAGCAGCCCCACCGCCAGCGCGGCGGCCCCCAGCAGCACGGTCCCCAGGTAGCCGGCCACGATCGGTCCCGGCTCGAGCGAGGCGCCGACGGCGCGCAGGTAGAGGAGATAGAGCAGCGTCGGCGCCCAGGCCAGGAGATAGAACCCCAGCGCGGCCAGCCACTTGCCGAGCGCCACCTCGCCCGGCGAGACCGGCGCGGTGAGCAGCGGCTCGATCGTCCCGGTCCGCAGTTCCTCGGCGACGAGCCGCATCGGCACCACGGTGGCCAGGAGCCCGAGCGCGATCCAGTAGAGGATCGTCCCCCCGAAGAAGAACTCCATCACCCCGCCCGGCGGCGCGTCCGGCCGGCCGAGGAACTGCACGAACATCCAGAACACGGTCCCCTGCAGGAAGAGAAACAGCGCCAGCACGGCCCAGCCCGCGGGCGTCCGCAGGTAGGCCGCCCACTCGCGGCGCGCGATCGCCAGCAGGCGCGTCACGCCGGCCGTTCCCCGTCCCGCGCGGTGGCGCGGGCGAAGATCTCCTCCAGCGAGGGAGCCTCCATCCGCAGCTCGCGCAGCGCCAGATCGGCGCCCGCGGCCGCGCGGAAGATCGCCTCGCGGACCGCGCCGCCGTCCAGCCCGGCGTCGTCCGTCCCGCCTGCGGGCGCCGCGCCGGCGGCCGGCGTCAGCGCCAGGTGCGCCTCGTCGACGGCCTCCACCGCGCCGACGACGGCGAGGGCGCGGAAGATCCCCTCCGCGCGGGCGCGCTCGGACGGCGGCAGCTCGACGATCACCCGCCGCGCGACGGCCACCCGCGCCGCCAGCGCCTCCATCGTCTCGGCCGCCACCACGCGACCCGCGCGCAGGATGATCACCCGCCCCGCCACCGCCTCGACCTCCGAGAGGATGTGCGTCGAGAGCAGGATCGTCCGCTCGCGCCCGAGCTCCCGGATGAGCGCGCGCGTCTCGCGGATCTGGTTGGGGTCGAGCCCGACCGTCGGCTCGTCGAGGATCAGGATCGGCGGCCGGCCCAGCAGCGCGTCGGCCAGCCCCACCCGCTGCCGGTAGCCGCGCGACAGCGTCCCCACGATCTGGGCGCGCCGCTCGGAGAGCCCCACCGCGTCGATCGCCTCGCTGACCGCCGCCGGCCGCGCGCGCCCCACCACCCCCTTGAGCGCGGCGCGAAACTCGAGGTACTCGGCCACCCGCATCTCGGGCGGCAGCGGCACCGCCTCCGGCAGGTAGCCGACCGAGCGCCGCACGCCCCGCGGATCGTCGGCGATCGTCGACCCGTTCAGCGTCGCCCTCCCCCGCGTCGGCCGCAGGAAGCAGGTCAGGATGCGCATCATCGTGCTCTTGCCCGCCCCGTTCGGGCCGAGCAGCCCGACGATCTCCCCCCGCCCCACCTCGAACGACACGCCGTCGAGCGCCGGCGCGCCGGCGCGCCCGTACCGCTTCGACAGCCCCTCGACGAGAATCACGCGTGTAATCTAAATCAGGAACCCTCAAAGGGTTCCCGAACCCTCCCGCGATGAGCTCCGGCCGGCAAAGCCGGCCTACGCTCGACGCGATCCAAATCAGGAACCCTCGAAGGGTTCCCGAACCCTCCCGCGATTACTCGAGGCCGCGATCGCGCAGAGAACCGTCGTCCTCGCCGCGCAGGTGTCCGACCTCGTGCAGGAGCGTCTTGGTGATCGCCTGGTCCAGCTCGCCGCCGTCCTTGACGGTGCGCAGGAGATTTCGACGATAAAGGACGATGGCGCGGTCCCCCGCCTCGCATTGCACGGGGCCGCTCTCCGACGGGGGCGCGGCGTGCCCCTTGCGCGAGCGTCCCGCCGGCGTGGGCGCCGCGGCCTGGTCGTCGTAGTCGAGCGGCAGCCCGCGGAAGAGGCCCAGGATCGTCGGCGACAGCGGCGGCTTCTCCGCCGTCAGATCCTCGAGGTCGGGCAGGTCGGACGCCTGCACCTCGACGCCCGACAGATCGCGCTGAAAGTCCGGCGGCAGCGTGGCCACCGCGCGCTTGACCCGGGCCTCGAAGTCCGGCTGGGAGATCTGCGGCGGCGGCGGGAACGACTTCGGATCGGCGGTCGTGGCCGCGGCCAGGTGACGCGAGGCCGCCCCCTCGTCGCCCGTCCGCTCCTCGATGAGGCCGAGGTGGTAGAGCGCGTGGGCGTGGTCGGGCGTCTCGGCCAGCACGCGGGTGAAGGTGGCGCGCGCGTCGTCGAAGCGACAGAGCTCGAACAGCGCCACGCCGCGCTCGTAGACCGCCGCCCCGAAGTGCGGCTGCGCGGCCAGCGCGGCGTCGATCCGCCGCAGCGCCTCGCTCGCGCGCCCGAGGTCGATCAGGGCCTGCCCCTCGAGCAGCGCCAGGCGCGCGACCTCCTCGGTGTCGCGGTGCGAGACGTGGCGGCTCCCGCGCCGGGCGTACTCGAGGCCCAGCGCCGAGCGGTCGTTCGAGGGCGGCAGCTGGTTGATCTGCAGATCGGCGGCCGCCTCCAGCGTCTCCGGATCGTCGGGCGCCAGCGCCAGCGCCAGCTCGAGCGCGTCCCGCGCCTCGTCGAGGCGGTCGAGCCGCATCAGCGCGATGGCCCGGTTGTGGTGCGCCTCGACCGAGCGCGGAGCGGCCCGGGCGGCCTCCTCGGCGCAGGCCAGGGTGCCGGCGTAGTCGCCCTTGTCGAAGAGCTCGGCCGCCTTGTCGAGCAGGTCGGCCACCGGAGCGTCGACCCAGGCCGGGCGCTCGGGGAAGCAACGCCTCAGCGGGCGGGGCGGCGGCTCGGCCGGGTCCTTGTCGGCGGCGGCGGTGCTGGCGACCGGCGCGGGCGGCGAGCAGGCGCGCGCCGGCGCGCTGGCCGGCCGGTGGCAAGCGCCCAGGCACCCGAAGACGACGGCCCCGGCAAAGAGGCCCGTGAGCATCCCGCTCGAAGAGGTCGCCCGCGTCATCCGGACCATCATCATACCCGACTGCACGCGCTTCGCGCCCCCCAGATGACCCGTCTGCCCCGTCCTGGGAGGGTCAGTGCGCGGCGCCCCACGTGCGCCCGGCACCGACATCCACGACCAACGGAACCGCCAGCTGGTGCACGGTTTCCATCTCGTTCTTAATCCATTGCTTGAATCTTTCGACGCTCCCCTCCGGGACCTCGAACACCAGCTCGTCGTGGACCGTCAGCAGGAGCGACGCCTCCGGGACGGGCGCCGTCCGCGCGGCGATGGCGCGCTCGACCCGGATCATCGCCAGCTTCAGCAGATCGGCGGCCGAGCCCTGGATCGGCGTGTTGCGCGCGATGCGCTCGGCGTAGGCGCGATCCTGGGCCCGGGTGGCCCGGATCTCGGGCAGCGGGCGCCGCCGCCCCAGGAGCGTCGCCACGGCGCCCGTGGCGCGCGCGTCGGCGATGGCCCTCTCCATGTACGCGCGCACCCCGGCGTAGCGGGCGAAGTAGCTGTCGATGTAGGCGCGGGCCTGGGCGCGTGGGATGCGCAGCACCTGGGCCAGGCCGAAGTCGGTCTGACCGAACACCAGGCCGAAGTTGATCGCCTTGGCGATCCGCCGCTGCTCGGGGGTGACCCCCTCGACCGGGACGCCGAACACCTCGGCCGCCGTCCGCTGGTGGATGTCCTGCCCCGAGCGAAAGGCCTCGAGAAAAGCGGGATCCTCCGAGAAGTGCGCCAGGATCCGCAGCTCGATCTGCGAGTAGTCGGCCGAGACCAGCAGGTGGCCCGGCTTGGCCACGAACGCCTCGCGGATGCGCCGGCCGATCTCGGTGCGGATCGGGATGTTCTGGAGGTTCGGGTTGCTCGACGACAGGCGCCCCGTCGCCGCCACCGCCTGGTTGAACGAGGTGTGCAGGCGCCCGGTGGCCGGGTTCACCAGCGCCGGCAGCGCGTCGATGTAGGTCCCGCGCAGCTTGGCCAGCGCCCGGAACTCGACGATCTTGGCCGGCACCGGGTGCAGCGCCGCCAGCTCCTCGAGCGTATCGGCGTCGGTCGACGGGCCGGTCTTGGTCCGCCGGCCGACCGGCAGCGAGAGCTTGCCGAACAGCACGTCGGCCAGCTGCTTGTTCGAGGCGATGTTGAACGGGCCGCCCGCCGCGGCGTGGATCTCGGTCTCCAGCGCCACCAGCGCCGTCCCCACCTCCTGGCCGATCTGGCGGAGCTTGTCGACGTCGAGCCCGATGCCGCGGCACTCGACCGCCGCCAGCACGGCGGACAGCGGCAGCTCCATCTCGCGGTAGAGCGCCTCGAACCCGCCGGCCGCGATCTGCGGCGCCTGCTTGTCGGCCAGCGCCAGCGTGGCGGCGGCCTCGGCGCCGAGCCGCGGACCGACCTCCTCGACCGAGATGTCCGAGCCGGGGCGCGCCGAGGCGCCCGTCCCCATCCAGCTCCCGCGGGCCGCCGGCGGGGAGATCCCCTCCGACGTGGCGACCACGTCGAGGTCGTAGTGCGTCCGGGCGGCGTCGAGCAGGTAGGCCGCCAGCATCGGGTCCGACCGCACGCCCCCGAGCGCCAGGCCGCGCTGCCCCAGCAGGACCTCCAGCGTCTTGGCGTCGTGCGCGTGCTTGGCGATCGCCGGCGAGGCGAGCACGCCGCCCAGCTCGGCCAGCGCCGACTCCGGCAGGCAGACGGGCGCGCCCAGGTAGCGGTGGTGAAACGGCAGGTAGGCGCGGCGCCCCTCCGGGAGCGCGAACGCCAGGCCGACCAGATCGGCCCGGACGGCCGACGCGCCGTCGTAGAGCGCGGCGATGCCGACCGCGCCGGCCGCCTCGATCTGCCGCGCCAGCTCGGCCAGGGCCGCGCGCTCGACGATGGTGTCGACGGGCGCCGGCGGCACCGGGACCGGCGCGGGCGCGACCGGCGCCGGCGCGGCGGCGGCGGCCGTCACGCCGGCCTTGGCCGCGTTCTCCTTGTCGAAGGCCACCAGCTGCTCGGCCAGCCGCGAGAACTCCAGCTCGCGGAAGAGCCCGCCCAGCCGCTGCGGATCGGGGGCGGTCCGGTGCAGCTCGGCCACCGTCTTGGGCAGCGGCACGTCCTCGCGCAGCCGGACCAGCTCGCGCGAGATCCGGATCGACTCCCGCGCCTCGACGATGGAGGCGCCGCGCTTCCCCTTGATCTCCCCCGCCCCGGCCAGCAGCGCATCCAGCGTGCCGAACTTGTTGATCAGCTCGGCCGCGGTCTTGGGCCCGATGCCCGCCACGCCCGGCACGTTGTCGATGCTGTCACCCATCAGCGCCAGCACGTCGCCGACCAGCGCCGGCGGGACGCCGAACTTCTCCTGCACCTCGGCGACGCCGAAGCGGCGGTTCTTCATGGTGTCGAGCACCGAGACGTCGCCACCGCAGAGCTGCATCAGGTCCTTGTCGGACGAGCAGATGACGACCTCCATCCCGGCGGCGGTCGCCACCCGCGCCAGCGTGGCGATGATGTCGTCGGCCTCGAACCCGGGCACCTCCAGCTGGGCCAGCCCGAACGCCTCGACCACCCGCCGCACCATCCCCAGCTGGGCCCCCAGCTCGGGCGGCATGGGCGGGCGGTGGGCCTTGTACTCCGAGAAGATCGCGTTGCGGAAGTTCTCACCCGGCGCGTCGTAGACGACACACAGGTGGGTGGGGCGCTCCTCACGCTCGATGCGGAGGATCATCTGGCAGAGGCCGTAGATGGCGCCCGTCTGCAGCCCCTTGGTCGTGGTGAGCGGGGGCAACGCGTGGAATGCGCGGAACAAGAAGTTCAGCGCGTCGACGATGAAGAGGCTCGGTTTTCCGCTGGAAGTGGCTTCCGACATGGGCACGGCCCGGGGCGTTTATGACACAATGGTCGTTCCTTGCCGAGGGCTGGTCTCGCACGCGTCGCCCGCCTGGCCCGCATCACCGGTGTGGGGCTGGCCGGGCTCGTCGTCCTGGCGATCCTGGGGGCCTCCGTGGTGTTGCAGGGGTCGCGGCTGGGGCACCTCATCGAGGGGGCGCTGCCGCCCAACGCGGGCAAGATGCACATCGGGGGTGTCACCTGGCACCTGCGCGCGCTGGTCGATCTGGTCACCGACGCGCCGAGCCCGATCGCCGTCGAGGGGCTGCAGATCATCGACCCGGAGGGGACCGTCGTGCTCGACGTCCCCTACCTCGAGGCCAAGGTCAAGCTGCGCACGCTGATCGGCGGCAGCTTCTCGATCCACGAGCTGCGTGTCCCGCGCGCGCTCTGGCGCTTCGCGCAGCTCAAGCACGGCACCGACATCGGCTTCCTGGCCGCGCTGGCGCCCAAGACGCCGCCGCCGCCGAAGCCGCCGGGGACGCCCCCGGGGCCGGGCTCGAAGTTCGAGATCACCGACGCCGAGCTGGGTGACTTCACCGCCGACTTCGACTTCCCGGGCGTCTGGGGGCTCGAGCTGCGCAACATGCACGGCACGGCGTCGCTGATCCAGTCGACGCTCGATCCGGCGCACCCGGTCTTCGGGTTCGACGGCCGGTCGGTCGTCGCCGAGGGAGGCGGCTTCTTGCGCATCCTCGGCGACAACGTCCTGCCGTTCGACCGGGTGGTCATCAACCGGATCGCCACCGCGGCCGACCACCCCGACGACATCCAGCTCGATCTCGGAGAGGCCGACACTGGCCGCAGCAAGCTGACCGGGCGCGGGTCGTTCACCGGCATCTACGGCCTCGCTGGCCCGGACGACAAACCGGGGATCGATCTGAAGATCGCCTTCTCCAAGGCGGGCGACGCGCTGACCGCGGTGGCGGCCGGCAAGGGGCTCAGCGCGATCGCCGTGACCGGCGACGACGCCGCGGTGACCGCCGAGCTGACGCGCCCGTTCGAGACCATCAAGGTGGCGGCGTCGATCCGCGGCCTGGACGTCCGCTACGACGACTACCGCGCCCTGGGCCTGGGGCTCGACCTGGCGTTCGACGGCGGCGCGGGCAAGGTCGACGTCACCCGGTTCGGGCTGGGCGCGCCGGGCGGCGGCAAGCTCGCGCTCGACGCCCACCTCGACGTCAACCGCCTGGCGCTCGAGGCGGGGCTGGCGTTCGACGGCTTCCACACCGAGAGCTACCTTCCGCGCGCGCTGCGGCCGCTGGGCGGCGGGCGGATCGACGGCAAGATCCAGGCGCACGCCGATCTGGGGAAGAAGGCCGCGCGCCTGGAGAAGGTCGATCTCCGGTTCGCGCGCGCGCAGGCAGCCGGGCTGCCGCGCGAGGTCCACGTGCGGGGGGGCGCCCAGCTCGCGGCCGGCAAGGTGAAGACCGACGGGCTGACGGTCTCCGTCGCCGGGGCCGAGGCCACGGCCAAGGGGGCGTTCGATCTCGATCGGCAGCTGGTCGAGCTCGGGCTCTCGGTGGTGGCCTCCGATCTGGCCAAGCTGTGCGGCGAGCTCGGCCTGCCGGCGCTGGCGCGGGACGCGCGCGTCGACCTGCACGCCGAGGGTCGCCTCGACGATCCGACCGCCACCGGCGAGGCGACGGTGCACGACCTCGGCGCCGGCCAGCGGAAGATGAAGGAGCTCAAGGCCAGGTTCGGCCTCGAGCACGGGGTGGCGCGGCTCGATCGCCTGTCCGGGCCGGCGTTCGGCGGAAAGATCGACGCGCACGGCTCGCTGCGTCTGTGGAACAAGAGCTCGAGCCGACCGCTCAAGTCACCGGTGGTCGACCTCGAGCTCGACGCGCGCGACCTGGACCTGGCGGCGCTGGCCCCCGACGCGGGCCTGGGGGGCCGCCTGACGGTCTCCGCCGAGGCGCACGGTCCGCTCGACACCGTCGCCGCGCACGTGGCGATCCCGGCCGGCACGCCGATCGAGGCGCTGGGGGACAGGTTCTCCGTGGGGCCGGTGAACCTGGTGCTCGACGGCAAGCTGCTCCTCGTCGAGGCGCTCAAGGTAGCCCACCGCGGCGGCGGCTCCGTCGAGGCGCACGGGCGCGTCGCCCTGGCCCATCAGGATCTCGACCTCGACGTGACGCTGGCCAAGTACCCCATCGCCTCGATCCCGGGCGTCGCCGACTCGGGCGTCCCCATGAGCGGGTTCGTGAGCGCGAAGCTGCACGTGGCCGGACGGCCGGACCGGCCCCAGCTGGCCGGCGAGGTCGACCTGGCCGACGTCGTGGTCCGCGGCGTCCGTCTGGGACAGGGGCACCTGGCGCTGGCCCCGACGCAGGTCGGGCCGAAGCGCGCGCCCGGCGTGGCGATCCACGGCCAGCTGTTCGACCGCTTCGACGTCGACGTCGACGCCGCGCTCCTCCCGCAAGGGCCCAGCGTCCACGGGCGCGTCGCCTTCCGGCGCCTCGAGCTGCACGCGCTGGCGCCCGAGCTGGTGGCGCTGGGCGATGGGCGCAGCGTCGCCAGCGGCCGCGTGGCGGTCGATCTCGACCCGGGCCAGCCGCTGGCGCTCGACGTCCTGCTCCCCGAGCTGTGGCTGTCGATCGCCCGCGCCGTCGAGGGGCCGAACGGCGAGACCACCATGCGCCGGGTGCGCATCGAGGCCGCGCGCCCCGTGCACGTCCACGTGGCGGGCGACCACATCGCCCTCGACGAGGCGCACTTCGCGACCGACGGCGGCGATCTGCGGGTCGAAGGTCGGCTCGACGGCCGCGCCATCTCCGGCGCGTTGCAAGGGCACCTCGACCTCGAGCTGCTCGAGCCTTTTCTGGCGGGCTCCGTCGAGCGGCTGGGCGGCGACCTGCGCGCCCAGCTGACCGCCGGCGGCACCCTCGACCGTCCGGACCTGCGCGGCGAGGTCGTCATCGCCAATCCGATCCACATCCGCCCGCCCGAGCTGAACCGCGACGTGGTGATCGACTCGGGGCGGTTCGCGATGACCAGCGGCGGCGGCGTGTCGATCGAGAACCTGGCCCTCACCGTCGACGGCTCGACGATGCGGCTCGGGGGGCGCGCGAAGCTGGGTCCCGGGTTCATCCCGGAAGATCTCCAGGCCGACGTCGACGGCGACGTGAGCGCGCGCCTGCTCGCCTACGCCGCGCCCGACGCGGTCTCCGACGCCCAGGGCAAGGCGCACGTGCGCGCCCACCTGCGCGGCACGCTGCTTCACCCCGACGTCCGGGGTCGGCTCGATCTCGACAACGTCGCCTTTCGCCTCCGCGATCTGGGCAGCGAGGTCCAGGTCGAGAGCGGCATCGTCGAGATCAGCAACGACGGGGTGATCCTCCACAATGTCAAGGTGCTGTTCGACGACCAGGGGATGCTGGTCATCGGCGCCTCGGGCGTGCGCGCCGGGCGCGTCGAGTTCACCAACCTCTTCCCCTTCCAGCCCGGCTACTTCGATCTGCCCCTGCACGGCGAGCGGCTCACCTACCGCAGCCCCGGCACGTTCGAGATCGACGATCTGGCCTTCGACCTGGATCTCAAGGGGAGCGTCGATCAGGGGTTCGGCCTGGGCGGCGAGGTCAGGCTGGTGTCGGGGCGTTACCTGCAGGCCTTTCAGGTCTCGAACCTGGCGCTGCGCCCGCGCGTCGACGAGTCGACGGTGCGGCCGTTCTACGACGGCAAGCCGCTGCTCGAGCAGCTGCGCCTCGACCTCTCGGTGCGCACCGTGGGCGACGGGTTCGTCGTGCAGAACAACATCGCGCCCGAGATCCACGCCGACATCATTCTGCACGTGGGCGGCACGCTGGCGGTCCCCCAGCTGGCGGGCGACATCCGCCCCACCGACGGGCGCTTCAACATCCCGTTCATGCGCGGCGACTTCGATCTGGTCCCCAACACCAACCACGTCACGTTCATCGCCACCCGCTCGATCGCCGACGGTGAAACGCCCGACATCCAGATCGAGGCCACCAACCTGGTCACCGACGCCAACGGCGCCGATCACAACGTCCACATGCGGATCAGCGGCCCGCTGCGCGAGGCGCAGATCGATCTCTGGAGCGACGACGGGCTCGATCGCAACCAGACGGCCTTCCTGCTCCTCACCGGGCGCACCTCGGCCTCCAACAGCACGCCGTTCGGAACCCAGAACGCCACCGTGGGCGCCAACCTGACGACGGGCGCGGACATCGCCGGACAGGCGACGCGCGACACGGTGGCCAACCTGATGGAGCCCTACATCGACGACACTTTCCAGCGCCTCACCGGCCTCAACCTGCGGCTCACCGTCGGGTCCGACGGCTTCGAGGGGCGCATCCGCAAGCGCGTCAGCCGCTACGGCGACCTGCAGTTCGATTACCTCCAGGGCTTCCAGAACCAGAGTCACTGGAACGGCTCGGGGAATCTCTGGCTGCTCGACTACTTCAGCCTGGGCGGCGGCATCGAGCAGATCCGACTCTCTTCGGAGCAGGGGGTTCCCGAGACGCTCCCCCTCAATTACAACTTCGAATTGCGGCTGGACTACGCGATAAGAAGGTAAGGTGAACCGGACGCCCCGAGCGCCGTGAACAGCGTCTCTTGAAAGCCTCCCTCTCTCTCGCGGCGATCGCGCTCGCGTTGGCCCTGCCGGCGCCGCCCGCCCGCGGCCAAAGCGACGCCGGCGCGCCGCCCGCGGCCGCCGAGCCGCCGCCGCCGACCGAGACTCCGACCGCGCCGATCTCCCCGCCCGTGGCACCGACCGTGGAGACGCCGCCCGCGCCGGCCCCGTCCCTGGTCACGCCCGACGCGCGGATCCCGATCGTCGGCTACGAGATCGGCGGCTCGCGCATCGATCCCGAGGAGAAGCTGCAGGCGCTGATGCGCTCGGTCTCCGAGATCGGCGACCCCTTCATCGACTCGGGCCCCAGCGACAAGATCGGGCGGCCGTTCGGCACCGTCCCCCGGCTGGCGCAGATGTTCGACGCCGTCGGCTACCGCGCCGCGATCACCACCCGCCGGGCGCCGGGGGGCGTGGTGGTGGTGGCGACGCTGCTCCCGTACGAGCGGCTGCGCTACGTGTTCGTGAGCGGGAACCGGCGCATCCAGCAGGACGAGATCCAGCGGCGCATCACCGTGCGGCCCGGCCAGCCGTTCCCGCCCGCCGGCCCCGAGCGCGCCATCGTGCTCGAGCGCGAGCGCGAGCTGGTGATCGACTTCCTCCGCAGCCGCGGCTACTTCGAGGCCAACGTGGGGCTCGACGCGCGCCCCGGCGGCGACCCGGGGTCGCTGGATCTCTACGTCCGCGTGAAGCTGGGGCCCGCCTACCCGCTGGGGCCGATCACCTTCACCGGCAACCACGCCATCTCCACCGACGAGCTGGACCAGATGTTCCGGCACAACGACTGGCTCACGCTCTGGAACACGCCGGTCCCGTTCACGCAGAAGCAGCTGCGCGAGGACATGGACGCCGTGACCAAGCGCTACCGGGCGCTCGGTTTCGCCGGCGTCCGGGTGACCACCGACTTCAGCATCGGCAAGAGCGTCGACCGCGCCGCCAAGAACGTGCGGATCGGCATCGCCATCAACGAGCGCAAGCGGATCGCCGTCGCCTTCGAGGGGAACACCAGCCAGTCGGCCTCCACGCTGCAGGACCAGCTGACGATCTTCGCCCGCGGCTCCTATGACGACTTCGAGGTGGGCGCCAGCGCGGACGCCTTGCAGCACCACTACCAGCAGCAGGGGAACTTCTTCGCCCGCGTCGAGTGGCGGCGCGAGCGCCTCTCCGCCGACGAGGAGCGCATCGTCTTCTCCATCGACGAGGGTCCGGTGCTCAAGGTGCGCGGGGTCGAGTTCGTCGGCGCGCGCGCCCTTCCGCCCGCGGCGCTCGCCGAGGTGGTCACCGTCCGCCCCTACCCGCTGTGGGGCATCGGCTCGGGCGGCTACGCCACCGGCAAGCAGCTCGAACAGGACGCCCTGCGCCTGGTCCAGCATTACCGCGACCGCGGGTTCGTCGAGGCCCGGGCGCGGGTCGACGCCGCGACCTCGCGCCAGGCGCTGGGCGCGCTGGGCGCTACCGCCGGCGCGGCCGACAGCGCCTCCCGGGAGGCCAGCGCCCTCTACGTCCGCTTCACGATCGACGAGGGGCCGCGCCTCACCCTGGCGGCCGAGAAGTTCCGCGCCACCGACGGCGCGCTCCCCTACGGCGATCCGTTCCTGCTCGACAGCCTGGCGCTGAGGCCGGGGGCCGCCTATGCGCCGCCGCTCGTCAGCGCGGACGCCAAGCGGCTGGCGCGCCTGCTCGGCGACGCCGGCTACGCGGCCGCCACCGTCGCGCCCGACGTCGACCGCAAGGGAAACGACGTGACGCTGACCTGGGTGGTCACGCTGGGGCCCCGGATGCGCCTCGGCCCGATCTTCGTGCGCGGCAACTTCACCACCCGGGCCCGCGCGATCCTGCAGGAGATTCGCCTCAAGCCCGGCGACTACCTGGCGACCACGGCGGTCGAGCGGAGCCAGCGCGACATCGGCTTCCTCCAGCTGTTCAACAACGCCTCACCGATCTCGTTCCCGGGCCGGGACGACAAGCCGCCGAGCGGCGCCACCGAGAAGGTGGTCCCCATGGTGGTCAACGTCGAAGAGCGCTACGACCAGTACAGCGTCATCCACGTCGGCGCCGGCGCCTCGACCGACCAGAAGCCGCCCGACTCGAGCTTCCCCTTCGGCGTCTACGCGCGCCTCGGCTACGACAACCGCGATCTCGGAGGGTACGGCTGGACGCTGACCAGCGGCCTCACCTACGGCACGGCCATCCTGCGGGCCAACGTCGGGTTCCTCGATCGGCGCTTCCTCGGCACGCTGTTCCGCCTCGACGCCTCGTTCACCTACCTGCGCCAGCAGACCGTCCGCCTGGGCGACATCCACTCCGGCGGCGGGTCGATCGGCTTTTCGCGCGAGATGTACCCCGGCGTCGACGCCGGCCTGCACTACAACCTGCGCAACACCACGCACACCGAGCCGCTCATCCGGCCCGCCGGCGCCGACGAGACCACCCAGAACGTCACGCTGGGGACGACGGTCGGCAGCCTGTCGGCCAACGTCGAGTGGCTGCGGATGGACAACCGCCTGCTGCCCACGCGCGGCTTCCGCATCGACGCCATCGCCGAGCTGGCGTTGCCGGCGCTGTCGATCCCGCTGCGCCCGTTCCCGTTCGCCATCGGCGACGACACGTTCCTCAAGGTGGGGGTCCACTCCCTGTCGGTCATCCCGCTTGGCAAGCACGTCTACCTGCGGCACGGCTTCCGCTACGACCAGGGCTTCCCCTTTGGCGGCGCCTCGCTTCTCCCCAAGGTCGAGCGTTACTTCGCGGGGGGCGACACCACCATCCGCGGTTACCAGCTCGATCGGGCGCGCGTCGAGGTGGTCCAGTACCCGCTGGTGCCCAACGCCGCCGGCGGCTGCGGCCTGTGCGCCGTCGAGTACCGTCCCATCGGCGGCAACCTGCGCATCCTGCAGAACATCGACCTGCAGTTCCCCATAGCCCCGCCCTGGTACGGCTCCGTCTTCATGGACAACGGCGTGGTGGCCGATTCGCTCGACGGCCTGGGGATCCGCCAGTTCCGCCACGGCATCGGCGTGTCACCGCTGCTGATCCGCCTGCCGATCGGCGACGTCAGCCTCGCCTGGGGCTGGCCGCTCGATCCCGGCCCGGGCGACACGCGCATCGGCGTCCTGCACGTCAACGTCGGCCTGATGTTCTGACCGCGGCGACGAAACCGCCGGGCGCCGCCTAGCTGTGATCTCCCAGGACGTCGTCCCCAGAAAGTAGTTGTCCATCCGCGCTCCGCGGGGTGTGTTGGCAATCGCCAAACCGTCAACAAGCCTCGGAGGAAGCGCGGATGAACATCCACAAATTGGCCCGAACTACGCCCGCGAGTCGAGCCCTGATCGCTGCGAGGAGAGCGGCCGGGGTCGGAGAATCCGTCGTCGCCGGACAACTAGGCATCGACCGCAAGACGGTACGAAAGTGGACCTGCAGGCAACGGACAGAGGGAGCAACCGGCCTACAAGACCGGTCCTCGCGACCGACGCGGAGCCCGTTTGCCCTCGACGCTGCCTGGAAGGACGCCGTGCTTGCCCTTCGCCGGCTGAAGTTCACCCAGGCCCAGATCGCCCAGGTTCTGGAGCTATCGAAGTCCCGCACCCAGCGTGTGGTCGCCGGCGGCGGACTCGGGAAGCTCAGCGCGCTGGAGCCACCGGTCCCCGACAATCGGTACGAACGCTCGCGGCCTGGCGAGCTGGTGCACGTCGACACGAAGAAGCTGGGACGATTCTATCGCCCGGGCCATCGCGTGACCGGAGACCGAACCGTCGCAGGAATTCGTGGCAACAATGGCTGGGAATTCCTGCACGTAGCGATCGACGACCGGACCCGCTTGGCCTACGCGGAGCTCCTCGCCGACGAGAAAGGTGCCACATCCGCCGGTTTCCTGCATCGGGTGGCAGCCTTCTTCTCGCGCCATGGCATCAGACGCATCGAGCGTGTCATGAGCGACAACGGCTCTCCCTTCGTCTCGACTGACTTTCGCGACGCGGTTGCGGCGCTTCGCGCCAAGCACCTCCGCACCCGTCCGTACACACCCCGCACCAACGGCAAGGCTGAGCGCCTCATCCAGACCATGCTCCGACTCTGGGCCTACGTCAGACCATACAGCTCCTCCGACGAACGTGCCGTTGCGCTGGACCCCTGGCTTGCCTGGTACAACCGCCAGCGGCCCCACGGCTCACTCCAAGACCGCAGCCCCGTCGAGACGCTCAAGGCGCTACGACGGGACAACCTCCTGGGAGATCACACCTAGCGCGCGGCGACCAGGGCGATCAGGTTGTGCTGCTTCTCGAAGCTCTCCTTGGCCGCCGCCGCGTCCTTGAAGGAGCCGTAGTTGCCGAAGCGGACCCGGTACAGCGTCCCCTTGCCGGGCACGTCGCCCGAGACGACGAAGGCGCCCGGGTACTTCTGGACGAACGCCTGCGCGTCGGCCGCGGTGGCGAAGGTGCTGATCTGAAGCGTGTACTTCCCCTTCACCGTCACCTTCGCCGGATCGGGCGCGGGCGCGGGCTTGGGGGCGGCGACCGGCTTGGGGGCGGCGACCGGCTTGGCGGCGAGGGCCACCGGCTTGGGCGCGGCCGCCGGCTTGGGCGGCAGCGGCTTGGGCGGCGCCGCCACGGCGACGTGAGCGGCCCCCTTGGGCTTGGCCGCGGTGCCGGCCAGCGTGCTGGGGAACGTCAGCTGCGGGTCGGGCGCCGCCACGCCGACCGGCGGCTGGTGCGCGCGATCGAGCGCCGCCAGCGGGTCCTGCAGCACCGGCGCGTCGGCCTGGCCGCGCGACTCGATCCGCTTGCCGACCATCACCCCCAGCACGAACAGCATGCAGGCGACCACCGCGCTGCCGAAGAACAGAAAGAACACCTGCCGGTTGTCGAGCTTGACCTCGATCTTCTCGCGCCACCGCTCGACGTTTCGATCGGTCTCCTCGAGCGCGTGTCCGTCCATGCTTGTGACAGCAGTGTAACGCACGCTCATGATTCGTCTTCTTTCGTGGGGTTTTCGGACCTGGCCATCACCTCGGGGGCCGACACGCCGAGGAGGTCCAGCCCCGCCCGGATGACGTGGGCGATGGCCTCCACCCAGTAGAGGCGCGCCGCCGTCTTGCGCCAGTTCCAGCTCGCCCGCCAGTCACCCGTGCGGTGGCGCTCCTGCGGCAGGATGGTGTCACCGTGGACCTTCTGCAGCTGCGTGTAGTAGCTCTGGAACTCGCCCGCCAGCTCCATGAGGAACGTGGTCAGCCGGTGCGGCTCGCGCGCGTCGGCCGCGTCGGCCACGAAGTCGGGGAACTCGGCCAGCCGGCGCAGGATCGCCAGCTCCTCGGGCAGGGTCAGCTCGGCGGCCAGCTCGGGCGAGAACGCCGGCCGCGGCGCCTCCAGCTCGGCGGCCCGCCGGGCGATCGAGGCGCAGCGCGCGTGGCCGTACTGGACGTAGTACACCGGGTTGTCCATCGACTGCTTCTTGGCCAGGTCGAGATCGAACTCCAGCGAGGTGTCGTGGCGGCGCATCAGATAGAAGAACCGCGTCGCGTCCCGGCCGACCTCCTCGATCACCTCGTCGAGGGTGACGAACTCCCCTTCCCGCTTGCCCATCGCCACCGGCTGGCCGTTGCGGATCAGGCTGACGATCTGGATCAGCACCACCCGCAGCACCGCCGGGTCGAACCCGAACGCCTTCAGCGCCGCCTGCATGCGCGGGATGTAGCCGTGGTGGTCGGCGCCCCAGATGTCGTCGAGCTCGTCGAACCCGCGCGCCAGCTTCTTGCGGTGGTACGCGATGTCGGCCAGCAGGTAGGTCGGCAGGCCGTCGGACTTCATCACCACCCGGTCCTTGTCGTCGCCCCACAGCGCGGTCGTCTTCAGCCAGACCGCGCCGTCGCGGCGCTCGATGTAGCCGGCCGCCTCCAGCGCCGCCAGCGTGGCCATCACCTCGCCCGACTTGTGCAGCTCGCGCTCGCTCTGCCAGACGTCGAAGGTGACGCCGAACCGCTGCATGGTGGCGCGGATGATCGCCAGCGACGACTCGATGCCAAACGCCTGGATCGCCTCGAAGTCGGCGCCGGTCGGCGCGGACGGGCCGACCCAGCGGGCGCCGTCGCGCGCGTAGAGCGCGCGCCCGAAGTCGCGAATGTAGCCGCCCTTGTAGCCGTTCTCGGGGAACGCCACCTCGGGGACGCCCGGATCGGCGGCGCGCGCCGTCTCCATGTAGCGGACCCAGGTCGACAGGGCCAGCGTCTGCACCTGATTGCCCGCGTCGTTGATGTAGAACTCGGGCGTCACCGTGTAGCCCGCGAAGCGCATCGTCCGGGTGAGCGAGTCGCCGACGGCGGCGACGCGCCCGTGGGCGACGGTGATCGGGCCGGTGGGGTTCGCCGACAGGTACTCGAGCGAGACCTTGGGGGTCGCCCGCGGCGCGCCGCGACCCCAGTCGGCCCCCGCCTCGAGGATCCGGCCCAGCGCCGCCTGCCAGAACGCGGGCGACAGCCGGAGGTTGATGAAGCCCGGCCCCGCGACGCTCGCCTCGCCGAGCGGCGCCGCCCCGCCGCGCGGCAGCTTGGCGATGATCGCCTCGGCCACCGCGCGCGGCTGCTTCCCGGCCGGCTTGGCGAGAGTCAGCGCCACGTTCGACGCGAAGTCGCCGTGCTCGGGGCGCTTGGTGCGCTCGACCGAGATCGAGGCCGCCGAGACGGCCGAGACAAAGCCTTCACGGGCCAGCTCACCCACGGCCTGGGCCAGCATTTCCCGAACGATTTCGCGTGCACTGAACGACCGCACGTGGTTCACCTACATGTAGTCTCTATGTATACCCCGGTGTCGTCAAGTTCCCGCCACTGATTGCAGGCGGCGGGGTCGCCCGGGGCTGGGGACGGCGTCACTGGATCGGGAACAGGCCGCCGCTCGTGTTGTAGTCCTCGAACAGCGGCTGGTACCCGGTCGCGTTGCCGACGGTCGACGTGTAGCCGTACGGGTTGATCCGCAGGAGCTGGCCGCGCGTCGGTCCCCCGCCCTGCTCGCGCCCCAGGCGCCGCTGGTCGACGACGAACAGGTACGGGGCCTCGTACTGAATGGGCGCGATGCCCGTCGTGATCTGCGACAAGGAGTCGACCGGGCCGACGATGATTCGCGCCGGCATCGACACCTCGACGGTCGGCGGATCCTGCACCACCTGAGGCCCGAAGCCGCCGTGAACGTCGAAGGTGAGGACCAGCTGCGTCGTCGGCGACCGATCCATGTTGGCGAGCACGAAGCTGAGCTGCGCGTTCTGGAACAGCGCACGGACGTGCGTGTGCGTGGGCATCGTCCCCGCGTCCGGGGTCGAGGTGGTGATCGGATCGGAGACCA
>Ga0070734_10002053_pt1 | contig 26275 bp, 15 predicted proteins | sample Coa_R1_8_FD_66444 | JGI IMG/M metagenome (GOLD analysis project Ga0070734, IMG submission 66444) | Surface soil microbial communities from Centralia Pennsylvania, which are recovering from an underground coalmine fire - Coalmine... | ecosystem: Environmental > Terrestrial > Soil > Unclassified ... | reverse complement strand
GCATTTACGTTCCTCGATCTTGCCGATCTCGACTGGCAGAAGGAGATGGAGCTATCGTGCCCTGTCAATAAGGTCGGACGCGTCAGCCTCTATCAAACGAGCCGTCACGGCTCGTTCGACGGCGCTGGCGCACCGGCCTTTCTCGGCGCCATCAGCCCTCAAGTCATCGTCGTGAACAACGGACCGCGCAAGGGTTTGGGCCAAGCCGACGGCCGGGTGAAGCCACTTGAGATCGCAGGCAAGCCCTCAGCTCCCTATGAAAAGAACTCCTATCTCAGAATGGCGAAGCTGCCGGGATTGGAGGGCATCTGGCAGGGACACCTCTCATTGCTGGACAAGGACCCGAACCACAACACTTCACCCGACATGATCGCGAACTTCGAAGAGACGGCCGAGTGCCAGGGTAACCTGATCACCGCGTCCGTTGCCTCGGACGGCAAGTTCACGCTCACCAACGGCCGCAACGGGTTCAGCAAGACCTACGTGGCGCGCCAGGCGCGATAAATGTTGGATTGGGACGCGTTCCAGGACGCGTCCCAATCATTGTCGAACGATTTCCGCTCATGGAGCGTATCCGCTATGAAGTTTATCCTCATCCGCGGCTTAGCCTGCGTGAGGAGCAAAACCGATCAGCGTAACGGTGATGAGGTCCATTGGGATTTGCTCTAAATGTGATCATTTAATGGGAAGTGGGGGCGATCATGCAACGCAAAGTGATGATCTCGTGCGCCGTCACGGGATCGGCCGACACACCGGCAAAAAATCCGGCGGTTCCGGTGACGCCGCAACAGATTGCGCAATCTGCAATCGACGCCGCCAAGGCCGGCGCGGCCATTGTGCACATCCATGTGCGCGATCCGCTGACGACGCGGCCCAGCATGGACGGGGCGCTCTATCGCGAGGTGGTGGACCGCATCCGGTCGAGCGGCGTCGATGTCCTCATCAACCTCACCACCGGCCCGGGTGCGCGCTTTGCGCCGGGCACTGAGGATCCGCTCACGCCCGGCCCGGCCACCAACATGAAATTGCCGGCTCAGCGCGTCCAGCACATCCTCGAGCTTCACCCTGACATCTGCAGCCTCGATATGGGCAGCATGAACATGGGCAGCTACGTTTTCGTCAACACGCCGTCCTACCTCGAGGCCATGGCGGTAGCGATTCGCGATGCCGACGTGCTTCCCGAACTCGAGGTGTTCGAGGCCGGGCACCTGCTGCTCGCCAAGCGCATGATCGAGACCGGCCACATTAAGTCGCCCGGCATGTTTCAGATCTGCCTGGGCATCGCCTGGGGGCAGCCAGCGACGCCCGAGGCCATGGCCTATATGCGCGGCCTGCTGCCGAAGGAATCTCCGTGGTTTGCGTTCGGCATCTCGCTTCACCAGTTTCCCATGGTGGCGCAGGCCGTGCTGCTCGGCGGCCATGTCCGGGTCGGCTTGGAAGACAACATCTATCTCAGCAAAGGCCAGCTTGCGCCTAGTAACGCGGCCTTGGTCGAGAAGGCCGCCCGCATCATCGAACTGCTGGGCGATGGCGTTGCCACCCCCACCGAGGCGCGGAAATTGCTTGCGAGGTAGACAGCGTAGGGCGCAATAGCGTCAGCGTATTGCGCCGCCGACGGGCGGCCGATTACGGCTTCGCCTAATCCGCCCTACGTGGCCGCACAGGGATCGCCCATGAAGCTTCCGCGTCAATTCTTTAAGCCGCTTGCGATCGGCGCGCCTGCGCCGATGCGCGAGCTTCCGGTGCGACTTGAACGCATGATCCATTTCGTGCCGCCGCACCTGGAGAAGCTGCGCCAGAAGGTTCCGGAGCTCATCCGCCAGGTTGATGTTGTGCTCGGCAATCTCGAGGACGCTATTCCGGCCGACGCCAAGGAGGCGGCGCGGCGCGGCTTCATCGAAATGGCCAAGGCGCACGACTACCGCGCTACCGGCCTGTGGACGCGGATCAACGCGCTCAATTCTCCCTGGGTGCTCGACGACATCATCGAGATCGTCGCGGCGATCGGCAACAAGCTCGACGTCATCATGTTGCCCAAAGTCGAGGGCGCCTGGGACATCCACTATCTCGACCAGCTGCTGGCCCAGCTCGAAGCGCGCCACCAAGTTTCAAAGCCAATCATGATTCATGCCATCCTGGAAACCGCGGAGGGCGTGAACAACGTCGAGGAGATCGCCTCGGCGTCCCCGCGCATGCATGGCATCAGCCTCGGCCCGGCGGACCTTGCGGCCTCGCGCGCCATGAAGACAACCCGTGTGGGCGGTAGTCATCCGGACTACGCGGTCCTTGCCGACGAGGCAAGCGGCGCTAGAGCAGCCTTCCAGCAGGACCTCTGGCATTACACCATCGCCAAAATGGTGGACGCCTGCGCGGCCGCCGGCATCAAGCCGTTCTATGGACCGTTCGGCGACTTCTCGGATCCGGTGGCCTGCGAAGCGCAATTCCGCAATTCATTCCTGATGGGCTGCGCGGGCGCATGGACGTTACATCCGAGCCAGGTGGAGATCGCCAAGAGGGTGTTCTCGCCCGATCCGGCCGAGGTCGCATTCGCCAAGAAAATCCTCGCCGCGATGCCGGATGGCAGCGGCGCCGTCATGATCGACGGCAAGATGCAGGACGATGCAACGTGGAAGCAGGCCAAGGTCGTGGTCGATCTGGCGCGCCTCGTGGCCGCCAAGGACGCAACGATAGCCGCATCGTATGGGCTGTGAATTCGCTACAGCGATTTCCGGTCGATTTGATTTGGCGCCCGTGCATCTATTGAATCGACCCGCGGGCTTGACCGCGGGTCGATTTGCTTCGCCATTCGGCTTTGCGAACGTGCCAAATGCGCGGGTCAAGGCGCGCATGACACCAGCGGATCGGTTCCGGTCGATCCGAATCCGCAGCACTCACCCCAGTTCAGTATGGGTAGGGGCCGTCGCAAACCCACGTATAGCCGTATGGTGTCCACGCGTAGCAGGCGTCATCATTGTAGTAGGTATAGGCGCCGTATCCGAGGCCCAAGCCAAGGCCGACAGCGGGCCCGAAGAAGCCCCGGAAGTGCCGGTGGTGACCAAAGTCTCGGCCGACAAATCCGCGGCCGGCAACGCTGGGCGCCACTCCCGCAACCGCAAAGTTGCGACCCGGGGTAGCCGGGGCGGCAAAGCTGCGAGTAGCAGTCCCGATCCCAGGGGCGGCAAAGTTGTGGGTAGCAAAGCCACCACCCGAGAAGCCACGACCTAAGCCGCCTCCTCCGAAGCCGCCATGACCGAAACTTCCACCGCCAAACCCGTGACCTCCGCCTCCACCACTACCGTGTCCGAACGCCAGGGCGTTGGTTGGAATTGATGCAGCGCCGAGAACAACGGCGGCTGCGAGCGCGATCGGAATCCTAGGCAACATAACGCCACTCCTTGTTTTGAACTCGATGCGCCCCCGAACCGCTGACGTGTCATCAGAAATCGATTTTTCCTTCTGCTAAACATGTGGCCGTCGAAGCAACACGACGACTGAGGCAAATGGCCGCCATCTGATCGCAAGGCATCTCGCGGAGATTGGGAGCGAGACCCGCTCGATTCGCTGCGTGATCGCGCTCTTCCGCCGCGATTTACCATGCGACCTGGAGACGAGCCAAAACCGCTGGTCGATCGGCACGCGGCCGCCCGAGGACCCGTAATAGCTCCGCACGTGGGTTGTGAATTGCAACAAAATTTGACTAGCTGAACGCCTATTCAGCAGAATGGCGACGGAGTGCCACAATTCGCGGATATGGTGTGGGGTACGGATGGCTCACATGAATAAAGTTCGGCTTGCGAAATACACCATCGGGCAGGTCGTGCGGCACCGCGTTTATCCGTTTCGCGGCGTTGTGTTCGATATCGACCCGCTCTTCAGCCACACGGAAGACTGGTATCAATCGATTCCCTCCGAAGTGCGCCCGCACAAGGATCAGCCCTACTACCATCTGTTCGCCGAAAACGCGGAAACCGAGTACGTCGCTTACGTCTCGGAGCAGAACTTGGTGCCTGATGATTCCGGCGAGCCGGTCCGGCACCCGCAGGTAGCGGAAATCTTCGTCCGCGACGACGAAGGCGGCTACCGGCCGCGCAATTCGGTGTTGAATTGAAGGCGAGGGCAATTCGGACCTCGCTTTGGATTTTGCACCTGATGGGCGAGAAAAATTCTAATCACGCGGCGCGGTGTGGCGCAGCCTTCTGCGAGTTCAATTTTCCCGTTGCCCCGAAGTTCGCTCGCGCTTCCCCGGAATCGAGTGCGCTTGCCGCCGGGCAGGTCAGCCGCCAAGTCAGGCCGGACCGGGCATAATCAAGGTCTACCCTACCCTCCACGCTGCGCTCCACCATCGCCTCCATAACGGTGGTGCCGAAGCCACGGCGCTTTGGCGGAGACGCGGGCGGTCCATCCCGCTCGGTCCAACGCATCGTGAAGGTGTCGCCGTCGACGTCCCAGCGAATGTCGACACGGCCGGCATCCGTCGACAGCGCGCCGTATTTCCCGGCGTTGGTGGCGAGTTCGTGCAGCGCGAGCCCGATCGCTTGTTCGGAGGCCGCCTTCAGGCGCAGCGTGGGGCCCTGCACCGCGATACGAGAACCAACGAGCCCGGCGAAGTGCGCAAGCTGGGCATGAACCAGGTCCGCGATCTCGACCCCACTCCATTCGCTGCGGACCAGCAGGTCCTGATTGGCTGAAAGCGCCTGGATACGCTCGGAGAAGCGCTCGATGAAATCTTTGGGATTTTTGCTGATGGTCTGGTTGGCGATCGCGTGCACGACGCTGAGCATGTTCTTGGCGCGATGATTGATCTCGCGCATGAGGAGGTATTCCTTCTCCTCGCGCTCCTTGCGTTCGGTTATATCCTGAATGGTACCGACGAAGCTCGCGACCCGTCGCTCTGGCCCGGCGGCCTCAAAAAAAGCAAGCCCATGACTCTCGACCCAGCGGACCTTTCCGTCTCTCAGCAGGAGCCGGTACTCATTCGCATAGGGCTTCGGTTCGACGGGATCGAGCGCTGCCTCGCGAACAGCCCAAAATCTTTCCATGTCGTCCGGATGAACCACCTTCAAAAATTCTTCGATCTCCGCCTCATCCTGGACAGTGTCTAAAATTTCCCTGGCGCGCGCATCCCATGAGAGGACGCGGTTGCGTGGGTCGTACTGCCACCACCCGAGCTGAGCTGCCTCCATGGCAAGCTGCAGGCGTGCCTTGCTCGCCTGCAGGGCCTGTTCCGCCTGCTTGCGCGCAGTGAGATCCTGGATCACGGCACAGCGCACCGGTCGACCGGCCCCATCGCGAATGGTGTTGGCCGTCACCCGCGCCCAAACCTCTTTTCCGTCTTTGCGGATGTAGCGCTTCTCCTTGTCGAAAACGGCCAATTGTCCGTCGTCCGCGCGGAACAGCGAAGGGCGGTCGCGCTCGCGCTCTTCCGGATGCGTAATGTCGAGTACAGTCCGGGCCAGCAATTCCGCTCTGCTATAGCCCATGAAGTTGCACATTGCGTCGTTGACGCGGAGGAAACGGCCGGTTCCAGGCTCGATCTCGACCTTGCCGACGCTGCTGAAATCGAACATGGCGCGGAACGTCGCCTCGCTCCCGCGAAGAACCGCTTCGAATGCCTGACGCCCGGCGATGGCTTCACGGAGCTCTGCCATCACCAAGTCGACCTCGGCGACCGGGGTTCCGCTCGGCGACAGCGGGCGGCCTTCTCGCAACGCAGTTGCGGCGGACGTCACGTGACCGATCGAGCCTGCAATAATCCGGCCCAGCCATAGGGCCAAGGCAATCACCAGCGAGAACGCCACCAAAGCAAGCCACGCGAGGGTCCGCCACAACGCCTGAACCGGAGCTTCGAGGAGAGCCTCGGACTGCCACACGGCGGTCTCCCAGCCGGTCAGCTCTGAACGGGCGTATGCCTCCAGCGATCGCCGCCCTTCGGGATCAGTAAACGCAAATGCGCCGCTGGCCCCTGCCCGAGACCACTGCGCCTGCGGCAGCGTCGTCCCGCCCGATGCCTCCTCCTGTCCGGACCGCGCAATAATGCGGTGCGTGGCATCGGAAACCGCTGCCTGCCAGCCCGGCGGCAACTCATGTGCGGTGACCAGAGCTGCGAGGACCTGCTGATTGTTTGATCGGACGAGGGCGTAACGGTTCTCGCCGTCGATCTGCACGGGCACGATGACGGCAAACAAAAGCGGCCCGGCGACATGTCCCTTGAACAGGCCCGTGAATTGCGGCTTGCCTGTTGAGAAAGCCCTCACGACAGGTTCCGAAACAGCTGTCTTCTCCGAGGGGGCGCCGAGGGGCATCGAGGTATTCATCACTTGCTGCAGATTGCGATCGAACAGCATGATGTTGCCGCTCTGGCCGAAGGCGAGCGAGGCCTCAGCCTGGCGCTGGAATGCCGCAAAATCGCCTTCGCGCAGCGACGGCGAGGCGGCTAGTGCCTGCAGCCGTTTGATCTCGCCGCTGATCTCACGGTCAACTTCCGCCGACACAGTCCGCGCCGCACTCATCAGGTTCTCGCGGGCCTGATCGAGGTATGCGTCGGCGACGCGGTTTGCAGCATACACGCCAAACAGCAGGAGCGGTGCAGTGATCGCGCATCCGAGCACGACCAGCAGATGCCACAGCGGTCGCGGCCTGCGGAGTACCGGCATCGTACCCACCAACAGAACGATTCCACTGGCAACGCAAAGCAGCCCCACGGCGGCCGGTAGCGCGGACGAGTTGACCGCCGCGGAGCCGTACAGCGTCGTAAGGCCGGTCAGATAGCCGAGCAGGACGAACACCGCGATGGCGCCGGCGAGGCTGGCGAGCGCGGTCGCCGCAAAGCGATGCCGCTCAAAACGGCTAAGCGCTAGCGAGCCGCCCGCGAGCACCAGGCCGAGCGCCGTCGCGTATGGTATCCGGAACGAGGCCGCCCCCTGCCCTGGCGGCATGGTCCCCGGCATCTGAATTTTGCCGATGCCAAACTCGGAGTTGAACAGATCCTGGACGAGCCCCAGCGCGGCAACAATCGCGACTGCGAGGCCAACCGCGAACGCGGAGCGCGAACCCTTCGCCGGAAATGCGAGCGCAATGCCGAGGGCTGCCAGGCACAAAGCCGCCGCCGGCCTCATGGTGAGGACCGAGCCCCATCTCAACAGGACAGGGATCGATGCCCACCAGCCGATCAGCGCCGCGGCGGAAATCATCAAGGCGGCAAAACCAGCACCTTGACTCGCGTACTGTCTCTTGTGGGTGCCGGCCTCGCCAACGAACAGCGTCACGTAGGCTCCAGGCATTCACTACGGCAGCCGGGCAGCGCTCGCGGACCATGGTCGAAGCTGTCCGGCAGCTCTTTTCGATATAAGTGCTTGTGTAAGCAGGGCTATGGTCTTGGAGAGAATTTTTGTCGCAGCGGAACGGCTAGAGATGCGTAGTGTCTGCGTCTTGTGCGTGGCGCACCCTACATTCGCTCACGAGCTCTTCTCCCAACCTTGCCGCTCCAGCGCGTTTTCTCCTTCGTCAACGTCAAGCGCCGGATCAGGCCCGAGATCTTGGACTCTCAGATAGGGCTGAAGAGTTCCGATTATCATTCGTGCGGCGGGGCCGATCCTGCAAGGAGTAGGCTTTTCCGGTTCCGGCAAATTTTGCTCGTGCCTCCGTAGGCTCGAGCGCGTTTGCCGCTGGGCAGGTCAGCCGCCAAGTCAGGCCGGAGGGGGCATAATCAAGGTCGACCGTACCGTCCACGCTGCGCTCCACCATCGCCTCCATAACGACTGTCCCGAACCCACGCCGCTTCGGCGGAGAGGCGGGCGGTCCATCCCGCTCGGTCCAGCTCATCGCGAAGTTGTCGCCGTCGAACTCCCAGCAAATGTCGACGCGGCCGGCGTCCGTCGACAACGCGCCGTATTTCCCGGCGTTGGTGGCGAGTTCATGGAGCGCGAGCCCGATCGCTTGTTCGGAGGCCTCCTTCAAGCGCAGCCTGGGTCCATGCACCGCGATACGAGAACCGATAAGGCCGGCAAAGTGGGCCAGCTGGGCGTGAACCAGGTCCTCGATCTCAACGCCACTCCATTCGTTGCGGACGAGCAGGTCCTGATTGGCTGAAAGCGCCTGGATGCGCTCGGAGAAACGTTCGATGAAATCTTTGGGATTTTTGGTCATGGTCTGGTTGGCGATCGCGTGCACGACGCTGAGCATGTTCTTGGCGCGGTGATTGATCTCGCGCATGAGGAGGTGCTCCTTCTCCTCGCGCTCCTTGCGTTCGGTAATATCCTGGATGGTGCCGACGACGCGTACGGCCCGTCGCTCCCCCTCAGGGCCCTCGAAATAAGCAAGCCAATGAGCCTCCGCCCAGCGGAACTCGCTGTCTTTCCGCCGGACCCGGTGCTCGACCACAGAAGGCCTCGGACTAGTGGGATCGAGCGACGCGTCGATGGCCGCCCAAACCTTTTCCGTGTCATTCGGATGTACGAGCTCCATGAGCTCTTCAATAGGCGCCTCATCCTTGGCGACGCCGAGGATTTCTTTAAAGCGGGTGTCCCATGAGATCACGCGACGTCGCGGATCGTATTGCCACCATCCGAGTTGGGCTGCATCGAGGGCAAACTGCAGACGATCTTTGCTCGCCTGCAGGTCCTGCTCCGCCTGCTTTCGCGCGTTGATGTCCAGGATCACGGCCATGCTGTGCAAGGGCCGGCCGCACTCGTCGCGGATGAGGTTGACGGTCACCCGTGCCCAAACCGCCTTTCCGTCTTTACGAATGTAGCGCTTTTCCACGTCGAAAACGGACGACTCTCCGGTGAGCAAGCGTCTAATCGGCTCGCGGTCGCGCTCGCGGTCGTCCGGATGGGTGATGTCCCATACCGTCGTGGCGAGCAATTCCGCCTCGCTATAGCCTACGAACTTGCACATCGCCGCGTTGGCGCGGAGGAAGCGACCGGTTTCACACTCGGTTTCGATCTTGCCTACGCTGCTAACCTCGAACATGGCGCGGAACCTTGCTTCGCTGCTGCGCAGCAAATCCTCTGTCGCTTGTCGCCGGGTGGCGGCCTCTCGAAGCTCCGCAATCAACATATTGACCTCGGCGACGGGCGTTCCGTTCGAATACGGCGGGCCGCCCGGTCCCGAGGCAATTGCAGTGCGAGCCGCGTGGCCGACCGAGCCTGCGATGATCCGGCCCAGCCACGAGGCCAAGGCAACCACGACCGGAAGCGCCAGCAAGATTGTCAGGCCGATCATCCACCACAGCGCCCGAACCGGGGCTTCGACCAGGGCCTTGGGAGCCCATGCGGCAGTTTCCCAGCCGGTCAAGTCCGATAGCGCGTAGGCCTCCAGCGATGCTCGCCCTTCGGGGTCGGCAAATTCAAATACGCCGCCCGGTCCTGCGCGAGGCCACTGCGCTTGTGGCAGCGCCGTCCCGATGAGCCGATCCTGCGGTTGGGCCGACGCGATGATGCGATGCGCAGCGTCGGAAATAACCGCATACCAGCCGGCCGGCAATTCATTTGCTGCGAGCAGGCGTTCGAGGCCGTGCGGATCGGGCGACCTGATGAGGGCGTAGGGGCTCTGGCCCCCGATCTCTACGGGCACGACGATGCCGAATATGAACTGTTTGACGACCGGGTCCATGAACAGGCCGGTGACTTGCGGTTTACCTGTTACGAGAGCTCTCTCCACAGATTCCGGAATCGCCGCCTTTTCCAAGGGCGTGCCGAAAGGCACCCGCGTGTTGGCGAGCTGCCGCATGTTGCGATCGACGAGCATGATTTTGCCGCTCTGGCGCAGGGCCAATGAGGCCTCAGCTTTGCGCTGGAACTCGCCGAAGTCGCCTTGGCGCAGCGACGACGAGGCAGCCAATATCTGCAGTCTCTCGATCTCGCCGATGATCTCGCGGTCAACTTGCGCCGATAATGTACGCGCTACGTGCATGAGTTCCTTTCGGGTGTGGTCGAACTGCGCATCGGTGATGCGAAAGCCCGCGTACACAGCCAACAACAGGAGCGGCGCAATGATCGCGCATCCGAGCACGACCAGCAGCTGCCACAATGGGCGGGACTTGCGCAGCGCCGGCACCGTTCCAATCCGCAAGATGATCCCGCTGACGACGCAAAGTAGGCCGACAGGGGTCGGCAGTGCGGGCGGTCTGACCGATCCGTAGGCCATATCGATGCCGGCCAGGTACCCGAGCAGGGCGAACACCGCTATGGCGCCCGCAATGCCACTCAGCGTAATTGCTACGAAGTGGTGCCGTTCGAAGCGGCTGAGCGCGAGCGAGCCGCCTGCGAGCGCGAACCCCAGCGGCATCCCAGATCCCCAGCGGAAAGAGCCCGCGTCAGGTCCCGGCGCCGTAACCGGCGGCCCAAACCACCGGTTCATGCCGAAATCAAACACAGCGACGGCGATCACCGCGAGACCGACCGCGAACGCAAAGCGCGAGTTCCTGCCGGGATGCATGAGCGCGAGACCGGCAACTGCAAGGCATAAGGCTGTGATGGGCCTCATATTGACCCAGCCCGATCCCCAGCTCGACAGCGTCGGCAGCTCGGCCCACCAGCCGATAAACGCCGTGACGGCAACCGTCACCGCGACAAAGCCAACAAGTTGACTCGCGCGTTGTTTCTCAAGGTTACCGGCCTGACCAACAAATAACGTGACGTAGGCTCCAGATGTCAAAAAACCGCAGCCGGCAGAAGTTCGCAGACGCGGACGAGCCCGTCCGGCAGCGCTTTCAACATAAGTATTTGCGGGAATGGGGCTATGTTTCTTGGAAAAATTTGTTTGGAGTCGAACAGCGGGAAATGACGGGGGCTTCTTACTTTCTTAAAGGTGTTCGCCTCGTCGCGGGCGCTCTACTCTTCCCGGCAGGACTCTTCCCAGCAAGCAGCGAAGGGAAAATGACTCTGCCCGCCGCATCCCGATTCAATTTTCCCTTGTCGTAAATCGGCTCACGCCCTCTCGCCTTCTGCCTCTCCGGCGCGCTCGCTACCACGAAAGTCAAACGCTGGATCAGGCCCGAGGTTTTGGACCTCAGACGGGCTAAAAGAGTTCCGACTAGAATTCGTGCGCTGGGGGGACCTTTCGGTTCTCGCAAATTTTGCTCGTGGCTCCCCGGGCTCGAGCGCGCTTGCCGCCGGGCAGGTCAGCCGCCAGCTCAGTCCGGAGGGAGCATAATCAAGGTCGACCGTACCGTCCACGCTGCGCTCCACCATCGCCTCCATAACGATGGTGCCGAACCCACGCCGCTTCGGCGGAGACGCGGGCGGTCCCTCCCCCTCGGTCCAGCTCATCGTGAAGGTGTCGCCGTCCGACTCCCAGCGAATATCGACGCGGCCGGCGTCTGTCGACAGCGCGCCGTATTTCCCGGCGTTGGTGGCGAGTTCGTGGAGCGCGAGCCCGATCGCTTGTTCGGAGGCCGCCTTCAAGCGCAGCCTGGGGCCGTGCACGGCGATACGAGAACCGATCAGGCCGGCGAAAGGGGCAAGCTGGGCGCGAACCAGATCCTCGATCTCGACGCCATTCCATTCATTGCGGACGAGCAGGTCCTGATTGGCTGAAAGCGCCTGGATGCGTTCGCAGAAGCGCTCGATGAAATCTTCGGGGTTCTTGGCGGCGGTCTGGTTGGCGATCGCGTGCACCACGCTGAGCATGTTCTTAGCGCGATGATTGATCTCGCGCATAAGGAGGTACTCCCTCTCCTCGCGCTCCTTGCGTTCGGTGATGTCCTGGACGGTACCGACGATGCTCACCGCCCGTCGTTCACGCCCTTCGCCCTCGAAATAGGCTAGCCCAAGGGTTTCTACCCAGCGGACCTCGCCGTCTTCCAGCCGGAGCCGGAACTCGGTCGCGGAGCGCTTCGGATCGGCGGGATCAAGCGCCGCCGCGAGGGCCAGCCAAACCCTTTCCGTATCAGCCGGATGCACCCGCTCCATGACTTGTTCGATCGCCGCCTCACTCTCGGCAACATCGAAAATCTCTTTGGCCCGCGCGTCCCCCGAGACCACTCGGCGCAGCGGATCGTACTGCCAAGACCCAAGCTGGGCCGCGTTGAGGGCAAGCTGCAGGCGATCTTTGCTCGCTTGCAGCGCCTGCTCCGCCTGCTTGCGCGCGTCAAGATCCTGGATCACGGCCATGTGGCGCAATGGGCGGCCTAGTTCGTCGCGGATGACGTTCACGGTCGTCCGCGCCCAGACTATCTTTCCATCTTTGCGGACGTAGCGCTTTTCCACGTCAAAAGCTGACACTCCAGCATCGAGGCCTCGACACAATTTGCGGTCAGCGTCGAGGTCTCCCGGATACGTGATCTCGTATACCGTTCGTGCGAGCAATTCTGCCTCGCTGTAGCCCACGAACTGGCACATCGCGGCGTTGGCACGCAGGAAACGGCCGCTTCCAGGCTCGACCTCGATCTTGGCGACGCTGCTGAGATCGAACATGGCGCGGAATGTGGCTTCGCTCGCCCGCAGCAAATCCTCCGTCGCCTGCCGTCTGGCGGCCGCCTCTCGAAGCTCCGCCATGAGAGCATTGATCTCGGCGATCGGAGTTCCGCTCCGCGGCAGCTGGCGGCCCTCTCCCAAGCCGACTGCAGCGCGAGCCGCATGGCCGACTGAACGCGCAATGATCCGGCCGAGCCATAGGGCCAAGGCGACCACCAGCGCGAATGCCAGCGCCGCCATAGCGCCGATGGTCCACCACAGCGCCCTGGCTGGAGCCTCGAGCACAGCCGTAGGCTCCCATACGATGGTCTCCCAGCCGGTCAATTCCGACTGCGTGTACGCCTCAAGCGAGGAGCGCCCGTCGGCGTCGGTAAATTCGAACACGCCGTCGGGTCCTGCGCGATGCCACTGGGCCGGGGGCAGCTCCTTGCCGAAGAACACATCCTCCTGTTCGGACCGCAGGATAATGTGGTGCGTGGCATCGGAAACTGCCGCATGCCAACCCGGCGGCAGTTCATTTGCGGCGACCGGGCCTGCGAGGACGTGCCGATCGGGCGATCTGACGAGTGCAAAGCGGCTCTCGCCCTCGATCTGCACCGGCACGACGATGCCGAACATAAGCTGCTTGGTCACGGGCCCCGGGAACAAGCCCGTCACTTGCGGCCTGCCTGTCACGAGCGCCCTCTCGCTCGCTTCTGGAACAGCCGCCTTTTCCAAGGGCGTCCCGAACGGCACCCAGGTATTGACGAGCTGTTGCATGTTGCGATCGATGAGCATGATGTTGCCGCTTTGGCGCATGGCCAGCGAGGCCTCGGCCTGGCGCTGGAACTCAGCGAAGTCGCCTTGGCGCAGCGAAGGCGACGCTGCCAGTGCCTGCAGTCTCTCGATTTCGCCGATAATCTCGCGGTCAACCTCCGCCGACAGAGCATGTGCCCCATTCATCAGGTCCTCCCGGACCCGGTCGAGCCGCGCGTCGGCGATGCGGCTCCCCGCGTAGATGCCGAACAGCAGCAGCGGCGCAATGATCGCACATCCGAGCACGACCAGCAGATGCCACAACGGTCGCGGCTTGCGGGGCGCGGGTATCGTTCCAACCCACAGCACAATCCCGGCGGCAACGCAAAGCAGCCCCACGGCCGTCGGCAGCGCGGGCGAACTGACGGAGGCCGAGCCATAGAGTGTGACGATGCCGGTCAGGTAGGCGAGCAGGACGAACAGCGCGATCGCGCCGGCCAGACTGCCGAGCACGGTGGCAATGCGGCGATGTCGCTCAAAATAGCTGAGTGCGAGCGAGCCGCCCGCGAACGCGAAGCCCACCGCGGTCGCGTGTGGCATCGGGTACGAGGCCGCCCCTTGTCCCGGCACCGCCGTCCTCGGCGCCTGCAATCTGCCGATGCCAGGCTCGATGTTGAACAGGTCCTGGACCAGATCGTACGCGGCGACGGCCACCATGGCGAGGCCAACCGCGAATGCGAAGCGCGCGCCCTTGGCGGGGCGTGCAAGTGCGACGCCGAGGGCCGCGAGGCACAAAGCCGCGACCGGCTTCATGGTGGCGAAATCCGGGCCCCAGCTCGACAGCATCGGCATCGACCCCCACCAGCCGATGAGCGCCGCAGCGGCAATGATCAGCGCGGCGATGCCCGCCGCTCGACTCGCGTGCTCTCTCTCAAGGCTGCCCGCCAAGCCGACGAAAAGTGTCACGGAGGCTCCAGACATCAAACCCGCCAGCCATCAGGTGCTCGCGGACCACAGTCGAACCTCTGCAGCGGCCGGCTCAACATAAGTGCTTGTGTGGGCGGGGCTATGCCCTGCAAAAAATTTTATGTGAGCCGGAACAGCGGGAAAAGCCGATGGTTTCCATAAATTGATTTTCTTAAAGCGCTGTTCGCAACTCACGATCCCCCCTCCCCCGCTGCCTCTCAAGCGCGTTCGCGACCGGGCATGTCAAACGCCAGATCAGGCCTGAGGGCGCATAGTCGAGGTGCACGTGCCCATCGACGCTTCGCTCCACCATCGCTGCAGTCACGATGCTGCCGAACCCGCGCCGCTTCGGTGCGTACACCGGCGGCCCGCCGCGCTCGGCCCAACTTATGGTGAGAGTTTTGCCGTCGACATACCAGCCGATGTCGACACACCCCGCAGCTGTTGAGAGCGCTCCGTATTTTCCGGCATTGGTGGCAAGTTCGTGGAGGGCGAGCCCGACGGCCTGCGCGGAAGCCGCGTTCAGGCGTAGCCGCGGGCCGTGCACCGCGATGCGCCTGCCGACGAGGTCGGCGAAATGGGAGAGCTGGGTGCGGACGAGATCATCAATCTCGACCCCCTTCCACTCGTTGCGGACAAGCAGGTCCTGATTGGCCGAGAGCGCCTGGATCCGCTCCGAGAAGCGCCCGACAAAGTCCTCAGGATTCTTCGCTGCCGTCTGATGCGCGATCGCCTGCACGACGCTCAGCATGTTTTTGGCGCGATGATTGATCTCGCGCATGAGCAGGTGCACCTGCTCCTCGCGCTGCTTGCGTTCAGTTATGTCCGCGACCGTGCCGACGACGCTGACGGCCCGCCGGGCGGCCCCGGCGCCCTCGAAATGCGTCAGCCCGTGAGCTTCGATCCAGCGGACCTCGCCGTCTCCCCGCTGCACACGATATTCGATCGCGTGGGGCCCGGGATCAGCGGGATCGAGCGCCGCCTCGATGGCCGCCCAAACCCTTTCCGCGTCGTCCGGATGCACCCGCTTCATGACCTCTTCGAGATGCATCTCGTCGCCCGCGATCTCGTAAATCTCCTTCAGGCGCGCATCCCATGAGGCCATGCGCCGGAGCGGATCATATCGCCACCAACCGAGCTGGGCGGCGCTAAGGGCGAGTTGGAGACGCTCCTTGCCGGCCTGGAGGTCCTGCTCGGCGAGTTTGCGGTCGGTAATATCACGGGCGATTTTTGACGCACCAGTGATGCGGCCTTCGGCGTCATGCATGGGTGAAATCGTAAGCGAAACGTCGATCGCTCGGCCATTCTTCGCAAGCCGCACCGTTTCATAGTGCTCGATGCGCTCTCCGTTCGCGAGCCGGTCGGGAATCATGTCCTGTTCGGCTTGCCGATCGGGCGGAATCAATTTGCGTACCGACTGTCCGACCATTTCGCTCGACGCATAGCCGAACATGCGCTCGGCACCGGCGTTCCAGCTCGTCACCGTGCCGTCGAGAGTTGTGCTGAAGATCGCATCGGCCGAAGAGGTAACGATGGCCGCAAGGCGCGCCCGCGCTTCCTCGGCATCCTTGCGTGCGGTGATGTTGCGGGCGACTCCGAACGCCCGTAGCGGAGCACCTGCGGCGTCTGCTTCCACAAGGCCTTGGTCTTCCAGCCAGCGTATCGTGCTGTCCCGCAGAACAACCCGAAACTCGACGTGGTAGACGCGATCAGAGAGCGGCTGGCACGCGCGAGTCATCCCCGCCTTGACCCTGCCGCGGTCGTCGGGATGTATGCGGGAGAGCAAGGATGCCAGCGACGCGGGCGTCTCTGGCGTCAAGCCGACGAGGGCCCGAAACTGGTCCGACCATACTGACCGTCCCGTGACAAAGTCGTACTCCCAGGCGCCGAGGCCTGCAGCCTCCTGGGCAAGACGCAGGCGCTGTTCACTCATTCGCAACGCCATCTCGGCTCGACGTCGATCACTGATGTTGACGATCGCCGCGACCAGCCCGACGACTTTGCCGTCCTTCCATTCCGGCTGGTAGGAGCTGTGCATGAACTGCGGTGGGCCGCCCCGGTAGGGGATCTCGGCTTCAAACTCAACCGCCTGACCGGCGAGGCACGCCAGAATGTGCTGCTCGAACGTTGCGTAAGCGTGCTCGCCGACGACCTCCGGGATTCGTTTACCGGCAACCTGCTCCGGCGTGAGGCCGAGCCGCTCAGCATATTGCCGGTTGACGAACTTGTAACGGGCCTCCGTGTCGCAATACGCGATGGCTACCGGCGCATTGTCGGTGACGAGGCGGAGTTGGCGTTCGCTGTTGCGCAGCGATTGCTCCGCCGCCTGTCGCTTCGCGGCGCTTTTCCTGAGCTCCGCTATCAGCGTGTTGACTTCGGCGATCGGGGTTTCACTGAGCAGCAGCGGTCCGCCCTCGCCGAGCGCGGTGGCGGCGCGGGCGGTATGGCTGACCGAGCGCGCGATAATCCGCCCCAGCGCAAGCGCCAACGCGACCACAAGGGCAAACGCCAGCAACGCCAGCACACCGACAGTCCACCATAGCGCCCGGACAGGGGCCTCAAGCAAGGACTTGGGCGCCCACACGACAGTCTGCCAACCGGTCAATTCCGATCGCACCGATGCCTGGAGCGACGGCCGCCCGTCGGGATCGATAAACTCGAATACACCGGGGCGCATCGCATTCTGTTGCGCCCGTGGCAGCTCCCTCCCGAGAAACGCTTCCTGACGCTCGGATTGGGCGACGATGCGGTGGGCTCCATCCGAAATCGCAGCGCGCCAACCCTCCGGCAGCTTATGTCCGGCGACGAGGCGTTCGAGGGCGTCTTGGTCGGGCGACCTTGCAATGGCGTAGCGGTTCTCCCCGTCGATCTGCACCGGCAAAATGATGGCGAACTTGAGCTGCCTGGTTGCAGGCCCCATAAACAAGCCGGTGATCTGCGGCCTACCGGTCGCGAAGGCTTTCCCGGTGGCTTCCGGAGCGGCCGTCCTTGGCAAAGGCGTGCCGGCGGGCACCCAGGTATTGGCGAGCTCATCCAGGTTGCGATCGACCAGCGTGATGTTGCCGCTCTGACGCAAAGTCAGCGAGGCTTCGGCCTGGTGTTGAAATGCGGCGAAATCGCCTTCACGCAGCGATGGCGAGGCGGCTAACGCCTGCAGCCTCTCGATCTCTCCGATGATCTCGCGATTGACTTCCCCCGATAGCGTGCGCGCCTCGCTCATTAGGTCCTGGCGGACTTGGTCGAGCTGCGCATCAGCGACGCGAATTCCCGTGTAGGCGCCGAACAGCACGAACGGCACGACGATCGCGAATCCGAGCATCACCAGGAGATGCCACAGCGGCCGGGGTTTGCGGAGCGGGATTGCTCCCGCTCGCAAAACGATCGCGCCCGCGACGCAAAGCAGGCTCACCGCGGTGGGCAACGCGACAAGGCTGAGCGCCGGATCGTAGAGCGCGTCGATACCGGTCGCGTAGCCGAGCAGCGCGAATGCCGCGATGACTCCAGCAAGACTGCCAAGCACGATCGCGGCGCGACGGCGCTCGAAGCCACTCAATGCAAGCGAGCCGCCCGCGAGCACAATCGCGAGCGCGGCCGCATCTGCCATCCGGAACGAGTTCGCCTCAGGTGCCAGTGTTGCATCCGGCGGCGCCAGCCAGCGGTCGATGCCAAGTTCGAGATCGAACAGACCCTGGCCGAGATCGAGCGCCGCAAGCGCCGCCACAGCGAGACCGACCGCGCATGCGAAGCGTGAATCTCTACCGGTCCGCGCAAGCGCGAGGCCGAGGGCTAAGAGGCACAAGGCGGTCACCGGCTTCATAGCGGCGAAGCCTGAACCCCAACTCGTTAATAGCGGCAGCTCCGCCCACCAGCCGACAAGCGCGGCGGCAGCGATCGTCATCACGGCGAATCCGGCAGCCCGACTTGCGTCGTCTCCGCTGATGGGACTGATGCGATCGCGCTTGCCAACGATCAGCATAGGTGAACTCCGACGCTCGAAAGAATCGCCGGCCGGCACTCGCGAATCGATTCACTCGTCGAGTCTGTCCAGTTCGTCATGAGTGCGACCCACTACGAGGACAGCCGCTTTGCTGGGCACAACCTCATTTACGTCACCGGCGACGAACGTACGGTGATCAGCTCCCGCCACAGCGCAAATCACTGGGCTGAGCTGCCCGAAGTAATTCTTGCCAACTGTGGAGGGCATTGTCTTTCGGAAAAAGATTCGTCAGAGCGGGAACTTTCTTGAAAAGCTGCGTGTTGACCTAGCCTTTTAAAGATTAAAAGCACCTGCTGCGGCGGCCCGCAACATATCCTTTTGCCGCGCGGCAATTCTGTCCGCGCGGCAACACATCTTTCGAAAAAGTTCTGTTCGACGGGGCTTGCGAAGAAAGCTTACGAAATCGGATCGCGTCCGTAGCACAACGCGCAAGCGACCTTCGACGCACGCGATGTAGCGTCGCGGTGACAGCGCATGCCCCATTTTCACCCAAGACGCAGGCGTCCTGGCCTGCCATATGAGCAAGGCCAGGGCGCAACTTGCCGCCTCGCTTTATCCCACCAATCCCTCAATGGCCGCGACGTTGTCGCTGCCGGGAAAGATGTCCGTCGCCAATGCGCGGTCGTTCACGCGCAGGTGATCACGAAGCAGCCCCTTGAGCACGGCGCGCAGATCAGTGGTCGCTTTGAGGTCACGCCTCTCGTAAAGGTCGGCCTCCTTGAGACCCGGCCAATCGGCAACGACGCGGCCGCCCTTGAGCGCGCCGCCGACCAGCAGCGCCACTGTGCCGGTGCCGTGATCAGTCCCATCGGTGCCGTTGATGCGGGCGGTTCGCCCGAATTCGGTAATCAACGCCACCACTGCTTCCTGCCACGCCGCCCCCATGTTCTGTTCGATCGCCGCCAGAGCGCCGTCGAGCGCACCAAGCAGGTTCGACAGGCGCCCGTTCACCGCGCCCTCGTTGGCATGGGTATCCCAGCCGTCCAGCGCCAGCGCACCGACTCGCGGGCCGTCCGGATTAGCAAGAACCTTGCCGGCGGCGCCCGCCACCTCGGCAAAATACGCCTTGATGAGATTGATGTTACCGAGCTGCACCGCTGGTCCCATGTCTTGCGGACGCACACCCGTCGGTCGCGGCGGGGCGAGCGGAGCCAAAGCCATCCGATCTTCCATGACCTGCGCCAATTCGGGGTCGGTATGGCGATAGAGTTCGAGCAGGCGCATCGTGGTTTCGTCGGCGACCGGCGGTAGCCGTGGCGGCGCCCAGGAAAATACCGGCGCGGGACCGCGCACCACCAGCGGCGTGACCGGCCCGACCGCGAGTGCGCGCGCGCCATTGGCCCTCTGCGCACGCTCGCCGGCTTCAAGCGTAGAGAGAGCGCGATTGAGCCATCCGGATTCCACTTTGGTGGGCCGCGGGAAACCGCTTTCCAGTACATCCTGCCCATCGAAGTGCGAGCGTTCGCGATAAGGAGTCGCCGCGGCGTGCACCACGATTGCGTGACCGGCACGATAGAGCCGGTGCAGATTTGGCATCGCCGGATTGAGCGCATAGAATCCGTCAAGCGCGAGCGCTGCATCGCCGTCGGGCTTCAGCGCTTTGTCGCCGCGCAGCCTGATCCAATCGGGATCGCCGACCGGCGCTACCGCCGCAAGCCCGTCAAGCGCGCCGCGCAGCACGATCGTCAAAAATCGCGGATCGCGGCCTTCGGCCCGCGCGAGTTTCGGCGCAAAGGCCCACGCGAACAGCGCGCCGGAACCGGCGAGCAATTCGCGGCGCGTGGCTTCATGGATTGCCATTGTCACCTCCGTTGGAATTCAGGTGCCATCACCAGCAGCGTCAACGCCTGCTGCTTACTTTCGGCGCGCGCCACGGCTTGGCGCGTTTCCGCCGACGCTAGCGGCCCCAGCGCAATTTCGAGCAAATCTTTTGGCTCGACCCGCTCGGCATTGTTTTGCGCAAACGCATTCGCGGTATCCAGGCGATGGGATAAATTTTCGAGCCAGGCCCCATTGTCGTCCGGAAATCCCTTTGGCGACGGGGGCCGACCCGGCGGTTCGCCAAGGCGGTTCAACGTGGGGACCAGATTCCGCGGATCGACGCCGTTGAAACCCTCGGCCCGCAGATACGACATGACCCATTCGCTCGGACGCTTGATTTTGGTGCGGTCCGGCGTCAGTGCTTCGGGCGCCGTCACCAGCGCCTTCGATACCTTCCACAGGTCGCCATCAGTCTCGATGAAGGTCTTGGTCAATGTCTCGACCAGCGCCCGCGGCGGATCATCGGCGATGAAGTGGCGCGCGAGCTTCGCCGCGATATGCTTCGCGGTCGCCGGATGGCGGGCGAGGTCGGCGAGTACGGCGCGGCCTTGTGAGATTCCGGTATCGCGATAATCCTTGCCGAGAACCGTCTGCGGCCCCGGCTCGTGCATACGCGGATGGAATAAAAACTCGCCGCCGCGCTCCGGATCGAAGCCCGAATTACGAATCGTCCAGCCGGTGATGACCTTGGCGAAATTCGTTACGTCCTGCTGGTCATAGCCGGTGCGCACACCGAGCGTATGCAGTTCGAGAATCTCGCGGGCAAGATTTTCGTTGAGACCTCGAGAGTTGTTGATTCCCGAAACCGACATGGGCCCCATCGAGGTCGCGTTGTCGAGATACAGCAGCATCGCCGGGTGACTTTCGACGGCCTGCAACAGCTCGGCGAAGTGACCGAGCACATTCGGCCTGATGGCTTCACGCACATAGGCGCCAGCCGCCACGGTCGCGTCGACATTGACGCAGAAATGGTTCGTCCAGAACCAGACCAGCCGCTCCACGAAGCCGGTTTCGGCGCGCAGAGCCGCATCGAAGTGCGCCTTCGCCTCCGCAAAAAGGTTTGTCGCCATCGGGGTTTCAGGCTGTGGCAATTGAGGATTCGGCGTTTTGGCCGCGGCCTCCATCGCGCCCGTCTCAGCGACCATTTGGCCCGCTTGTGCGGCTGCCTGAGCGGCCGCCTTCGCCTCCTCCCGACGCCGCGCTTCTAAACGCTGCTTTGCCACACGCTCAGCATTGAACTGAACGGTGGCGCGATTGATTGCACCGCTGCTCAACAGCCCAGCAGAGGAAATTTCACCGGCATTGGGCCGATCGAGATCGGCGACGAGTGCACCGGTCGGATCGGAGGCGATGGCCGCGATTGTTCCGGGTCGCGGTCCGAAGCCGAATCGATGCAACACGAGTGCCGCTCCACGGGGGTCGAGCGCCATGAGTTTAATTCCCTGAAGTGAATTCACCGCGAGCTTTGAGGGCGCCCATCGCAGCGCTGCAGCACTCGCTACCGGCGCATCCTACGCCGCCCTGAGGCTTGCGACAATAAGAGCGCCGGCACCAGACACCCGGAAGGTGATCCTGTTTCGGGTGAAATCATCCAAAATGTGACGGCCGTCACACCGTCAGCCCATCCGCGGCACGGCGATCAAACAGGCATCGTCGAGGTACCTTGCCGACAGGACAAAGTCGGTTCAGTCTTCTCCTCTGCCGCCACCGTTCTCGTGGAGGAAGTCCGGCAGAGACACCAGTGGGAGCCCATAGCGGCGCATATGCGTCAATCGGCGGTGAGCATGCGATTGCGGTGGCACGCCTTAGCCTGCGGTCTAGCACTGGCCGTTGGCCTCGCATCTGCGGCGGCCGAGGATTTTCCGGTCCGCCCGGTGCGGATTATCGTGGGCTTCGGTCCCGGCGCATCGGGCGACATTGCCGCACGCGTCCTGGCGCAAAAATTGGGCACGCTCTTGGGCCAGCAGTTCGTGGTCGAAAATCGTACCGGTGCAGGCAGCAACATTGCAACCAACTACGTCGCGCATGCCCCGAAAGACGGCTACACGCTGCTGCAAGGCACGGTCGCCAACACCATCAACCCGGCGATCACTTCGAACCTGACCTACGACTTCGTCAGGGACTTTGCGCCGATTTCGTTGTTCACGACACTGCCGAATATTCTGGTCGTCAATCCCGCGGTCGAGGCGAGAAGCGTTGAAGAGCTGATCAAGTTTGCGCGGTCGCGGCCGGGGGAATTGTCATTTGGATCGGCGGGCGTCGGTTCTGGGTCGCATTTCACCGGCGAACTTTTCAACGTGATGGCTGGCGTCAAGCTGCTGCACATTCCCTATGCGGGCACCGCCCAGGCCGCCACCGACCTGCTGGGGGGACGCCTGCAGGTGATGTTCTCACCGGCATCAACGGTGCTGCAGTTTGTTGCGGAGGGCAAGGTCGTGGCCCTCGCCTCAACCGGATTGCGCCGTGCGAGCGCGGCGCCGCACCTGCCGACGATTGCAGAGGCGGGACTTCCGGGATTCGATACCTCCGGCTGGTTCGGGCTCCTGGCACCCGCGGGAGTGCCGCGCGAAATCATCGGCCATCTGGCGGCTGCTACCAACGAGGCCGCGAAGTCACCGGACGTGATCGCGGCGCTCGCCCCGCAAGGCTTCGACATGGAGGGTGGTACCCCTGAGCAGTTTGCGGCGTTCATTGGCGACGACCTTGCGAAATGGTCGCGCGTTGCCGGCGCCGCCGGGATCAAGCGACAATAACATCGGTTGATGCACGACTAACATTCGGGACTACCTGGTCAGTTCCCGTCCCGTGCTTAGGCGACGCCCCGCCACCTCGCCCTGATGACTAAGTCATTGGGCGAGGTCCGGCGTGTCAGCGAATTATTGGTTCCGATCCTCTTGCGAAGGATGCATGCGCTGAAGGATTTTTCCCCGAACCTCGGGATCGTTTTGCGCCACCTCCAGAATAGAAGAATATTCCTCGACCGAGAGGCCCTGATTCGTGACTGCTTGGGTAAGGGCAGTGTTCGCCTCAGCGACAATGCGCTCCTTATCGGCTTGCGGCGCCTCCGCCAGCCGTTGTCGATAGGTCTTCTGAAGGCTCGCCACGTGCTCAAGGGCCGCTGCCGCCGCGTCGAGTTTCTGTTCCGTAATCTGAGGTGCGGGAGTCGAAGGACCCGGCGAAGGGGTCTCGCGCTGAGTGTTTTGCGCATTAGCAATCGGAACGTACGAATAGCATCCCGCCACCAGAACAGCTGCAGACAGGAATCGTATCAACACTGTCATACCTTGTCTCCTTTGCACGGTACGCCCCTCGCTCAAGAGCGGCCACGAATTGAGGGGTCAACAGCAGGTCCGAACGGCTGTTCCGAACCGCTTTGGGATGCTGATATGTTGATAAGGCATGTCGGCAGGGAACCAACAAAGCGAGGCGCATCGAATTCATTTTGGCCAAACGATTGTCTATGCGCTTGCAACGGTTTGCTACTGCGGAATTACGTCAACCACGCGCATCATTGTTGGATCGACCAGCACGACCCGATTCTGCGCCACAGTGTATTTGACGCCCTTGGCCTCGGGCGCCGTCGCGAGCGCGGCGTCGGGCAGGAAGTAAAGTTCGGTCGCGGGTGGCACCTGAGCTCCGACCGCCAATGGAACATTCTCTGACGGCTTGACCTTCCTCTCAGCCGGCCGCACCGCATTGAAGATCGCAGCCTTCTGCTCAGGCGTGAGCTGGAGTTGCGCGGCCGGAGCAGTTACTCCCCTCCGCGGATCAACGGTCACCGGCTCGTTCCCCGGGTTCGCTCCCACTTGCGCGGCCGCTTGCCCAACGAGAACCACCAGCATCAATCCGATCATCCCACCACCAACAGAAGTCATCGGAATCCTGCTCTGATGCATATCACCCGACAGGAGTCCAACCTGCGGGGATGCAATCAGTTCCGGTCTCGATTGCAACACGAGACCCCAATGCCCGCAGTTCGCCCGAAGAAACCTGTTCGCGAATGAAATCACCTTAAAAACGAAAAGCGCGCCCACGGCGCGCTTTCGGCACTTTTCCTGTAAATCACGCCTATTTCGGCGGCGTTCCGCCCTGGTTTTCTAGTTTCTTGCGCAACTCGTCGGCACGCTTCTGCAAATCCTCCTGCAACTTTTTCTGCTGCTCCTCGAACACCTTGGGATCGGTGGGCGGCCCTTCGTTGGCCTTCTGGAAGCTATTGCCCGAGCCGTCAGAGAGCGGCAGTGGGAATGTAATCGCAGCCGCAGCCAGATTGATCGCCTGGATCTGCAGCATCTGGCCCTTCTTGAGCTTGCTGACTAACTCGGGTGTCGCCTCGTAGTCGGCCATGCACCCGTTGGCGAAGCAGGTAAAGAACGCGCCGCTGATGGCAGGCTCTTTATCGATAATGATGCGGGTGCCGTACTGAAGCTGCAGCGGGCTCGGCAACGTGACGCGGAACAACTTCTTCGGCTCGCCTTCGGGCTCGATCAGGGCTGCCGCGACGACCGGCTGACCGGCCTCGGTGCGGGCGTCCTTGCCAGTGAAGCAGACCTCTTTGGCGCCGGGATCGTTGCCCTTGCCGCAGAATTTCGCCCACGGCGAATAGATGAGCTGAGGCATTTCAGGCGCTGGCGGCGTAGCAGCCTGTGCGGCCCCAGCGGGCGCTGCTGCCGCGGGCTTCTGAGCGGCGGCAGGCGCTGCGGGCTTCTGTGCAGCAGCCGGAGGAGCTGCCGGGCGTGCCGGAGTCGCGGGTCGCGGCGTCGGCTGCTGCTGCGCCACCACCCTATCGACACCAAAGCCCGTCGCTGACAACAGCGCCGCCACAACCGCTGCGATGAGCGCGTTGGGGATCGATACGGACAGTTTGCGATGGGTCATCACGAATCCTCTATGTGTCGCCAAGTTGCGGCCTCAACGCGATGATGTGGGTGTCGTTAGCCCCCGCTGTCTCGGCGTCAATTGCGGCGGCAACGTGGCCGCCCCCGCCGGACTGATAGCCTAATCCCCCGCCTCGCGAAAGCCTTGTTTAAAGCCTTGCTTTCAAGATGTTCGTATGGCCTCGCGGTCGAAGCAAAAGGCATCGACCCCTTCAATATACATCGTGGTCGCGATAATATCCATCATCGCGGCGATTCGAAAGCGCCCGCGACGCGTCAATGTCTGGTTGATGTCGCCGGGCGATGTGGAGTATTCCGCGCGAGATGCGCTGCAGCTCCAGTTGCCTCTTCCAGTTCAAAATGAATCCGCAAAGTCAACGTGTCATGTCCGATCGAGGTCGTGTCCGACATCGATGCTATTCGGGCTGGGGGATTTTGTTGGCGGCCTTCCTGGCTGCCAGCGGCCTCCTTGCCGGTGCGCCATGTGCGGCGCACGCGAAGCACGCCATCGCAATGCATGGCGAGCCGGCGCTTTCGCCTGGCTTCGCGGCGTTCCCGTACGTCGACCCTGACGCGCCAAAAGGCGGCCAGCTCACAAAGGGCATCCTCGGATCCTTCGACAGCCTCAATCCATTCAACGGCAAGGGGTTGCCGGTACCGGAGCTGCAGATCCGCGGGCCAGTGATCGAAAGCCTGATGACCCGCGGCTACGACGAGCCGTTCACGCTTTATGGCTTGCTCGCGAACTCAGTCGAGACCGATCCCGACCGCACATACGTGACGTTCGACCTCAATCCCAAGGCGACGTTCTCAGACGGCATGCCGGTTACTGCCGATGACGTCATTTTTTCATGGCAGTTGCTGCGCGATCACGGCCACCCAATGAAGCATCGCACCTACTATGCCAAGGTGAAGGCCGCGACGGCACTTGGCCCACGCACGGTCCGCTTCGATCTTGCCGACGACCACGACCGCGAAATGCCGCTGATCCTCGGCCTCATGCCAGTCCTGCCCCGGCACGCCGTCGATCCCGAACGCTTCGAGGAGACCTCGCTTGCGTCACCGCGCGGTAGCGGTCCCTATGTGGTGTCCGAAGTCGATGCCGGACGGAGCGTGACGCTCCGCCGTAATCCGGCCTATTGGGGGCGTGATCTCGCGGTGAACCGCGGCCGCTGGAATTTCGACACGGTGCGGCTCGATTTCTATCGCGACGCCAATAGTTTGTTCGAGGCCTTCAAGAAAGGCCTCTGTGATGTACGAGAGGAGACCGACCCTGGCCGCTGGGAAACCGGCTACAACTTTCCTGCCGCGCACGACGGTCGTGTCGTGAAGGAGGAATTTGCTTACGGTTTGCCGAAGGTCATGACGGCACTGGTGTTCAACACCCGCCGTGCCGTTTTCGCAGACATGCGGGTGCGCGAAGCGATTGCGACGCTGTTCGATTTCGAATGGATCAACCGCAATTT
>Ga0070734_10002052_pt1 | contig 26285 bp, 16 predicted proteins | sample Coa_R1_8_FD_66444 | JGI IMG/M metagenome (GOLD analysis project Ga0070734, IMG submission 66444) | Surface soil microbial communities from Centralia Pennsylvania, which are recovering from an underground coalmine fire - Coalmine... | ecosystem: Environmental > Terrestrial > Soil > Unclassified ... | reverse complement strand
AAAAAAAAAAAAAAAAAAAAAAAAAAAAAAAAAAAAAAAAAAAAAAAAAAAAAAAAATATATATATATATATATATATATATATATATATATAGAAGTATATGATATTATAGTAAGTAACATTAATGCAATAAAAAAAGATATGTAAAGTATAATTTTATTATATTTTGTAATTATTTTTATAATTAATATAATAGAAAGTATAAAAAGAAACTATTATGGATGAATAGCTATATGTTAAGGGAAGTTTTGAATTAAGTATATATAATATATACGTTTTCTCTATCCTTAGATAAATTATGTACATAAACAAAGTTAATTGAAATATCTTATTAGCTTTAGTGAAAATAAATTAAATAAGATTCTATTATTAGTGTGAACGAAAGTAGAAAAGTTTTTAAATATAATGGACAAAATCCGTTTGAATAAAGGAGAACCTTCTTCTAAAACTAAATATAACATATAAGCAATAGTAAATAGTACCATGAGGGAAATTCTTGAAGTAGTAGTTTTATAAGCAGCTCAAAAATAATTTAATTAGATTATGAGAGTGTACCTTTTGCATAATGGGTCAGCAAGTTAATATTAAATGCAAGCAATATATTTATATTGCCCAGATAAATCAATTGCAAAGTAAAAATTTAAGTATTTAAAATTAGACCCGAAGCCTAGTGATCTTACCATGATCAGGATTATAAAGGTTCGAATGGGTTATCGTTGTAAAGATATCCAAAGAATCGTGGTAAGTTAGTGAAAGACAAAACTGACTAGGATAGCTGGTTTTCTGCGAAACCTATGTAAGTAGGTAATTTAAATAACATCTTTATAGGTACAGTATTTTATTTCGATAATTTATTCCAATTCTTTATTATGTGAATTATATATATCAGGGGATTTAAAAGGTTTTACTGGAGTAAATAAGATCTCGGAAGGATAAAGATGTATATTAAATAATCGGACATAGTACGATAAGGTTGTATGTCAAGAGGGAAACAGCCCAAAACAAGAATTTAAAGTTCCACAATTATTGTTAAGTGAAAAAAAGGAAGTTTTTTTCAAAAACAACCAGGAAATAGGCTTAGAAGCGGCCATTTTTTAAAGACCTCGTAACAGAGCACTGGTCTAACTTATTATCTTTGAATTTAAAGATAAGTTATTGTTAAAAGCACCAAAAATATAACGGATCTAAACAATATACTGATATCTTGTTCGTAAGCATGATATACATATAATATTATGTTTATGAGGTAGCAGAACATTGATTAAATATAATGATTTTTAATTTAAAAAGCAAATATTTCAAGAGATAATGCTGACATGAGTAACGAAAAAGGTATTATACCTCGCCTAAAGCTTATGGTTTTATTTAATTAACGGCCTCTAAGTGGAATAACCGAAAGGATGTGATTATAAATAAATAAACTGAAATAGATGAAGTTATAATCGTGTCTATAATATAATTATAAATAACATTAAAAATATGAGATTTATAATTATATTGAGTAAGTCTAAAGGGTTACACGATGAGAAATGATATATTAACATTTAGACAATACTTAGATGTTCAGGAAAATTTTTTTAACCGTACCTAGACACTACCACTAGTAAGCAAGTAGAGAATATGAAGGCGTTTGAGCTAATAATCATTAAGGAACTCGGCAAATTTACTCCGTAACTTAGGAATAAGGTGGGCCATTTATCTTGATTAATATCAGGATGAAGAGGAGGCACAGAATGGTGTTGTACGACTGTTTAATTAAAACAAAGCACTTTGCATAAGATGATGAATCAAAGTATTGAGTGTGATTTCTGCCCTATGTCGGCTGGTTAACGGATTTTCTTTATTGACTAATATAAGTTAGGTTTTGAAGGAAACCCCGATCAATGGCGGCCTTACCTATAAGGGTCTTAAGGTAGCGGAATACCTTGGCCGTTAAATGCGGTCTTGCATGAATGATGTAACGATACAACAGCTGTCTCAATGATTAGCTCAGTGAAATTGTATTAGCAGTGCAGATACTGCTTACCTCTAGTTAGACGAGAAGACCCTATGCAGCTTTACTGTTACTAATTACTGGGTATAATATAACAAATTTTAGAGTAAAAGGTAATTGTTTAGATAATAATGAAACACCTTTATTTTGTTTATTATATCATAATTTATAATTGTATTCATCTATTTTTTAGGAGGTTGTGACCTTAGATGATTAGTTTTTAATTAAAGGAAACTGTGGTTATAAAAACTTTATCATTTTTAAACTCTTATTATATTATACATAATAAGAGTTTAAAGTGATGTATAATTTGTATAAATTACTAACTTAAAACATATTAAATATGTTTTAAATACAGTTGCTAGTAGATGGTTTATGCGGGGCACAGATCCCATAAAAAGTACCTGGGTATATCCAAAATTCAAATTGTAAAATTTATGTTATATATTGTAACATGTTTTTATTTTTATTTATTTATTAATATAATGTTTATTAATACAGTTATATTTTTATTTAGTTAGATTTATTTTATTTATTATAAGTAAGATTTTTTATAAGGAAAATAATTGTAAATTAAATATTAAATTAAATATAATATTTATATTTGTATTATTAATTTAAAAATAAACATTGATAATATGATATTATAATTTACTCGTAAAGTTTAATGGCTTAATCTTGCTTTACTGATTGATTTACATATCTTTCAGTTGCGTAAGCAGGGCATAAGATCACAAGATGCAAAAAGGAAAGGTCTTGGATTATTGAAAAAGCTACGCTAGGGATTAATAATTAGTCCTCCAATATTAATATTATTGGGTTTAACTGGAAAAATTTCAAGAAGAACTTTTAACAAGTATACTTGAAGCGAAGCTTTAATGGAAGATCAATCATCTATTAAAAGAACGTTCAACGACTAAATATAAAATTAATAGATAAGTTCATATCTTAATCTTTATTAAGAAAAGTATAAAAAAAATTTTTTTTATCTTTATGAATTTATTGTTAGTATTTTATTTACTTCCAGCTTTTTGTTATATTTTGTTTATATAAATTTATTCTATATTTATATTAAAATGTTTTATTTTTATTAATGAATATTCATGTTAATTGAAAAAATTATGGGTAAATCTAATGTTATTTGTAATCTAGAAAATAAGAGTTTAGATAATGATTTTCTGATAAAAAAACATTTAAAAAAAGGTCAATTTAGACATAATCCTAGTTCGGTAAAGGAATGGCATAATAGTATTTATAATATAGAAAAAAATAATATTGTAAAAACGTTACCTTTTAAAGATAAATTGATATATAAGTTGTTTAATACTTATTTTAATCTTGACAAATCAAAAGAATATGATGGTCTATCTATGGGAAAAACATTTGTTGGTAAACCCGAAGTTAAACATTTTAATAACAAAATATATATAACTTTATATATATTCAACAAATGAATCTTGCGTTTTTACAGAATTACAAATGTAATAAAAACAACAAATACACTTTTTTGAAAAAAAAATAAACAATTTACTTTACTTGAAAACAAACCGTTTTTAATGGGTGCTTTATTATTAAAATGTCTTAAATTTGATAAAAAATTAATAGTGTATATTAATAATTTTCTAATTAAAATGTTTAGTAATAATAATGACCTTGATACTTATCGAAAAATGTTATGTGTAAATGCTATTACATTTTTTAACAAAACGGAATTATATAAATTATTAGACTTAAATAAAGACGCGGATATATACGCAGAAAAGTCACTTGTTAATAAATATGGATCAAAAAAAAATATTAAAGTAATTAATAAAGATATATTCGAAACATCTAGACTTAATGAAAAGGCAAGAAGATCTTTGTATTTATATTTATATATTATTAAATATTTTTTTGATTATATCAGATTTCCTAAGCTTATAAACATTTTTAAAAAAGTATTCTTATGTAATTTAAAAGAAAATAGAACGAATTTTTTAAAAATAATATTAGATAAATTAGGAAGAACATATTCAACTAAGTTGGAGATTAATTCTTTACATTTATTAATAAGATTAATAAGTCTATATTTAATATTAAATAAAATATTAAGAAGTATATATATAATGAAATGATTTAAGAGAAATATTTATTATAGTAAATATAAGTTTAATATTAAAAATATATTAGCCATAAAAAATATCCTTAATAAGTTATATAATAATAAAGTAGAAATTAATATTATTAATCTAAAATATTTATATTTAGATGGGAATATTTTAGCTTCAGCAGTAGTTAGAAAATTAAAAAGTAGAAAAAGAAGAGTATTAAAAGTTATAAGAATGGCTTTAAAATTATCTAAGAAACCTTATATTAGTAGATTTTATTCAAATTCGTTGAATGTTAACAATTTAGATACTATGTTTATAAAGAAAAATTTATATTTATCACTAAATAATAATGTTCCTTTAAATTATGATTTAATTTCTAAACCTATATCATATAAAAGTCGTATTATTTTTTATTATTTAAAACACAAAATAATAAGTGGTATGAAGTTGCAAGGTACAGGTAGATTAACAAAGCGTTTAACAGCTTCAAGATCTATTTCTAAATATATAGGTAAAGGTAGTTTAAAAAATAAAGCCTCTTCTTATAATGGTTTATCTACAGTGGTGTTAAGAGGTTATGTTAAGTCAAATTTACAATATGTTAACATTAATTCTTATAATCGTATCGGATCATATGGGGTAAAAAGTTGAATTAGTGGCCATTAATTATAATGATATATAAAAATCATTAATTATTTGTTAAATAAAATATAATAAATTGAAAAAATAGTCTGAACCATTAGAAAAAATGGGAGAAGAGATAAGTCTTTTAATAACAGATTGAACAGGCTGATTGCGCCAGAGAGTACAAATTGAGTGCGCAGTTTGGCACCTCGATGTCGGCTTAGCTCATCCACATGAATGCAAGAGTCATGAAGGGTACGACTGTTCGTCGATTAAAGAGCTACACGAGCTGGGTTAAATACGTCGTGAGACAGTATGGTTTCTATCTTCTAGAGGAAATTAGAATAAAGTAAGAATAGCCCCTTCGTACGAAAGGAGTTGGGTATGTTAATCCATGGTTTATCTATTGTTTATTTAATATCTAATATTAATCTTTATTTATAGAATAATAGAATATAAATAAATATACTATTTGTTAGTTTAAATTAATAGTTTAAATTTATTTGTAAAAGAATGTTATTATGTAGCAAGATAACATTATTATATATATATATATAATATGTTACGTAGGCATGGTAGAAAAGCTATATTAACTAAAAATAAGTGTTGAATGCATCTAGACACGAAGTTTATCTTATAATATTCTTAAATACACGTAATATATGATTACATATTATTTATATAGGCTTTGATTAAAATGATTTTAATGTTTTAAGATATAAAGTACTAATTTTGTTATAAACTATATAATATACATATCATTGCATTTTAGATAAAGTTATATTTTTTTTGATAATATATTTTACTGTAAGTGTATTAGTTTAATGGTAAAACAATGCTTTACGAAAGCATTTTTATAAGTTCAAATCTTATATACATTTCATATAAAGTTATTAACTTTTAAACATATAATTTTAATTTAATTATTTAATAATTAAGCCTAGTTAGCATAAAAGTAATGCAACCGTTTTGTAATCGGTAGAAGTAAGTGCAATACTTGCACTGGGTTTGTTTTCATAATTATATATATATATATACATATATACATATTTGTATATATATTTTTCATACGTTTTATATGTTAATAATGCGGATTAATGTAAAGGTAACATAATTGACTCATGATCAGTATATATAGGTTCAAGTCCTTTATCCGTATAGAAGGCTATAGCTTAATAGGTAAAGCAAGCTGCTCATGATAGCTCAGATGAGTGTTCAATTCATTCTAGCCTTAATGTTTATAATAACTTTTTTAAGGAAGATCCCGTTTGATGGTATGACGGGTTGAGCTGTAAACTCAATAGCTTTTGCTATCAAAGGTTCAATTCCTTTTCTTCCTAATAATATAGATCCGAGTGCTGGAATTGGTAGACAGGATAATCTTAAGATTTATTGATATTTATCGTAAACGTTCAAGTCGTTTTTCGGATACGAAAACATGTATATATTTATATATTTTTAATTAATAGACCCATTCGTCCAAAGGTTAAGACAAAACTCTTTCACTGTTAAGATAAGGGTTCGAATCCCTTATGGGTTATAAAGAGTATAATTTTATGTTGAAAAAAGGGGATATAGTTTAATAGGTAAAACTGCGATTTTGCACATCGTTAATTTAGGATCGAGTCCTAATATTTCCAATTAATTAATATTGTTATTAGTATTAGTTTGAAAGCTCAAGAAGCTCAATCGGTTGAGCGGAACTCTGAAGATGTTTAGGTTATAAGTTCGAATCTTATCTTGAGCATTTATGTAAATATATATGTATAATATTATGTGATGGGTATGCTGGAATTGGTAGTCAGGTTTCGCTTAGGACGAAATGGAAATTTCCATACAAGTTCAAGTCTTGTTGCCTATAAAAAAATATAAATACATATATATATTTATACTTTTTTTTAAGGGTGGATATAGTTCAATAGGTAGAACAACTGTATGTGGAATAGTAAGTTCCCTGTTCAATTCAGGGTATCCTCCTTGTTAAATTAATATTATTTTAATTAGTTTTAAATAATTTTTAAATAGATATATAAGTAGGTAGTTTTATATTTTAATTCTAAATTTTAAGTCTAAAGTTTAATTATTCTATATCTTTAAAATGCCTGGATAGTTCAAAGGTTAGAACATTAATTTCATACATTAATAATGAGAATTCAATTTTCTCTCCCGGCTCATATAAATAAAAATTACATAATTATTTTCAATAATTATATTTAATAATAAATATATGTATGAAAGTACATATGTATACACAGTTGTCATTATAGTGAAATATATATATATATATATATATATATAATATTAATAAAAGTATTTATAAAATATATATATTTAGTATATGGATTCGAAATATATAGAGAATATTTTCAATTATAAATGTGATGCTCCTATGCCATGAGGAATATATTTTCAAGATAGTGGTAGTCCTCAGATGGAAGCATTAGTAGAATTACATAATAATATTATGTTTTATCTATTTATAATATTATTTAGTGTAGGATGAATACTTGTTTCTATAATAAGGAATTATACATATAAAAAATCTATTATAAGTAATAAATATTTAAATCATGGGACATTAATAGAACTTATTTGAACAATTACTCCTGCATTAATATTAATATTAATTGCTTTTCCTTCATTTAAATTATTGTATTTAATGGATGAAGTTACTGATCCTAATTTATCTTTAGGTGTAGAAGGTCATCAATGATATTGAAGTTATGAATATGCAGATTTTATAAATGATGAAGAAGAATTTATTGAATATGATTCATATTTGGTTCCTGAATCTGATTTAGAATTAGGAGCATTTAGAACATTAGAAGTGGACAACAAGATTATATTGCCAGAGTTAACTCATACTAGATTTATGATCTCTGCTGCAGATGTTATTCATGCTTTTACTGTTCCTTCTTTAGGAATAAAATGTGATGCTTATCCAGGTAGATTAAATCAAGTGTCAGTACATATAAACAGGGAAGGTACATTTTATGGACAATGTTCAGAATTATGTGGTATACTTCATAGTTCAATGCCTATCTGCTTACAATCTGTAAGTCTAGAAAAATTTCTATTATGATTAAAAAATCAATAACAAATAAATAACTAAAGATTTTTATAAATTTGTTAGTAATAAATATATGTTAATAACTAGCTTAACACTACTTCTTTTATCTAATGCCGTATCATCTAGACGAGATAAATCAATATTGTTTTCTAGAACAACTCTACTTATTCTTTCCTATTGTTTTATTTTGCTTAGTTCTGATTTAAACTTAATTTTTATGGATAAAGGTTTAAGTTTATTTGGAGGATTAATATATTGTAAAGGTCATAGTCAAATATTTGCTCTTTTTATAATATTATTAAGCTTAATAATATTAGTATTAACTTCTTTTTATCCTCGTAAAATTTTTATTGAACAATATTCATCTTTATATCACATTATATATTCTAAATATATATATTCTAATGCAAAAATTCTAAATAAAAGTGGAGAACAGTTTAAATTAACCGAATATCCTTTAATCATATTATTTGTTGTATCAGGAGCAATCTTTTTAATGTCTAGTAATGATTTAATAACTATTTTTTTATCTATAGAATTACAAAGTTATGGTTTGTATATAATTTCTACTATTTATAGAAATTCTGAATTATCTACAAATGCGGGATTAACATATTTTTTATTAGGAGGATTATCTTCTTGTATTATACTTTTAGGTCAAGGTTTATTATATGTGAATACAGGTAATACGAGTTTGGATGGTTTGTATTTAGTAAATAGTATTTTTGATAATATTATATTTGGAGAACTTTTTAATAATAATATATACTATTTATCTAATACATCTAGTATATACTTATATACAATACAGACTTCATTAGTTATAATGTCAGTAGGATTTTTGTTTAAAATATCGGCGGCTCCATTTCATTTTTGAAGTCCCGATGTATATGATGCGATACCTACAATAGTAACAACTTTTGTAGCTATAATAGCTAAAATTTCTATATTAATTATGTTTTTAGAACTAGTCTACTATACAAGTAATAGTTTATTAAACGTAAATTGAACAAATAATTTAATATTAAGTTCATTATTATCTTTAATAATAGGGTCAGTATTAGGTTTAACTCAATTTAGAATAAAAAGATTATATGCTTATAGTACGATATCCCATTTAGGGTTTTTATTATTGGCTCTATCAGTAAATAGTATAGAATCTATTCAAGCCTTTTTATTTTATCTTATACAATACTCAATTTCAAACTTGAATGCTTTTATTTTATTAATAACAATTGGTTATTCATTTTTTTATTGAGTATATAAAGAGAGTACTTTTTTAAAGGAAGAAGATTATTTGAAAGATATGAATAATTCACCTATACAATTAGTATCTCAACTTAAAGGTTATTTTAGAATAAATCCGATGTTATCTATTAGTTTAGTTATAACTTTATTTTCTTTTATAGGTGTTCCTCCTTTAATTGGATTTTTTGGAAAACAGATGATTTTAAGTGCAGCATTAGACAAAGGATACGTTTTTATAACTTTAGTGGCCATTTTAACTAGTGTAATAAGTGCTGTGTATTATTTAGTTGTGGTTAAAAGCATTTTTTTCGAAGAAAACGATCAAAAGATTAATCCTAATTTTAATAATTTAAGTACCTTAATCTACTTAGGAAATGAAAAGAAAAAAATGATTATTGATTTTAATTATAAAAATATTGTTATTTCAAGTTCATTAACTAATGTAATTTCAATACTTACTTTAATAATCTTATTGTTTATTTTAATGCCTAAAGAATGATTAAATATAACTAGTATACTTTCTTCTCTTATCTTTTATTATTAAATGAGAAGTTTAACCTTTTTTCTTTTTTTTATCCCAGTTTTATCTTTTATTTTATTAGCTGTAAATTTAATACTGGCTCCTCATAATCCGTATGGAGAGAAAAAAACAGCATTTGAATGTGGATTTCATTCATTTTTAGATCAAAATAGAACTCAATTTAATATCTCTTTCTTTATATTTGCATTGTTGTTTTTATTATTTGATTTGGAAATATTATTGGTATATCCTTATGCTGTAAGTAGTTATGTTAATAATATTTATGGTCTTATAGTAATGTTGATTTTTTTAATTTTATTGACTTTAGGTTTCGTATTTGAGTTAGGAAAAAATGCTCTTAGTATTTCTTCTAGACAGTATGATAATATTAATTTAAAAGATAAAAAAAATAATATATTCTAATATAAATATTTTAAATTATATGTCAGGTAAATTAAGAAAAATACAATAAAAAAAGATAAGACTTATATAAAACTTATCTATATAATAAGTATATGTATATATGTAAATTTATATATATATATATATAAATTCATGAATTTATCTTTAATTCTATTTTTAATTGGTATTTTAGGATTTGTTTTAAATAGAAAAAATATTATTTTAATGCTTATATCTATTGAAATAATGTTACTAGCTATAACTCTTTTAATATTAATTTATTCATTTACTTTTGATGATATATTAGGTCAAGTATTTGCAATATATATTATATGTATAGCGGGAGCTGAATCAGCTGTAGGGTTAGCCATATTAGTTGCGTTTTATAGATTAAGAGGAAGTATTGCGATAGAATACAATTAATGTACTTAGCCTTAATAATTTTTCCTTTATTAGGTTCAATATCTTCTGGATTCTTTGGAAGAAAAATAGGTGTGAAAGGATCACATTTTTTAACTTGTATTTTTGTATTAATTACAACTATTTTTTCAATAGTATCTTTTTTTGAGGTGGGATTTAATAATATTGTTGTTGGAATTAAATTGTTTAGATGAATAGATTCCGAATCTTTTAATATTTTATGAGGATTTAATTTTGATTCATTAACAGTCTCTATGTTAATACCAGTATTGATTATTTCCCTTTTAGTTCACATTTATTCAATAGGTTATATGAGTCATGATCCACATAATCAGAGATTTTTTAGTTATCTTAGTTTATTTACCTTTATGATGATTATATTGGTAACAGCGAATAATATACTTGTTATGTTTATAGGTTGAGAGGGTGTAGGTGTTTGTTCCTATTTATTAGTAAGTTTTTGATTTACAAGAATAGCAGCAAATCAAAGTTCTATATCAGCCTTTTTAACTAACAGAGTAGGAGATTGTTTTTTAACAATAGGAATGTTTATAATAATATGATCTATAGGTAATTTGGATTATGGAACAGTATTTTCTATGGCACCTTATATCAATGAAAATGCCATAAGTTTAATAGGTATTTGCTTGTTAATAGGTGCTATGGCTAAAAGTTCTCAAATAGGTCTTCATGTTTGATTACCTATGGCAATGGAAGGTCCTACACCTGTTTCGGCATTAATTCACGCGGCTACAATGGTTACAGCTGGTGTATATTTATTAATGAGAGCTTCACCTTTGATAGAATATAGTTCAACTGTTTTAATACTGTGTTTATGAGTAGGAGCCATAACTAGTGTATTTAGTTCTCTTATTGGATTGTTTCAACAAGATATAAAAAAAGTTATAGCTTATTCAACTATGAGTCAATTAGGTATGATGGTGATAGCTGTGGGATTATCATCTTATAACTTAGCCTTATTTCATTTGGTTAATCATGCTTTTTATAAAGGACTTCTTTTTTTAGCAGCAGGATCAGTAATACATGCTGTGGGAGATAATCAAGATTTTAGAAAATATGGAGGTTTGAGATTATTTTTACCTTTAACTTATTCAGTTATGGTAATAGCAAGTCTTAGTCTGGTCGCTTTTCCTTTTATGACTGGATTTTATTCTAAAGATTTTATCTTAGAGTCTGCATATGGACAGTTTTATTTTTCTAGCATAAGTGTATATTTTGTTGCACTTATAGCTGCGATTTTTACTACACTATATTCAGTTAAAGTTTTATATTTAACTTTCTTAGCTAATCCTAATGGATCAATTAATAGTTATAAAATAGCTCATGAAAGTGATATTTATATGAGTATTCCTTTAATAATTTTAGCCTTATTTTCTGTATTCTTTGGTTTTTTAACTAAAGATATTTTTATAGGATTAGGTACTGGATTTTTTATAGATAATAGCTTATATATCAACCCTTATCGTGAAATTACTATAGAAACTGAATTTGCTGTGCCTATTTTATTTAAATTATTACCTTTATTTTGTACTGTCTTTTTTACTTTTTTATCTATTTTATATTCAGAAATATTGCCTAATAAATTAATTAGTTTTAAATTATCTAGAATAGGTTATAATATATTTGGATTTTTTAGCCAACGTTTTTTAGTTGAATTTTTTTATAATGAATATATTACAAATAAAGTACTAAAAATAGGAGGTGAAACAACTAAAATTATTGATAAAGGATCTATAGAATATTTGGGACCTTTTGGTTTGGAAGTAGGTTTGATTAATTTAAGTAAAAATATTTCTAAACTTGATTCTGGTGTAATTACATCTTATGCTCTATATATTTTATCAGGTTTGTTTATTTATATTTTTATTTCTTCTTTTATGATCGTACATAATATTATATTGATAATGATAATATTTGGATTTTTAACTGTTACTAGATATAATTATAATAAATAGTTATGTTTATTTATTAATTTCTTACTTTATTAGATTCTATTTTTTAATAAAGATGTTTATTTATTTTTTATAAAGGAATATATTTAATGCTTCTATATAGTGTTACTCTCATCATTGCTGTTCGTACCCTTAATGGGTATATTTATTATTGTAACTAATTTACACAATTTATTTATAAATTTTCGTTTTGATACTTATTTAAGATTGATTAAATGAATAGCACTTTCAGCATCAATTATAAACTTTATAATATCATTAATTATATTCGTTTTTTTTGATTTTTCTTATAATCAATTCCAATTTGTTCAAGAACCGTATGATATTATGGGATATAATATTTATTTAGGTATAGATGGTATATCAATATATTTTATACTTTTAACTACTATAATAATGCCTGTCGCATTATTATCAAATTGGACATCTATATCTGAGAACATAAAATGATATTTGATTTTAATATTAATGTTAGAGACTTTGTTATTAGCTGTTTTTTTGGTTTTAGATATATTTTTATTTTATGTATTTTTTGAAAGTATACTTCCTCCTTTATTTGTTTTAATAGGATTATTTGGATCAAGTAATAGGGTAAGAGCAAGTTTTTTTTTATTCTTATATACATTATTGGGATCTTTATTCTTGTTACTTTCAATACTAGCTATGTATAATATAATGGGTACTACCGATTTTGATGCTTTGTATAAAATTAATTTCAATTTTTATACACAGTTATTATTATTTTCTGGTATATTTATTGCTTTTGCAGTAAAAACTCCTTTAATTTTTTTGAATATTTGGTTGTTAAAAGCACATGTTGAATCTCCATTAGGTGGAAGTATTATTTTGGCAGGTATAGTTTTAAAATTAAGCTTGTATGGTATAATTAGATTAATATTACCTATATTACCTAAAGCTTCAGTTTATTGTACATATTTAGTTTATACTATAGGAGTTATAACTATAATTTATGCTAGTTTTAGTACTTTAAGAACTATAGATATTAAAGAATTAATTGCTTATAGTTCCGTCTCACATGCCGCTGTTTATGTTTTAGGAGTATTTAGTAATACACTTCAAGGTATAGAAGGAGGTATAACTTTAGGTTTAGCTCATGGTTTTGTTTCTTCTGGATTATTTATATGTGCTGGGGGTATATTATATGATAGATCTTCAACTAGACTAATTACCTTTTATAGAGGTATGGCTCAAATAATGCCTTTATTTTCTATATTATTTTTTATACTTTGTTTAAGTAATGCAGGTACTCCTCTTTCACTTAATTTCATAGGAGAATTTTTAAGTCTTTATGGTACTTTTGAAAAACTACCTTTGATGGGTGTTTTAGCTAGTTCTTCTATTGTATTATCTGCAGCTTATACTATATATATGTTTAATAGAATAGCCTTTGGAGGTAAATATTCTAAGTTATTTAAAATTAATCTTCCTGATTTAAATAAACGGGAATTTTTTATTTTATTTATATTAGTTATATATACAGTATTATTAGGTATATATCCTATTCCAGTATTAGATGGTTTACATTATTCTGTGTCACTATTGATATACTTTTCTCCTCTTTATTAAATATATATATATATATATATATATAACATAAACAAACACTTATAACAATATATTTATATTTTAAAGGATATATACAGGTGGTCCTGTGTTTTGATTGCAGATCATAAATTTAAAGTTCAATTCTTTTGTATCCTTAAATTTAACATGTTTTATGTTATTTATATTGAATTTTTTTTAAGTTAAATTTATATAATTATATTATGGATATTAATTAACATAAGTTTTTAATAAATAAATAAATGTATATGTTTATTTAATATAATATGGAGCCCCATATGTTTGGAAAAGAATCTCAAATGGTTAGTACAAAGTCTTATGTAATTAGAAAAACTTCTGAAATTTCTCTTTGATTAGAGAGATGATTTTTATCATCGAATGCAAAAGATATAGGTACATTATATTTAATATTTGCTTTATTTTCAGGGTTAATAGGTACTGCTTTTTCAGTATTAATAAGATTAGAATTATCTGGACCAGGTGTGCAATACATATCAGATAATCAGCTTTATAATAGTATAATTACAGCTCATGCTGTAGTTATGATATTTTTTATGGTTATGCCTGCATTAATAGGAGGTTTTGGTAACTTTTTATTACCTTTAATGGTAGGAGGTCCTGATATGGCATTTCCTAGATTAAATAATATAAGTTTCTGATTGTTACCACCTAGTTTATTATTATTTATATTTGCTAGTTGTATAGAAAATGGAGCGGGAACAGGATGAACTCTTTATCCTCCGTTATCAGGTATACAAAGTCATAGTGGACCCAGCGTAGATCTGGCCATTTTTGGTTTACATTTAGCAGGAGTAAGTAGTTTATTAGGAGCTATGAACTTTATAACTACAATATTAAATATGAGAGCTCCAGGTATAAGGTTACATAAATTAGCATTATTTGGTTGAGCTGTGTTAGTCACAGCGGTTCTTTTATTATTATCTCTTCCAGTATTAGCTGGAGGAATAACAATGGTTTTAACCGATAGAAATTTTAATACATCATTTTTTGAAACAGCTGGAGGTGGTGATCCGATATTATATCAACATCTTTTCTGATTTTTTGGTCATCCAGAAGTTTATATATTAGTTATACCAGCTTTTGGTATAGTTAGTACTACCATTTCGGCTGCTTCTAATAAAAGTATTTTTGGATATCTTGGTATGGTTTATGCTATGATGTCTATTGGTGTTCTGGGTTTTGTAGTTTGAAGTCATCATATGTTTACAGTAGGTTTAGATGTGGATACAAGAGCTTATTTTACAGCGGCTACATTAATAATTGCTGTACCTACAGGAATAAAGATATTTAGTTGATTAGCTACATGTTACGGAGGATCATTACACCTTACACCTTTTATGTTATTTGCATTAGGTTTTGTCTTTATGTTTACTATAGGTGGACTTAGTGGTGTTATTTTAGCTAACGCGTCATTAGATATTGCTTTCCATGATACTTATTACGTTGTTGCACATTTTCATTATGTTTTAAGTATGGGTGCGGTATTTGGTTTATTTAGTGCTTGATATTTTTGAATACCTAAAATATTAGGGGTAAATTACGACTTATTGTTAAGTAAAGTGCATTTTTGAATTTTATTTATAGGAGTTAATTTGACATTTTTCCCTCAACATTTTTTAGGATTACAAGGTATGCCGAGAAGAATAAGTGATTATCCTGATGCTTTTGCAGGATGAAATTTTCTAAGTAGTTTTGGATCTATTGTATCAGTAATAGCCACTTTATTATTCTTATATATAGTATATAATCAATTAGTGTATGGAGAACCTGTAGGTAGATATCCTTGATTTGTACCTCAGTTCTTTTTTGATTATATACAAATTATATTAAGCAGGCTACATAATAGTTTAGAATGATGTTTAAACAGTCCACCTAAACCTCATGCATTTGTTAGTTTACCTCTTACATCTAGTTTATATTAAAATTAAAAAATATATATTAAATATATATATATATATATATTCCCATTAGCTTAATAGGTAGAGCAGAATACTTCTAATATTTGGACATAAGTTCGAGTCTTATATGGGAATAAAAAAAAATTTTTTTTAATAATTGTATAAGTAAGTATATATATACTTATGCATATTGATTTAGATTTTAATATATTTAAATATTTAATATTTTTTAAATAAAGTGACTTTTAGTTTAATAACAACTCCTTTAGATCAGTTTGAAATTAGAGATTTAATAAGTATAGGTATGCCCATATTGGGAAATATGTATATTTCATTAACAAACATATCTTTCTATTTAATAATTAGTTTTTTAATATTATTAAATTTTAGTTTAATCAGTAATAATTTGAACAGATTAGTGTCTAATAGTTGATCTATTAGTCAAGAATCTATATATGCTACTATACATAGTATAGTAGTTAATCAAATTAATGAAAAAAGAGGACAATTATATTTTCCTTTTATTTATGGTTTATTTATGTTTATTTTGATTAATAATTTAATTGGTATGGTACCTTATAGTTTTGCTTCTACAAGCCACTTTATTTTAACTTTTGCATTGAGTTTTACTATAGTATTAGGTGCAACAATATTAGGTTTTAGTGAACATGGTATTAAATTTTTCTCGTTACTTGTGCCAGCAGGATGTCCATTAGCTTTACTTCCTTTATTAGTTATAATTGAATTCATATCATATTTAACAAGAAATATATCGTTAGGTTTAAGATTGGCAGCTAATATATTTTCAGGACATATGTTATTAAATATTTTAAGTTGATTCACTTATAATATAATGAATTCAGGATTTATTTATTTCTTTTTAGCTTTTTTACCTTTAGCTTTTATAATAGCATTTTCTGGTTTAGAATTAGGTATAGCCTTTATTCAGGCTCAAGTATTTGTAGTATTATCTTGTAGCTATATAAAAGATGCTCTTGATCTACATTAAATTTATTTAGCAAATTATGAAAAGTTTATTAAGCAGCGAGATTAATATAAACGGTGATTTTATTGGCAGAGTGGTTGATCAACTAAATGAGTACTATAAAGAGATAATATTTATTTTAGTGGAGAGATAGTTTTATAGTAATATAAATATTATTTTGTCCTAAGATTAACAAAGAAATGGTGGTAGTAATAACAGTTATATTTATAATAACAAAAAGTTTTATTTTTTCTTTAAATTCCATTAGCTTAATGGGTAAAAGCAGAATATTTATAGTATTCGTATATAAGTTCAAGTCTTAACTGGAAATTATATAAAATAAAATTTTATTTTTATAAATATGTGAAATAAAAAGTTAAAATATAAGTAACCTTTTATTTAAAATTTTTATTTTATATAAAAATAATATAGAGGTGTATATATAATATAAAAGGAAAATCTGATGCTTAATTGAGTATAGTAAGAATATAAATTCATATTAGTGTAACAGAAAATATTGTGTATAAAAATCTTATTTTATTATACATATTGAACAGTAAATTATATATTAAGTTTTCATATTAGTATAATATTATATAACTAAAATCAGGTTAAATATACCTTATATCATAAATACATGTTTATATATTCTCTTTAATATTTTTATTAGTATTATGTAATTATTAATAATAAAAAATGTAATTTTTTAACTTATTAAATATAATTATTTTTAATTTATATTTACATAAAATATATATGTATATTGTGTAAATATAATATATTATATTTATATATACAATGATTTATTTATCAACATTTATTTCTATTATTGAAGTTATTTTATTATCTGTTCCTGTATTATTGGCGGTAGCTTATGTGACAGTAGCGGAAAGAAAGACAATGGCAAGCATGCAAAGAAGGTTAGGACCTAATATAGTAGGTTACTATGGTCTGTTACAAGCATTTGCCGATGCTCTTAAGCTTTTATTAAAAGAATATGTATCACCTACGCAGGCAAATCTTATTTTATTTTTTTTAGGACCCATAATAACTTTAATATTTTCATTATTAGGATATGGTGTTATACCTTATGGACCAGGATTAACTGTATTTGATTTTAATTTAGGTATATTATATATTTTGGCTGTATCTTCATTGTCAACGTATGGTATATTATTAGCAGGATGATCCGCTAATTCTAAATATGCTTTTTTGGGTTCATTAAGAAGTACTGCTCAATTAATTAGTTACGAATTAATTTTAAGTTCAGCTGTTTTATTAGTTGTATTGTTGACAAGTAGTTTAAATTTAACTGTAAACATAGAGTATCAGAAAATTATTTGATTTGTAATACCTTTATTTCCAGTATTTGTCATATTCTTTATAGGTTCTGTAGCGGAAACAAACAGAGCTCCGTTTGATTTGGCTGAAGCAGAATCAGAATTAGTTAGTGGTTTTATGACAGAACATGCTGCGGTTATATTTGTATTCTTTTTCTTAGCTGAATATGCTAGTATAGTACTTATATGTATATTAACAAGTATACTGTTCTTAGGTGGGTATTTGTTAAATATTGTGCCTTTACTATATATACTATATTTTATAGATATTGTTTCTATAATTATTATTAATATTTTAGATTACTTTGCTTCTATTTTATTTGGTGGTACTTTAAGTAATTCTAGTAATTACTTAGACTATTTTAGTAATGAACATTTTAAATATTTTGTATATTCATTAAATGATAATAGTATTGTAAATAATCCTTTGATAGAAGGTATAATTTGTGGTATAATATTAGGTATAAAATCAGCTATTTTGATATTTATTTTTATTTGAGTTAGAGCTAGTTTTCCTAGAATACGTTTTGATCAATTAATGTCATTCTGTTGAACTGTTTTATTACCTTTAGTATTCGCTTTTATTGTATTAGTCCCATGTATTTTATATAGTTTTGAAATATTTCCTAACAATATGTTTATATAAATGCTATAAATCTATTTACTTTAATAATATAAACATATATAGATAAGTCTTATATTGTTATTGGTAATAATAAGAGAGAGATTTATATTAAACTTGATACAACATATAATCTAATTATGATAATAAATAAGGCAAAATTATTTTATTAATTACCTAGTAATAAGATTGATTTGTGTAAAAAAAGAATATATATATATATATATATATATATATAAAATCTTAAAAGAAATTAGCTTAATTGGTAGAGCAACCGTTTTACACACGGAAGGTTAGGTGTTCGAATCACTTATTTCTTAATATACGTATATATTTATTACACATTTAATGATGCTGTAAATGAATTATAACGTAAAATTATATTTAAGTGAGTTTGATGATGGCTCTGATTGAACGCTATCCAAATGCTTGACACATGCTAATCGTACGGTATCTTATTATTTAAGATAAAGTGGTGTACAGGTGAGTAAAAAATAATTTAACTACTCTAAAGTAAGGAACAAATTCCTTATAATATGTATATTATATATATATATAATGTACATAATAAAAGAAGATATTCGCTTTAGATCGTTTTTAATTATTTCAAATAAGTAATAGTTAAAGTAATACTTAACTAGCTAATATTTGTAATCAAGACTGAGAAGTTTATTGATCACATTGGGTCTGAAAAAACCCCAATACGTATAGTACAGCAGTGAGGAATATTGGTCAATAGTCTAAAGACTGAACCAGCAACTTGGAGGAAATTATAGTAAAAAAAAACTAACAAAAAGGGAATGTTATTATATAAAATTCTAGATAAAGCAATGAGAAATGACAATTCTTTATTTATATGTCTTGACCAAATCTTGTGCCAGCAGTCGCGGTAATACAAGAAAGACTAGCGTTATTCATCTTTATTAGGTTTAAAGGGTACCTAGACAGTATATTAGGTCTTTATAAAGAGTACAAATATGACTAGAGTTTTAATAAGAGAGGTAAATGTCAGTACTATTAGTGGAGAGATGAAATTCTTTGATACTTCTGGGACTGGTAATGGTGAAAACAATCCTCTATGTATAAACTGACGTTGAGGGACGAAGGCTTGGATAACGAATAGGATTAGATACCCTAATAGTCCTTGCAGAAAATTATGAATGCTATAAGCTAGCAGAATATTATTTATTAGTTTATAAATGAAAATGTAAGCATTTCACCTCAAGAGTAATGTGGCAACACAGAAACTGAAATCATTAGACCGTTTCTAAAACCAGTAGTGAAGTATGTTATTTAATTCGATAATCCACGAAAAACCTTACCACAATTTGAATATAAATTAATATTAATTTATACAAGCGTTGCACGGCTGTCTTCAGTTAATGTCGTGAGATTTGGTTTGATCCATTAAATTAACGTAAGCCCTATCTTTATTTATTTTTAATAAAGATGTTTAACATTATATTGAATTTTATAAAAGGGACTAAGACAAGTCATCATGACCTAAATTTAATTGTGGGCTATAGACGTGCTGCATGTTCTTATACAAAAAGATGCAAAAATGAAAGTTTAAGCTAATCTTTAAAATAAGATAGAATATTGATTATAGTCTGTAATTCGACTATATGAATAAGGAATTACTAGTAATCGTGAATCATTTTGTCACGGTGAATTTTATCTTAGATAGGTACTAACCACTCGTCAGGCGCTGAAAGGAATATGTGCAATAAGTTTGGCTATGATTATTTTATATTTTATAAAATAGTATAATAAAATTTTGATCAATAGTCTTCGTATGCATGATTTTGATTGGTGTTAAGTCGAAATACGGTTCGTGTAGTGGAAATTGCACGGGATTAATAAATATAAACAATACCCCCCCTTTTTTAAATGTAAAAAAGTTTATAAAAATTAAATATATATATATATATAAGCCTTTATAGCTCAAAGGTAGAGCGAAATACTGTTAATATTTTGGTTGAATGTTCGATTCATTCTAAGGGCTATTAAAGTATTAATTTTTTTTAATTAAAAAATTATAATTTTACATTGTTTTTTTTAATAAATGAAAGTGTATTTTGATATTAATTATTACATTATAATTTTAATAATGTAAATGTAAAAAAAAAATATATATATATATATATACTATGTCGTAGACTAAAGGTAAGTCATAAATTTTTGGTATTTACAGATAAGTGTTCGACTCACTTCGACATAAATCTGTTTGTATAATGAATATTATGTTTCATTACAACAGATTATATTTTTTATAAAAATATATCATATATGCTACTATACATAGTATAGTAGTTAATATTAATATAAATTTTAATATATTTAAATAAAAATAAAATTCAATAATATTTAAAGTTTATATGTTACACAAAATTTTAGTTGTACAATTAACCACATGTAACATATCACCTAAATGTCAAGTTAGATTATTTTCTTCAACTTCTAGTAGAAAAGCGGATCCTTTATCTACTACAGCTATAGCTCTTTCTGTTCCGTATGCTGTTGGCTTTATAGCCAATCCACTAGGTAGTTCATTCATTCTTTTAATGGGTATGGCTACTGCTATATTTGGTTTAACTGCGTCTTTTATAGCTTTCGCGGAAGCTAATGTTGATTTGGGACTAATTCTTCAGCGTTTAGATAGTATATTTTGTTTGTATGAAACTTTTATATTATTTATTCAAAGTGGAATTAATATATTGCATACTATGTTAGATAATTTTACTCCTGAGGTTTTGGTTTATTTTTATGATTCATTACAAGAACTTATTACTGTGATAGAATGCCTTTTTGCTGAGTTAAATACAGTAATGGTATCTCCATATGTAATGTTTGCTGGTGAGCCAGTGGTTGAGAGAGGTGAACTAATTCTGGAAAATTTAAGACTAGTAGGAAATGATGTTATGGTTTTAGTAAGAGATATAGAAACTAGATTAAATATTCCAGAAAATGATAGACTGCCTCCTTTTTGATTTGAAAATTAATGTATATATATGTATATATATATATATGTATATAAATGATTTTCATTAAATTTATTCTAATAATTAAATTATTACTAGTAATGTAGATAATAAAAAAAAAAGAGTATAATTTAATAGGTAAAATAGAAAGCTTCAAACTTTAAATTTTCTGTTCGAGTCAGAATACTCTTGTAGTATACAAATAACTTGTATTAATAAATACATAAATAAGTATTTATCTTTATTTATGTATGATTTTAGTAATAAAGAAAGATGTTTAATTTATTATGTCAAATCTTACAAGGAGTAATTTTCAAGCTCATCCTTTTCATTTAGTATCTCCTTCACCTTGACCAATTTGTGCAGGTATAAATTTACTTTCACTTACAACTACAGGTGTTTTAACTATGCATGGTTTTTCATTTGCTTATATTTTCTTTTATATGGCTTTAACTTCAGTTATATATTCTATGAGTCTATGATTTAGAGATATAATATCAGAAGGTACTTATTTAGGTAATCATACTTTAGCTGTACAAAGAGGTTTAAATATGGGTGTTGCATTATTTATAGCATCTGAAGCTTTATTTTTTTTAGCTATATTTTGGACTTTCTTTCATAGTGCTTTATCTCCTAATGTAGAAATAGGAGCTCAATGACCTCCTATGGGTATACAAGCAATTAATCCATTTGAATTACCTTTATTAAATACAGTTATTTTATTATCGTCAGGTGTAACAGTAACTTATGCTCATCATTCTTTAATACAAGGAAATAGAAGCGGAGCCTTATATGGTTTAATTTATACAATTATCTTAGCTGTTTTATTTACATCTTTGCAAGTAATTGAATATTCAGTTTCTTCCTTTACTATAACTGATGGAGTATTTGGTTCTTGTTTTTACTTTGGAACAGGTTTTCATGGATTACATGTTATAATAGGTACAATATTTTTATCTGTAGGATTTTGACGTTTATTAGCATATCATTTAACTGATAATCATCATTTAGGTTTAGAAGCTGGTATACTTTATTGACATTTTGTAGATGTTGTCTGATTATTTTTATATGTTTCGGTGTATTATTGAGGATCTTAGTTATATATATATATAGTAAGGATTTTAGTTACTTATACCATAATAATTTAATAAAATATTTTATTAAAAAAGTCCTATTGCCTACTGGAAAGGTGGGATATTTACAGTATCTTATCATAAGTTCAATTCTTATATAGGAATTTTAAGTAAAAATAAAAATAATTAAAATTTTAATTATTTTCTTATTATTGGTATTCTTCTTGTAGTATGTTAAATGTACATTTATATTAAGAAGTTAAATTTGTCTTTTATTATATATTGTTATTAAAAAAATTATTTTGATGTAATCTAATAAAAATAAAATTTTTAGTTTTATAAAATGAGAATATTAAAAAGTCATCCTATTCTTAGAATGGTGAACTCTTATTTAATAGATTCACCTCAACCATCTAATTTAAGTTATTTATGAAATTTTGGTTCACTTTTAGCTTTCTGTCTGGTTATACAAATAATTACAGGTGTAACTTTAGCTATGCATTATAATCCAAGCATTTTAGAAGCATTTAATTCAGTTGAACATATAATGAGAGATGTAAATAATGGATGATTGATTCGTTATTTACATTCTAATACTGCTTCAGCTTTTTTCTTTTTGGTTTATTTACATATAGGTAGAGGTATGTATTACGGATCATACGGATCACCTAGAACATTAACTTGAGGTATAGGTACTATAATTCTTATAGTAATGATAGCTACAGCCTTTCTGGGTTATGTTCTTCCTTACGGTCAAATGAGTTTATGAGGTGCTACAGTTATAACTAATCTTATGAGTGCCATTCCTTGAATAGGACAAGACGTTGTTGAGTTTATATGAGGTGGATTTTCGGTAAATAATGCTACTTTAAATAGATTTTTCTCTCTGCATTTTGTTTTACCTTTTGTTTTGGCTGCGTTAGCATTAATGCATTTGATTGTACTACATGATACCGTAGGATCAGGAAATCCTTTAGGAGTATCGGGTAATTACGATAGAATACCTTTTTCTCCTTACTATATATTTAAAGATTTAATCACTATATTTTTATTTATTATAATTTTATCTGTTTTTGTTTTCTTTATGCCTAATGTTTTAGGTGATAGTGAAAATTATGTTATGGCCAATCCAATGCAAACACCTCCGGCAATAGTGCCTGAATGATATCTACTTCCTTTTTATGCTATTTTGAGATCTATACCTAATAAATTATTAGGAGTAATAGCTATGTTTTCCGCTTTATTAATTTTATTAATAATGCCATATAGTAACATTAGCAGAACTAGAGGTATACAATTTAGACCTTTAAGTAAAATAGTATTTTATATTTTTGTGGCTAACTTCTTAGTTCTAATGCAATTAGGTGCTAAACATGTTGAGTCTCCTTTTATAGAATTTGGTCAAATTTCTACTGTTTTATATTTTTCATATTTTTTAATATTGGTACCTTTAATTACATATATTGAAAATACTCTAATAGACTTGAATATAGATAGTAAAAATTATAATTAAAAAACTTATTATAATTTTATAAATATTTGGATTATATAAAATCACTAATGGTTTTTATAAATTTCTCAGTATATAATATATATATATATATATTATATACTTTTGCTATCCTTTTACATTAACAATTTTTGTTATAAAATATTATAAGTATTTTCTATTGAAAATATTATATGTTATATTAAATTTTAAGAAAAAAAGAGTTTTATCTTGATTAATAAATTAGTAATTAATAATTTGTTTGTATTAATAGATAGTTATCTTAATGGGTATAAGATTTTATTATTAGAATTAATTTCTTTAATATCTTTGATATCTGGTATATTTGTTCTAATAAATAAAAATCCTATTATATCTGTTCTGTTTTTAATAGGTTTGTTTTTATGTATATCAATTTATTTGATGTTATCAGGAATGGTTTTTATAGGAATAGCTTATTTATTAGTTTATATTGGAGCGGTTTCCATCTTATTTTTGTTTATTTTAATGTTAATAAATGTTAGAATATCGGAATTACAGGGTAATACTAATAATGGTTTGCCTCTAGCTTTAATAATAGGTACCTTTCTTTATTACTTTTTGTATGAAACATTACCTATTACTCCTTTAGATACTAGAAGTGAAAAGTTTTTAAATATTATATCTTTGAGTAATTATGATGAAAATCAAGATAGTTTATATGTAACATCTAACATATGAGATGCGATATTAATAGATGTTTCTCATATAATTAGTATAGGTAACGTTATTTATACTAATTATTTTGTGTGAATTGTTATAACATCAATAATATTGTTATTAGCTATGGTAGGAACCATCATTATAACGATAAAATCCTAAAAAATAATATCTTAATTTATAATATTTTTAATTTATTAAAAGACCTTAGTTTAATGGCAAAACATGTGCCTTTTAAGCATTAGTATTTGGGTTCAAATCCCAAAGGTCTTAAAGTTTAATGATTTTTTTAGGATATTAATATTATATTTGTGAATATTAAATCTAGTAGTGTTAAATATTTTATGAAAAATATTTAATTTGTGTTTAATATATATATATATATATATATATATATATATTATATATACGCGGCCATAGGTTAATGGTAAACCGATCGTCTTCCAAACGATGTATACTGATTCGAGTTCGGTTGGCTGTAAAAAAAATAAGGGTTAGTAGTTAATGGGTAAATAACTTTCTTGTCACGAAAGGAGATATCGGATCAAAGCCGGTCTAACCCGATTTATTTTATAAAGGAAAAGTTGCCACAGGTAAGGCGAGATATTTGCTAAATATTGTGTTTTAACACTTGGATGTTCAAATCATCTCTTTTCCGTTATATATATATATATATATATATCTTTTATATTAAGTAAATATTAATTTAAATAGAAAATGGTATTATATGTTTTTACAACTTATAATAACCTATTTATAATCAATAATATTAATATTGATAATAATAAAAACAGTATAAACATATTAATTTATCTATTTTTGATAAAGGATTTTTTATGTTAGGTTTCTTAACTTAATAGGTAAAGTGTACTTTTGATAAGAGTATGTTCGACGTTCAAGTCGTCGAGAAATCAAATTTTATTAAATAAGTACATTAGTTTAAAGGTAAAACAATACTTTTCGAAAGTATTTTTATAAGTTCAATTCTTATATGTGCTTTATCATTAAATAAGTCTATTTGAATTAAAAGAGAATTGACCGAGTGGTTTAAGGTGATAAGCTTGAAACTTATTTGGTTTAGTAAAACCACATCCGTTCGAATCGGATATTTTCTGTAGTTTATTATACGGGTTAGAACCTGGTTGGTTAGGTGCCTCATTTGGGTTGAGGATTAGTTATGTTCGAATCATAATGACCCGAAAAGAAAAAAAAATATATATATATATATATATATATATATATATATATATATA
>Ga0070734_10002051_pt1 | contig 26296 bp, 22 predicted proteins | sample Coa_R1_8_FD_66444 | JGI IMG/M metagenome (GOLD analysis project Ga0070734, IMG submission 66444) | Surface soil microbial communities from Centralia Pennsylvania, which are recovering from an underground coalmine fire - Coalmine... | ecosystem: Environmental > Terrestrial > Soil > Unclassified ... | reverse complement strand
AACGGCAAACCCGTCGCAAGGCGGGGACGCAAAGCCATGGGCCCTGTAAGGGAAAAGGCCAAAGGAAGCACCGAGCCAGTTCCGCTTCCCTTTTCTTTTTTCCCTGGTCAGGGTCGCCAGGTTACCGAAAGGCTGGACGACTAGCTGTGCTCCATGGGACCCGCATCCGTCTGGCCGTGGCCAGGGGTCCTTTTCGGTAACGTGACGATCTTGGCAAAACGGGGAGAGGACCCATGCACGACCGGAAATGCCCCTTTCGACCTTCTCGAAGCCATCACCTGAACGATCGATCGGAGCGCACCAGACCCCTGCCGAACCGCAGCGGGTTCGGGCTGGCTCCGTTTGAACCACCTTCCCAGTAGCCGGCTGTTCGGGTCGTCCTCTCATCCCAGGTGATCAGCACTGCCTCCCCAGCGTTTGCCTCAGGGAGTATCTTGCATATGCTCCATTCAGTCCACCATCGGTTGCCACGCCGGCGAGCCATTGCGGCGGTAGAAACCGCCTTGATTTTGCCGTTCCTGGTTCTCTTCCTGGCCGCCATCGTGGACATCGGCCGGCTGTCGAAGGTCACCAATGCCCTGTCCAACGCGGCTCGCAACGGGGCCCAGTACGGCTCGGTCAGTACCACGGCCGCCGCCGACGCAGCCCAAATCCGGGCAGCCGCCGTCACCGAAATGGCGTACCTGCCGAAAGTGACGGCCACCAACCCAACGGTGAGCGCCAACGTGGTCACGCACAGCGGTACACAGTTCTTGCAGGTTACCGTCACCTACGACATGACGGGGACCTCCTATTTCAGCCTTTTTCCGTGCAACAGCATGACGCGGACCATTGAGATGCCCATGATGCCCCAGTGATCGCTAGGGAGCGAGGAAACAGGAGAAGAGCCGATGCGGTACAGACCATCCCATACAAACCGATCCGCTGCTCGGTCCCGCCAGGGCACTTACGTCGTGGAGCTGGCGGCCATCTTGCCGTTTACTCTGCTCTTGCTGCTGGGGATTATCGATTTCGCGCTGATCATGTATTCCTATGGCACGGTGTCGGAAGCCGCCCGCGCCGGGGCCCGCTACGCCATAGTCCACGGCTCCCGCGCTACCTCCCCTGCCGGGCCCACTGGCAACGATGCAACGGTCGAAAGCGTCGTCCGCGCTAATGCCTTGGCCTTGGCGGCATCACAATTGACGGTAACGTCGAGCTGGAGCACCGGGCATAATGACCCGACTTGCCCGGTCACGGTGACCGTAAGCTACACGTATCATCCCTTTATCGGACGCTTGATGGGGTTACACAACCTCACGATTAACGGCTCAACCACGATGACCATTACCCACTAAAGCAAACCATGAAGCTATCCACACGAAGTACGGTAAATCGGCGGCGGGGCGTCACGCTCGTGTTGACTTGCCTGAGCCTCACCGCGATCTTGTTCCTGACGGCGTTGGCCATCGACAGCGGCAACGAGATGTCGCTGCGGCGCCACGCCCAGAACTGTTGCGATGCGGCGGCGCTGTCCGGCTGCATTGAATTGGCGACCCTCAAGGCCCAGGGGACTCAGCCGACGCTTCAGAATATCCAGACCGCGGTCAACCTGTCGGCCTCCCACAACAACTATACGACGGGCACGAATTGCACGATCACGGTCAACTGGCCGCCCAAATCCGGCAATTTTCAGGACACCAATTCGGTGGAAGTGCTCGTGACGTTCCCTTACCACAACCTGGTGGTCACCGGCACCAACAACGTCACGGTGCGGAGCGTGGCTTCGTGCAATGCCAGTGCCATTCCTCCCTTCTCCATGCTGATTACGGACCCAACCGCGGCCGATGCCTTTTGGATCAATGGCGGGAATTTGCGATTGAGCAACGGCTTCATTCAGGTCAATTCCAACAGCGCCAACGCCGCCGTCGTGAGCGGCGCATCCGGCTCCGAGGCCTACGCCACGGTTCGCACCGTCGGTGGCACGTCGGGGACATTTTCCCCCGCGGCTACGACGGGCACTGCGCCGCAGAATAACCCGTACGCCCTCCTTCCCCCCCCCAGCAAGTCAGGATTGACGACCTATTCCCAGTCCACGTACCTGCCGGACGCCAGCGGCAATATCACGCTCAACCCCGGCTATTATCCCAATGGGCTGTACTGCATCAACGGTGGCAACGTGACCATGAATCCGGGTTTGTATTACGTCGAGCATGGCAACCTTTGGATCAACACCCCTGGCACCGTCACGGGAAACGGTGTGACCCTCTATCACAACGGTTCGGACAGCAGCGCCCTGCTTAGCAAACAATACGGTCTCGACTGCGGGATCGTTTTCTGTCCCACCAACAACAACTACACCATCACGCCGCCGACAAGCGGCACCTACGCCGGCATCAGCCTCATGCAGGGCCCCAACTGCACCGGCACGGCCTTTTATGATTTCTGGGGCACGGGGGCCCTCGTCTGCGGCGCTCAGTACTTCCCCAACAGCACGCTCCGTTGCTGGGCGATCAACGGCACCATCAACTGCAATCAGCTCGTGGCCAAGGATTTCAAGGTGGTCGGAACCCATGAAATCTATGGCAATAGTCAAAATGGCGGGTTCTCCCCCCTCACCTGGAATGCCAGCCAAGGCACGCACGGCCCGACAACGAATATCGCGTTGGTCGAGTGAGGTTTCCTTCTCAAAAACCAACAAGCCACAGGATGAACACTTTACTTCGGAGACAACCAATGCGGATGATAAAATTGGCACTGCTAACGACCCTGCTCTGTAACGCCCCTGGAATGATCCGGGCGGACGGCACCTCCACAGGACCCCAAACTCCCGAGGGCCGCTGGTACGTCGCCCATCGTTCATTCACCCCATCGAACACGACCGCGGCCATCGGCAAAGTGCTGACGGATCTGGGCCACGATGTAGAAATCAAAAACGGCAAGATTTCCGCCTGCGATCCGTCCAAGGCGGGTATCTACCTTCTGGCCGAGTTTCGCCCAAACACAACGCCAAAATCCGTCGACTTGAAAGTCCCCAGCAACAAGGATAAGCCTCTGAAGGGGATCTACCGCTTGGATGGCGATGTCCTGTCACTGGCGGTCAGCGCCAAGAACAAGCGGCCCGACACGTTCAACAATGCGCAGGACCAGGTACTGCTGGTGCTGAAGCGGAAGCCGAAGACATCCTCCACGCCAACGGGACCCGCGGCCAAGTAAGCATTCTGGTCATTCCATCCGTGGCCCGTGGCCGAGCACGCCCTGGCCGCGGATGGATCGATTGATTTGCCAAGCAGCTGTTTTGGACGTAGGCTTGCACAAGCACCCCAGGCTCTCCAGCCTGAACGGCTGGGACTCGATTCGCCAAGAACTTGGGTGCCTCGAACGATTTCCTCCCGTCGATCCCCTCGTGCCGCCGGAGAATTCCCTCGGCACCTCCAGTAAGCAACCGCAAATCTCCCGGCTGGGCAGGGAGGAGAAGAGCTGTGATTCTATTGAATCGGAAGGTACGCCGCCGCCGCGGCACTGCTGCGGTGGAGTTCGGCTTTCTCTTGCCGTTCATTCTGATCTTGCTCCTGGGATTGTGGGAGGTTGGCCGGCTCATCGAGGTCAACCAACTTCTGTACAACGCTGCCCGGGAGGGATGCCGGCAGGCTTCGACCGGGCTGATCAACAACAACGCCGTCCAGCAGGTAGTGATCAACTACCTGAAGAATGCGGGTCTGCCGACGCAGAACGTCTCGGTCACTGTTCAGGATCTCACCAATCCCGGCACCGACGTGAGCAACGCCACCTGGATGGATCAGCTCCAAGTCATCGTTACCATTCCCTGCGATGATGTCACCTGGAGTTCCATCGACCTGACAACGAACAGCACCAGCAAATTGACGGTGCAGGCCATCTGGAATTCGATGAAAGATCAGACGTATCCCACGACCATCAATCCGCCACCGGGTTCTTGATTCGCCCACCCACGGGAACCTGCGCAGAGAGGGAATCATGTTCAGACCATCACGAACAGGAAGCGATATCAGCCGGCGGAGCGGCGTCACGGTGGTGGAGACGGCCATCGTGATTGGTGCCTGTTTGCTCTTCATGTTCGCCATTTTCGAATACGGCCGGGTCATCATGATACGGCAGCTGCTGACCAATGCCACCCGCGAAACGGCCCGCTATGCCGTCTACAACACGAATACGCAGCCAACGCCGAACCTTCAGACGTATTTCACCGGCTTCCTGGCAAATCAGCCCCTCACGATCTCGTCGTTCAACGCCTATCAAGCCGATCCCAATAGCAATTATGCCAATATTGGGCCCTGGCAAAACACACCGTTCGGGCAACCGATCGTCGTACAGGCCCAGGTGAGCTATAGCCCCCTCTTTCCGACGTTCAAGTTTTTGCCCAATCCCGTCACGCTGAAGGATACGGCCACCATGTACAGCGAAGGAAATTAGCCGATCCCAACATCCTGGCTGGGAGGAGCCATCCCGCTCCACTCCGACCGCCGCCAGGCTTTCGCAAGAACGGAGAACGAGCATGTTGATCATTCGTACCGGCCAACGTCGTCGGGGAACGATTCTACCCATGTTGGCGATCTGCCTGGTCGCTCTGTGCGGGTTTGTCGCCCTGGGTATCGATGTCGGCCTTATCGCAGCCGCCAAGACCGATTGCCAAAATGCTGCCGATGCTGCGGCCTTGACCGGAACGCGCAACATCGACGGCAGCGCGAACGGGAACGTCACCGTCGCCATGAGCAAGGCCCAGGCGATCGCCATGGCAAACCAGGTGCTCGGGCAGTCGGTGCAGGCGGCGGACGTAACGCTCCAGGCGGGCACTTACCACTACGATCCGAACAGCCAAACGTTCACGCCGCAGTTCCCCCCCGTGCCGCCCGATAACTACAACCTCATGCAGGCGACCGTCCAGCACACGGTCAACTACACGTTTGGACGGGTTTTCAACCTCACATCGATCAACGTCTCCGCAACGGCCATTGCAACCCATCGGCCGCGCGACACCAGCATCGTCCTGGATTATTCCGGTTCCATGAACAACGAAAGCGACCTGTGGAACTGCGAAAGCTATCTGGGAACCATGATCAACACGTCCAACAATACCGATCCCGTTTTTCCCCAGTGGGGACAATATGATCCGACGTGGTCACCCCTTGCGGCCTTGCAGTGCACGAGCTCCGATCCGCGCGTCGGCTATTGCAATGTGACGCAGTCGGTCCTGGGAGTTGCACCGTTGGTTCAGAGCTTCTACCAAAATGCCCGCGGCGCCGGTGCCCAATCTGCCTTCAGCCCGGCACCGTCGACCGTCACCAATACCAGCCCCGGCGGCGAGTCCGCGCAGAGCCATGTCAAGAATTTGATCGATCTCCAGAGCAACAAACCCACGGCCTTTACCGGAGCCAGCGGCTCGGGGCTCGGGTTCAAGGGATACAAGACGGCCTACGGCCAAACGCAATTCTATGGCTATCGGCAGGGTCCCGGTTACTGGGGGAAGACGTTTTTCATCTGGCCTCCCGACCCGACCACGGATTCGACCGTGAACCCCAATACCTACACGGGTTTTACCCAGTTTAACTACACGTGCGATTGGCGGAAACGCTTCTTTTTGAAGCCCGGCGGCAGCTACCCGCTCTTCGGAGGCCCCGTCAACGACAATACCCTGCTGTGGGCTTCCGGCTCAGGCAGTAGTGGCGGCGGCCAGTGGAACGACCCGCCGGGCAACTACGTCATCAATTACGCGGCCATCCTGCAATGGATCAAGACGGCCAGTAGCAGCAACGGGCCCGATCCCTTTCCCCCGATCTTGCGCGCCGGCAACCTCCTGTATTACGATTCGATTCCCAACGACGTTCCAAGCAGCGCCTATGATCACACGCAGCCCAACCGCAACATTTCCGACCCCAACCAGCGTTTCTGGAAAGAGTACATCGACTACGTCCTGGGCGTTTGGCGCGATCCATTTGGCAGTATCCAGCACCCTGCCAATCCTTCGTGCAGCTACGGTAACGATTACACGTGCGGCAGCGCGACCTCCGGCACGGGTGTCAGCATTTCCGGTCCAGATAGCACGAGCACGCCAGACTCCAACGGAAAGGCATTCATCAATCCCAACGACAACCCCAAGCGGCCGCGGCATCGGTTCTGGTTTGGACCAATGACCATGGTCCAATACTTGTCCGATACGGGCCTCTTCCCCGGCACGGTTACGGATATCTCGATGTTGCCTGCCAAACTGGGCATCGACGGTGCCCTGACCGACATCCAGAACAATCATCCCAACGATCTGGTGTCGATGCTCTTGTATAATCGGCCCCATTTCAGTGGCGAGCCGACGGAAGTAGGCGCCTTCAGCCAGCCCCAGTTCAGTTTGAGCCGGGATTACACGGGCATGATCAACGCCCTGTGGTATCCGCCCAACAGCTCGTCCACGGATGTCCGCCCCTGGGACGCGAACGGCGCCCAGACACCCCGTGCTCACGGCGACTATACGTCGAACACAGCCACCAGCTACGGGTTCATGCTGGCCTACAATCAATTCAGCAGCAACTCTTCGTTGCGGTCGCAATCTGTCGGTGGCCTCGGCCGCAAGGGCTCCCAGCGGCTGGTCGTCCTGGAAACGGACGGCATGGCCAACGTCCACACGGCGGCAAATTTCACGAGTGGCGGTCCCTACAACTCGTACTACAACATCACACCCAATGATAGCGTGACCGGTTCGAGCACCGATTTCACGACGGCGGCCAATGAATCCATCGCGGTCATCCAGAAAATCTGTGCCCTGACGACCGACAACGCCAATGGGCCTGGATTTGCCACGCCCACGAAGCCCGTGATTGTTCACTGCATCGCCTTTGGAGCGATTTTTGAACCGACTGCCCAGGACGGTCAGTCGGCCAATGCCATGAGCATGCTTCAACAGATTTCCTCGATCGGGAAAACTGGCTTTCCGCCGTCGGTGACGGCGACGTCGGACCCCAATTACTACAAGCTCTGCATCGGCACGCTCTCCGATCGTCAGGCAAAGCTGCGCAAGGCGTTTTCCTTGATCATGGACGACGGCATTTCCGTCGTCATGGTCAAGTAGACGAGCATCGCAAAGGAGGATGATCCCCTATGTCGTCCACGGTGGCTGTAGAGTTCGATGACGTCAGCAAATCGTACCCCGCCGGCTGGCCCGGCCGGCGTCTGGCAGCATTGACCAACGTCAGCTTTGCCATTGAATCCGGCGAGGTCTTTGCCCTGCTCGGTCCCAATCGAGCCGGCAAGACGACGCTGGTTAAGATTTTGCTCTCGCTGTGCCAGCCCGGGGCTGGCCGCGTGGCCCGATTGGGCCAACCCATCACCGATCGAACCACGCTGGCCCGTGTCGGCTACATGCACGAGAACCAGGCATTTCCCCGGTACTGGAACGCGGCGCAGTTGCTGGAGTTCTACGGGGCATTGTCGCTCATGCCGGCGCGAGAGATTCACAATCGGTCCAATCAGCTCCTGCGCTTCGTCGGCTTGGCCGACCGCGGCGAGGAGCCCATCGCCCGATTCAGCAAGGGGATGATCCAACGCCTGGCCCTGGCCCAAGCCCTGATCAACGATCCGGAGCTCCTCGTGCTGGACGAGCCGACGGAAGGTCTCGACCTGATCGGACGACGTCTTCTCTTCGAGGTCATCCAAGAACAACGGCGGCGGGGCCGGACGGTCCTGCTCGTCTCGCATGTCCTGGGCGAAGTCGAGCAGCACTGCGACCGGGCCGCGGTGTTGCTCAATGGCCGATTGGTTCACGTGGGACCATTGAACACGCTCACCCAGGACGCCAAGACCGGGACCGCACGCTCTCTGGAGCAAGCCCTCCTCGATCTCTACGAAAGGCTGGCCGCATGAACCTCCCCATTGCCATCCTCACCATCCGGTGGATGTTTCGCGATACGCTTCGGCAAGCGCTGGCTTCCGGCGTGTTCTGGCTCATGCTGTGCGTGAGCCTGGTCTGCACCCTGTTCTGTTTTAGCGCCGGCATCCAGGGAGACCCCGTTTCGCTGGAGCGGACGGGTGAGTTAACCGAGTTCCTTCCCCGGCACGGTTCGTCAGGGTCCGATCTGGATAAGGCGGCCCGGTCGGGTGTGGACGTCGTCCGCGGTGAGTTGACCCTAGGCTTTGGTGCGGTGCGCATGCCGCTGGGGCGTGATGCCGAAGCAGCCGTACACCTGCTGCAATTGCTTTTGGCCGGCGGCGTCGCCGATGCCTTGGGCGTCTTGCTGGCGCTCGTGTGGACGGCCGGCTTCTTACCGACGTTCCTGGAGCCGAGCGCGGCCACGGTGCTTCTTTCCAAACCGGTGCCGCGGTGGAGCATCCTGGCCGGCAAGTATGGTGGCGTGTTGGCGTTCGTCGGCTTCCAGGCCATCGTCTTCGTGGGCGGCACCTGGCTGGCATTGGGGTTGCGCACGGGAGTGTGGACGCCGGCCTATCTCCTGTGTGTTCCGCTGCTCATTCTGCATTTCGCCATTTTTTTCAGTTGTTCCGTATTCCTTGCAGTCTGCACACGCAGCACCGTGGCCTGCGTGTTTGGTTCGGTGCTGTTTTGGCTGTTGTGCTGGGGATTGAACTATGGTCATCACGCAGCGTTGGCCACGCCGCAGCTCCAATCTGTTGCGCCGGCCTTTCAGGGGATGGTGGACGTGGTCTATTGGATTCTGCCCAAGCCAGCAGATTTGAGCATGGTCCTCTTCGACGCGCTTCAGGCGGACAACTCGTTTAGTCGACTGTTCGACTACCAAACCCTGCAAAGCCTGGGGGCTTTCTCTCCCGAGCTTTCCGTGCTGAGCTCGCTCGTGTTCACGCTTGTCATGCTCGCGGCTTCCGCTCGGCAGCTGGCTACTACCGAATACTGATTCACGAAAGTCGGTAGTCCTCTTCTCCATGGCCCGGTCGGTTGTGTCCGTTTCGCGGCGGTGCATCAGCGCGGTTCTGCGAACCGCCGCGAAACAAAAACGGACACCTTCAGCGGGACTGGATATAAGGCGCCCAATGCAAGCGGGCTAACCATCCTTGAATTTGTTCCTGGACGAAGCCCCCTGCCTTCCTTTCCGTACTCCTTCCCATATCTTTCCTGCAGGCGGGCACCTCACCGGAGGAGTAACCGATGGTCCAGCAACAGCATCCACAAACCGGAGCCGAAGCCCTTGTGCAGCGATTGCGGGAACACGGCATCCGTCACATTTTTGGCTATCCCGGTGGACAGATCACGCCACTCTACGATGCTCTGTACCGGGAGCCGGTAATCCGCCACATTCTGGCGCGCGATGAGCAGGCCGCAGGATTTATGGCCGACGGCTACGCCCGAGCCACCGGCCAGCCCGGCGTTGCCCTGGCCGTGTGCGGTCCCGGCGTGCTCAACGCCGCCACGCCGTTGGCGACCGCCTTTACCGACTCGGTGCCGGTCCTGCTGCTCAGCGGCCAAGTTGCCGCTGCCGGCAGCGGCCTGCGCTCCGGCTATTACCATGAGAACGACCAGCGCAATGCGTGCTCGACCTTTACCAAGTGGAGCACCTGCGTCACCGATGTGCGCGCGATCGTTCCGGAATGCGATCGTGCACTGGTGGCTCTCACCCAGGGACGCCCTGGCCCAGTTCTGTTAGAAGTCCCGGTCGATGTCTTGAGGGCAGAACATCCCAAACACCCCTTCCCGCCCCTTCTCGTCCCTTCCCCTGTGTCCAGGCCCACATCACAGGAACTGGAAGGATTGGCCACGCTCCTGGCGGGTTGGCGGAGGCCGCTCTTGCTAGCAGGGGGCGGAGTCATCAGCTCGGGGGCTGCGCCGTGGCTGTTGCAGTTGGCCGAGCGGATCGGCGCCCCCGTATTCCACACACTTAATGGCAAAAGCGCGTTCCCGCTGGACCATCCGCTCGCGGCACGGCTCCCCTGGCACCGGGCCACTTCCGACCTGACGAACATGGAGCAGTTTCTTTCTCCCTTGTTTGCCCAGGCCGATGGGCTCTTGGCCGTCGGCTGCCGATTCACGCAAGCGGCCACTGGAAGCTGGACGCTGCGGCTGCCGCCCTCGGTCGCCCAGATCGACATTGATCCCGCGGAGATTGGCCGGCATTATTCCGTTACGCTGGGCATTGCCGCCGATGCGCGGGAAACGCTGCGGGAGCTGATGAATCTTCTTCCGTCGGCGCCGCGCAAGCCCTGGACGGTGCCGCCATCCCATGAGCCCACACGGCTGCCGGGGCTCGACCTGCTCGCGCCCCTGCGGCGGACGCTTCCCCGGGATGCGATTCTTGTCGCCGACATCACCCGGCTGTCGTATATCATTCTGTCCGAATTCCCGGTGATGGAGCAGCGGACCTTTCTACACCCCGCCGGCTTTGTTCCCATGGGCTATGGTTTGCCGGCCGCGCTCGGGGCTCAGGCAGCTTTTCCCGAGCGAACGGTGGTGGCGGTAGTCGGCGACGGGTGCTTTTTGATGTCCGGCATGGAACTTGCCACCGCGGTGCAGGAAAAGCTCCCTGTCATCGTCATCCTCGTCAACGACCAGTGTTTGTCTCTGATCAAGGCGATCCAGCATCGGCGTTATGAGAACCATTTTCTCGGCGTCGACCTGCGGAACCCGGACTTTGAGTTATTTGCGCGGGCATTCGGTGTCCGTTCGTGGAGCATTCTCACGGATGCCGAGTTTGAACGGGCCCTGCGGGAAGCGATTGCCCTTCGAGAACCCGCGCTCATTGAGGTGCGGCTGGAGCAACACGGATCTGTTTGAGGACCTTCTGCACGGCTTCGCGCACCAACGGGTCCGGATCCCGGCTGATCTTTTGCAAGGCGGGGATTGCCGGGCGGGCTTGCGGGCCGATCTGACCGAGAGCCAGGGCTGCCTGCCGGCGGACCGCCCACTCCGGATCGCTCAGGGCCGCGCAAAGTGCCGGCACGGCGTCGCTGGCGGCGGGGCCGATTTGACCCAGGGCCAGTGCGGCATGTTGGCGGACCAGGCGGTCCCTCTTCAGCGCCTCCATCAGGGCCGGCACGGCGGAGCGGGCTTCCGGCCCCAGCCGTCCCAGTCCAAATGCACCCTGTACCTGGATCGATGGATTGGGATCGCGCAACATCTGCTCCAGCTCGGCCACGGTTTTGCCAGTATAGGGCGGCCGGGCACGGCAAGCGGTGACAAGAACCACGAGGAGTAGCAGGAACCAGCGACGCATACGGCATCTGCCAGAATTCGGGGTCGCAGCAGATCAATTCTATCTCGCCGTGGCAAAATGCGTTAGATTTCCCGACGCCGATTGCTTATGATGCAATCGGATTGCCATACGTCCGTAGTGATGCGGCTCCCTTTGGTTGTGCGGACGGCAACGAGGCAGAATCTGCCTCGGACAGCTGAAAGGAGACTCCGGCCATGAAGAACCCCGGGTTGTGGTTGTTGCTTGGCGTGTGCGTTGGGTTAGCCAGCCCGCCGGCCCAGGCGGATACGCCCATTGCGGCCACAGCAAAGCCAATCCCTGCGACGGCGAGCTCGGCGCTCGATCCACAACAGATGGCGGCCCGGATCGACCAGCTCATTGCCCAAAAATACGCTGCCGAAGGCGTCCAGCCGGCACCGCTTGCTGACGATGCCGAGTTCCTCCGCCGCCTTTACCTGGACCTGGCTGGCCGGATCCCGCGGGTCGTGGAGGTGCGCGATTTTTTGGATGAGGCCGCCCCGGACAAACGGCATCGAGCCATCGAACGGCTGCTGGAGGATCCAGACCACTCGCACCAATACATCCATCACTTCACGAATGTTTGGCGCGCGTTGCTGGTGCCCCAGTCGAACAATCAGCAAGTGCAGCTCCTGGTCCCGGGCTTTGAAGCTTGGTTGCGACAACGGGTGCGGGCCAACACCCCGTATGATGTCCTGGTTCGCGAATTGCTCACCGGCTCGGTCGGCTTCGCCATGCGCAATCCCGGCCAACTCGCCAACCAGCGTGAACCGTCGCCGCTTGCCTTCTACCAGGCCAACGATCTGAAGCCCGAGAACCTGGCGGCGAGCACGACCCGGTTGTTCCTCGGTGTCAAGCTGGAGTGTGCCCAGTGCCATGATCATCCGCGTGACCAGTGGACGCGGAAACAATTCTGGGAATACGCAGCATTCTTCTCCGGCATCCGGGCCAATATGAATGGCGACTTCATTACCTCCGTCACGGAAAATCCGGAGAGCCGGTCGCTGAAAATCCCCGGCACGGAGCGCGTCGTGATGGCCCGCTTCCTGGATGGTACGGAGCCGCGCTGGCAAGCAGATACGCGGGCCCGGCCCACGCTGGCCGACTGGATTACCGATGCCCGGAATCCGTACTTCGCTCGCGCTGGGGCTAATCGTCTGTGGGGCCACTTCTTCGGCATCGGTCTCATCGAACCCGTGGACGAGGCCAGCGACGAGAACCCGCCCAGCCATCCCGAGCTGCTCGAAGAGTTGGCCCGGCAATTTGTGGCCCACCATTTTGATATCAAGTATCTGATCCGCGCGATCACCAACAGCCAAACGTATCAACGCAGCAGCGCGGCAACCGACCGCCGTTCGGAGGATGCCCGGCTCTTTGCCCGCATGGCCGTCAAGGGGCTCTCTCCGGAACAGTTCTTCGACAGCCTGGCCGAGGCGATCGGGTTCCATGAGGACTCCCGGCCAACTCCGCGTCTGGATGGTCAGCCGGTCAACACCCCACGGGCCATGTTCCTGGCCAAGTTCTCCAATCAGGAAAACCGCACCGAATGGCAGACCTCGATCCTCCAGGCGCTGGCGTTGATGAATGGCCGATTCATCGACGACGCCACCAGCATCGAACGCAGCAAGACGCTGGCCGCCGTCGTGGATGCCCCGTTCCTGAGTACGGAGCAACGCATCGAAACCCTTTATCTGGCCACGCTGAGCCGGAAACCACGGGCCGAGGAGCTGAAGCGGCTGGTGAAATACGTCACCAGCGGCGGTCCAAAGGGTAATCAGGCCGACGCCTTGGCGGATGTTTTTTGGGCTCTGCTCAACAGCGGCGAATTCATCCTCAATCACTGATTGGTCCAGAACCAGGCAGCGAGCCGTCGTGCTCCATGGAAACGCTCGTTGACGGGATCCGCGTTGTCTGCGCCGCTCCGCGAAATTCTTCCAGTTCAAGTTGCGCGCTGAAGTGCAGCCAACGCAGCCGAAGACCATCCAAGATGTGGCCCCGGCGGGCATTCACGCTTCTGGAACTCCTGGTCGTGATTGCCATTATCGCCGTGCTCATTGGCCTGTTGATCCCGGCCGTACAGAAGGTGCGTGAGGCTGCCAGCCGGGTCCGGTGCGTCAACAATCTCAAGCAGCTCGGTTTAGCTCTGCACAACTATCACGGGACTGCGGGCTGCTTTCCGCCCGGGATGATTGCCTCCGGCTCCAACATGAGTGATGCCGAGGCGAGCGGCATCACTTACCTGCTCCCCTATCTGGAACAAGACAACACGCACCGCCTGTACCATTTCGACGAGCCGTGGTTTCAGGCCGATAACTTCGAGGCGGTGGGCATCGCGGTGAAGGTGTTCTATTGCCCAAGCAACCGCGACCAGGGCTTCATCGACTTGCAGCAAATCGCCCAGGAGTGGCAAACGCCCCTGCCGGCGCGGGTAGCCAGCTGTGATTATGCCTTTTGCCGAGGGGCCAACGGAGCGGTGCACTTCGATTGGACGCGCATCCCGCCGGCGGTTCGTGGCGTCTTCCATATTCGTCCGCCGGGAGAGCGGGGAGCGGGAGTTCGTCTGCGGGACATCTCGGACGGAACCAGCTCGACCTTTGCCATGGGCGAAGCAGCGGGCGGCAACGCGCTGTTCCTGGTCCGCGACTTGACCAACCCTTCCCAGCCGGTCCTGGAAAGTTTGACCGGCCAACCCGTGCCCGTGGATCAATCCTGGGGCGCGGCGGGCATCGGCGATGCCGCCCACCCCTTCTACGGGTCGGTACTGGCCGTCACCGCCCAATACGGTTTGCCGGCCGACCCCCGTGATGAACCGATGAACCGCCGGCCGACGACCCCCACGGTTTGGGGCAACGACCCCCGTGGCGACAATCGCAACGGCAAAGATTGGATCAGCGGGTTTCGGAGCCTGCATCATGGCGGCTGCAATTTTCTCTTTTGCGACGGCAGCATTCGCTTCGTGACCCAGACCATTCAGCCCGAGACCTACCGTGCCCTCTCGACCTATGCTGGAGGGGAGATTGTTTCAGACGGGACCTTGACTCCTTGATCTGCGGGTTGCTATACCGTGTGTAGCTCTGGTTTTGCAGTGGTTCGCCCGTCCGGGTAGTTCTGCGAACCACCGCTAAACGGATCGCAACACTAAAAGGAATTCGAGGCATGACTGTCGAACAACAAATCTTCACCCCTGCCGAAGTTGAAGCGTTCCAGGCCGATGACCGCAGTGCCGCGACGGCGATTGTCGGACTGATGGTGGGGATCTTCACCATTGGCCTCTTCGGATACCTGGGAGTCTGCTACTGGGTGGGATGACGATCGCGTTTTCCGACTCGGCCCCAGGGCGATGACGCCAGCCTTCACGTGATTCAAGGAGGATTCCATGAGGCTGAACCCGCTCCTCTTGCTCGCGCTCGGCGTGCATCTGACTACCGCTTGCTTGCTCCTCGCCCAGGAGCGGAAGACGGAACAGGACCTGACCGTGGCCGAGATCAAACGGCTCAAGGGAAAGGTTCAGTGGGACGGGAATGCTCCGGATAAACCGGTGATCGGGGTCGATCTGCATGGCACGCGCATCACGGACGCAGGCCTCGAACATCTCAAAGTGCTGACCAGGCTCCAAACCCTCAACCTTTACAACACCAAGATCACCGACGCGGGCCTGGTCCATCTCCAGGGCTTGACCAGTCTCACCACGCTCTTCCTCAACGACACGCCCATCACCGATGCCGGGCTGGCGTATTTGCGAGGATTGACCCATCTCCAGCAGCTGGGCCTGTATCACACTCAGATCAGCGATGAAGGGTTGGCGCACCTAAAAACCCTGACGAGCCTGCAAAAACTCACGCTGAGCGGCAAGCGAATTACCGATCAAGGTCTGGCGCAGCTGAAGCCACTGGGTAACCTTCGGGAGCTAGGTCTCTATGGCACCAAGGTTACACCGGCGGGAATGCAGGATCTGCACCGGTCACTGCCCAAGCTGCAAATCGTGCATTGATTGCCTTGACGCCGCCATAGAAAGCCAACCCGACCAGACCGACACCGAGGAGCATCCAGCTGCGTGGCTCCGGTACCGCCGGCGCCTGTGGGGCAAACGTAATGAAGGCCGGGGCGTTCAGCTGGGGACCGGAGGCAAAGACATCGATGAAGGCTCCTGTCCGGCCATCGTAGCGCACCACGCTGTCGCTGCCGCTGCCGACGACGTACAGGTCGCCGTCCGGCCCAAACTCGAGGCCCTCCGGATTCACCAGGCCGCCGCCGGAAGCAAAGATCCCGAGAAAAGCTCCCGTGGTTCCGTCGTAACGGCGGACATCGTTCGTGGTGAGACTGCTGACATAAAGATTGCCATCCGGCCCGAAGGTCAGGCCAGTGGGCCCGCTGAGGCCTCCCCCTTTGGTGAAGGTGTCGATGAGCGTCCCCGTCACGCCGTTGAAGCGCAGCACGCTGTTGCCGACCTGGCCCGTCACATAAAGGTTGCCGTCGCGGCCAAAGGTCAAATCGAACGGTGCCGTGGGTCCACTGGTAAAGATCTGTTTGAACTGGCCGGTCTTGCCATCGTAGCGGCTGACAGCAGCATCCAGATCGCCAACCAGGTAGAGGTCCCTATCCGGCCCGAAGGTCAGCCCGAGCGTTCCGCTGGTATTACCGCCCTTGGTGAAATGATCGACGTGGCCGCCGCTCATGCCAGCGAACCGTTCCACGCCGCCGGGAAAAAAGTTGCCGACATACAAATTGCCGTCCGAACCATAGCTCAAGCCCGTCGGCTGGGTGAGCCCGCTACCGGAGGCAAAGGTTCCGAGAAAGGCTTTGGTTGTTTGATCGTAACGCTCTACCGCGCCATTGCCGGAGTTGCTGACCAGGACATCGGCGCGAACGGACTCCGTGTCGGTGCACGGCAGGCACAGCAGAGCCATGCCGGTCATCGCCAGGGGAATCGAACTTCGCATCATCGGTGCTCCTCGATGAACAGGGAATCTCCGCAGGGCGAGTACGAGCGTTTCGGTTGATCCGCGGGGCACCACGATGAACGGAGACACAATTCGGTGGAGGGCAACCGTCGTCGCTACACGGCGGTTCGTAGAACGGCGGGGTCCTACGAACCGCCGCTTCACTGGCTCCGTGCTCAGCAATCAGTGATAAAGGTTCGGCTTGGGAAAGTCAAATGAAAACCGGCCGCCGGCCTGCGGCCGCCACGGTCGCATTGGGGCAGCATGCAGCAGTCGGTTCGGGTTCCCTTCCGCGGCGCATCGTCAACCAGCAGCGGCTCAGGCCGCCACCGCACTTGGTCAAGCTGTCGCGCCGTAGATAAGCCCGCCGGCGTCAAAATGAAGTGCGTTTTATCCGTGAAGGTGAGGCTCACCCGGGGCTGAAAGCAACGCTCATGATCCACTTCCCTCGTATCCCCCGTCGCATGCTTGGCCGGACCGTTGCACACCAGCCAGCGCAACTCGTTCTCGCTAAAACCGTACTGTTGCAAGCTATGAATCTCGACCGCGAAATCCCACGGGGCCCGCTGACGATCCAGCGCGTAATTCCAGGCCTGGAGAAGGAGGAAAAGGGCGGAATGAACGCCCGTACCGACAGCTGGGCCGCGACTGGATCCACGGCATTCAACGCCAATCCCTCGTTGCCAAGATGCGAATCATCTTCAAGAAAGTTACACGAAGGACAATGAACCCCCGATTCCCCAGGTGATCGCGCTCGGAAGCAGTGCCGGAGTATGCGCATCATCGGACACTCCTTGGACACACGAGTTAACTCAAGCTTCGCCCAGCCCGGGTTTCTCTTACTTCTTGAACATCTTCTGGCTACGGTCCCCGCGTGACAGCAAGTAGGCTACCAAGTCGAGAATCTCGTCCTCCTTGAACGTATCGAGCAAGCCTTCCGGCATCATCGAGACCTTCGAGCGCTCGATCGACTCCACCCGCTTTTGATTGACGTTCACCAGGCCGTTCGGATCAAGCATATTGGTCATCACCATCATGTTGTCGCCATGATAGTTGACGATGCGGCCAGTGACCACGCGCCCATCCGTGGTCGTGATGATCACCGCGGCATACTGGTCGCTGATTTCCTTGCTTGGTTCAATGATCGATTCGAGCAAATCGCGAACGCTGAACCGCCCCGAGGCAATCGTCAGATCCGGCCCCTGGGAACCGCCTTCGTTATCGAAGCGATGGCAGGAAAAGCACAGGGCTTCACCAAATAGACGCCGGCCACGATCGAAGTCGCGGTTGGCTAACCCTTTCTCCACAATCGGGGCCAGTCCATCGACTTTCCATTTCTTGACGAATGGCCTCGGTTTGCCGGCGATGGGCGTTGGTGCCAGCGGACTGGCCTCCAGCACCGGCCGCAATTCTTCCTTCTCTTGGGCGGTTAACGTGGCCACTGCATCGGCTTTCATGAGCCGGAAGAACCCGCGCAAGCTCGCCCCGCCCTTGTAGTTGGCAGCCTTCAAATACCAGGCAAAATACTCGTTCCGCTGCGCCGGCGTCCAACCGGTTCGGAGATCACGGAGCGACTTGGCGTATTCGATCTGCTCCTCCTGCGTCGGCGCCTCGGCCATCAAGTGTAGCGCCTTGGCCGCGACGCCCGGCGCTTCCAGGTAAACCAGGAGCTGGCACAACTCCGCATTCAGTTCGCGGCTCTTGGCCGGGAAGAGGGGATCGAAACGCTGGATGAGCCGGGCCCGCACGTCGCGGTCCGGCCAGCCCATGCGGTTGAACAGCACCCCATAGACGCGCAGGAGATCGAGGTGCTGGGCTTCGGTGAGCTTCTGCCAATCGATCCGATCGAGCGCTTCGAGGATCGGGTCTTTGAGGGCCGCGCCGGGCACCGGGTCTCCTTCCTTGCGGGGGTGATGGAATGGGTCTTGACCCGTTGCGCGCACCAGGGCCAGCAGAGCAGCAAGCGCCCGACCCGGCTCCGTTTCCTTCAGGGCTCGGTCTTGCCACTCCTTGGGGTCCTGATGCTCGATGGCGACCCGGGCGGCAAATCGGATGAAGCGGTCCGCGTGGTTGAGATAGGGCCAGGCGAACTCGACCGCGTTCGGGTCCGGCCGGCCATGGAACGCCTCCAGCCGATGCCGCAGCGCGTGCAGCGGACTGGGGGCCGGGCCACCTGGCGAGGGCGCAGTTGACTCCGCGCCAACGTAGGTGATGCGGTAGAGCCCTGATTGCGTTCTCCGGCCACCGATCGTGAAATAAAGGGCTCCATCCTTCGGATTGACGACGATGTCCGTCAGCGGCAAGGGCGAACCGTTGAGGAACTCCTCGGCCACGGCTTTGTAAGCGCTGCCATCGGGCGTCAGGTGGACCGCATACAGTTTGCCATAGCTCCAGTCACACATGAAGAGTGCGTCCTGGTACTTGGCCGGGAAGTGGGTGCCGTAGCCGAAGCACATGCCGGTCGGCGAACCGGGGCCGACGTTGTAAATAGCTGGCAAGCTGTCCGGATAGTACGGCGGCCATTTGCCGGCACCGTTGCGCCAGCCATATTCGCTGCCGCTGGTCACCAGGCAAACCCGCGTCGGCCGATACCAGGGCGTGTTCATGTCCCATTCCATATCGGCGTCGTAGGTGAACAGGTCGCCATCGCGGTTGAAGGCAGCGTCGAAAGGATTGCGGTAGCCGGTGCTCACCAATTCCCAGGTTTTTCCGTCCGGATCAACTTTGTAAATGCAGCCGCCCGGCCCGAGCACACCGCGCATGAAGCCGTTACCGTCCGGCAGTCTCGGCAGCAGATGATCCTCTCCCCAGAGCTTCGGCACCCGCGAACCGGCGAGCGGACTCATCATCTTCGTCTGGTTGCCGCAGACAATGTAAAGCGACTTGCCGTCCGGGGCAGGCAGGATTGCGTGGGGACCGTGCTCGCCGCTGCCCTGGACCTCGCGAAGGAATTCCGGTTTCTCAAACGTATCGCCGCCATCTTTCGAACGGGCCCGGTGCAGGCCGTGCCGGGGCTTGATCCCATTGATGGCCACCCCTTCGTTGATCATGACGTACAGGCTGTCGAACGCCCAGAGCAAACCGTGCGCACCGCCCAGCGGCAAATCAAGCTTTTCCACGATCGCCGCTGACGCAACGGTTGCGGGATGGTCTCCCGAACGGGTCCCGAGTGGTGGGGGCGTAATTCGGTAGAGCGGACCATTCTGATCCGAAACGATGAGCCGCCCCTTCGGATCGACGCACAGGTTGACCCACGAGCCTTGCACGTCCTTGGGCACCGAATAAAGCAGCTCGGCCCGGAATCCTTTGAGCACCTTCAGCGCTTCGGCGGGCGTCGCAGTCGGCCCTTTCGGGGCCGGCTTTGCGTCCTGGCCGGCTGCGGCCAAGGGAAATGCCAGCACGAGAACCGTCCAGATAGCCAGCCGCGTCGCCTCTCGCATCACTTGCTCCTTCCCACCAAAGATTCGGGGTCGCGTCCGTGCCGGGAGATCTCTCCACCGAGTCTCCCGGTACGGACGCGAATTGACTCACCGTGCACCGGCTTGGTTACTGGGGCTCGGCGAATGTTTTGGGATCGACCTTGTCGAGAATCTTGAATTCTGTAACCAGGAAATCCTGGAACTTCTCCCCATCCCGCTTGGCCTGCATCTTGGTGGCCTTCTTGATGCCCGCCATCTCCTTGTAGTCGCGGAATGTCGTTTCCTGGGTGTACTCGTCCCCCATGAAACCGGCGACCCGCGCCACAACCTTGACGGGCAGGCCGCTGTCCTTATCGAAATAAATGCGGAAATCCTTCCCGTCCGGCCCGGTCGCCTTGATACCGACTGCCGGTTTGCCGTCCACAACTTCCTCGGGCGCGGGAGCGACCTTGAACTCCTTGCCCTTCAAGGGCAGGACGGTCATCGGGATCACGGTGAGGTAAATTGCACGTTTCTCATTGGCCAAGGCGTCCTTGTCCAGTTCCATCTGGTTGTCGCCAAACTTTCGCCAGCCTTTATCACCGGCCACGACGGTGATGACCTTGAATTTGTTGCCGTTGAAGTCACCTTCAAACTCCCGCCGCGCATGGTCAAGACCTTGCACGGTCGAATCGGTGGTGACCTCGTTCTCGTTCCCTCCAAAGCGGACGCTCCCCTTGGCTTTCCAGGAAGCGTTCCTTGCCTTGCTCAGCTTCTCTTCACCGCCCAGGGCTTTGATCGCCTTGTTCAGGATGGCGTCCGTATCCGTCGCCTCCGCAGCCCGTCCGGGACCGTTCCAGACGGATACGAAGGCCATTGCCAACACCGCGACGATGGTCCTTGTCATGAGTCTATCTCGCCTTCTGTGAGAAAAAAGGGAAAAGCAGAGTGTCTTTTGATTCTATGCACCGCCGTCACCGAAGACGAGCGGCATCCGATTCTCGAACGATCCGGCTCAGCGGAATAGCAGCGGCGCAAAATCGTTCAAGTAATGCCGCCAGTTGATCCAGGTATGGCCTCCGCCACTGACGTGGAGCTCGTTTTTGATCCCCCGCTTGGTCAGCAGTTCGGACAGGCTCTTGGAGCCATTGAAGGTGAAATCCTTGTCGCCGACGCTGATCGAGAATAATTTCACGATACGGTTGACCTTGTCCGCCTGGTCCAGGAACGTGGCGTTTCGCTTTTCGAAATCGGCAGCATTTTGGCCGATGCCGGCGCTCCAAACTCCTACATAAGCGAACTGGTCGGGATGCGTCGTGACGACCCGAAGCGTTTGCCCACCGCCCATTGATAACCCCGCCAGGGCTCGGTTTTCTGCAGTCGCCAAAACGCGGAAGTTCTTCTCCACGAATGGAACAATGTCGTCGAGCAGCTCATGGGTAAACCGATCCTGAGCCGCGGCGGCAGCTCCGCCGGCCGCCGCGGTGCCGGAGGTTGTCGGACGGGGCAGGCTGCCGTTGGGCATCACGATGAGCATGGGTTTCGCCTTGTGTTCCGCCAAGAGATTGTCGAGGATGAAGCCGGCACGGCCGACCGTGCTCCAACCCGAATCTTCATCGCCGCCGCCATGAAGGAGGTAAAACACCGGATAGCGATCCTTGCTGCTATCGTAGCCGGGAGGCGTGTAGATATGCATCCGCCGTTGCATGCCGAGCGTGGACGAGGAATACCAGACCTCGCGGATCTCGCCATGGGGAACATTTCGCAGTGCTTCGAACTCGGCTTCCGGGCCCGGCAGGAAGAACAGGTTATCCAGGCTGTTGATGCCCTGCTTGACCATGGCATTCCGCGGGTCTAGAGTCTTCACGCTATCCACGTTGAACGAGTAGCTGTAATAATCGGGCTTGAGCGGCCCCACGGTGACGGACCAGACGCCCTTCTCATCTTTCTGAAGCTTTACGGGGCCGCCGGCGTCCATCCAATCGCCGCGCACGGTCACTTCCGAGGCCTTGGGAGCGTTGATCCGGAAGGTCACGCGCTGGTCGGAGAGCACTTCCGGCGAAGTCAGCGTGTCCCGCGCGGTTGGCTGCCGCCGCTGAGCCTGGGCGGCCGCCTCCGGACAAGCCCCGAACATTGTGAACATCAGGCCAACGCTGGCTGCCAAACACAACACTTTCTGTCGAGCCATGAACTCACCTCGCTTTCGATCGTCCCGCTGGTCCAGGAGCAGTGCCTATCACAACGTACTGGCCAATCCCTTCGGATGAATCAAGGCATTGAGCAGGCCTTCCTGCTTCTATATTCTGCCCACGGTGGATTGCCCACTGCTAAAGATTTTTCGCCTAATCGGCGGACCGAGCGACCTTTGGTTAATGAGAACGCTTCGTCCACAGACGTTGGATAAGGGCCATTTCCATGACGGATCGTACCATCCCGCACGGACAGGTGACACGGCTGCTCATGCAGCACCGCACGGCCCTTTATGGCTACATCTTCGCCTGCGTGCGCAACCATGACGATGCCGAAGACATTTTTCAAAACGTCTGCGTCGCGGTGACCGAATCGATCGGTCGTTTGGCCAATGAGGCTGGTTTCCTGCCCTGGGCGCGCGAAATCGCACGGCGCCGCATCTTGGCCCAGCGCCGGAGCACACGCCGGGAACAGCCCTTGGATCCCGATTTGGTATGCCGGCTCGCCGAGGCCGCCGATCGCGTGGAGCGCGTTCAGCCGGCTTCCCGGCACCGTGCTGCTTTGACCGCCTGTCTGGAAAGTCTCCCTGCCGAAAGCCGGCGCCTCATCCTGATGCGCTATGAGAGTTCCACCGCCCGTGCAGAGGAGCTCGCGGCCTGTTTTGGGCGGAGCGTGCAAGGGATCTACGCTTGGATCAAGCGGATCAAGCTGGCTCTTCGAGAATGCGTCGAACGCCGCCTGGCAATGGAGGGGCCATCATGAATGCTCCGTCCGATACCGATCTCCTCCACGCCTACCTGGACGATTCTCTCACCGCTTCGGACCGGACCGCTATCGAAGAACGCCTCCGCCGTGAGCCAGCATTGGCGGATGCCCTTGTGATCTTGGCACGCGAGGAAGCAATCCTCGGCGAATGGGCCCGTTCGGCGCGCTTCGCAGAACAAACGGCCACGGAGACAATGCCTCCCTCGCCGCGCGAATCTGCGGATCCGGGTGTGACCGTTCCGTCTGAACCGCGCCGAACCCTTTCCCGTCGCGCAGCGGTTCGCTCTCTCGCAGTGCTTGCGGCTGGGGTATTGCTTGGTGTTCTTGGAATCGCGCTACACGAGCACAGGAAAACCGGTGGAGGGGACTCTCTTGCGAATGTGGAGGAAGTACAGGGTGATGTCTTCATCGTCACACCGACGGGCCTCCGGTTACCGGCCCAACCGGGTCAAAAACTCTTTGCCGAACAGGAACTCCGGACGGGAGCGGAGGGGAGCTTCGCAGTCATTGAATATGAGGACAAGACCCGGCTCGAACTGAGCCCGGAAACCATGATTCGCCTGCTCGGCGAGGCAGTGCCAGGGGCCAAGAATAAGCGGACCCGCGGCAAGAAGGTTTTCTTGAACGAGGGAGTCCTTGCTGCCGAAGTCGTCGCCCAACCGGCAGATTCTCCCATGATCGTGACCACTCCCCATGCCGTCATGGAGATGCAGCAGTGCCTGTTCAGCTCTTCTACCGCAAAGGAAGCCACGCGCATTGAGCTGGACGACGGCCACATTCGGTTTACCCGCAGGAGCGATGGCCGCTCCATCGAAGTTGCGGCCGGCTGCTATGCTGTGGCCGCCGCACGTCCCGAATCTTTTGCGCAACATCCTCTTCCCGCCCGCATCCGCAAGCCACGGGCCATTTTCAACGAGTCCCCGGCGCCGATTCTGTCGTTGGCCTATTCGCCGGATGGCAGGGTCGTGGTCCTGGGCTGTCGAGACGGCACTCTCCGGTTCTGCGATTTGCAGACCGGCATCGAGCGCACGGTCACGGCCGGGCGCAGAAAGGTCTCTTCCGTGGTCTTCGCCCCTTCCGGAAAAACATTGGCCGCAGTCGTTGATGATCGGATCGTGAGGTTGTGGGATGCCACGGCGCTTCAGGAACAGCGGAGTTTCACCCGTCGCAAGCTCAAGTTCACGTGCCTGGCGTTCACCCGAAGCGGCAATGATTTGGCCACGGGCTCCAGCGATCGGAGTGTAACGGTATGGGACAGCGTGTCGGGACTGGAGAAGACCATCCTCCGTGGCCAAGGCGGCGATGTGATGAGCCTGGCGTTTTCTCCCGATGCCCGAACGCTGGCGGTTGGCAGTGGCCGAGGAAAGGAGACCGGGGACGTCACCTTATGGGACTTATCCAGGCGTCAACAACTGCACACGCTGGAAGGACACGCCGGTCCCGTTCGTTCACTGGCGTTCTCGGCCGATGGCCAAATCCTGGCAACGGGCAGCGACGACGGTACCGTCCGCTTGTGGAACGCGGAAACCGGGCAGCTCCGGACGGTGTTGCAGGGCCACGCCCGGAGGGTCGTTTCGATCGCGGTGTCTCCGGATGGTCTTCGCTTGGCCAGTGCAGGCAATGACAATACGGCCCGGCTGTGGGATTTGACCAGCGGCACCGAACAGGCAATTCTCAAGGCCCGCAAGCACCGCACGAGTTGCCTGGCTTTTTCACCCGACGGTAAGATTCTGGCCACGGGCGGATGGGACAAGACTGTCCGTCTATGGGACTTAGCGGCGAAGGACCTGGGGCCGGAAGAGAGCAATGAGGAATGAGCGATGCCGGCGGTCGGCATCGGCTGAAGCGCCAGCTGCCGCGCCACGATTTCTTCGGCCTCAAACCCAGCGCGATCGCTGGACCGCGGCGGCTGGTGCTTCGCCCGACTTTCGCAATCACAAGGGTCTCTCGGCACGTGGCCGAGAGGACAACACCCGTTTATCGAACCAGTTAGGAGTCTTCCATGGTGCGGATTTTCATTAGTGCGGCCCTTGCGTTGATTCTCATGACCGGAGTGAGCGTGGCCGCTGGAAAAGGCAAGGGCAAGAAGGGGCAGGCTGTTCATGGAACGATCAAAAAGGTAGACGCAAAGGAAGGAACCATCACCGTGGCCGTCAAAGCGAAAAAAGCCGGGACGGCCAACCGGGAATTCAAACTCGGGGCGGACACGAAGGTCGTGGTGGTTTCTGAGGGGAACAAAAGTAAGCTCACCGGCCCCGAGGCACTCAAGAACGAAGGCTTCAAGGAAGGGGCCACGGTGACGGTCGTGACGGATGAGAGTGACGCGACCAAGGTCACGCAAGTCCGGCTCGGCGGTGGGAAGAAAAAGAATAACGCCCAATCAAAATGACCGCGGCGAATCGTCCCAAGAGCCAGGCGAGCGTCTGCTGCCTGGCTTTCTTGCGTTTGCGCGCAGATGCGAGACCCTGGATTCTCGTGGGTAACTCCCCTGAGCGGACCCAGCATCCTTGCCATAGCACCTTGACCGGATATTGAGTGAAAATCGCACCGGCGCCAATCAGCACTGCTTCCGCCAGATTTGCTTGAGCGACCAGTAGGCGATCCAATGGATCTTTATACCCTGTAGCAAGACCCTCCTCGGCCAGGACTTCCTAAGACAGTGGAGTAAGAATGGCAGTCAAGCTGAAAACTTGGAGGGATTGCTATCCCATCCGATGAAAGTATGGGCGCGACCAGCGCCGAGGCCCCGCACACCGCCGCTGTCATCCATTCGACGGTCTCGAAACTTGGCTCCTGAGCGGGTTAGGTCCTGTTCCTACGCGCATTCGTGGCGGCATTGGCCTGCAATCTCCTCGAGCACGCCTGAATTTCCGCAGCGATACTCTTGCACTCCTGATAGACCGCCATGCCCTGCGCGGACAAAACTTGCCGGTCTTTTAGCAAACGAGCAAGCTGTTCCGGTAGCCGATCCAACTCGGGAAGAGGAAGATGTCGGTGAGTGTGGTTCTTGAAGAGTTTCCCAAGCTTCTTCCGTTCGGGTGCGCCCAGCGCCCAGGTAGCACGATGGACAAATTCTCTGACTTTTGGCAGTACAAAAGGGACTCGGGCTTTTGCCTTGGTCCATTGGTGCACATCGGCTCTCAGGCCATGTAACTTTTCTTCCTGCGTCAATGTCTTGTTCCACGACCCTTCCAGTTCTACCCGAACGCCTTCCATCGTTGCGCGGAGCGTGTCGAGGCTCGCTTCCAGGCCCAAGATGGCATTCCAACGAGCTTCGAGGTCTTGCTCCTTTGTTGAAGTAATCACCGCCTCCGAGGTTTCATTGGCGACAACTTCGGGAGGCCGCCTCAGGCTCACGTAGATATCCAGGTAGGCTAGGTCCGCCGCGGGCGGTGGCAGGGGCTGCCTCAACTCGACATTTGATCCGTTCAGGCCGGAATGGGAGACGCCTCCCTGGCGCCATGATTCAACTTCGTCCGTGGCGATTCCCACGACCTTCAGAAGGATTGCCATCGTCAAGCATTGACCCACGCCTGGAGTTTGGAAAGTACTCTGCGGAACACGAAACCGAAGGGCGAACGGCTCGTCGCCGGGTTTGAACCAAATCTCAGCAATTGTTTTTCCCCGGTACTTTAACGCAGCCCATTGTTTCGATGCAGGCTGTTCAGAAAAATGCACTCCGCGCCTCCCTGATCTGATACACGGTCCGGTTGGTTGGGTCCGTTTCGCGGCGGTTCGCAGAACCGCGCGGGGCGCATCCGCACGCGGTTCTGCGAACCGCCGTTCAACAAAAACGGACACGTTCTGCTGGACTGGGCATGAGAAC
>Ga0070734_10002049_pt1 | contig 26324 bp, 18 predicted proteins | sample Coa_R1_8_FD_66444 | JGI IMG/M metagenome (GOLD analysis project Ga0070734, IMG submission 66444) | Surface soil microbial communities from Centralia Pennsylvania, which are recovering from an underground coalmine fire - Coalmine... | ecosystem: Environmental > Terrestrial > Soil > Unclassified ... | reverse complement strand
GGCGCGGCGCCCATCCAGCGGGCGATCATGGCCGGCGACCGGGTGACCGGCGTCGAGGTGATGCGCCTGAGCGAGGGCCTGGACGAAGGCCCTGTCCTGCTCTGCGAGCGCGTGCGCATCGACGCCGCCGACACCGCGGGCTCCCTGCACGACCGGCTGGCGGCGGCGGGCGCGCAGCTCTTGCCGCGCGCGCTGGCTGGCCTCGAGCGCGGCTCGATCGTCGAGGTGCCGCAGAGCGAGGACGGCGTCACCTACGCCAGGAAGATCAAGCCCAGCGAGGCGCACATCGATTGGACGAAACCGGCCGCAGTGGTCGACCGCCGCATCCGCGGCCTGTCGCCGTACCCAGGCGCCTGGTTCGCCAACGACCGCGGCGAAGGGCGCGTGCGGATCAAGGCGCTGCTCTCCCGCGTCGAGGACGGCGCGGGCGAGCCTGGCGTGACGCTGGACGATCGCCTGCTGGTCGCCTGTGGCGACGGCGCCGTGCGCATCCTCCGCGCGCAGCGGGAGGGCCGGGCGGCGCAGGACGCGGCCGAGCTGTTGCGCGGCTTCCCTATCCCGCCCGGCGCGAGGCTCGGCTGATGCCGCGCTATCGCCTGACGATCGAATATGACGGCGGCCCCTTCCATGGCTTCCAGGCGCAGGGCGACCTGGCCTCGGTGCAGGCCTCGATCGAGCGAGCGGTGAAAGGCTTCTGCGGCGAAGCGCTGCGCTTGCAGGCGGCGGGGCGCACCGATGCCGGCGTGCACGCGAGCGGCCAAGTGGTGCACATCGACCTCGACAAGGCCTGGGACGCGGCGGTCGTGCGTGATGCGCTGAACGCGCACCTGGTCCCCGATCCCATCGTGGTGATCGAGGCCGAGGAGGCCGAGCCCGGCTGGCACGCCCGCTTTTCGGCGCGAGAGCGGCGCTACCTCTACCGCATCCTGAACCGCAAGAGCCCGCCGGCCCTCGAGCGCGGGCGGGTGTGGCACGTGAAGAAGCCGCTCGACGCGGAGGCCATGCACGCGGCCGCGCAGGCGTTGGTCGGCCACCACGACTTCACCACGTTCCGCGACCTCGACTGCCAGGCAAAGTCTCCGATGAAGACGCTCGACCTCGTGCAGGTGGCCCGCGGCGGCGACGAGGTGCGCCTGACCTTCGCCGCCCGCTCTTTCCTGCACCGGCAGGTGCGATCGATGACCGGCTCCCTGGCGCAGGTGGGTCTGGGAAAGTGGTCGGCCGCCGACCTTAAGGCCGCGCTCGAGGCGCGCGACCGCGCGGCCTGCGGGCCGGTGGCGCCGGCCGAGGGTCTGTGCCTGACCGCGGTCCGCTACTGACGGCTGAGGAACGCGTCCGCTCGCTCAGCGGCATTGCGGCGCACGTTCAGCCAGAAGAGGTTGTAGTCGAGGTCGTGGTAGATCCCGACGATCGCCAGCGGGTCCGGGAAGCGCGGCCGCATGCCGGGCGCGAGGTCGACGACCAGCAACCCGTCTTCGCAGCGCGCGCCGGTGACGCCGGGAACGAGGGCGCCGTGTCCGGGCAAGGCCGGAGTCAGCGCCCCGGCGTTGGCGCTCGCCGGCGCGGATCCGTCCGCCTCCCAGCTCAGCGGGTTGACGCAGACGATCCGCCGGCCCGCCGCGGACTCATAGCGGCCGTCGAACCAGATGCGCTGGGCGCCCTGGCGTCTGGCCGCCTTGCCCGCTTCGGTCACGCTGTTCCAGTTGATGAGGCAGCCGGTCTCGCGCGCCGCGCGGCAGATCGGCAGGCCCGCCTGCTCGATCTCGACCGGCGTGAAGCCGCCGATCACGTACGCCGCCACCAGCTGCCTTTGCAGCGGCGTGCCGATGATGCGCGCCTGCAGCAGGCGCAGCGCATGCTGCGAACCCTGGCTGTGGCTGGCGATGATGAACGGCCGCCCGTTGTTCTCGTGGGCGAGGTAGTAGTCGAAGGCGCGCCGGACGTCCCGGTAGGCGAGATCGATGGCGCCGGTCGCGTCCGCCGACTCCTCGCGGAAGGCGGCGAACGTCGCCTGGCGGTAGCGCGGCGCGAAGATGCGGCAACAGCTGTTGAAGACGCTGGCTTGGTTGGCCAGGACGCCGTCGTCGACGCCGCGCAGCGCGCGGCCGGGCTCGTCGAAGGCGGCGTTCCACTTCTCGTTCGCAAGATAGGTGGTCGGGTGGATGAAGAAGACGTCGACCTTGGCCGTCGCCGGATCGACCGCCGTCACGCCGGCCGGCGCGAGCTCGGCGTTCGAGTGGCGACCTGGCCAGGCGGCCCAGGCGGCCGGACTGGCGTAATCGGGCGCCGGCGGCGCGCCGGCGGGGAAGAACGCCTGCGGCGGCCGCCGCGCCAACGCGGCGAGCCCCAGCGGCTGTGCGTGCAGCCGCCAGGCGACCGCGCCCGCGGTCAGGGCTATGGCGGCGATGGCGACAAGGACGCGTCTCATCGGACCCTCCGCTGACGCTGGTTCAACCGAAAGCGTCGAAATATCCGTCGATGATGCGGCGATAGACCCTGGTCAGCGCCTGGATGTCTTCGGTCGCCACCCGCTCGTCGACCGCATGCATGGTCGCGCCGACCAGGCCGAGCTCGACCACCGGGCACATGGCGCGGATGAACCGCGCGTCCGAGATGCCTCCGCCGGTCGAGAGCTCGGGCTCGCGCCCGACCTCGTCGCGCACGGCGGCGGCGCAGAGCGCCACGAACGCGCCGGGCTCGGTCAGGAACGCTTCGCCGGTCAGCTTGGTCTCCAGCGCAACGTCGCCCATGAATCCGGCGGCGACGCCGGCGCGCTCCTGCTCGAGCCAGGCCGCCAGACTCGCCCCGGTGTGGATTGGATTGAAGCGGATGTTCAGCCTGGCGCGGGCGCGGGCGGGGACGACGTTGGTCGCCGGGTTGCCGACGTCGATGGTTGTGACCTCGAGATTCGACGGCGGGAAGCTGGCGTAGCCCGCATCGAGCACCCGCGCCTGCAGCCGCTCGAGCAGCGCCGTCAGCGGCCGGATGGGGTTCGCGAACCGCTCCGGATAGGCCACGTGCCCCTGCACCCCGGTGACGGTGATCCAGGCGTTGATGCTGCCGCGACGGCCGATCTTCATCTGGTCGCCGAGCGCGGCCACGCCGGACGGCTCGCCTACGATGCAGTGGTCGATGCGCTCGCCCTCGGCCATGAGCGTCTCGACCACCTTGCCGGTGCCGTCGACCGCCTCGCCTTCCTCGTCGCCGGTGATGAGCAGCGAGAGCGAGCCCGGAGCCTCCGCCCCCGCGGCGGCGGCGATGAAGGCGGCGATCGCGCCCTTCATGTCGGCGGCGCCGCGGCCAATCAGCTCGCCGCCTTGCACCCGCGCTTCGAACGGCGGACTGCGCCAGTCGCCCGCCTCGCCGGGCGGGACGACGTCGGTGTGACCGGCGAAACAGAGGTTGGGGCCGCGGTCGCCTCGCCGCGCATAGAGGTTCTCGATCTCTCCGAAGCGCATGCGGCGGCAGCTGAATCCGAGGCCGCCCAGCGCGTCCTCGACCACCTGCATGGCGCCGGCGTCGGCGGGCGTGACGGACGGGCGACGGATGAGCGCTTGCGCGAGCGCGACGGGGTCGAGCGGCATGGCGGCGGCATTAGCGGCAGGCCGCGCCAGCGGCAACCGAAGGCTCCGCGCTGGCGAAGGCGGATTGGCTGAATTACCTTCAGCGTCTGCACGCCATGAGCGCAAACGATCATCGCGACCACGGCCATCACCACGCGCACGCCACGCCGGGGGACCGCCGCTATGTGATCGCGATGGTGCTGAGCCTTGTGATCGTCGCCGTGGAGACCATCGGCGGCTTCCTCGCCAACTCGACCGCCCTCGTCGCCGACGCCGGACACGTGCTTTCCGACGTGCTCGGCCTGGCGCTCGCCGGCGGCGCGAGCTGGCTGGCCGGGCGCCCCGCGGGCGGGCGAAGGACCTACGGCTTCGGGAAAGCGACCGTCCTTGCCGCACTCACCAACGGGGTCGTCCTGATGTTCGTCTCCGGCGGCATCGCCCTCGAGGCGATCAACCGTCTGTTGAAGCCGGAGGCGGTGAGCAGCTGGGTGGTGATCGGGGCCGCAGCGATCGGCGTCGTCGTCAACGCCGCCACGGCGCTGATGTTCGCGCGCGGGCGCGAGCGGGACCTGAACGTGCGTGGCGTCTTCCTGCACATGGCCGCAGACGCCGGCATCTCGCTCGGCGTCATCCTCGCCGCCGGCGCGATCCTGGTGACCGGCTGGACCTGGCTCGACCCGGTGGTCAGCCTCGCCATCGTTGGGGTGATCGTCTGGGGCGCCTGGGGCCTACTTCGCGAAGCCGCCGACCTCGCACTGGACGCCGCCCCGGCGGGCGCCGACCTTGAGTCGATCCACCAGTTCCTGATCGGCGGCGACGGTGTCACCGAGGTTCACGACCTGCACCTCTGGGCGATGAGCACCACGGAAATGGCGCTGACCGCCCACATCGTGCGCCCCGCCCACGACGGGGCCGACGCGTTTCGCGCCGACTTGGCCGAAGCGCTCGAACACCGGTTCGGGGTCCGCCACGCGACGCTGCAAATCGAGCAGGCTCGCGGCGCCCATTGCCCGGTCTGCTAGGACGCCTCCAGCGTCATTCCCGACCTAATCGGTCTTCGTCGGCTGCTCTGCCGCACCTGGCGGTACGTCGGCGACGGTGTAGAGCAGCGCGGCCGCGTCGCCGGCGCGGCTGTAGCTCTGCTGGGTGACGGCCAGACGCGTTCGGGACCAGTCGCGCTCGGCGTCGACCAGCTGCAACTCGCTCACCCCGCCCAGGGCGTAGCCCCTGCGCATCATGTCGACGCGCGATTGCGCGGCCTCGAGCGCCCGCCGCTGCGCCTCGTAAGCCTGGTTGTCGTGGGCGATGGCGCTCAACACGTCCGCCACCTGGCCGAAGGCCTGCAGCACGGTGAGTTCGTAGGCGGCGAGCGCCACCCGGGCGTTCGCCTCAGCCTCGCGCTGCTTCGCCTTCAGCTCGCCGGAGTGGAAGATCGGCGCGGTTAAGCCGGCCGCAAGCGTCCACCCCGTCGACGTCGCCGCGAACAGCTTGTCAGGGCTCAACGCGCTCTGCTCCAGCGTCGCGGTCAGGTTGATGTTGGGATAGAGGTTGGCGGTCGCCTCGCCGACCTCGGCCACGGCAGAGTGCAGCCGAGCCTCCGCCTCGCGGATATCCGGTCGGTTGTGCAAGAGCTCCGAGGGCACGCTGACCGGGAGCGTCTGCGGCATCGTGAACGAGCGCGCCGTGAAGTCGGGCGCGGTCCAGTCGGCCGGCGGCTTGCCGACCAGGATCGCCAGCTGGTGGCGGGCGGCCTCGCGCCGCTGCCGCTGGGCGGGCAGCTGGGACTGGTCCTGGGCGAGCTGGCTCTCGAGGCCCGCGACGTCGGCCGCGGATGCGCCGCCGGCCGCGTACGCGCGGCGAACCATGTCGAGGTCGCTCTGGTCGTGGGCGACGACGTCGTTCAGCTCGTCCAGCTGCAGGTTGGCGTCGGCGATGGTGAACGCCTGCACCACGACCTGGCCGGTGAGGGTAAGGTAGGCGGCGTCGAGCGCGCGCGCCTGCGCCTGCTCGGTCGCCAACAGCGACTCCTTGCGCCGCTTGACCGCGCCGAACAGGTCGAGGTTGTACGAGAGCGATCCGCCCAGCGTGTAGAGATTGAACTCGGGGTTGTTCGGAAACGATGGGAACCCGGGAATGCTGAAGCTGGAGAAGGATCCGCCAGAGAAGGCGCCCAGGTTCAGCCGCTCACGCTCGACGCCGGCGTTGGCGTCGATCATCAGCTTCCCGGTCTGCGCGATGACCTCCTGATGCGCGGCTTCGAGCCGCCCGCGCGCTTCGGCAAGCGTCGGATTGCCCGCGACCGCCTCGCGCATGACACGGTCCAGCTCTGGCGAGCGGAACAGGGTCCACCAGTCGCTGACGACCTTTTCGCCGATGGCGGCACGGACGGCGCCGTTGTCGATGTCGTCGCCGGGCGTGGCGTAGGTCGCCTCGCTTGGCCCGGTCGGCGGACGGAAGTTGGGCCCAACCGTGCAGGCGGCCAGCAGCGCGGCGACCGCCGTTGAAAGGATGGCGCGGCCGGCGGTCGTCACTGGGTCTGGCGGCCCCCGAAGAGGGTGCGGCGGTGGCCGGTGTCCACGACCGCCGTGGCCGAAAGGCCGGCCGCGAGCGGCACCTGCGCCGGCTGGCAGAAGTCGAGCCGCACCGGCACGCGCTGGGTGACCTTCACCCAGTTGCCCGTCGCGTTCTCGGCCGGCAGCAATGAAAAGCTGGAGCCCGTGCCGGGACTGATCGAGGAGACCCGCGCGCAGAAGCGGATGTGCGGGTAGGCGTCCAGCTTGATCGAGGCGCGCTGCCCCGCACGCATGTACTCGAGCTGGTTCTCCTTGAAGTTCGCGCTGATCCAGAAGTGGTTCGACACCAGCGAGAAGACCGGCTGGGAGGCGTTGATGTAGTCGCCGACCTGCAGCTGATCGACCTTTGTCACCACCCCGTCCTGCGGCGCGTAGATGTCGATATAGCCCTGGTTGAGCGAAGCCGCGGCGACCCGGGCCGCCTGGCTCTTGACCGTCGGCTGCTCGTCGACCGGCAGGTTGGGATTGCCGCCAAGCGCGGCCAGCGCGTTGGCGACCGCCGCCTGCGCGGCCGCGACCTGAGCGCGCGCCTGTGAGGCCTGATTGGCGGCCTGGGCCGCCGTCGCCCCGGTGCCGGTTCCGGCCCCGACCAGGGCCCGCTGGCGGTTCGCTTCGCCGGCCGCGTAAGTCGCGGTCGCCTGCGCAGCGCGGAGGTCCGCGAGGCGCTGTTGATACACCGCCTTCTGCGCCGCGATCTGCTGCTTGGCCTGTTGCAGGTTGGCCTCAGCCTCCTGCACGGCGACCTGGTACGGCCGCCCATCGAGCTGGAACAGAAGCTGGCCCTCGCGGACGAGTTGGCCCTCGTGCACGTCGATAGTGACCACGCGGCCGGAGATGGACGAGCTCACCTGAACCCGCGCGCCGTCCACCTGGGCGTCGTCGGTGGACTGTTCACGACCGCCGCTCAAATAGACGATGAAGCCAATGACGATCGCGATCGCCACGGCGCCGATCATCAGCGGCCAGCGCAGGCGGCGAAGCAAACCCTGCCGTCGCGCCGGCGGCGGGGGCGCGAAGGTCGTCGCCGGCGCGGCGGCCCTGATCGGCGCTTCGGACGAGTCGGGAGGGCTCATCGGATACCTTGGTCCAGACGGGCGGCGCTTGGTTGCCGCAGTCCAGATACGAACGATCCCGCGCCCGCGCCAGTCCGGCGCGCCGCGAGACCCGACTTGTAAGCTCGGCGAAACACCGCCGGGCGTCGCCTGGGTGTAGACCTTCCGACCTCCATGCGCCAAATGATAACTTGTCACCGATCACATGCAGGATGTTCATCTTTCTGGCCTCGACCTCAACCTGCTGCGCGTCTTTGATGCCCTGGCAGAGGAGCGCAGCGTCACGCGCGCCGGCGCGCGATTGGGGCTCAGCCAGTCCGCCGTCAGCCACGCGCTTGGGCGTCTCCGCCTGATGCTGGACGACCCCCTGTTCGTTCGGGGTCCTGACGGCATGCGGCCGACCGCGCGGGCGCTGGAGATCGCACCGCGCCTGAGGCAGGGGCTTGCGCAGCTGCAAGAAGCCTTGAGCCCCACCGCGTTCAACCCGGCCGCCACCAACCGCCGGTTCGTCATCGCGGCCGGCGCCTACGCCGGCGCGATCCTCATGCCCGAGGTGCTCAGCCTGGTGCGCGCGGAGGCGCCGGCGGCGGAGCTGCGGGTGCACACCGTCGAACGCACGCTCGGAGAGGATCTGGAGAGCGGTCGGGTGGACCTGGCCATCGGCGCGTTCGGCCGCGCATCTCCGCGCTTCGACCGCGAAGGCCTGTTCGAGGAGCGAGCCGTCTGGGTGACGAGCGCCCGCAATGCGGCGGCGCGCCACGACGTGCTCAGCCTCGCGGCGCTCGCCGACCTTCCGCTGGTGTTGATGGCTGGGCCGCAAGATCGAGCCATCGACGGCCGCGTTGTCGAAGGCGGCCTCGAGCGGTGGGTTATCTGGGACGACCGCGGAGCGTTGGACGAAGCATTGGCTGAGATCGGGCGGACGAAGTCGCTGGTCCTGACAGTTCAGGATGCACAGAGCGCGCTGGCCATTGTGAGTCGAACCGACATGGCGGCGCTGGCGCCCCGGCGGCTGGCGACCGCGTTTGCGCAGCAGTACGACCTGAAGGTGTTCGATCCGCCGTACCGGTCGCCCGCTGTCGAGATCGAGGCGCTCTGGCGCAAGGATCTCGGCCCATCGCCAGCGATCGACTGGCTGCGCGCGCGGCTCAGATCGGCGGCGGCTCGATTATGAGCCGGGCGACCTTGCCGGGCGCTACGCTGGCGGGCATGAGCGATGGCGTGCGGAAATCGAACATCGCCTGAAACCGCCGCTCCTGCTCTTCGCGCCGTCTCTCGGCCGCCAACGCCCGCTTGGCGTCGTCGCGCCGCTTCACCGTGCGCGACCGCCACGACCACAACGCAGCGCCGGCGAGCGTGAACAGCACCAGGGCGCAGATCGAGTTGAGCTCGATGGCGTATACGTTGAAATTCGCGAAGTCGGAGTCGATGTAGAGGCGGGCAAAGTAGAGCTCGCTGGCCTGAATGATCATCGCCGCCGCGAGCCAGAGGCTGGCGTAGCGGATAGCCAGATAGAGGAAGAAGCAGGACAGGAGCAGCGTCGAGGCGAGGTCGATGTAGGCGGTCGACGTCGTGTTGGCGTAGCCGGTGGGACTGGAGATCGCTGCGATCGCGGTGCTGGCCGGCCGCGGATGTGCGGCGGGGCTGGCGAGCGCGAAGAACAGGTCAGTCAAAAGAATGGCGGCGACGAAGACCGCCGCGCCGAGCCGCTCCGGCTTGCCGCCCTTGATGAGGGCGATGCCCCCGCAGAGCGGGGTCGCATAGACGGCCACCAAATGGATGACGGCCTTGATGGCCAGCAAATGCATAATCGCGCCCCAGAGGCTGAGGCGCGATTACGATACGACCCTTAAGAACAGAAGAACGGAGGGCTTTTAGGACGCGACGCGGAGGATGCGGTCGTCTTCTTCCTCGGAGATGTTCGGCTTGCCGTCCATCTTCACCGGGATGCGCAGCGCCTTGGCGATGCGGCCCAGGCCCTTGTGGCTGGACACGAGCGACGCGCGAGCGGTGTTCAGCGCGTTGAGCGCCTCGACGACGGCGGCGAGTTCCTTGTCGCCAACGGTCGTGGACAGGCCGACTTCGCGGCGCGCCGTGATCAGCTCGGAAACCAGTTCCGACACTTCGAGAATGGCGGAATCAACCGTCTTCTCGGTCGCGTGCAACTTGTCGGTCACGCGCTTTGCAACGAACGCCTTGTCCATTTGAGATGCCCTCTCCAAGCTCGGCTCAGCAGCTAGATTAACGTAAACATAATCCTAACTGCAGCGCTAGGGCTTCATGGTTAATCGTAGGTGAAAAATTGTCGCACCTGTGGTTGCAAGGTCGCAAATCGACCCGCTTCGTTTGCGGCGTTAGCCAATTAGGCGATTGATCGTGAAGGGTTTTCTCCGCCGAAGCGAGGATGGCGTGAGGCATTCCCGCCACGAGTGCGCTCGCGTGGCGAGCATCGAATATTTCGCGCCTTTCCGGCGGCTGTGCCCTCGCAACTGGATAGAGTCACGCCATGACTCGGTCCGAAGTCGATTAACCACGAGCGCCGAGAGTCGACGATGGCGACGATGACTTTGCGGTCCCGGCCAGCTACCCGCGTGAAGTGAAGCGTTAGGAACTGGCCGGCTATAGCAGTCGCCCCAAAGACTCGAGGCTCGGACGGGGATCTCATGCAAGGCCAGGACACCGGTCCGGGCGTCGGCGCACGCGGCGTTTCGTTCGAGAGTCGCATCGCCATCGCAGCTCTGGTGACGGCGGTCGTCGTGCTGATGACAGCAAGCATGCTGTTCATCGTCGAGCAGTGGCAGGCCGGCCAAGGCGACCTCCGCAAGCACCAGCAGGCTCTGACGGAGATCATCGCCGCCGAGCTCGCGCCCCCGTTCGCGCGCGGCGACCTGCCGGGCGATCGGACCATTCTCGCGACCCTGGTCGCCGCGCCCGAGGTCCGCTCGGCAGATGTCTTTGACTCGGCGGGCCGCCGCGTTCTGCACGTGGACGAACCGGCGAACACCGCCTCGAAGGTGAACGCGTTCTTCGACACTGCAGCGCCGCTCGAGGCAGACGGCCGGCCCATCGGCGCCCTTGTCGTCCGCTCCCGCATGTTCGACCGGCTGTCGATCCTGCCGCGCTATCTGGCCGTGTGCGGCGCGCTGTTCTTCGCCGCCACGGGCCTGGCCCTCTTCATGGGACGCTGGCTGGCCGGCCTGGTGATCCGGCCCGTGAACCGCCTCTCGCAGGCTATGCGGGAGGTTACCGATTCCGGTGACTATTCCGAGCGTGTGCCCACCTGGGCGCGCGACGAGTTCGGCGCCCTCACCGACAGCTTCAATGACCTTCTGGCCCAGTTGCAGGCAAACGACGGCGCCCTGCACCGGGCGATGACCGACCTGGTCGAGGCGCGTGACGCGGCTCAGGCGGCGAACGTGCTCAAGTCGCAGTTCCTCGCCAACATGAGCCACGAGATCCGCACGCCGCTGAACGGCGTCCTGGCGATGGCGCAGATCATCGCGTTGGGCGAACTCACGCAGCAACAGCGCGAACGGGTCGAGGTGATCCGCCGCTCCGGCGAGGACCTGCTCAACGTGCTGAACGATGTCCTCGACATCTCCAAGATCGAGGCGGGCAAGATGGAGCTGGAAATCAGCGAGGTGGACGCCCAGGTGCTGGGCGACAACGCTGCCGCGACATTCGCGCCGCTCGCGGAGACCAAGAAGAACCTACGCTTCCGCGTCGAGGTGCGGCCGGACGCGAAGGGTCCCCGCCGCGGCGACCCGCTGCGCATCGGCCAGATCCTCAACAACCTCGTCTCCAACGCCATCAAGTTCACCGTCGAGGGCCACGTCGCGGTTACGATCGATGGGCTCGGCGACGGCGGGCGCGATGGGCTGAAATTGACCGTGGCCGACACGGGCCAGGGCATCGCGGCCGACAAGCTGCCAATGCTGTTCGAGAAGTTCAGCCAGGCCGATGGCTCCAACACGCGCCGCTTTGGCGGCACCGGGCTTGGCCTGGCGATTTGCCGCGAGCTCGCGCAGCTAATGCGCGGCAAGATCGAGGTGGAAAGCGCCGAGGGCGAAGGTTCGACCTTCATCGTTACCCTGCCAGCGCCGCGCCTGGCGGCTTCGGCGGGCGAGCCGGCGGCGGAAGCGGGCGCTGGCTTCGAGGAGGAGCGGGCGCTGCGCGTGCTGGCGGCGGAAGACATTCCGACCAATCAGCTGGTGCTGAAGACCATCATGCAGAGCTTCGGCGTCGACATCACCATGGTGGACAACGGCCGCCAAGCCGTAGAGGCGTGGCTGGCCGAACCCTTCGACCTTGTCCTGATGGATATCCAGATGCCGGAAATGGATGGTATCGCCGCCACGCGCGCCATCCGCGCCGCGGAAGCGCAGAGCGGGCGCCCGGCGACGCCGATCATCGCGGTCTCGGCCAACGCCATGACGCACCAGGTGAAGGAGTACCTGGCCGCCGGGATGGACGGGCATGTGGCCAAGCCGATCGAGCTCGCCAAGCTTCACGCGGCTATCGAGACGGCGCTCGCCAAAGCGGCCCAGACGCGCGCTGCGGCTGCCTAGCGGAGCTATAGCTGCGGGGGCCCGCCGACAGGGTTGCGACGCGGCCGCAACCCACGGGACACCCTTGCCTTTAGGTTTCAGCTTGGAGATATGACAGGCCGATTGGCGCCGTAGAGAGCCTTTAGGTGGGGGGCGCGCCTTTCGGGGCTTGGCGCGTGCTTTCGAGGAGGCCAGGAGGGCCGCTTGAGCGACACGCCATCGGGCCTGGGGCCCGCGAACCCGAGCCGCCGCGCGCCGCCTCCCCGGCAGCGACCCCTGTGGCGAACGACGGCGTGGATCTTCCTTGCCATCGTCGTCGCCATCGCAGTCGCCTTCCTGCTCACACCGCACGGCCAGGGTCAGAAAGGCCGCGGCGCGGGCGGACGGGGCGGCGCCGCCGCCGCCGGCCGCGGCGGACAAGGCGGGGCCGGCGGCGCTGGCGGGCGCGCGCCGACCGTGGTTGGCGTCGCCACCGCACAGATCGGCGACATCCCGATTCAGTTGAACGAGCTAGGCACGGTCGCACCGCAGGCGGCGGTCACGGTGCAGTCGCAGATCAGCGGGACGTTGCTCGACGTCTACTTCAAGGAGGGCCAGACGGTCCGCCAAGGCCAGGTGTTGGCGCTGATCGACCCGCGCCCATACCAGATCGCCCTGCAGCAGGCCGAAGGGCAGCTCGCGCGCGACCAGGCGGCGCTGGCGGAGGCGCGGTTGGACGAAGCGCGCTACCGCACCCTCGTCGCCCAGGACTCGATCGCCCGCCAGACCTACGACCAACAGGTCGCCACCGTGAAGCAGGACGAAGGCGTGGTCCGGGTTGACCAGGCCGCGGTCACGAGCGCGCGCCTGAACATCAACTATTGCCACATCAAGGCGCCGGTCGCCGGACGCGTGGGCCTGCGCCAGATCGATCCCGGCAATCTCGTCACCACCAACGAGCCGAACGGTCTCGTCGTAGTCAACCAGATCGACCCGGCCACCGTGATCTTCACGCTGCCGGAGGACGAGATCCCACAGGTCGCTCAGCGGATGGCGGCGGTCGGCGAACTCCCAGCGACGGCCACGGACCGCACGGGCGCGACCGCGCTGGCGCAAGGGGTGCTCTACACGCTCGACAACGTCATCGACACCGCTACGGGTACGGTGAAGGCGAGGGCCCGGTTCGCCAACCCGAGCGGGACGCTGTTCGCCAACCAGTTCGTCAACGTGACCGTGCTGGTCGACACGCTGCGCAACGTCGTCACCGTGCCGGCCGTCGCGATCCGGCACGGTCCGCAGGGCGACTTCGTCTACGTGATCCAGCCAGACTCGACGGTGAAGGTCACGGCTGTGAAGGTTGGTCCCGCCCAGGGCGAGACCGCGTCGATCCAATCGGGCCTGAGCGCCGGCGACGAGGTTGTGACCGAGGGCGGCGATCGGCTGAGCGACGGTGCGCGGGTGATCCAGCCGAAGGACGCAGCGCGCTTCGCGCAGATGCAGGCCCGTCAACGTCCCGCCGGCGGCATCGTCGGCTGGATCGAGGGGCTGTTTGGCATGAACAAGCAGCCGGCCGGCGGGCCCGGGTATGGCGGCGCCGCGAGCGGCGCCTCCGGCTCGGGCTACGGCGGCCGCAGGGCCGCGATGCTCGCCAGCCTGAACCTCACGCCCGACCAGCAGGCGAAGGCGACCCAGATCTTCGCCGACGCCCGACAGAAGGCGCAGGCCGCCGGCGACGATTCGGATGCTCGCCGGCAGATCATGCAGGATGCCAACAACCAGCTGGAAGCGATCCTCACGCCCGAGCAGAAGGCCAAGTTCGAAGCCGCCCGCTCGCAGATGCGCAACGGCGGGCAAGGCGCCCCGGCTGGCGCCGCCAGCGGCCAGCCGCCCCCGGCGGGCGCTTCGGCGGCTCAGGCTTCCTCGTCGGCGACCTCGAACGGCGGCCATAGGCACGGACAGGCCAGCGCCGCCTCGGGCCAGCCGCCCGCGGCCCCTTCGGCCAGCGCAAACGCGGGCGGGCCGCCGGGCGGACCGGGCGGCCACGGCCCGGGGCGCTTCATCGGCCAGTTGGGGCTCAGCCCCAGCCAGCAGGCGCAGGCGCAGCAGATCTTCAGCCAGGCGCGTTCGCAGGCGCAGGCCTCGAGCGATCCTGACGCCCGGCGCGCGGCCATGCGCCAGGCGATCGACAAGCTGAACGCGATCCTGACGCCCGAGCAGAAGGCGAAGCTGGCGGCGCTGAGGGCGCAGGGGCGGGGCGGCGGAAACGGCGGCGGCTAGCACGGCCCGACCAGCCACATGAACCCGTCACGCCCCTTCATCCTAAGGCCCGTCGCCACCACCCTGTTCATGGCGGCGATCCTGCTCGCCGGGATCGTGGCGTTCCGTTTCCTGTCGCTGTCGGCGCTGCCCGAGGTCGACTACCCGACCATCCAGGTGCAGACCTTCTATCCGGGCGCGAGCCCGGAGGTGATGGCTGACACGGTCACCGCGCCGCTCGAGCGCCAGTTCGGCGAGATGACCGACCTCGACCGGATGAGCTCGACCAGCTCGGGCGGCGCCTCGGTCATCACGCTGCAGTTCAACCTCGATGTCAGCCTGGACGTCGCCGAGCAGGAAGTGCAGGCGGCGATCAATGCGGCCGGCAATCTCCTGCCGTCCGATCTGCCGGCGCCGCCGATCTACGCCAAGGTCAACCCGGCCGATGCGCCGATCCTGACGCTGGCGATGACGTCGAAGACCGTGCCCCTGACCCAGGTCGAGGACATCGCTGAAACGCAGCTCGGCCAGAAGATCTCGCAGATCAACGGCGTCGGCCTGGTCTCGGTCGCCGGCGGCCAGCGGCCCGCGGTGCGGATCCAGGTCAACGCCAAGGCGCTCGCCAACTACGGCATGAGCATGGAGACCCTTCGCTCGGCCATCGGCAACGCCAACGCCAACGGCGCGAAGGGCTCGTTCGACGGCCCGACCCGCTCGTTCGCCATCAACGCCAACGACCAGCTACAGACGGCCGACGACTACATGGACCTGATCGTCGCCTACAAGAACGGCGACCCGATCCGGCTGCGCGACGTGGCGACCGCTGTGCAGGGGCCGGAGAACACCCAGCTGGGCGCCTGGTGGAACACGACCCCGGCGATCATCCTGAACGTCCAGCGCCAGCCCGGCGCCAATGTCATCACCACCGTGGACGAGATCAAGCGCCAGCTCCCGGCGCTAGAGGCGGCGCTGCCGGCCGGCGTTCAGGTCGCGGTCCTCACCGACCGCACGACCTCGATCCGCGCCTCGGTCACCGACGTCGAGTTCGAGCTGATCCTCGCCGTGATCCTGGTGGTGGCGGTGATCTTCGTCTTCCTGCGCTCGATTGCGGCGACCTTCATCGCCTCGGTCGCAGCGCCGCTGTCGCTGGTCGGCACGTTCGGGGCGATGTACCTTTTGGGCTTCAGCCTCAACAACCTGACGCTGATGGCCCTCACGATCGCGACCGGCTTCGTCGTCGACGACGCCATCGTGATGCTGGAGAACATCTCTCGCTACGTCGAAGCGGGCGAGCCGCCGCTGCAAGCGGCGTTGAAAGGCGCCGAGCAGATCGGCTTCACGATTATCTCGCTGACTGTCTCGCTGATCGCGGTGCTCATTCCGCTTCTCTTCATGGGCGATGTCGTCGGGCGGCTGTTCCGACAGTTTGCGATAACCCTGGCGATCACCATCGTGATTTCGGCCGTCGTGTCGCTGACCCTCGTGCCGACGCTGGGCGCGCGCTGGCTGCGCTCGCGGGAGGCCTCGCACGAGTCGAACTTCCAGCGACGATCACGAGAGTTGTTCGATGCGCTGATCGACCGTTACGACCGCGGCTTGCAATGGGTGCTCGACCGCCAGCCCGCGACGCTGCTGGTCGCGCTCGTCACGCTGGTGCTGACGGTCGTCCTCTACATCGTGATTCCGAAGGGTCTCTTCCCCACCCAGGACACAGGCCTCCTGCAAGGCGTGACGCAGGCGTCGCAGTCGATTTCCTATGCGCGCATGGCGACGCTGCAGGAGCAGCTGGCTGAGGCGCTGCTCAAGGACCCGGACGTCGCCAGCATCTCGTCCTACGTCGGCGTCGACGGCACCAATGACACGCTCAACGCCGGCCGCATGCTGATCAATGTCAAGCCGCGCGGTCAGCGCACCGGGTCGCAGACCGAGATCATGCAGGACCTGACCAGGCGCGCCCGCGACGTGGCCGGCATCACCCTTTACCTCCAACCGGTGCAGGATCTGACCATCGACGCCAACGTGGGGCCGGCCCAGTACGAGTTCGCTCTTCAGGGCTCGAACCAGGACGAGATAAACCAGTGGGCCGGCAAGCTGGTCGCCCAGCTGAACAACACGCCGCAGGTGCGCAACGTCTCGGCAGACGTGCAGAGCCAGGGCCTGGCGGCGACCATCAATATCGATCGCGCGACCGCCGCGCGGCTGGGCGTGACGGCCGAGACGGTCGACGAAGCGCTCTACGACGCCTTCGGCCAGCGCATCATCTCGACCATCTTCACCGACACCAACCAGTACCGGGTAATCCTGGAGGCCGACAAAAGCTACCTGCAGGACCCGACGGCGCTCGGCCAGATCTACGTGCCCACCACGAGCGGCGGCTCAACGCCGCTTTCCTCGTTCGCCACCGTGACCGTGGGCCAGGCGCCGTTGCAGGTGGACCATGTCGCGCAGTTCCCCGCGGCCAATCTCGCCTTCGACACGGCGCCGGGTGTCTCGCTAGGCGCTGCGGTGCGATCCATCGAGAGCGCCGAGCGCACAATTGGCGTGCCGGCTGACATCACGACCGCTTTCCTGGGCGCCGCGCGCGCCTACCAGGCCTCTCTCACCAACGAGCTCTGGCTGATTCTGGCGGCGATCGTGTGCGTCTACATCGTGCTCGGCGTGCTCTACGAGAGCTACGTCCACCCGGTCACGATCCTCTCCACCCTGCCCTCGGCCGGCGTCGGCGCGTTGATCGCTCTGATGCTCAGCGGCCAGGACCTCGGCGTGATCAGCATCATCGGCATCATCCTCCTGATCGGGATCGTGAAGAAGAACGCGATCATGATGATCGACTTCGCCCTCGACGCCGAGCGCGAAGAGGGAAAGTCGCCGCGGGAGGCGATCCACCAAGCGGCGCTCCTGCGCTTCCGCCCCATCCTCATGACGACGCTCGCCGCCATCTTCGGCGCAGTGCCGCTGATGCTGGGGTGGGGCGAGGGATCGGAGCTGCGCCACCCGCTGGGTATTTCGATCGTCGGCGGGCTGATCGTGAGCCAGCTGCTCACGCTCTTCACCACGCCGGTGATCTACCTGGAGTTCGACCGCTGGGCCGCGCGCCTCGGTTGGCGGATCAATCGCCGACGGGGCGAGGCGGATCCCAATCTCGACGAAGCGGCGCCTGATGTCAGTCCCGGGCCGGAAGAGCCGGCGACATGAACCTGGTCGAGCCCTTCATCCGCCGCCCGATCGGCACGGTCCTTCTTACGCTGGGCGTCGCGATGGCTGGGGCGGCCGCCTTTTTCCTGTTGCCGGTGGCGCCCCTGCCTTCGGTGGACTTTCCCGTCGTGCAGGTGTCGGCGAACCTGCCCGGCGCCAGCCCCGAGACAATGGCGACCAGCGTGGCGACGCCGCTCGAGCGGCACCTGGGCCACATCGCTTCCGTCAACGAAATGACCTCGAGCAGCGGCGTCGGCTCGACCCGGGTCGTGCTGCAGTTCGACCTGAGCCGCGACATCAACGGCGCGGCCCGCGATGTTCAGGCGGCCATAAACGCGTCGCGCGTCGATCTGCCGGCAACGCTCAGGTCCAACCCCACCTACCGCAAAGCCAATCCTGCCGACCAGCCGATCGTGATCATTGCGCTGACCTCGAAGACGAAGACGCCGGGCCAGATCTACGACTCCGCATCAAACATCCTCGAACAGCAGCTGTCGCAGATCAAAGGCGTCGGCTCGGTCGACATCGGCGGGGGGTCGCTGCCGGCTGTGCGCGTAGACGTCGATCCTTACAAGCTCGCCAGCTACGGCATCGGTCTTGAGGACGTACGTGCGGCGCTAGCGTCCGCGAACGCCAACCGCCCGAAAGGCATCGTGCAGGACGCGAACCAGCGGCTGCAGATCTACACCAACGATTCGGGAACAGTCGCCGCCGACTACGCCCCGCTTGTCGTTGCGTACCGAAATGGGGACGCCGTGCGCCTGCGGGACGTAGCGCAGGTCACCGACGGCCAGGAGGACATTCATAACCTCGGCCTATTCGCCACCGCCGCGATGCCAACGCCGCAGCCGGCGATTATCGTTCGGGTCACCCGCGAGCCGAACGCCAACATCGTTTCGACCGTCGACCGCATCCGCAAACAGCTGCCGATACTGCAGCGGGAACTGCCGGCCGACGTCACCATGCAGGTCGCCGTCGACCGCACGAACACCATCCGCACCTCGCTGCACGACGTCGAGCGGACCCTCTTGATCGCCATCCTTCTGGTCGTCGCGGTGGTGGCGGTCTTCCTCCGCAACGCTCGCGCGACCGTGGTGCCGGCGGTCGCGGTCGCCGTCTCCCTGCTCGGAACGCTCGCCATCATGTTCCTGCTGGGCTTCAGCCTCGACAACCTGTCGCTGATGGCGCTGACCGTCTCGACCGGGTTCGTGGTCGACGACGCGATCGTCGTGCTGGAGAACGTCACCCGGCACCTCGAGGCGGGCATGAACCGCTTCGAGGCGGCGCTCAGAGGCGCGGGCGAGGTCGCCTTCACAGTGCTCTCGATCAGCCTTTCGCTGATCGCCGTATTCATCCCGCTCCTGTTGATGGGCTCGATCCTCGGGCGGCTGTTCCGCGAGTTCGCCATCACCCTGTCGACGGCGATCATCGTCTCGCTGGCGATCTCGCTGACGACCACGCCGATGCTGTGCGCCTATGTCATCGGGCGCCCGGCGAGCGGCGAGGCGCAGCCCTGGTACTCACGCGCGTCCGAGCGGCTGTTCCGTGGCATGTCGAGCCTCTACGAGCGCGCGCTGCGCTGGTCGCTCGACTCCGGCCCGGTGATCCTGGTCGTTCTGGTCGCGACCATTCTCCTGAACGTCTACCTGTTCATCGTCGTCCCGAAAGGGTTCTTCCCCCAGCAGGACACCGGCCTGCTGCAGGGCGGCATGCGCATGGACCAGAGCACCTCCTTCCAGGTGTCTCGCTCGCGCATGCAGCGCTTCGTCGACATCGTTCACCAGGATCCCGCGGTGCAATCGCTGGTCGGCTTCACCGGCGGGGGCGGCTCCAGCGGCGGCTTCGTGTTCGTGGCGCTGAAGCCCGAGTCGCAGCGGCCGGGCGCCGATGCGGTAATGGCCCGCCTGCGGGTGCGGTTCGCCTCGATCACCGGGGCGAACCTGTTCCTGCAGTCGGTGCAGGACTTCCGCTTCGGCGGCCGCCAGTCGAACGCCCAATATCAGTACACGCTCGAAGCGGACTCGCTGTCGGACCTCAGGACCTGGGCCACCAAGCTGGCGGACCAGCTCAAGACGGACCCGACCTTCACCGACGTGAATACCGACCAGCAGGACCACGGGCTGCAGGCGTTCGTGAACATCGACCATGGAACGGCCGCCCGGCTCGGCCTCACCAACGCGACGATCGACAGCAACCTCTACGACAGCTTCGGCCAGCGGCAGGTATCGGTGATCTACAACCAGCTGAACCAGTACCATGTGATCATGGAGGTTCCGCAGGCCGACGCGCAGGATCCGACAGCGCTTGCCAACGTCTACCTGTCGACCGAGACGCCGGCGGCGGCGAACACCGTCGCGGTCCCGCCGGTCGGCGTCAGCACCGCGGCGCAGGCAGCCAGCGTCAACACGCTTGCGATCGAACGAACGGCAGTAACCGCGGCCGGCGCGCCAGGGGCTGCGCCGCTCAGCGCGCTGACCGGGCCGGTGGCGCCGCCCAGCCGTACGGCCTCCAGCGGCGTCGCCGTCTCGGCGACCAAGGAGCGCGTGGCGCCCCTGCCCGCCATGGCCGCATTCTCGCAGACCTCCGCGCCGACCTCGGTCTCGCACCAGGACGTCTCGCCGGCGACCACGATCTCCTTCGACATGGCGCCGGGCAGATCGCTCAGCGACGCCACGCGCGCCATCGACCAGGCGCAAGCCGCCATCGGCATGCCTGCAACCGTGCACGGAAGCTTCCAAGGGACGGCGGCGGTCTTCCAGCAATCCCTGTCAAACGAAGGCGTGCTGATATTGGCCGCTCTCGTTGCGATCTACATCGTGCTGGGGGTGCTCTACGAAAGCTACATCCACCCGCTGACCGTGCTTTCGACCCTGCCCTCGGCCGGCGTCGGCGCCGTTGTGGCGCTCTTGCTGTTCCAGACCGAGTTTTCGATCATCGCCCTGATCGGGGTGATCCTCCTGATCGGCATCGTGAAGAAGAACGCGATTCTGATCATCGACTTCGCGCTCGACGCCGAACGGGCCGGCGGCCTCTCGACGCGCGATGCGATCTACCAGGCGTCGCTGATGCGCTTTCGCCCGATCATGATGACCACGTTCGCGGCCATGCTGGGCGCACTGCCGCTGGCCATCGGCTGGGGCGAAGGCTCGGAGCTTCGCCGTCCGCTGGGCATCACCATTATCGGCGGGCTCCTGGTCAGCCAGGTGCTGACGCTGATCACGACCCCCGTCGTCTACCTTTATCTCGACCGGTTCCGCCGTCGGTCGACCAACGAGACGGAGCTGGCCCGCGGCCTCACGCCGCCGCCCGCTCCGGAGCCTGCCTGAAGTAAGAGGACTTCGCATGTTGTCGCCGTCCGCACCCCGTCTACTCACCGGCACCCGTCGCGTCGCGGCCACATCCGCCCTGATCGGGAGCTTGTTCGCGTCGTCGATGTTGAGCGGCTGCCTGGTCGGACCGAACTACAAGCGGCCGGTCGTCGAGACTCCGCCCGCCTTCAAGGAGGCGGAGGGCTGGACGCCGGCCCAGCCGTCCGACGGCCTCGAGCGCGGAGACTGGTGGACGATGTTCAACGACCCGCTGTTGGACAGCCTCGAGGCGAAGGTGGTGGTGTCGAACCAGAACCTGGCCGCGGCGCTCGCGGCCTACGAGCAAGCGCACGCCGTGGTGGCGGCCAACACCGCCCAGCTCTTCCCCACCGTCAATCTCACCGGCTCGGTGACCGAGTCGAAGTCCGGACGCACCAGCACCGCCGCGGCCGGCGCCGGCGCCGGCGGGGCCGGGGGGGCTGGCGGCGTCAATGTCAGCAACCGGACGATCACCAGCTACCAGGTCCAGGCCGACGCCTCATGGGCGCCGGACGTCTGGGGCAAGATCCGGCGGCAAATCGAAGGCGCGAAGGCGAGCGCTCAGGCTTCGGCCGCCGACCTGGCGAACGCCCGCCTCTCGGCGCAGAGCACGCTGGCCACCGACTACCTGAACCTGCGCCTGCTCGACGCGCAGAAGGCTGTGCTGCAGAAAACGGCTGACGCCGACGCCCGGGCGCTCACCGTCGTACGCAACCAGTACCATGCCGGCACCGTCGCGCGCAGCGACGAGCTCCAGGCTGAGACCACCCTCTACAACGCCCAGGCGAGCCTGGTCGACCTGGACAGCCAGCGCGCCGCCAGCGAGCACGCCATCGCCGTGCTGATTGGCGAGCCGCCGGCCGACCTCACCATCGCGCCGGACCCCAACTGGACGCCGACGGTCCCTGAGACGCCGATCGAAGTGCCTTCGACGCTGCTCCAGCGGCGGCCCGACATTGCCTCCGCCGAACGCAGCGCCAAGGCGGCGAACGCCCAGATCGGCGTGCAGGTGGCGGGCTACTTCCCGAACATCACGCTGAGCGGCAACTACGGCTTCGCCTCGACGGCGCTCTCGACGCTGTTCAGCGCGTCCAGCTCGTTCTGGTCGATAGGCGCAAGCGCCGTCGAGACGGTCTTCAACGGCGGGCTGACCTCGGCGCTCGTGCGCGAGGCCAAGGCGGGCCGCGACCAGGCCTTCGCGAACTACCGACAGACGGTGCTCACGGCGTTCCAGCAGGTCGAGGACAATCTCGCCGCCGCGCGCGTCCTGCAAACCGAGGAGCCGCTTCGCACGGCGGCCTCGAACGCGGCGGACCAGGGCGAGACGGTCGCCCTGAACGAGTACCGTGCGGGCACCGTCGACTACACGACCGTGGTCAGCGCTCAGAACGCCGCGCTGGCCGCGCGCCAGACCCTGCTGACGCTCAGGGTGCAACGCATGACGACCGCGGTCAGCCTGATCGAGTCGCTCGGCGGCGGTTGGTCGACGAGCCAGCTGCCGAAGTCCTGAGCGTTCGCCTGCACCGGCTTTCCTTGCTAAGCTCGATCGAGGGACGAGCAGAGGAGCGTGGGCGTGAGGGCTTGGAAGACGCGGGGCTGGCTGATTGCGCTCGTCGCGGCCGCGCCGCTCGCCGGCTGCGGCGTCAACACCATCCCGACCGACGAGGAAAAAGCCAAGGCGGCCTGGGCGGACGTTCAGGCCGACTACCAGCGGCGTTCGGACCTCGTTCCGAATCTCGTCGCCACGGTGCAGGGCTACGCGGTGCAGGAGCGCACGGTGCTGACCCAGGTCACCCAGGCGCGGGCGCAAGCCACCCACGTCAGCATCGACGCCTCGACGATCACCGACCCGGCCAAGTTTCAACAGTTCCAGCAGGCTCAGGATCAGCTGTCCGGCGTGCTCGGTCACCTGCTCGCCATCACCGAGAACTACCCGCAGCTGAAGTCCAACGAGAACTTCCTGGCGCTGCAGTCCCAACTCGAGGGCACCGAGAACCGCATCGCCATCGCGCGGCGCGACTACAACGAGGCCGTTCGCGTATACAACACCGACCTGCACACCTTCCCTGGCGTGTTCTGGGCCGGCACGCTCTACCACTCTGAAAAGCCAATGCTGGAGTTCGCTGCCAGCGCCGCGGCGCAGACCGCGCCCACGGTGAGCTTCCCGCCGCCGGCCCCGGCCGCCTCGTCGCAGTAGGGCATGCTGCGGGGGATCCTCGCGTTCGTCGCGGTGTTGCTGGCGTCGCTTGCCGCGCCGGCCAGTTCCGCGCCCAGCTTCCCGCCGCTCACCGGGCGGGTGGTGGACGACGCGCACGTGCTTTCGCCCACGACCATCTCCGACCTGACCGGCAAGCTAGCGGCGCTGGAGCAGAAGACAGGCGACCAACTGGTCGTCGTGACGCTGCCGACGCTGCAGGGCTACGCCATCGAGGACTACGGCTACCAGCTCGGCCGCGCCTGGGGCATCGGCCAGAAGGGCAAGAACAACGGCGTCCTCTTCATCGTCGTCCCGAGTGAGCACCAAGTCAGGATCGAAGTCGGCTACGGGCTCGAGCCGATGCTCACCGACGCGCTGTCGAGCGTCATCCTGCAGGAGAAGGTGCTGCCCAAGTTCCGCGCCGGCGACTACGACGGCGGGGTCCACGACGGCGCGGACGCAATCATCGACCAACTGGGGCTCGACCCCGCGGCGGCTGCGGCGAACGTCGAGGCCGCCCAACAGCCGGTCTATCACCACCCCAATCCGATCCCGATCATCGTCGGCCTGGTGATCTTCTTCTTCGTGCTGCGCGGCCTGTTCGGCTGGCGGAATCGCGGCCTGTGGATGGCCGCGCCGTTCCTGTTCTCGAGCGGCTATCGCGGCGGCGGATCATCATGGAGCGGCGGGGGTTTCGGCGGCGGCTTCTCCGGCGGGGGAGGATCGTTCGGCGGCGGCGGCGCATCGGGAAGCTGGTGAGATGCTGAAACCGGAAGACCACGAGCAGGTAGAGCGCGCCATCGCCGCCGCCGAGGCGAAGACCTCCGGCGACATCGCCTGCGTGGTCGCCCGCGAAAGCGCGCACTACACCGAGGTCCCGCTGGGGTGGGCGGCGGTCGCGGCCCTTGTGGCCCCGCCGGTCGTGCTGCTGCTCGGCCTGCGGCCTGGGCAGCTCTTCGATCGCTTGGAAGGGGGCTGGATGATCCCCCATCCCGGCGGAGTCGAGGAAGCGCTGTCGCTTGGCGCGAGCGCGTACGCCATCGCCCAGATCGCCCTTTTCGTGATCGTTGTGGCGATCGTCTCGATCCCTGCCGTGCGCCGACGGCTCACGCCCGCCTTCGTCAAGCGCCAGCACGTGCATTCGCGGGCGCTGGAACTGGCGGCGCACCGGCGCCATTCGATCGGCGCCCCGGCCAGCGTGCTGATCTACGCCTCTGCCGCGGAGCGACGCGTGGAGATCGTCGCCGACGACGCCATTCACGCCAGGGTCGGCGACGGCGCCTGGAGCGACGCCGTCGATGCGGCGCTCCGTGCGATCCGCGGCGGCGATGCAGCGGCCGGCCTGATCGCAGCGATCGAACGCTGTGGCGCTGTCCTCGCCCGGCACTTTCCGCCCGATGGCGCGCCGCGCAGAGCCGCCGAGGACGACCTGACCGAGGTCTAAGCGGCCTTCAACGCGCCCAAGAAGGACTCGCGCCAAGCCTCGACGTCGTCCCGCAGGACGCCCTCCAACAGTGCGGCGTGGCGCCGGCGGCGCTCGTCGATATCCATCGTCAGCGCACGCTTGAGCGCTTCCGACAACTCCTCATGGCTGTAAGGATTGACGATCACCGCGTCGCGCATCTGCAGCGCCGCGCCGGCGAAGCGCGACAGCACGAGAACGCCCGGGTCGTCGGGGTTCTGGGCCGCGACATACTCCTTCGCCACCAGGTTCATCCCGTCGCGCAGCGGCGTCACCAGGCCGACGCGAGCGGCGCGGTAGACCCCGGCCAGTTCGTCTCGACGGTAGTTGCGATTCACGTAGCGCATCGGTGACCAGTCGGTGTCTGCAAACGCGGCATTGATGCGCCCCGAGAGCGCGTCCAGGCGGCTGCGTATGTCCTGATAGGTGTCGACTTCGTCGCGCGAGAGCGGGGCGATCTGCAGAAGGAAGACCTGGCCGTGGAACTCGGGATTGTCGTGCAGGAACAGCTCGAAGCCGAGGAAGCGGTCGTCGAGGCCCTTCGAGTAGTCCAGGCGGTCTACCCCCACCATCATCGAGCGGAACACCGCCTGCGCGGCCATGCGGTCGTACATGCGCATCGCGGCCGGTGATCGCCCCAGGGCAACGAACTCCTTGGCGTCGATCCCGATCGGGAAAGCGCCCGCGCGCACGTGCTTGCCGAAGGCCTCCAGCCGGCCGTCGCGGGTGATGCCGCCCCCAACCTCATGCGCCAGGTATTCCTCGAACGCCTCCAGCCACTCGGCGGTCTGGAAGCCGATCAGGTCGTAGGCGAACAGCGACTCCACCAGCCGCCGATGTCGCGGCAGCGCCACCACCAGCTGCCGTGCGGGCCAGGGCGTGTGCAGGAAGAAACCAATGCGGTTCTTAACGCCCAGGCGTCGGAGCTCTTCCGCAAGCGGGATCAGGTGATAGTCGTGAACCCACACCAGATCGTCCGGTCCGATCAGGGGCCGCACGGATTCGGCGAAGCGGCGGTTGACCCGCTCGTATCCCTCGCTGAACGACCGGTCGTACGCGGCCAGATCCAGCCGGTAATGGAACAGCGGCCACAGCGTCTTGTTGGCGAAGCCGTTGTAGTAGAGCCGGACGTCCTCCTCATCGAGGTCGATGGCCGCCAGCGTCACCCCCTCGTTGTTGCGGCTGGTAGCCACCTCGCCGGTAAAGCGCTCGACGGTTTGTCCGCTCCAGCCGAACCAGAGCCCGTCGCCGGCGCGCAGGCCAGCGGTCAGCGCCATCGCCAGCCCGCCCGTGTGCGCCGCGCCGCGGCCGGACGGCCGGGCAATGCGGTTCGAGATGACGATGAGGCGGCTCACCGCGCCGTGCTCCAGGGTCGGCTGAGCAGAGTGGCGCAGTTGATCAGGCCGACCAGGGAGTACGTCTGAGGATAGTTGCCCCATAGACGGCCGTCGCCGAGACCGATGTCCTCCGACAGGAGGCCGGCGGATGTGCGGTGGCTGAGCATCTGCTCGAAGAGCTCGCGCGCCTCGGCGGTGCGGCCGGAAAAGTGCAGGGCCTCGATGAACCAGAAGGTGCAGACGTTGAACGCCGTCTCCGGCGCTCCGAAGTCGTCCTCCTCGGCGTAGCGCATGAGATACGGACCGTGCTTGAGCGAGGCTTCGATCGCCGCCAGCGTCTTTAAGTGCCTGGGATCGTCTGGAGTCACGAAGCGCACGTCGACCATCTGCAGGAGACTGGCGTCGAGCTCGGCGCCGCCGAAGCTGGCCGCGAAGCGCTCCAGCGCCGCGTTCCACGCCTCGGCGTCGATCCGGGCGCGGATCGTCCGGGACCTCGCTCGCCAATGGCCTTCGCGCTCAGCCAGTCCTAGGGCCGCTGCGACGTTGGCGAGGCGATCGCAAGCGGCCCAGCACATCACGGCCGAGTAGGTGTGAACCCGGGCGCGCGTGCGAAATTCCCAAAGGCCCGCGTCCGGCTGATCGTGCAGCAGAAAGGCCCGCTCGCCTACCTGCTCCAGCGCGTGGAAGTCCTCGACGGTCGCCGGCCGCAAGAGCCGCTCGTCGAAGAAGGCCTGCGCCGACGAGAGGATAATCTGGCCGTAGACGTCGTGTTGCAGGTGCTCGTGCGCCTGGTTGCCGGCACGCACGGGCCCCATG
>Ga0070734_10002048_pt1 | contig 26329 bp, 18 predicted proteins | sample Coa_R1_8_FD_66444 | JGI IMG/M metagenome (GOLD analysis project Ga0070734, IMG submission 66444) | Surface soil microbial communities from Centralia Pennsylvania, which are recovering from an underground coalmine fire - Coalmine... | ecosystem: Environmental > Terrestrial > Soil > Unclassified ... | reverse complement strand
GGTGCGGGTCATGACCGTGCACGGCGCCAAGGGGCTTGAAGCTCCGGCGGTGATCCTCGCGGACACCACCACGCCGCCGCAAGGCCATCACCAGCCGGCTCTGGTTGAAATCCCGCCCCCTCCCCCGCTTGCAGCGGCGGGTGGCGCCCCCGGTGCGCCAAACTGCATCGTCTGGGCCGGGCGACGCGACCAGGATGTGCGCGAGGTGGCGCGGGCGCGGCAAGCGGTTCTGGAAGAGTACGAGCATGAGCATCGCCGGCTCTTGTACGTCGCGATGACCCGCGCAGCGGAGCGCCTGATCGTCTGCGGTTATCGCAGCAAGACCGCCCCGAAACCCGGTTGCTGGTACAATCTCGTCCGCAGAGGTCTCGAAGACCAACCGGGATTCGCGGAGATCCACGACGGCGAGACCACGATCTGGCGCTACCGCAAGGCCCCAGGGCCTGCTGCACCTCGACACGCCGTGGCTTCGTGGCACGACCCTCCCCTGAAGAGGGAGGGTCGGACTGCCGAAGGCAGTCCGGCGTGGGGTGACAGCGGCACAGGATACGACAGCAACGCGGCGTATGCGGAAGCGCCATCACCCCCTCCCGGCCCGCTGACGCGGGCCGACCTCCCCCCTCCAGGGGGAGGTGACCATGGCCCTCGCCGAAACGTCGAATTCGAACTGCCAGCATGGCTGAGAATGCCCGTGCCGACCGAACCCGATCGTTCGATCGTGGTGTCGCCATCGTCCGCCTACGATGAGTCGACCACACCGCGAGCGTCGCCGCGGCGGCGCAGCGCCGCACAGGAACAAGCGCAAGCGCAGGCGTTGGCGCGCGGGACGCTCATTCATCGGCTGCTACAATCACTGCCCGACATCGACCCGGCCCGCCGTGAGGAGATAGCGCACAGCTTCATGGCGCGGGCGGGCACCGAATTCAGCGCGGATGAGCGCAATTTGTTCGTCAGCCAAGCGCTTGCAATCTTCGCGGATCCGCGGTTCGCAATGCTGTTCGCGCCCGGCAGTCGCGCTGAGGTGCCGATCGTAGGTCGACTCACCCGCGCCGGTGGCCTTGAAATTCTTGTGTCCGGCCAGATCGACCGGCTTGCGATAACGGCGGAGGCCGTGTTGATCGCCGACTACAAGACGAATCGTGATCCGCCGAAAACCGTCGATGCGGCGCCGCCCCCCTATGTGGAACAGCTTGCGCTCTATCGCGCGGTGTTGGGCAAGATCTATCGGGATCGACCGATTCGCGCCGCGCTGGTGTGGACCGAAAGGCCCGATCTGATGGAGGTGCCCGGCGAGATGCTCGATCAGGCGTTTGCGCGCATCACCTCAAGGTGAGCGCGCCTTGACGCCACGGTGTCGCCTGCCTACGTTTCGGCATACAAACCCGGGGGCGCCGGACGCGCCCGAAATTGCAAGGACGACGAGGAGTCCCATGGGTGTATCCAAGGTATCCGACGCCGATTTCGAGGCAGAGGTGCTCAAATCCGCATCGCCTGTGGTGGTTGATTTCTGGGCCGAATGGTGCGGCCCGTGCCGGATGATTGCGCCGGCTCTTGAGGAGATCGCAGCCGGTGCACTTTCCGGCAAAGTGAAAATCGTCAAGCTCAACGTCGACGAAAATCCCAAGACCGCCGCGAAGTACAACGTGATGTCGATTCCGACCCTGATGCTTTTCAAGAACGGCGAGATGGCATCCCGGCAGGTCGGCGCCGCCCCGAAGGCAAAGCTTGAACAATGGATCAGCGCGGCGGTGTGATCTCACGTTGAGTCAAGAATCTCCGGCCCCGTGTTGAAGTGTCATTGCCCGGCTTGACCAGGCAAGCCGGTATCCAACGGCGATGATTACTGGATCGTCCGGTCAAGCCGGGGTGATGACGCGTTAGAGCGCGTTCCGATGGGATCGAATCACTCTCGGCGATCGGGCGTTCATTTCAATTCGGCACCGTGCCGTTTGCCGCCAGCACTTCGCCCGCGAGGTAGAGCGAACCGGTAATGAGAATGCGCGGCGGCGGATCGAGATTGAGCGCCGCGATCGCGGCGAACGCGGCCGGGATTCCCGCAACCGGCTCAGCCGCAATGCCGACCGCGCGCGCGGCGTGCGCGATTGTTTCTGGCGGCAGACTTTTGTCGGACGCTATCGGTACCGCAATGAGGCGGCGCGCGATCCCGATAAAATTGCGCAGAAATCCTTCCAGATCCTTGGTCGCCAGCATACCGACGATCAATACCACCGGTCGCGACACCCGCTCTTCGAGGTCGCCCAGCGCCGCCGCGATGATGCGTCCGCCGTCCGGGTTGTGGCCGCCGTCGAGCCAGAGTTCGCAACCAGCGGGCGCCTGCGCCACGAGTGTCCCACTGGTCAGGCGCTGCATGCGCGCCGGCCAATCCACCTTGAGAAGCCCCTGCTCGTAGGCGCTCGTAGCCAGCTGAAACCCGGCGGCGCGCAGCGCCGCAATCGCAAGGCCGGCATTGTCGATCTGATGGCGTCCGAACAGCCGCGGGCTCGGCAAGTCGAGCAGACCCTGCTGGTCCTGATAGACGAGACGACCGCGCTCCTCGCTCGCCAACCAGTCCTGGCCCGCCACGCTAAGTGGAGCGCCGACCTCTTCGGCGTACCGGATGAGCACTGACAGTGGGCCCTCGGTCTGCCGCCCGATCACGGCGGGCGTTCCGCGCCGCATAATCGCGGCCTTCTCCCCGGCGATCTTTTCCACCGTATCGCCGAGGAAATCCACGTGGTCCACGGATATTGGCGCAATGACGCTCGCAAGCGGTCGCGACACCACATTGGTGGCGTCGAGCCGGCCGCCAAGCCCGACTTCGAGCAGCACGACATCCGCCGGATGTTTGGCGAACAGCAAGAACGCCGCGGCAGTTTCGATTTCGAAGACGGTGATCGGCGCATCGCCGTTCGCCTGCTCACAGGCCTCCAGCGCGCTGGCGAGATCGACATCGGACACCAGCACACCGCCGCCCGCTCGCCCCAGCCGGAAGCGCTCGTTGAGGCGCACCAGGTTGGGGGAGGTGTAAACATGCACGCGAGCGCCGGCTGCCTCCAGCATGGCGCGCATGAATGCGATGGTGGATCCCTTGCCGTTGGTGCCGGCCACATGGATGACGGGTGGCAGGTTATTTTCCGGGTGGCCGAGCCGATCGAGCACGTGCCACATGCGATCGAGCGAAAGATCGATGCGCTTAGGGTGCAGCGCCAGAAGCCGCGCCAGAATCGCGTCAATGGAAGCGCCGACGGGGAGCTTGGACATCAAACAGACTTGCCGCGCTTCTGCCCAACGTACGAACGAAGCACCGCGTTGATGCGGCGTTGGTAGCCGGGGCCTTCGTTTTTGAAATAATCGAGCACGTCCGGATCGATGCGGATCGAGATTGCCTTCTTCTTCGGAGGTACGACAAGGACCGCTTGGGACCAGTCGATATCAAGCGTCGCCGCCTCAGTATCGCGTGCTACCGCCGTCGCGATTCCATCGTCGGTCACGCGACCCTGATACCGCCAGCTGCGGCTTCGACTGAAGCCGCCGGAATGCGTCTTGGAGCGCTTCTGGTTCATCCGTTACGTGCTCGCCTTGCCGAAATGATGCGCCGCCCGCCGCAAAGGATCCCGTTATGTATGGATACGTGTATATACAGCCGTTATCCCATTTCAAGCACCCTGTCTGGAACTTCAACATCTGTGGATAACCGGGACAAACCCGATCCTTTCGATGCCAACTTAACGTCGCCCTATAATACGGGCCTGATTCTCCGCACCCGAACGGCAAACCATCGAGTGGGCCATGCGCTTTCCGCCACAATTTCTCGACGAGCTGCGCGCCCGCCTTCCGGTCTCCGAGGTAGTCGGCAAGCGCGTGCGGCTCAAGAAAGCCGGCCGAGAGTGGAAGGGCCTGTCGCCCTTCAACAAGGAGCGGACGCCATCGTTTTATGTCAACGACCAGAAGGGCTTCTATCACGATTTTTCGTCCGGAAAGCATGGCGACATCTTCACCTTCACGATGGAATCGGAGGGCGTGACCTTTCCGGAGGCGGTCGAGCGTTTGGCTTCGCTCGCCGGTCTTCCGATGCCGAAGATGTCACGCGAGGCGGAGGCCAAGGAGGGCCGTCGCCGCACTCTTCATGATGTGATTGCACTCGCGGCCAAGTTTTTCGAGGCGACCTTGGCGGCCCGGTCCGGCGCCAAGGCTCGGGGCTATCTCGCGGATCGCGGGCTTGATCCCGCAACTCAGCTCAGGTTCCGCATCGGTTACGCGCCACCGGAGCGTTTCGCTCTCAAAGAGCACCTCGGCGGGCTCGGCGTGCCGGTTGACGACATGGTCGAGGCGGGGCTTCTGGTGGGCGGCGACGACATCCCGGTGCCATATGACCGTTTTCGCGACCGGGTCATGTTTCCGATTAGCGATTTCGCCGGGCGCATCGTGGCATTCGGCGGCCGCGCTCTCGATAAGGATGCTCCCGCCAAATATCTCAACTCGCCCGAAACGCCACTCTTTCACAAGGGCGCAATGCTCTACAACGGCGCGGGCGCACGCAAGGCCGCTCATCACGGCGCTCCGGTGATTGCGGTCGAAGGCTACGTGGACGTGATCGCGATGGTCACGGCCGGCTATGAGGCAGCCGTCGCTCCCCTCGGCACCGCCCTAACGGAAGACCAACTTGCGCTGTTGTGGAAGATGGCAGATGAGCCGACCCTGTGCTTCGACGGCGATGCCGCTGGCCGCAGAGCTGCTTATCGAGCGGTCGATCTAGCTCTGCCGCAAATCAAGCCTGGCAAGAGCTTGCGGTTCGCCTCGTTGCCTGAGGGACATGATCCGGACGATCTCATCCGGTCGGCGGGACCGGCTGCGATCGCGGACGTATTGGCTGCCGCGCGCCCGCTTGCCGACGTTTTGTGGGCGCGGGAGATGGAGGGTGGCCGTTTCGACACGCCGGAACGCCGCGCCGGCCTCGAAGCGCGCATCAACGAACTGACGAATACCATCGCGGATGAAACTGTGCGGCGCTATTACCGGCAGGACCTTTGGCAGCGCCTGCGCAATCTCACCGCGCCAAGTTTCCCGAATCACATCGCGCGGACCAGTTCCGGACCGCGCACTTCGGGGCGAAGAGGACGCGAAGGGCCGTCCCGTTCCTACGCGGGCGGACGTGGCCCGGAGGCACCTCTTGTTCCATTGAGTCCGCGGCTTCAGACGAGTTCGATCGTCCGTGGTTCTCGGAGTACTTTGCCGCCTCGGGAGGCGCTGATCCTGCTTGCGGCGTTCAATCACCCCTGGTTGCTGGAGACTGAAGCGGAACAACTGGCCGCTGTGGAACTTATGAACAGTGACGCCGATTTGTTGCGGCGGATCGTGTTGGACATAACGGCATCGCGGCCCCCCGACCAGCATGCCGACGGTGCGAACCTTCGGGAAATCGTAATAGCTCGCGGTTGCGGCGCTGTCCTTGAGCGGATCGAAGCGGCGGTGACCCACCTGGCCGATTGGCCGGCCCGGCAGGGGGCGGCGCCTGAGGACGTCCGCCAGTGGTGGAATCATGTTCTCACCTTGCATCGTAAGAGCCGTACGTTAAATAAAGAGCTGAAAGAGGCCGAGCGGGCTTTGGGGGAGGAGCTGAGCGAGCAAAATTTCGCCTGGCTTCAGGATGTGCGGGCGCAACTTTCGTCCCTTGAGGGGACCGAAGCGTCGATCGAAGGTTTTGGCGCTCTTTCGGGCCGGCCGGTCGGTGGGCCATAAACAGGGTTGGTGCGGCTGGATGGTTCCGCCACAAAGCGGAAACGCCGGCCCTTTTGAGGTGTGTAGAAGAGGCGGAAGGGTTAATCGCGGCTTAAGTGTCCTGAGCGACACTTCAGGTGCTTTGGCTGGCGAGTGACCGGCGCCCTTCCATCTCGATTTACCGGTTTCAATTACCGCGGGGCGAAAGCCCCCGCTGGAGAGGTAGGCATGGCGAGCAAGGTCAAAGTAGCGGTCAAAGAGAAGAAGGACGAGGTGACCCCCGAAAAGGACGCCCCGGATACGCCTGACGCGCCGCTGCCGCTGCTTGACCTTTCCGATGCCGCCGTTCGCAAGATGATCAAGGCGGCGAAGAAGCGCGGCTACGTCACCCACGATCAGGTCAACGCCGTGCTCCCATCGGAGGAAGTCACCTCGGACCAGATCGAAGACGTTTTCGCCATGCTGAGTGAAATGGGCATCAATGTGGTTGAAAACGAGGAGACCGAGACCGAGGAGGCCTCCGAAGAAGCCAAGGAAGATGGCGAGGAGGATGATACCGATGGCGAACTCGTCGAAACGGGCAACCGGTCGAGCCTGACTGAGACCAAGAAATCCGAGCCGGGCGAGCGCACCGACGACCCTGTACGCATGTATTTGCGGGAAATGGGCTCTGTGGAGCTGTTGTCCCGTGAGGGCGAAATCGCGATTGCGAAACGCATCGAGGCCGGCCGCGAGGCGATGATCGCCGGCCTGTGCGAGAGCCCGCTCACCTTCCAGGCGATCATCATCTGGCGCGACGAACTTAACGACGGCAAGGTGTTCCTGCGCGACATCATCGATCTGGAAGCCACCTATGCGGGCCCCGACGCCAAAGGCGTACCAGCCATGCCGGCGAGCAATGGCGCGGCCGATGGCATGTCGGACCCGCCCCAGACGACCGCGCCCGCCACTGCGCCTGTTGGCGCTACGCCGTTTCGTGCCAAGCCGGAAGCCCCAGCGGATGAAGGGGAGCCGACCGAGCCGCCGGAAGGCGAACTCGATGAGGACGATCTCGAAAGCTCGATGTCGCTTGCTGCCATTGAGGCCGAGCTCAAGCCGAAAGTACTGGAGACTTTCGACAAGGTCGCGGACAGCTACAAGCGCCTGCGGCGCCTGCAGGACCAGGACATCGAGAACCGGCTCAAGAACCAGTCGCTGTCGCCCGCCCAGGAGCGCAAATACAAGAAGCTCAAGGAAGAGATCATCGCCGAGGTCAAATCGCTGCGGCTCAACCAGGCACGCATCGATTCACTGGTCGAACAGCTCTATGACATCAACAAGCGCCTGGTCGGCTACGAGGGCCGGATGATGCGGCTTTCCGAGAGCCACGGGGTTTCGCGCGAGGACTTTCTCAAGAACTACATTGGCTCGGAGCTTGATCCGCGCTGGCTCAACCGCGTTTCCAAGCTCTCCGCCAAAGGCTGGAAAAGTCTTGTCGCCCGCGACAAGGACCGCATCAAGGACTTGCGCGCACATATCCATGAACTTGCGGGCGAGACCGGCCTGGAGATCCAGGAATTCCGCAAGATCGTGCAGATGGTGCAGAAGGGCGAGCGCGAGGCGCGCCAGGCCAAGAAAGAGATGGTAGAAGCCAACCTTCGCCTCGTCATCTCGATCGCCAAGAAATACACCAACCGCGGCCTGCAGTTCCTGGACCTGATCCAGGAGGGCAACATCGGCCTGATGAAGGCGGTGGACAAGTTCGAGTATCGCCGCGGCTACAAGTTCTCGACCTATGCGACCTGGTGGATCCGCCAGGCGATCACCCGCTCGATTGCCGACCAGGCGCGCACCATCCGCATCCCGGTGCACATGATCGAGACGATCAACAAGATCGTGCGCACGAGCCGGCAGATGCTCCACGAGATCGGCCGCGAGCCGACGCCCGAGGAGTTGGCCGAGAAGCTCGGCATGCCGCTCGAGAAGGTGCGCAAGGTGCTCAAGATCGCCAAGGAGCCGATCTCGCTCGAAACCCCGATCGGCGACGAGGAAGACTCCCACCTCGGCGATTTCATCGAGGACAAGAACGCGGTGCTGCCGATCGACGCCGCGATCCAGTCGAACCTGCGCGAGACGACGACGCGGGTGCTGGCCTCGCTCACCCCGCGCGAGGAACGCGTGCTGCGCATGCGCTTCGGCATCGGCATGAACACCGATCACACGCTGGAGGAAGTCGGCCAGCAGTTCTCGGTGACGCGCGAACGCATCCGCCAGATCGAAGCCAAGGCGCTGCGCAAGCTGAAGCACCCGTCGCGGTCGAGGAAGCTGAGGAGCTTCTTGGACAATTGATTTCGACGCGATGCCAATTATCGCGATCTTCGACGGAATCATCATTCAGATGTTCTTTGAAGATCACGACCCGCCACATGTGCATGCGGTTTATTCCGGTGCAAAGGCATTGGTGCGGATCAGCGACGGCGAGGTCATCCGCGGTCGGCTTCCCAGGAAACAGGCGAAATTGGTAAGAGACTGGGTGAAACTCAGACGTGCCGAGTTGATGGAGAACTGGCAACATGCGCAGGCGGACGGCCGCTGCTTCCGGATCGCAGGCCCCAATGATTGACGTCATCTCCGTGAAGCCGATGGGAGACTACAGGCTGCGCGTCGCCTTTTCCGATGGCTCATCGGGCGTGCATGATTTTTCATCGACCACGGCACGGAATGGAGAGATGGTGCTCCCACTTAAGGATCCTGCGTTCTTCGCACGCGTCTTCGTGGAACTTGGCGCACTGACTTGGCCTAACGGATTCGACCTTGATCCGATCGCTCTCCACGAGCGTATGTCGGCCGCCGGCGAACTCAGCCGTGAGGCCGCGGAATAGCGCCTCGCGTGTCGGTGCCGCCCATTGCTAACGGAGCCAAGGCCAAACTCGCAAACTAGGTCCCGCGCCTTTGTCGCACCTGCCAAGGCGTGCGCCCCCTCACCCGAGACTTTGATTTTGGCGCAATATAGGCTCGCTTCTTCCGGGATTCATGCATGTTATGCTCGGCACCCGCGCGCCAAGACGCCGGGAACGGGATCGAACTGTCAATTTCAAATCAACCTTCGGCCGCACCTGGGAGAGGGAATTGGCGAAGTACCGCGTCACGGTGGACACCGGAGGCACGTTCTCGGACTTTGTCTGTCTCGATGAACACACCGGCGCGATTTCGGTCACCAAAGTCCCGTCCACGCCCGATGACCCGTCCCGCGCCATCTTGCACGGCATCGAAACACTGATCGCCCAAGGCGTCCGCGCCGGGGAGATCGCGTTCTTCTGCCATGGCACCACGGTCGGCACCAATGCGCTGCTCGAACGCAAGGGCGCAAGGACCGCGCTGCTGGTGACGGAGGGATTCCGCGGCATCTACGAGGTCGGCGAGCAGGCGCGGCCTTACGGGCCCGCCATCTTCGACGTCATGTATGATAGGCCGCCCATGCTGGTGCCGCGCAGCCTGACGGGCGAGGTTCGCGAGCGCGTCGATTTCCGCGGCGAAGTCCTCCTTCCGCTCGACGAAAACGCGTTGCGCGAGATGTTGCGCGCGATGGCGCGGCAGAAACCAGCCTCGATCGCGGTATGCCTCCTGTTTTCTTTCCTGTATCCGCAGCACGAGCGTCGCGTCGAAGCCATTATCGCGGAGGAACTACCGGAATGCAGCGTGTCGCTATCGTCCGAGGTGCTGCCGCAAATTCGCGAGTATCACCGGCTCAGCACGACCGTCATCAACGCCTATCTGCAGCCTGTTCTCGAACGCTACATCGGCAATCTCGACCGCCGCCTTGCCGCAGCCGGCGTCGCGACCCGGCAGAAATACGTGATGCAGTCGAACGGCGGCATGTCGACATTCGCGGCAGCGGCGCGACGGGCGGTGACCACCGTGCTTTCCGGTCCGGCCGGCGGCGTGACGGCAGGCGTTGCGGCCTGTCGCACTGCGGGCGTCGCCAACGCCATCACCTTCGACATGGGCGGCACCTCCTGCGATGTCGCACTGATCCGTGACGGCGTGCCGTTCGTGTCGAGCCGCGGCAAGATCGAAGGATATGACATCGCGGTTCCGATGCTGGACATCAACACCGTAAGCGCGGGTGGTGGCACCATCGCGCGGGTCAATTCGCTCGGCGAGCTTGAGGTCGGCCCGCACAGCGCCGGCGCCATGCCGGGCCCGGCCTGTTACGGGCATGGCGAGCTTCCAACGATTACAGACTGCAATCTGGCGCTCGGCCTTCTCAGCGCCGAGAATTTCCTCGGCGGCCGTATGCCGCTCGACGTGGAACGCGCGCACACCGCAATCGACAACGCGGTGGCGCGCCCGCTCGGCCTGTCCGTCGCGCAGGCGGCAGAGGGCATCATCCGCATCATCGACGTGAAGATGCAGGAGGCCATCAAGGCGATCTCGACCATGCGCGGTCACGACCTGCGGGAGTTCGTGCTGCTTGCCTTTGGAGGTGCGGGTCCGCTTCATGCCGGCCGTATTGCCCGCGATCTCGGCATGGCTGGCGTGATGGTGCCGCTTTATCCGGGCGTATTCTCCGCCATTGGCCTGATGATGTCGGACGTGAAGCATGACTACGTTCACTCGCGGATGGCGCCGCTCGCGGCTCTCTCCTGTGATGTGATCGAGGCGATATTTGCCCGGCTTTGCAGCGGGGCGCTGGCTGATCTGAAGCAGGACGGCTTTCCCGACACACGCATCCGGCTCGAGCGCGCGCTCGATATGCGCTATGCGGGCCAGGGCTACGAAGTCACGCTGCCTTGCGACGAGGCGCTGCATCGGGATGGCGTCGCGGCGTTGCGCCGACGCTTCGATGAAACACACATGGAGATGTTCGGCCATATGGCGCCCGATCAACCGGTCGAGGTCGTCTCTTACCGGCTCTGCGGCATCGGAATGGTGTCTGCACCGCCTATGCCGAAGTTCAAGCCGACGGGAGCCAAGCTGTCCGATGCGTTGCGGGCACGCAGGCGGGTGCGGTTTGACGGCAAGGCCGTCGATTGCCCGGTGTATCAGCGCGAGCGCCTAGATGTCGGGCTCGTGCTGGGCGGCCCCGCGATCCTGGATCAGTTCGATTGCACCACAGTCGTGTGCCCGGGCCAGACCGCGCGCGTGGATGAATGGAAGAACATCATCATCACCGAGGGCGCGCCATGATGTCCGCCATCACGGTCGATGCCATTGATCTCGAAGTCGTCAAGGCGAGCCTCGGCGGCATCGTGCAGGAAATGCAGAATGCGCTGTTCCGCACCGGCTTCTCCACGATCATTCGCGAGTCCCAGGACGCCTCCTGCGGCCTCATGGACCACAACGGCGACGTGGTCGCCCAGCACGTGGTGCTGCCGCTGCACATTGGCGCGTTCCCGGCCTGTTGCAGGGCCGTGCTTGATGCGTTCGGCAACACCATTGCGGACGGCGACGCGTTTCTGATCAATGATCCCTATCACGGCGGCAGTCCCCACGCGCCCGACATGGCGGTGATCACGCCGGTATTCATCGGCGGGGCGCTGTTCGGCTTTTGCGGCAGCATTGCGCACAAGAGTGACATCGGCGGGCCGGTGCCGGGTAGCTGCTCCGGCCAGGCGCGCGAAATCTTCAACGAGGGCCTTCAGCTTCCGGCGGTGCGCTATCAGAGCCGTCATGTCCCAAACCGCGACATCGAGCGCATCATCTCCGCTAACAGCCGCACGCCCGATCTGGTGCTTGGCGACATTCGCGGCCAGCTCGGCGCCGACCGGCTCGGCGAACGGCGGCTGATCGCGCTGGTTGGCAAACACGGCGCGCCGAAGATCCGCGCCTGTTATGCGCGACTGTTCGAAATGGCGCTCGCCCGCGTGAAGCGCGTGGTCGCGGGCTGGAACGATGGACGGTTCGAAGCGGAGCGCTTCGTTGATGACGACGGCATCGAACTGGAGCGGCCGGTGCGCATCCATGTCGTCGTCGAGAAGCGCGGCGATACGCTCCATTTCGACTTCACCGGCTCCGCCGACCAGACCAAAGGCCCCGCCAACATCCGCCCGCCGCTGGTGCAGGCCGCCTGCGCCTACTGCCTCATCTCGCTGATCGACCCGCAGATGTATGTGTGCAGCGGATTGCTGCAGAGCTTTTCGATCGCGGCGCCGGAAGGCAGCGTACTCAATCCGCGATACCCTGCGCCGGTCAACACCTACAACCCGACGATCCATGCCCTGGTGGATGCGATCTTTGCCGCATTGAGCAACATCGTGCCCGCCAAAGCCCGCGCCGACGGCAGCGGCAGCCGCTCCATCATCCTGGGCGGACGGGCGGGCCGCAGCTATGTTCAGTACGAGATCGTGGCCGGCGGCGCCGGCGCCCGCGCCAGTCGGGATGGCGCGTCCGGCATCACGGTGAACCAGAGCAACGCCCGCATCGCGCCGATCGAGATCATCGAGTCCGAATTTCCGACCCGCCTGTTGCGGTTCGACCTCATTCCGGATTCCGGCGGCGCCGGCCGCCATCGCGGCGGCCTCGGTTTGCGGCGCGAGTATCTCAACCTCGAAGACGCGCGGTTCTCCATCCGCTCCATGAAGCACGTGATCCCACCGCACGGCTGCGCCGGCGGCCGCGACGGCCGCACCGGCGACATCGTGATCAATCCCGACACCGCATCGGCCAAACGCCTGCCGACCCGCTACGCGGACTATCCGCTGCGTCAGGGCGACGTGTTCCGCCTCGACACACCCGGCGGCGGGGGCTTCGGCGATCCGCTCGCACGCGAGCCCGAACGCGTGCTGTCCGACGTGCGGGAGGGGTATGTGTCTCGCGAGGCGGCGGAGAGAGACTACGGCGTTGTCATCGTCGAGACGGAACACGGCCTTGCGGTCGATGCCGCCGCGACGGCGCGCAAACGCGCACAGATGAAGGTGGTGCAAACGGACCGTTGAAAGCCTCACTCCATCTTGATGTGGGCCGCCGCGATTACCTCGCCCCACAACTTGGTTTCCTCCGCGAAGAACCGGCTTGCATCGGCCGGCGAGCCGATCATCGGCTCCAGCGTGAGGCGGGCGAGGCTTTCGGCGACCTCCGGACGGCGCAGGATCGCAACCACGTCGCCGTTGATGCGACCGGCGAGCGCCGCAGGTGTTGCCGGTGGCGCCACGAGGGCGAACCAGGTGACGGAGCGGAAGCCTGGCAAGCCGGATTCCGCAAGTGTCGGCACTTCCGCGACGACCGGCGAGCGTTCGGTGCCGCCGACCGCAAGAATCTTCACCTTGCCGGCCCGATACATCGGGACCGACGTGGTGAGCGTGTCGAAAAACATGTCGATATGGCCGGCGATCACGTCGTTGAGTGCCGGCACCGCGCCGCGGTAGGGCACGTGCACCATCTTGATGCCGCCGAGCACTTCGAGCTGGCTCGCCGAGAGATGCGCGGTCGAGCCGGCGCCCTGCGAGCCATAGGTGAGCGTGCCGGGATTTGCCTTGGCGTAGGAAAGCAGTTCCCCGATCGTGTTGACCGGAAGATCGTTCTTCACCACGAGCGCGTTCGCGACCCGCGCCAGCAGCGACACCGGCACGAAACGCGACGGATCGTAACCGAGATCGCGATAGAGCAGATGGTTGAAGGTGATCGGCGATGGCGGGCTCACCATCAGGCTATAGCCGTCCGGAGCCATGCGATACACCTGGGCGGCGCCCAACACCATGCCGTTGCCGATGTTCTCGACGATGACCGGCTTGCCCCAGGTGCGGGCAAGCTGATCCGCGATGATCCGCGCCAGCGTATCGGTGGTCGAGCCGCCTGCGGACGGAACGACGAGCTTGACGGTGCGCGACGGATAGCCGGACAGCAATGATTCCTGCGCGCAGGTCGGGGCGGCAGCGAAGACGGCTGCGGCAAGTAGAAATGTTGCGACCCATGGCGATACGCGCATAGCCGGGCCTTTCAGGCGCGCCTCCGCAAACGCGCGGCTGCGCCGAGCTGTCACTTCACATCGAGCGGCTCGGTTCCCCTTGGTTTGCCGGAGGCATCAAGTGCGATTTTTTCGACCCGCGCTTCCGCCTGCCGCAGTAAGTGCTCGCAGCGCCGCTTGAGGATTTCGCCGCGTTCGTAAATGGCGACCGACTCCTCGAGCGGCACCTTGCCGTCTTCGAGGCGCTTGACGATCGCCTCCAGTTCCTCGATCGCGCGCTCGAAGCTCATGCGCTCGACGTCCGCGTTCGGTTTCTCTGCCATGCTGTTCTCAGGCAGATTGTTCTTTGCCGAAATGTTTCCGAACATATTGGTTTCAGACATGGGCTTTGCGTGTTCCTTTCATCCCCGCATCAGAGCGGTGACATGCGCGGCGACCGAGCCGGCCAGGCCCTGCAGGTCGTAGCCGCCTTCCAGCACCGAGACGATACGGCCCTTCGCGCTTGCATCGGCGATTTCCATGATCTTCCGGGTCGCCCAGGCGAAATCCGGCTCCAGCAGATTGAGGTTGGCGAGCGGGTCGCGCATGTGCGCATCAAAGCCCGCCGAGATCACCAGGAAATCCGGAGCGAACGCGGCGGCGCGCGGCAGGATCGTGGACTCGAACGCGGCGCGGAACTGCTGGCCGCCGTCGCCCGCCCGCAGCGGCGCGTTGACGATGTTGTTATGCAGGCCGCGCTCGGATCGTGCGCCGGTGCCCGGATAGAGCGGCATTTCGTGGGTCGAGCAGTACATCACGGTCGGATCGGACCAGAAAATCTCCTGGGTGCCGTTGCCGTGATGGACGTCGAAATCCACCACCGCGACCCGCTCGGCGCCATGACTCTTCTGGGCGTGGCGGGCGATGATCGCGGCCGTATTGAAGAAGCAGAAGCCCATCGGCCGCACGGTTTCGGCGTGGTGGCCCGGCGGGCGCATGGCGCAGAATGCGTTGTGGACCTTGCCGGTCATCACCTCGTCGGTCGCCATGGCGGCGCCGCCGACGGCGCGCAGCACGGCCTCGAACGTGCCGGGCGACATCGAGGTATCGGCGTCGAGCCGCACCATGCCCTCGCTCGGATTGGCGTTGCGAATTTCCTCGACGTAGTCGCGCGGGTGGCAGAGCGTGATCAGTTCGAGCGTCGCGGTTGGCGCCAGCTCGCGCGCGAGCGTCTGAAACTTCTCGTCCTCCAGCGCCCGGTCGATGGCGCGCAGCCGGTCCGGCCGTTCCGGATGACCGGCCGGGGTGAGATGGTCGAGGCAGGCCGGGTGCGTGACCAGGAGGGTCGTCATGGGTGCCGCCAACTCGGTTGTCTTGCCGAATACAACAAGTCGTAAGCCTCTATTTAACGACTTTCAGGATCGTGGCTTCCTTTTTCAACAGGCCGTTTGCGAGTTCGAACAGCAGTGCGCTTCGTAGGCAAGCTGATCCTCACATCTGGCCGATAGAATTTGCCGCGAATGCCGCCGGAAAAGTCGATTTCGGCCGGCATGTCGTCGTTATCTGGAAGCGAGGTCGCGCTCATCAGTCACCCTCTGCGCTATTGCGCTCATCATAAACCACCAACACCAGAGCATCCAGGAATACCGCAAGGGCCTGAACGAAGGTGATGTTGTGTCACGACGAACTTTCCTCATCGCTCGCCGCGCGGCTCGACGACGACGCCGGGCGGCGGCGCGATGTGGTCGGGGACAAAGAAGTCTGACGCCAGCGGTTCCCGCGGGTCAACCCGGTACGCCTCAAAATCGCTCACGCCTTCGGCCGCCAGGAACGTATCGTCGATCAGGAACTGGCCCGAGAAGCTCTTCGCCGGCTTGGCGAAGATGCGGCAGGCGGCCTCGGCCAGGATGTCCGGGTGGCGCGAGCGCCGCATCACCTCTTCGCCGCCGAGCAGGTTCTGGATCGCCGCGGTCGCGATCGTGGTGCGCGGCCATAGCGCGTTCACCGCGATGCCCTGCGCGCGCAATTCGCCCGCGAGGCCGAGCACCACCATGCTCATGCCGAACTTTGCCATCGTGTAGGCGGTATGGGGCGCAAACCACTTCTCCGCCATGTCGAGCGGTGGCGACATCATGAGGATGTGGGCGTTCACGGCCTTTGCAAGATGCGGGATCGCATATTTCGACACCATGAAGGTGCCGCGCGCGTTGACCTGATGCATCAGGTCGAAGCGGCGCATCTCAGTATCGGCCACCTTGGTGAGCGAGATCGCGCTGGCATTGTTGACCACGATGTCGAGGCCGCCGAAATGCGCGACCGTGCGCGCGATCGCGTCCTTGACGGCGCCCTCCTCGCGAATGTCGACGGCAAGCGCCAGCGCGCGCCCGCCGGCCGCCTCGATCTCGGCCGCGGCCGTGTGGATCGTGCCCGGCAGGTTGGGATGCGGCGTCTCGGTCTTCGCCGCAATCGCCACATTGGCCCCGTCCCGCGCAGCCCGCAACGCCACCGCGAGCCCAATGCCGCGCGAAGCGCCGGTGATGAAGAGGGTCTTGCCTTTGAGGGACATGGGGGCTCCGGAGTATGATCAAGTCGTCGGCCGGAAGAGGCCGGATTGCAAGTGACCAGGAGGTGGAAAACACCGGCTGGGCAGCAGGCGCCGCGCTAAGTGGGCACTTCACCGGTGATTCCCTGAGAGCAGGGAAAATAACAGGGAATTTTTGAACTTTCCGCGTCTATTTATTGCGCAATTCCAAATGATTGTTGACGAATTCCCTGTTCCGCACAAAACAGGGTATTTGTTTGGTCCGGACAGGGAATTCATTTGCCGGAGCAAGGAGCTTCGCGCCGGTTGATCCTACTTGGCTTCGTGCCGTTGTCTCAGCGCGATCCAGGTTTGCTCCGTTCGTCATTAGCAACATGTCGGTTCAGCCAAGAGCTTTCGCCCTTATTAAGCAGGCCTACTTATATCACAATAGTCCTATTTTGACAATGGCGTCGACGGTCGCTCGAAACGACAGCAACGCCCCGCTAGACGAAAAATACCTTCTGCACCTCGTCGCCGAAGTGGTTGATGACCTTGACGCAGATGCGGCCATGTTTCGGCCTGGCAAAGGGGCGCGAGATCGTCGAGTTCAACACTGCCCACGCGGTCTCATCGATCTCAGCCTTGAGCGCCCGCTTGAGCGCATCGTAGGGATCGTTGCCGACGAAATAGGCCTGGCGGACGAAGAAGCTCTCTTCGTCATAATCGTGGTCGATGAACCAAGCGGCCACGTCGTTCGTCAGGTCCTTCCCGCCGGAGGATCGCACTTCCCCGGTGGTCGGGTCGAAAATGTCCATGCCGCGGATTTCGACCTGCAGCATGTCGTTTTCGCGGGAGTGGATCACGATGTCGGGCTCGCCGAACACGACGAACAGGTTGCCGGCGCCGGTGGCCTTGAGCTTGTCGGCCATGCGCAGGTCCTGGTTCATGCGTGCCTTGAGCACGGTCAGCGCGCCGAAATTGAGCCGCGTATCATCGACCTCCGGCGCGAATGCAAAGCCGCAGATGATCAGCGTGTCGAACAAATCGGCCGCCTCGCGCGCCGCGCGGCGCACCAGTTCGTAACCGACCGTGTCATATTCCGGACCGATGCAGACGGCTGCACGCTTGGGCTCGCCCTTCTCCTGATAACGCCCCTCGAACTGGATCAGGCCCGAGCGCGACGCGAACGGCCTGAGCCATTCGAACTTGAGGGTTTCACCTTTCTTGGTGTTCTGAACGCCGGCAGTCTTGAGGTTCTCGTAGACGACCTGCGCGAAGTCGGTCTGGACTGCGCTCGCGGGTTCGTTGTGGCCGGACTTGTTCCGGCTATCCACGCCTTTTTCTCCCGCCCCCTTCAAGTCGTGGATGCCCGGCACCCGCCCGGGCATGACCGCGGAGGGATGGTCCGATTCCAAAATCTCGGCGAGATACGGGTCCTCGCCGAGCGGGAGAACGCGATGGGGCGAGAGGCTCTCGACCGTGAACGGCCCGGCGACGCGCACCACGCCTTTCGCTTTGTAAGGGCGGTCGTATAGATACTCGACATCTGCGTTGCGGGCGATCGACTCGTCGATCTCCTTCTGGCGCGCGCGGCGTGCCTCCCACCATTGGGCGTGGATTTGCTTCGCGGCGGCAGGCCATTTCTCGCCGGCCTCGCGCGGAACCTGCCATTCTTCCCAGGTCTGCTTGAGCGCGCCGTTGAGCTTTTCGCGCAATGGCTCCAAGGTCTTCTGCCAGCGCTCCCAGATCACGTCGATCTCGGCGTTACGAACGATGTTTCCGAGCGTAATCTTGGAGGCCCTCCGAAGCACAAACCCCTCTCGGATGTTGCTTCCAAACGGCCGTTGAATCGGTGGTCTTTTCTCCAATTCGCCAAGGGCCTTAGCGCCCTCCAGGCTATCATTTAACAAATAATATTCATAACGGGCGCCCATTAATCGAGTGCGGGCGATAGTCAACGCCACTCGGCTCGCGTCAATGGTAATCCAACGGCGTCCCCATTGTTCGCATACGTAAGCTGTGGTGCCGGACCCACAAGTTGGGTCCAAGATCAAATCGCCGGGATCGGTTGTCATCGAAATACAGCGCTCAACCACCTTCTCGGAAGTTTGGACGACGTACACGCGATCAACAGCGCCTGCTGTATCATTCCAGATATTAGTTATGGGAACATATTCGAAGTCATCTAAGGCTCTTGCAAATCGAATAGAGTCTTTTTGGACTAGTATACGATCTGCCCTTTTGAGGCGACGAAATCCGACCTCGTTTGTCGACCAACGACGTTTCTCGTTTGGACGAAACGTTCTTCCATCGAACATTACGGGAAACCAATTTGACGCGCCCTCGCCCTTTTCCCGCCCATGTGAGGCCGACTGAATAGGGTCAGGCGCGACAAGTTTTCCTTTTTCAGCCCTCAAATCGACTTCGCCGACGGGAACGCGAGCACCATCGGCGCGCTGGAATATGGAGAATCTTCCCACATTATCTAAATCGACATCTCTATCAAGGTATAGATTGCGATAGTGTATACGTTCACGATCCTTTCCATACCAGATTATGAAATCACAAATACCAGGAAGATACACGCTGCTTCCAGTTCCGGCTTTTTGCAGCGTGATTTGACTAATGAAATTCGCGCGTCCAAATATTTCATCCATCAAAGATCTGACAATATGAAGGTTTTCGTCTCCGATCTGGACAAATATAGAGCCTCGCTCACTTAGAAGGTCGCGTGCTACCACAAGCCGATCGCGTAGATAGCTCAGATATGAATGCACTCCATCTTTCCAGGTATCCCGGAAGGCGCGAATTACCTCCGGTTCCCTGGTAACGCTATCATCCTTGCCATCCCGGACCTCACGGTTCTTGGTCGACGGCTGCCAATTCGAATTGAATTTGATGCCATACGGCGGGTCCATATAAATGCACTGCACCTTGCCGCGCAGCCCCTCACGTTCCGCCAGCGATGCCATCACGAGTAGCGAGTCGCCCAAAATCATCCGGTTCGACCAGTTCTGGTCATGCGCATAGAACTCGGTTTTCGCTTCGGGATCCGCGAGCCCATTGAAGTCGTGAAAAAATTCGAATTGCGACGCCTCGTCGGCGCGACGTTCCCTGGTTTGCCGTCGTAAATCTTCGATGATCGCTCGTGGTTGGATCTTCTCCTGGATGTAGATCGGCGGCGCATCGACTTCGAGCGGGTCCGGCTCAAAGTCCTTGCCGCGCCACACAAGCTGCGGATCGAGATCGGGATTGCGCTTCCAGCGCAGCTTCTTGATCGCCTTATCGTCGTCCGGGACGAGCTTCTGCAGTTCGGCGGTCGGGATGTTCCGCCGCTTGGCCTCCTTGTGTTTGTAGCTTTCGACGCCCGCGTCGGTGGTCGATTTTGTGGTTGTCCGCTTGGCCATTGCTGGTACCGATAGTTCCGGGTATTTCCTTGTCAGTGTCACATCCACTGGGCTGTCATCGCCCGGCTTGACCGGGCGATCCAGTAATCCCCGGTTAGTGGTTACTAGATCGCCCGGTCAAGCCGGGCGATGACACCCGTAGAGGAAGCCGACATGAAGATCGAAGTCGTCGTGCACGATGCGGAGGAGGGCGGCTTCTGGGCCGAGGTTCCGGCCATTCCGGGCTGCGCGACCCAAGGTGAAACGATGGACGAGCTCCTGCGCAATCTGCATGAGGCTATCGAGGGGTGCCTGTCGATCTGAGGCAAGTTGACTTGAAGTTTCATGTCGCCATCTGCTCCTTGATGCGCTCGCGGATGCGCTTGTCCACATCGTAGGGCGCGTCGGTGAACTCCATGAAATCCCAACGGCCGAAGCGCCTCGCGGCATTAACGGCCGGCACCCACGCCTTGCGCATCGTTTCGGCCTTGGCGGCATCAGAATCGTCGCGATGGCCCTTGATTTCGACCACGAGGTTGAGCGGCTCGCCATCGCCATTCGCCGCGCGCACGATGTAGTCGGGCCGGTACTTGCGGGTGTCGCCGCGATACTCATAGGGCACCTCGAAATGCAAGCTGTGGTTCTTCACGTATGAGATGACCTCATCCATGGCTTCGACTCGCTCGGCAAAGCCCGCCTCCCAGTCGCGGTCATAAACCACGTAGTTGAGATGACACTTGTCGGGCCGCGTGACCAATAAGCTCGTCTTCGAGGTGGTGAAATCGACGTGGCGAGTCGAACCTTCCTGATTGAAGGCATTCAGCACGGGCAGCCGGAGCGCCGCCTGTCCATCCGGCGGACCGTTCTTGGACGGCAAGACAGCAAGCCAGATTTTGTCGACTGCGCGAATCGCCAAGGAGCGCCATTTGAGGAATTGCGGCCGAAAGTCGCCCTTGCAGTCAAGGTATTCGGAGAACCACTGCTCCGTGATCCTTACGAGCTCTGGATAGCGCCAGACTTCCAGATTGCCCTCCGTGTCCCGGAATTTCTCCCGCAGGAGCAGACCGGCCACATCAAAGATCACCGATTTCAGACGCAACCTGTCGGCGTCCTGACGCAAGTCGAAGGTAATGCCTTCGCCGATCAGGGGCTCGCTGTGGGTCACCATCGGAATATCGTCTGGCGTCAGCACCAGCCTGCTGTCCGCCGTGAACGTCGCGCGCAGCGGCTTGCGAGGAAAAACGACGCGATAACCCTCGACATTGGGAAAGCGGATTTCGCGCTCGGCACGATCTTCCAGCGCCCTCACCCGGGTGACGCGCGGTGGCGGCTTGGGGGCAAGCGACTTTCCTTGCTGTGCAAAGGAGAAGGGCACGCCGAGAACATCCGCATATTCGACCGGGAAAAAACCGGTTTTGGGATCGATCTCGTACGACACGCGGCGGAGGCCGCGGCCGACGACCTGCTCACACAAAAGCTGGGTGCCGAAGGCACGCACGCCCATGATGTGCGTGACGGTGTTGGCGTCCCAGCCTTCCGTCAGCATCGAAACGGAGACGACGCAGCGGATGTCGGCGCCAAGCCGGCCTGGATGGCCGACCGTGTTCATCACTTCGCGCAATATATCCGCGTCGGTCAGTTCGTCAGGGTTTCGCGGATCGCCGCGCATGCGCAATTCGCGCTTGAATTCGTCGATCTCGCGCGCGGCGATCTTTCGAAAGTCGTCGGAAAGCGCTTCACCGGATTCCAGCTGTTCGCTGTCGATGAGGAGGCTGCGGAAGCGCGGCAGCCAACGTCCATCGTTGTCGACATTAGAAAACAACTGCAACTTGCCGGGAACGATGCGGGTCTTTGCATCATCGCCGTTACCCTCGGTCCTTTCGTATCCGGAGATCCAGTCGTAGACGAGCTTGGATGTCGCCGTGTTGTTGCATACGACGATGAACACCGGCGGTCGCGTGAGTTCCGGTTCGGCCTCCCATATGCGAAACGTTTTCTCGTATGCGCCATAGAGCGCCTCGATTGCCGCGCCCAGCAAGTGCGGCAGTCGTTCCGGGTCCATGGCGCCCTTTGCCTGCTTGCCCCGGCCTTTCGCCGGCAATGCTCGCGGATTGTCCTTGCGAATGACGTTGTAGATGTCGCGGAATTTGGGCAGGTCGCCCTGGATCGCATCGTCAAGCACTGGAAGACGCGGCACCTTGACGATCCCGCTTTCGATCGCATCGAGTAGGCTGAAATCCGAGATGACCCATGGAAACAATGCGCTTTCGGGATAGCCGGAGCCGCGCAGGAAGAATGGGGTCGCGGAGAGATCGTAAATCGCGTCGATGCCGAGCTTGCGTTCGAAGGCCTCGATCCCATTGATCCAGACGCGCGCAGCTTCCGCGTTCTTCTTTGCTTCCTCTCTGTCATCCGCTGTCAAGTCTTCCTCTTCGTCCCCGACCTTGTGGCGATAACAATGATGCGCCTCGTCGTTGAGGACGATGATGTTTTTGCGTCCCATGAGCTCAGGCGCCACACGAGCTATCATCTCGCCTTCGGTTTCGGTGAACCGCTTTTCGCCCTCGCGCCCGCCCAGGATTTGACGGTTGAGCTTGGAGACCTGCTCTTTTTCGCGCAGCATAAACGCGTGATAGTTGGTGATGACGATGCGCGCCTTGCGCACCGCGTCCATCAGGTCCGACGGCACGATGTCGTGCAGTTCGTAGGTATTGGTCGGGTCTTGCGGCTTGAGGACGCGTAGACGATCCCGAATCGTGATGCCCGGCGTGACGATCAGAAATGCATCCGAGAACTGCTTCGCATTCGGCCGGCGCGCCTTGTTGACTGCATGCCATGTGATGATCATTGCCATGACGGTGGTCTTGCCGGCGCCGGTCGCCATCTTGCAAGCGAGGCGATAAAGACCGGGATTGGCCTCGGCATTCGCACTGGCGACGTCGTCGCGAAAGCGCTTCGGGGCGACCTCGGCGAGCCAGATGAGTGTCTCGACGGCTTCGCGCTGGCAGAAGAACAGCCTGCGCTCGCGATAAGGATCGCGCCAATGTAGTAATAGACGCTGTGTCTCCGGCGTCACGCCCCATTGTCGCGGCGCCAATTCGCGCCATTGCTCTACGTGCTTGCGGATTTCGTTGACGAGCGCGTTCTCATTGATGCGCGTTCCGCCCTCTTCATCGAAAAGCGCGAGTTCCCTTTGCTTCGGACCCCGCCGACGAGAGGCTGCGACGGGGACGACGTGGACGCTATCACGCCGCCCCGACAGCTTCTTGCCAGTGGGCTGCCCCTCCTCATCCAGCTCGAAATGCCATTCGGGCTTTTCGAATGGGGAGTTGATGATTGGATTCTCGATGAAACTCATTGTTCCCCCGCAGCGCTGGCAGCAAGTTTGCACGGCTGGGCAACAACCGCAATAATTGCCTCACCCCTTCCGGCTGAAGAACATCGCCCTCGCCTCTCACGGCGAAAATGGCACGAACTCCACCTCGTAGCCCCGCTGCGTCAGCAGGGCCGGCAGGCCGTTGGCGCCAAACATGTGGAGACTGCCCACGGCGGCGAACACGGTTCCGCCAGTGCTGATCATGGACGCGATTTTCTCGGCAAGGCCCGGATTGCGGTCGTCGATCACCTGGCGCCAGTAACGCCGCTGCGCTTCGGTCTCGGCGCATTCGCACCATTCCGCATAGCGTTCGAGTTCGTCAATCCGACTGTTGGCCCACGCCTCGGCCATTCGCATTTGCAACGCCTGAGCACGCTTGGTTTCCAGCTGACGCAGCGACTTCTCGGCGAGAGCAATCAAGTCCTTCGGATTTCCAATGCGCATCGCTCGCATCTGCAATTCGGGCGTTTCCAAGGACACGACCGGTTTGCGCAAGCCGCGCGCGAAGCGGGACAGGAAGGGCTCGCTGCCGTACTCGGGGTACATTCCGTTGCCGCGGGAAGCCAGCACGCCCAGCGTGATGAGCTGCATCTCGGGAAACATCGTATTGAGTATCGGCAGCGGAAAGCACGCGCGCTCGGCCTCGTTGCGCACACGCGCAGCGAGCGGCTCGGGAAGCGCTGTGTCGTTCGCGGAAATCGACCTCGCCTTGTTCAATCGCCGCGCGATGTCGGGGTCGAGGGGATCAAGCTCAAGCGCAACACGATCGCTGGCCCTCAAAGCGCGCAGCACCGTTGCGCCCAGATACATCCAATCGTTTTTGGCGATATGCAATGTGCCGTAAAGATACGAATTGCGTCCGCCCGTGCTGACCCGCCAAAGAAAGCCACGATCGCGCGCGGCCCTCATGCCGGCCTGCACCTGCTCGACTGTGGGCTTTCCGGCGGCTGCCGGGCACGATGAAAGGTTTACCTCGGGCTGCGCCGGAAGACTGGCGATTGTGGACAACAGTGCTGCCGTCAGCGTGCCCGCGGCGACCAGGCTGCGGGTGACTACCCTGCGAAGCCAGCCAACGCCGGGCCTCCGATCCTGCGTCTTTTTGGAGCGCAGGCAGTGCATCGGCATGATGATGCTCCTTGCCGAAAACGGTTTGGTCTAATGAGACGTTGAGGATGCGACGTTAGTGGGTCGGTTTCCGCACTTGGTTCAATCCGCTCGGCCGGACATCCGCCGGCCAGGTTAACTTGCAGTTGCAACGACTTATCCCGATGCCGTGGAAATTCCACGGCGAAATCCGGCTGAGACCGGGACCGCGCCCTCTTAGCAAATGAGACCGAGCAACAGCAACACGAAGGGATGGGACCCAAACGCGGCTGTCATCTCGCGCCAGTTCCTGTGCCGGCGCCCGCTGCAGCGCCGGGGCCAATCCCCGTCACTCCATTCATGCCGGGAGCGGGTTCATCTTGCGGTCTAGGAAATAATGCACAGGATATGGCCCAAATAACTACCAACCCAAAGATAACTGATAGTTGTGTCATGGGTATCCTCCGAGATGGCAAAACTGCAGCTAAACCAACTGCGGAGGCTGTCGACATTTCCACGTGAAGTTCTCGTTTGCTACGAAAATCGACGTAAGTTATTTTATTCATTTACAAAATTTATTTTATCGCAAATGCCATTACGTTATGGTGCCAACGAACGAAGGGTTTAGCGCTTCAGGAAATCCGACTTGGAGATCAAAGCCGTTGTGTACGACGCGGGCGCGCGTCACCCCTTCCGGCTGAAAAACGCCTCGAACGCCGCCCTCGCCTCGTCCGACTTGAGACGCTGCTTGAAGATCTCCGACTCCTCGTCGATCCGCCTGATGATCTCGGGAGTGGAGCCGCGGATGAGGCGGCGCGAGGCCGCGACGGCTTCGGCCGGGAGCGCTGCGATCTGGCGGGCGGCTTTCAGGGCCTCCGGCTCGACCTCGCCGGCCGGCACCACCGCGTTGACGAGGCCGACGGCCTTGGCGTCATCGGCGCTGAGCGGGTGGCCCATGACCAGAAGCTCGAAGGCGCGCCGCGTGCCCATGAGGCGCGGCATCAGCAGGCTCGAGGCCGCCTCCGGTACGAGGCCGAGATTGACGAACGGCGTGGAAAATCGCGCGTCGATCGCGGCCACCACGTAGTCGCAATGCAGGAGAAGCGTGGTGCCGATCCCGACCGCCACGCCTTCGACGGCGGCGACCAGCGGCTTGCCGGCATGGGCGATGCGGTGCAGGAAGCGCATGGCCTGGGGCCGCAGCCCCTCCATGTGCCGGGCGGCATGCAGGAAATCCTGCAGGTCGGCTCCGGCCGTGAATGCCGCGGGGCCGCCGGCGATCACGACGCAGCGGATCGTCGGGCTCACCGCCGCGTTCTCGAGCGCCTCGGAGAGTGCGTCGTACATGGCGTTGGTGAGCGCGTTCTTCTTGTCCGGCCGATTGAGGCGCAGAATCCGGATTGGCCCGTCATCGGTGACGATCACGTGGTCGGTCATGCAGCACCTATGCCGGCATCAGCCGCCAACACCGCGTCGGCGCTCTCGGTGACGATGCGCGCGAGCGCCGGCGCCTGCACGGCGAGGTTTTCCGCGAAGAACCGGGCAATCGCGACGCGGCCCTGCTTGTCGGTGCCGTCCGCATCGCCGCGGGGGCGCGCCGCCGCCAGCGCCTCATCGGCCAGCATGCAGCCGCCTGCAGCGGAGGCGAACAGGCGCAGGTAAGTGGTCGCGCCGGCGAGCGCCGCTTCGGGCCTGGTTGCGAGCGCGGCGAGCATCCACTCGGTCGCCCGCGCGAGGCTGTCAGTCGCCTCGGCGAGGCACGCCGCGGTTGCGCCAAATGCCGGATCGTTGACGGCCATCACGGCAGCGACCGTCTCGCGCAGTTCGTCGATATAGCCGCGGACCGCGGCGCCGCCGGACAGCGGCAGCTTGCGGGTGACGAGGTCGATCGCCTGGATGCCGTTGGTGCCTTCATAAATCTGAGCGATGCGGGCATCGCGATAATGCTGGGCGGCGCCGGTCTCCTCGATGAAGCCGGTGCCGCCATGGACCTGGATGCCGAGCGAAGCAACCTCCGTGCCGATATCGGTGGAGAAGGCCTTCGCAACCGGGGTGAGCAGCGCGGCGCGCTCATGGGCCGCCTTGCGGACGGCAGCGTCGCGGCCGAGGCGCGAGCGATCGAGCGCCACCGCGGTCGCAAGGCAGATGGCGCGCGCCGCCCGGGTCAGCCCACGCATGGTCAGCAGCATGCGCCGCACGTCCACGTGGGCGATGATCGGCACGGATTGAGTGGGTGCCATGCCGGGACTGCGCCCCTGGCGCCGCTCCCGCGCATACGCAAGCGCCTGCTGAGTCGCGGCTTCCGCGATGGCGACGCCCTGCAGGCCAACCCCGAGCCGGGCCTCGTTCATCATGGTGAACATCGCCGCCATGCCGCG
>Ga0070734_10002047_pt1 | contig 26342 bp, 23 predicted proteins | sample Coa_R1_8_FD_66444 | JGI IMG/M metagenome (GOLD analysis project Ga0070734, IMG submission 66444) | Surface soil microbial communities from Centralia Pennsylvania, which are recovering from an underground coalmine fire - Coalmine... | ecosystem: Environmental > Terrestrial > Soil > Unclassified ... | reverse complement strand
ATTAAATGCGAGATATAGACCAGCTATGACCGCAACAACGAGCAGAATGGCTACTGGTTCCACAAATACGTCCATATATTGCCATTGATAATGACGCGTGTTCCCACTTCTCGAATATGAAAATCACGACGACCTGCACCATTTAACATATGAAGATAGCGATTTAAAATACTAACCATAATGTTCCCGATTCATTTTGGCTTACGTGTATTAGCACATATTTTCTTGCAACCAAGATAGGTCTTTTTTAGAACAAAGTTTTTGAAGGGTTCAAGTTACGGGCTAACTACTCAGGTATCAAAAATTACCTTGCACGAAAGCGGTCATTCCCGCGTAGGCTGGAATCGATCGAAATAGCTCGCTGCTCTCGATCAAAGCTTACGCGGGGATGACCTGAGCACTTACTTTCAACTGTTACTTCACAGCAAGCATTAATCGAATATGACTCGCCATCCGCTCGGCTGAGTCCGAAATTTTCGCGACCTTGTCAATAATTTTTATCCACATAATGATGGCTGCAGGACTAAATTCTGCTTCATGCTCAAATAGCCTTTTGCCAAGTTGATCCTGCGCCTTGTCGGCGAGATGTTCAAGCCGATCGATATGGTCAATGCGGCCGAGTACTTCCTCTGCATCAGGTCCAGAAAATCCCGCTTCCAATAAGCGATCGAGAGCAAAGATAACTTTGGCCGATTCATCCACCACTTCAATGGTGCGATGCAAAAACTGTTCGAATGTGGGTCTTAACTCAGACGGCAACTCCATCCACCGCATGGTTAACAATACTCCTACGTCTTCTGCACTATCAGCAATCGAGTCCATATTGGAAAGCACCTGTAAGAGATCGCGCCGTTCGATCGGCAAGAAGATGCTTTTTGCGACTTGCAATCGCAATTCTTGTTTGATGCGATCACAATCATGTTCAAGCTGACTGATCTCTTTGGCCAATGTATGCACGAGCTCCTTGTCCTTAGCAAAGAGCGCATCGAAGATACACTTGGTTTTCTGCACACAGTTGAGAGTTTTTTGCATGTGCTCTTTCAAAAATGCAAAAGGATTTTTACTAATTAATTTCCAAAACATCATTACTTTCACCAAAATATCTGTGGGCGGCGCGCCCAAAAAGTACGCAACTTCTCTCAGTAGGCAGCCCAAAAACCAACGCCTAGCGAAAAGCACGAAACTAACAAGCCGATCAATATTGCAATGGTATCCGGCCACGTAAGCCTTAGCGTGCGCTGTGCTAAAGCCAGATCGGCACCGTTAGCCTCAGATTCCGCTGCAAGCTTTCGCGCAAGCTTCCTTGCCGCCCAGAAATTTCCCACCACCAAATCACGTTCTATCAAGTGATGTTCCTTGCGCGCGCTGTTGGCAGCAATACCGGAATTCTGATGTGATTTTTTACCCATCGTTTTTTGCCCTATTAATGTCTTACTACCCGATCCTAGTTTACCCATACCATAAGCGTCAATCTATTACTCCGAAGGCCCTCCTCCAAGTCTGATTTTGAATTTCAAAGATGAAAGGCATGGGGTCGTCTAGATCAAACACATCGTAATAAGTGCAAACTTTATTCTTTCCAAAATGCCGTTTAAACAATGAACGAAAGTCTACGTGCCTAACCCAATCCTTAATGTCCTTAGCGACCTGGTAAGGATGGACCATTTTAGAAGCCGCATCACCAAGAAGCCAACGCATAGCAACGTGAGATCTGGCATTGGTTAGAAGATCTTTGGTAAGCGTTCCTTCCGCTAAGCGATAGCATATTAAGGGGATGTTAACATCGGCCTTGATTGAAAGACTTAGCGAGCCCCACAGTCGGCCGAGTAAAGTAATCAGGCGGTAGTTGCCTTTTATATCCTTAATGAATTCCACCTTAAACGGACCTTGCCACTGCAGTGCCTGCAAGAGATTTTGTGAATGACTACGAATACTTGGCACCGCATCAATGGTCAGAGCGAGCGTTGCCACTTCATTTCCAGGCTCGAGCTCAGAAAGACGCTCCTGAAATCCCTCAACTATTACCTTGCCCTTGTCCGTCACACCAAAATGAGCCAACGCCCTTTGCGAACTATAGGCGCTTGCCAAAAATCCATTCCTAAGTCCCGGTCTACTTCGAAGCAGAGCACGTAAATGGCTGATGCCGCGCACCACCACACGACCTTCCACATGGGTTATGCCTTCTTCTCGTTCCACCCATGGAATGGTGGGCCGTAAAAGCAAGGGAAAATTGATGTCCGACAACAGCTTGATGACGTCTTGCTCGTCGAGATTTTCCGGCACACGTTTGAGCGGAGCGCAAGGAATATTGAGGGATGTGGCGAAATGATGGAGTGCCTCGTGATCCAAGGATCGCACCACGGAATAATGCGGTGGCAATAGACGACGAGCAGCAATAGGCAAAAATTCCCGGTAGCGCGAGAGCGCCCACCACGCATTGTCAGTGCTTACCAATGCGCAGGCACCATAACGAGCCCTCAACTCCTCACCGACTTGTTCAGCAAATGCTTTGGGAAAAAGGTCTTCATCTTGTGCGAGAAATGTCGAAGTTGCATAACGAGACCACATCGACAACGCAGGCCGTTTTTTGGCGCAAACCGCAACCGGCACCTGGGCTCGGCCTAGGGCTCGCACCGCAGCCAAACTTTGTCGAGTTTCTCCTCCAGTAATAATGGCCGTCATGCCTACACCAGTTTAATAAGATGCCAGTTTCTTCAAAGCCTGCAGAATATCGTCGGCCTGTGGCAGGATTTCATATTCGAGGTCCCAATTGTAGGGGATGGGGGCATCTTTGGCGGCAAGCCTTTGCACTGGCGCGTCGAGAACATGGAAACAACGCTCTGCAATTGTGCTTGCAATTTCAGCGCCAAAGCCCATAAACCTTGTGTCTTCGTGAAGCACCAAAGCCTTGCCGGTTTTCTTTACCGAATCTATTACTAGCTCCTCATCGTAGGGGACAATGGTGCGTAAATCGATCACCTCAACACTAATTCCTTCGCGAGACAAAGCATCCGCAGCCTCAAGAGCGCGCTGCACCAAAATCCCATAGGTGATCACCGAAACATCGTCGCCATGCTTGCGCACGATCCCCTTGCCAAAGGGCAAATGATAATCTTCGCCAGGCGGCAAAATCGATCGAGCAAAACCTTGTCGATACAAGGCCTTGTGCTCCAAAAATAGTACTGGATCTTCATTAATCATGGCGTTCTTTAAAAGACCGTATGCATCAATGGCACAAGAGGGCAACGCGATCTTTAAGCCTGGAAAATGGGCAAAAGTTGCTTCGATGTTTTGCGAGTGGCATAGGCCGCCATGAATGTAGCCACCGATGGGAACGCGAATGATCACCGGCGCAAAGAAGTGATTGTTGGAGCGATATCGGATGGTGGCAAGCTCATTGCGAATCTGCATCATGGCCGTCCAGATATAATCACCAAACTGAATCTCAACGATGGGACGAAAGCCCCGCAGGGCATACCCGATGGCTACACCCACGATGCTTGCTTCAGCCAAAGGAGCATTGAAGCAGCGACTTTCGCCAAACTCCGCAGTGAGCCCTCTGGTCGCTGTAAACACGCCGCCCTTGCCATGAGCAACATCCTGACCAAAAACCAAGATGTTATCGTTGTTCTTAAGGCCTTCTCGCAGAGCTCGATTGATGGCATCCACCATGACAGTGGGATCTCGCTCATGATCAATGGTGGCATTTACTTCCGACTCTTGCGGTCTTATGGCCCATACATGCCTGGTGGCTTCTTCTTTTTTGGGTAACGGTGCCGAAAGCGCTTTTTCAGCATCTTCTTCAATGCGGGCCTTGATCGACCGCTCGATAACCTCAAGCTCTGCTACCTTTTGAATCTTTTTGGCCAGAAGGTGCTCTCGCATTAACAGAATCGGATCACGTTCTTTATCCTGTTCGAGCTCCTCAGTCTTCTTATACTTTTTGTCGTCGTCGGAGGAGCTGTGGGGAAGTAGCCTCACCACATCGGCTTCTACCAAGGTTGGCCCCAGCATTGTTCGTGCACGATGAACCGCCCGGCCTAGAGCATAAAAACTCTCCAAAAAATTACAGCCATCCACCTCTTCAATGGCAAGGCCATGAAAACTGCGAAAGTTGTCGGCAATAACACCTCCCGGACGCTGTTCATTGATTTCGACGCTGATGGCATATCGATTGTTCTGCACTAAGAACACAACGGGAGCACAAACCCGAGCAGCCCATGATAACGCTTCATAAAATTCGCCTTGAGACGTGGTGCCATCTCCGGCGGTAACCACCGTGATGGGCATCGGCTTGATATGAGGCTGCCGTAGGCTTGCGCAGGCTGCGCCAACGGCCTGTAAAAACTGCGTCCCGGTCGACGATGACGAGGTTGGAATATTAAGTCGTCTATTGCCATAATGCATGGGCATTTGGCGCCCAGCACCGTGAGGATCTTCCGCGCGGGCCAAAAATGAAAGTAAGCATTCATAGGAAGTCTGGCCCAGGGCCATGCATAAAGCTTGATCCCGATAATAGGGAAATAAAAAGTCCCTGCCCGACTCCATGGCCATACCGCAAGCTACTTGCACCGCCTCATGGCCCATGCAGCCGATGTGAAAATAGCTCTTACCTTGCCGCAAAAGCACCAGCATTTTTTCATCGAGGACTCGCGATTCATACATTATTTTATATGCGGATATTAATGTATCGTGACCCGGTGACATCACGCTCTTCCGTTTGGTCCTCGCATTATTTTTCAAAGCCGTCATTTCCATAAGGTAGGTATCCTTCAACGTCGCTAGATATCTTGAAGCTGCCATAGCTTATTATACATGCTGTTCTTGTTGCTTATCAGCTCACTATGGGTGCCTTGTTCGATGATTTTACCCCTATCCAACACGATAATACGATTCATGTGCTTTAGTGTTGAAAGTCTATGGGCAATGGCTATCACCGTCTTTTGCTTATTTTCGATTAGGATTTTAAGACCATCCTGAATGAGCTTTTCTGTCTCGCTATCTAAGGATGAGGTTGCTTCATCAAGTATAAGATAGGGCGCATCTTTTAGAATAGCTCGCGCTATTGCTATTCTTTGCCTTTGGCCACCGGAAAGCTTGATGCCGCGTTCGCCCACAAAAGAATTGTATTGTTCGGGCAGCTCTATAATGAAATCGTGAAGGCGGGCCTTGATGCTTGCCTCTATCACTTCCTCGTCTGTGGCATCGGGCTTGCCGTAGCGGATGTTCTCCATAATACTTCGATGAAACAAGAGTGTGTCTTGTGGAATAACGGCCATGCTTGCTCGCAAAGAATCTTGGGTAATATCATTGATATTCGTACCGCTAATGAGAATCTCTCCAGTGTCATTTCTAAAATAGCGCAACAAGAGGTTTACCAATGTCGACTTACCCGCACCTGAATGACCGACTAACCCAACCTTCTCACCGGCTCTGATCAATAAATTCAAATCACTAAACACCACGTGTTTTTTACCATAGGCAAAACCAACGTGTCTAAATTCGATATTTGCATTGGTAATCACCAGGGGCTGCGCATCTTTGGCATCCACATTGTCATGGGGGATTTCTAAGATCCTAAGCGAGCTCAACAAATCACCCATAGCGCGAGCGAAGTCTCTCAATGAAATCGTTGCCTGCCAAATATCCTCTGACACCACGATGGCAATACCAAATACAAAGGCAAAGTCACCGATGGTGATGCTTCCCACCATCCTTAGATGAATCATGTAGACTATCATAAATCCGAACATGATCAAGTGAAGCACGCCGCCGACAATCTGCATGGTAAAATTATATCGATACATTCGCAGTTGCTTAGGAATAAAATCATCTTTGATTTGGCGATCGAGGGCAACGTATTCGAGCCTTCTGGAGGCAAATGAAAATAGCGAAATCATATTGGTGATCTTGTCGGCGATCTGTCCCATTAAAGCGTGACGGCTATCGGTTTCATCGAAGGATAGCTGGTTCATTCTCACCGACAGTTTATACATAATAGGCACATAAAACGCAGCCCAACCAAGGACGAAAATACCAAGCTTAAAGCTCACAAGGGCCAGGGCGCACAGATTGACCACGCTCTTCAGAACTTTGAATAAAAGGCCATGGTGCATTTCCGCCCAGAATTTATCATACCCATCTAAGATGCCCTTAATTTTGCTGCTTATCGTACCAGTAAAATTATCCTGGAAGAACTGGAAGGAATGATGCTGAATATAGTCATATGACTCTAATAAAATGGAACGACGCACATAGGGTTCGGATTTCCATTCCGCAATGTTACTTATCCTATAAATCACATCCAAATAAGTTTGGGAAAAGACAAATAATACTAGAGGATAGAGCAGGTCGTGATAATTTACTGAGGCCTGACTGGCCATAGTATCCACAAAAAGCTTAATGGCGTAATTATAAATAAGCGGATAGAAGCTGCCCAAAATGGGCGCCGATAACATAATTAAATAATGCCATTTATATGGCCTGATGTGTTGCCAAAAAAAGGCCAAAATTGTTCTGCTTTGCATAATACAATCTTTCTGCCAGCCGGGCTCTGTGGACAATTGCCATCCTCGGGCTTGACCCGAGGATCTACCTAGTAGCGACCTAGGCTGTTAAAGGATCCCGCGCTATATTCTGGCATGACAATTGTCAAGACGGCCGTAGGCTACACCCTGCCATTAAGCCACAACACTCCGAAGTCGTCATCCCCGGGAAAGAGGAGGAATGACAAATGCGCAGTTTTGGAAGTAGCTCGATCTATGACCCACTCGCTTCATCATAAACTAATAGCAGCAGTAGGGAATTGAATCCGGTAAAGCCCAGGGGGCTGATTTTGATCAGTCTTTTCTTGGTGGCATCGTTAAAAAGCTCATCAAGTCGTCTGTTGGCTCGGTCGACGTCCGTTTGTTCGAGTCGGTATACCCGCCGTTTTATCTTGGGTTGGCCCTTATTGTATGGCGACATTTTAAAGACTTGTGTCTTTCTTTTCCATGTCTTGGCGGCACCGCTCGGATCATTCGGCCATTCCTCCTTGTTGAGCACTAAGACGTATTTGTATCCAGTACGGTCAAAACCGAGATCTTTTACCGAGGATGTCTTAATATTCTTTTGATCTTCGAAGATGCTGGCGATGCTGTCGTTGAGGCGGTGGATAGCTTCCCCGGTCCATGTATCCGCCGGCATTACACATAGAATCTTTGCGCTCTTGACCCAAATGTATTCATCTTTTTTAGGCTTTTTTTTGACGGTTACCCTTGCTAAGTCTTTTACGAGTTCTGGTACTTGGAAGCTGCTTGCGCTGAGCTTTATGTGATCGAGCTCCGTTTGGGAGTTCGCATCAATAATCCCCTGAGTTAGGTACCGGTATACCGGAACAAAATCCTCGGGCTGGCCCTGCAAATAGATGTGGCCAATTCCAGCGCCATCGAGAGGTATAGGAACGAAAGGATTGAGGATGATAGACTTAAGTAAGTCGCTCTTTTCTAGGTTTATCTTGGTAAGCAAGAATTGTTGCGCACCCAGATGGATAGAATAGCCACCAGCTATGACCGGGCGAATACCATGGTCACTAGCAATGAGATTAAGGCCACTGCTAATAGCGATCACATACATCAACAAAGCGCGCATAGGTTTGCCCTTTTGGATAAATCCTCCGTTGTTTAACAAGCTCTCCTTGAGAATTATTTCTAAAAAATTTCTATCCGCAAGCCTGTCATTCCCGCGTAGGCGGGAATCCAGGTTACGTCCATTGATGGCGTGAGAGGTGATCAAAGCTTGAGGGTCACCATCATCAGTGAGATGGCAAAGACGATGTATACGGGAGTCTTGATATACTTAAACCCGAAAAAATAGTTAAGACCGCTCACGATGATCAAGGTTATTACCGCAGGGCATAAGACCATCAGTATTGGTATAACCAGCCGCATGATACCGCTGAAACCTAGGCAGGCAAAGGCGAAGGAAATGAGCATGGTTACGATCAAGCAATTTACATACGAGACCCGGTTAAAGAATATTTCCTTTCTGAAAAACTCCGCCGATACCACGGCGAGCGAAATGGCGGTGGTCAGGCATGCTAGAGTAACAATCACATTCGCGATCAATCCTGCTTGCTGGCCCATGGTCATGGATGCGATGACACCAAGCAGTTTATCCTCAGGGACAGTAGCCAATGCGCCACGTAAATTAGCAGCAACCGTGCTTAATCCCGCGTAAACCAAAAACAGCAGGATCATGCCCACTATGCTCGAGCGCACAGCCAAGCTCATGAGGGATTTCTTATCGTCATGCATGCGCTGGCCCAAGACCTGACGAAATGCCGGAATGATGGCGCCTGCGAAAAATAACGCCGCAAAAATATCGAAGGTCTTATAACCAGCAATAAAACCGTGTTGGATCATGGTTAGGACACTTTCGGACGATGCCTCTTTAAGATCAGCAGGTCCCACACCGATACCGCGAAAAATAATCACAACCAAACATACCAACAGTATGGGTGTCAAAAGATTGCCAATGATACCCACCACGTCATTTCTTTTTATCGATAGTAAGAAAACAATGATACAGGCGATGGCCGAGTATTCCACCAAACTGATGGAATGTACGTAGATGGATAAGGTTGAATGGGAAAAGGCAATACAGCGCGGCACAACGCCAAACGGGCCGATAAGGGCAAGTGTCGCAAATGCAATTACCTTACCTGGCAAGACGCCGATTTTCTGAAATAAATGGTTATAATTACCATTATAGAGCAACAAGAGGCAAAGTGTTGCAAATGGTAAGAGGACAGCCGTAAAGAATAAACCAAGCATGGCCCAACCATTTTGCTCCCCTGCCATGCGCCCGATCGCCACCGGAAAAATTAGATTGCCTGAGCCGAAGAACATGGCGAACATGGCAAGCCCGGTAGTCAGGAAATTAGCGCGAAAAAGGTTCTCTATAACTTTCATTTGGCCACCAATAAAAAAACCGGCTCTTTTTAGCCGGCTTACTTAGGATTTCTTGTAGTTACTCGCTACGCTAAAATGCCCAAGCTCCGGCGCACACACACCGGAATAATCACTGAAGCAATCTTAGAAGCGAAATTAACCATCTGGTCATGATAGCGAGTCGCAAGCCATTGTCAATACCCACACGACTAGACGAGCATTTCATCGCTTGATTTTTCAAAGGGTAGCAAGACATCGGCCAGCATCTTGGCTTGCTCCATCTTGTGCACCTTCAATGATCCAGATGCAGGGCTTGCGCTCTCTTTGCGGCCAATATAACCAATCGTCACATCGATCCTGTTTAGTTGATCCTTGACATATAAATAGGCACCGTTGTTGCGCGGCTCTTCTTGTAACCAAACGATCTCTTTAGGTTTTTTGTCATCGATAACACGCTTGATCTCTTCAAGGGGAAAGGGATAGAGCTCCTCAATCCTTACCAAACGCACCCTCATACCGGGATTCTTGTTGGCTGCTTCATCGAGCATGCGTCGCAAATCCCAATATACTTTGCCACTCACCAAAACAAGGCGATCGAGAGTCTTTCGTTTGTCGGCGAGGTCGTCAGCAATCACCGTATGAAATCTGCCGTCGGTGAGATCAGATACCGTGGAGGCAGCATCCTCGGCGCGCAATAGGCTCTTATGGGTAAACAAGATGAGCGGCTTCTTTTTTTGCTTGGCTTGGCGGCGCAATAGATGAAATAGCTGTGCCGGGGTTGAACAGTTGCAGATGCGCATGTTGTCATTGGCACAAAGTTGCAAGAATCTCTCAATCCGAGCCGAGCTATGCTCAGGCCCCTGCCCGTCGTAACCATGGGGTAAAAACATAATGAGACGGCTTCGTTGGCCCCATTTCGATTCACCCGATGCAATAAATTGATCGACTTGGATCTGCGCCCCGTTGAAGAAGTCGCCAAATTGAGCTTCCCAAATCACAAGAGATGATGGATGGGCAATTGAATAGCCATACTCAAACCCTAAAACCGCTTCTTCACTCAAGGGAGAATCGTAGACGCGAAAACGGCTCGGCTGCCAAATCTCCTCTCCCTCATCTCGAGATCTCTGTAGGTGATTGAGGGGGATGTAGGGACGACCGTCATTAACATCATACAAAACCGCATGACGATGAGCGAAAGTCCCACGGCCGCAATCTTGGCCGCTAAGCCTGATGGGTATGCCGTCAAGCAGGAGGGTGCCATAGGCGAGAATTTCGGCTGCACCAAAGTCGATCTTGATATCTTTGGTAAAGAGCATCGCTCGACGTTTGTTGAGCACGTGTTCAATTACCCTTGGATGAATCTCTACTATATCAGGATCGTAGGTGGTCCGTTCTGTAATTTGCTTAAGAACAGCCTCGTCAACACCGGTATCGGGCGTGCTAGAGAGCGTAGTAATGGCGTCTGTCTCTTCTAACACGTATTCGCGAGAAAACGCCTCCCGACCTTTTTCGCGCACGGCTTTAAGTGCAGTCTCGAGCTGGTCATTGTAATCGGTCTCAATTGACTTGACATCGTCAACGTTGATATCGCCGCGACGGACCAATAGATCAGCATAGATCGTCGCTACCGATGGATGATTCTTGATCGCACGATAGAGAATGGGTTGTGTGTAACTTGGCTCATCTCCCTCATTGTGACCGTGGCGCCGATAACAAACCACATCCAAGATCACATCACACTTAAACTTGGCGCGATAAGCACAAGCGATGCGAATCGCGCGTAAACAACTTTCTGGGTGATCGCCATTCACGCGGAAAACGGGAGCAGAAATTGTGCGCGCGATATCTGAGCAATTGAGCGATGTGCGCGCCTTCTCTGGCGGCGTAGTGTAGCCTATTTGATTGTTAATTATAATGTGAATGGTGCCGCCGGTGCGATATCCTTGAAGGCCGCTCAATTGCAAGGTCTCATACACCACGCCCTGACAGGCAAATGCTGCATCACCGTGCAAAAGTACAGGAATGATCTTGTCTCGATCGCGATCACACGCCTTGTCTTGCTTGGCGCGCACAATACCCTCAACAATAGGATTGACCGCTTCTAAATGAGATGGGTTGCAGGCAAGTTCAACCCTAACAGCACGTGACTCCTCTCTGTCTGAGTCCATAACTTTGCCATGAAAGCGGTGGATTCCCTTAGCCCCCAGGTGATACTTGACGTCGCCACTGCCCTGAATGGTCTTTGGATCAATGTCGTCAAATTCCGCAAAAATTGCTTCGTATGGTTTGCCAACGATATTAGCCAGCACGTTTAATCGGCCGCGGTGAGCCATTCCAATGATCACATCGGTGGCACCAAATGCGGCCGCCTGATCTAACAACTCCCTAAGAATGGGGATGGCGACTTCCGCACCTTCGATGCTAAACCGCTTGTGACCAACGTAACGCTTGTGGAGAAAATGCTCGATTCCTTCCGCACGAACGAGATCGCCTAAAATCTTGCTTTTTTGCTTAAGTGAAAAGCCCTCATCCTCCCTTTCCACGGTGCGTTGTAGCCAGGTCTTTCGATCGACGTCGTTGATATACATGTACTCAACGCCCATTCGTCGACAATAGGTATTTCGAAGTCGCTCCAAAATTTCCCGTAAAGATGCTGTCTTTTTCGGCAACAGCTGCAAGGTCTCAAACTGTCGATCGAGATCCCAAATGGTCAAGCCATAGCTATTAAGTTCAAGCTCGGGATGCTCTTGCGGGCTTAGATGCAACGGATCCACATGGGCCAATAAATAGCCTCGCACACGGTAGGCATGGATAAGCTGGCTAACACGCATGGCCCGTTCAGTTTCGGTAACCAAGGCCTGTTGCCCAACAACAACAGCCTCATCCTTCTTGAGCCGAAAAGGACTGTGAGGAATTCGAAGTGCAGCAAAGATGCCTTCATAAAAGCTGTCTTCGCCAATAAGTAGGTCATGTAGATAGGCCAGAAATGACCCAGATTCCGCGCCCTGTATCACCCGATGATCATAGGTGGAACTCACCGTCATGACCTTGCCGATGCCAAGACTTTGCAGGGTCTGTGGTGATGTTGCTTCATACTCCGCCGGATAACTTATGCTTCCGGTCGCTATAATGGCGCCCTGGCCCTTCATGAGTCGCGGTCGTGAAAGCATGGTGCCGATACCGCCCGGATTGGTAAGCGTAATCGTTGTGCCGGCAAAGTGGCTTGCTTCAAGTTTGCCATCATGCGCCAGTCGTATAAGCTGATTGTATTGCTCAAAGAAGGTGCGAAAGTTGAGGCTCTCGGCCTTTTTGATATTAGGCACCACCAATGATCGCGCGCCATGTTGTCCCGGCAAATCGATCGCAATGCCAATATTGATATGCGGCTTGACCAACTTGCTCGGCAACAGCGCGTTGTCGGCATAGCAGTTGTTCATAGCCGGCAACTTTTTAATAGCCAAAACAATGGCATAGGCGATGATATGGGTAAATGAGCAGCGCGGACGCGCATCATCGCTTAGAAATTGATTGATAACCAAACGATTTTCTTCCAGCACCTTCATGGGAATCGTGCGAATGGAGGTCGCCGTTGGGACGGCCAAACTCTCCTCCATATTTTGTGCGATCTTTTTATGGACGCCCACCAAGACTTCGGTCTTCACTTCCTCTTGCGGGGTGTCTATAAGTTGTGGCTTCTTGGGAGGACTTTTTACAGCTTTTGCTTCGATATTCGCGCCTCTGTCGCCCTTCTTCTTTGGCGTCTTCTCCTCAAAAAAATCACGCCATTCTTTGGCCACGCTGAGTGGATTCTCAATCCACTGTGCGCGCAAGATTTCCACATAGCTCTCATTGAGGCCAAAATTGTTCGCGAACTTTCCATCCATCAAGCGTCATCCCCGCCACGAAACTAATCGACAAATTCGCCCATAAATATCGCACAGCGCCAAATTTAAAAGCGCCTAATGGTGCAAATTATCCCAAAAGGAGCCACTCATCGGTTCTGTTGACTTTTTCCCGTAGGGCTCACAAATTTGGCGTATCGCTGCTCCTGCAGCGAACGGCCGGCTGAAAATTGCAATTAAATCTCCGGCCTAGGGCTTTGGCACAGCGATACGCCAAATTTGTGAGCCCTACGGGAAAAAGTCAACAGAGCCTAGCGTTTGCCCAGTACATATTTTTGCATATCGCAAGGAATTACAGTAATTTCAGTACATTAAAATATGCAAGCAAACGGCACGAAGAAACCGATATACGTGGAGAGCTTCATTGAAAGCTAATTCATATATCATGCTAGCCGCCCTGACAATATTTGTCTCATCTTCCTGTGGCGATGAGGAACAACTTCCCTATCATGTCGAAGCAAAGTCCATTGATACCTATCTTGAGCATCAAGAGCTCGGCAACAGGCCACACTTAAAAATCAAACGCAGCGGATTTGGCAAGGAGTTCATCCTTTACGGCAGCTATATTCCCACCCTTACTTCACCCAGCAGCTTTTCCTTACGAAGCCGCATCGTCACATTTGACGTCTATGCCGATCGCGTGATCATGGTGGAATCGCCAAAAGGCCATTCCATTGCCGTTAATACGAGTCCTATTTTGCTGGCCGAATTTCCTATCGCTAGTCATGATGCTGATGGCGTAATCGTCGATTTCGGCCGTGGCATGAACAGTGCGTTTACCGTAAGAAATGTTCACGCACATGGCGTATCCGCTAAGGACTCAGATACCAGCGAGCAGTTTAAGGCAGTGCTTTTATCAGCGAGTTTCATTAAAAGCATCGAGGCACATGAAGATGTTTTGGCCATTAGTCAAATTGCGCAATGGCACAATCAACAATCGGAGTTGATCTCAGCGGAATTTCGCTATTTTCTTAAAGAATATTCACAAAGTCCGCAATTTAAAAAAACCGTCTACGGTAAGCATCGATGGGTCCAGTATTTTTCTACTCCTCCCATGGTAAAACCGCCGACCACGATACCTTTGGCCTATATTACCAAGTGGGATCTAAGTAAGCCCATTGTGTTTCATGTCAGCGCCAACACCCCAACTAAATATAAAGATGCCATCGTGGATGGGCTACTCTTTTGGAATCGCATTTTTGGACGCGATATCATCCAAGTCCGCGATTTAGATCCCGCAAAATCTGCGCCTGATCCTAAACTCAATATCATTCAGTGGGTGCCGTGGGACAACGAAGCATCAGCCTATGCCGACATGGTGATCGACCACTTAACTGGCCAAATCTTACAAGCACAAATCTATGTGCGAAGCGGTTGGGTCATGCAATCACCCCAAAAATTGCGCAATGTTTTGCAAGAGCTATTTCTAATGGATGAAAGCGACAAATCCAAAGAAGAAGAAATCCCTATCCCTGCCGTGTTCGATCTCGATCAGCCCTGCGTAAAAACCATGACCCGATCCACCGAGGCCACCGATCTTGCGCAAATTCTGAGCCGATCCGAGGTTTCTGATGAGACCATGGATGTGCTTACGGCCGATATTCTTCGTGCGGTTATGGCTCATGAAATGGGTCACGTGTTGGGCCTGCGTCATAATTTGGCTGGCAGCACTCAAGGCAATATTAGTCTACTACAGCGTGAAGCGCTGCTTAAGGACTACCTTCATACCGGCATCTATCAAGAACAAAACCGCGATTTCTTTTCGCGTAGTATCATGGACGTTTTTTCGGCCGCTGATGATGCCTTGGTTGGAGCCCAAATCAAGAGCCTGCTTCATGGGCAAGCGCGCTCTTCTAATCAGATCCAATCTATTTATGAATGGGATCGGCAGGCAGTCGATTTTGCCTATGCCAACATACCTATGCGTGGCAATGTGGCGTTTTGTACCGACGACGACATGAGCACCTACCAAGATTGTCAGCGCTGGGATAGTGGCCATACTCCAATTCTCTTCGCGGCCGACCGCCTCAACCATCTATTAAATGAAGCCGCGCTCACGCTGCCAGATACCTTCATTTTTGGCATCGACCCCAAGCGTAAAGGCGGCAAGCTAGCTATTGCCGACGTCACACTAAACAACACAAAAGTACTCAAGCTATTGACGCAGTATGCCAAAGATCTTTTGCAGTGGTTTAGTGAAGATGCACGCTCGATTCGAATTGAAGCTCGCCATCAGGCCTTTGGCCCGCACAATAGTGACGCCATTACAGAGGATCGCTTTAGCAGTCAGCGTCAACAAATCGAGGTCAACGGCATCAAGCAGACCGTGTTCGGACTTCTGCCGCCTTATCGATTACCTAATTTGGATAGCAAATATTTGGCCGATGTTTTTGCCGAGCAATTGGTAAGGCGCGTGAAGCATCTTCAAAAAGCGCGCCCCGACTTCAACTTTACCGATGAGCAGGCCATAGAAGCCAAAAATATGGTGCTGGCCTTTTTTGATCACCTGAGGACAGAGTTCGTCACCACGTTATTACGTATGCTGGCGCGGGCTCGCTTTGATGATCCCAATTTTCAGTTGCCGATCGAAGAGGCTTTAGGCGAAGTGGCCTACGAGATCATTATGTCCACTAAACCACCAGACGATGACAAAAGTCACGGCTTACTTCCCCAATTCGCCTACGACATGGCTCTGCGGGAAAGGGCGGTGGATATCCTCAGTCCAAGCCTAGGCTTGTTGCCGGATTGGTCATTTGATAATTTGCGCGATATCACAACTGAATTAAAGATGCTCCTGCAACTTGCAGGAGCTCGCGACAATAATTCTCTAGCGTCCGTGGGCTTTATGCCTCGAGAACATCGGCAATGGGTCATCGAGCAAGGTAGACTGCTCGAGAGCATCATGCGTATAAGCTCAAACTCGCGGGATGAAGATATCAAGACAAAGGATAAGAAGGCAGTCGCAAAATCGTCACGACCTGATCCAGCTGTGGAATAAGACATACACCCGAACTGCTAGCAAAGTAACGATCAATACTAACGAGGTGTATGTCATGCAGGTATCTATACCTAATCGTTCTCGTTTTGCCAAGACAGTTGGCGGAACCTTGATAAGCTTGACCATGTCCGTGGGCGTAAACGCCTTCAATGGCCAGCAAACTCAACAACAACCGGTTAATCAGCAACCAAGTCAAAGCTGCCCATGTGATGGCAGCCAATCACAAAGTCAGTGGTCATCCCAAAATGGGGGTGGCTCTTTCGACACGGTAATACCTCCTTGGTCAGGTGGAATAACTGCCTGCCCATCCTCGGTAAGCTGCAATGCACCGACGGGCGGAGCGACGGGCGCAACCATTACCAGAGTAGATTGCCCTAACACGGCGACTGACTGCGCTACATTTAGCAAGAAGGTCGGCGCCAAAGCATTAATTGAAAACTGGTATGCTGAGGGAGTCGTAATTGAAGGGAAATTTGGTTCCCCCCATAGTTGGACTGGTTCAACATGGACTGGAGTCCTTTTGGACAATGCGAGACTCTATCATATAGACGCAATCGGTGCCACTTTTAACAATGTCAAAATTGCTGGCCACCTAAAACATGTGGATTTTAGCAAGGGCGATATTACCGCCACTACCTATAGCGGTATCTACCAAGACGTTGACTTCCGTAACGCCAGCCTGAAAAATGTTAGGTTTGAAAATGCTGAGTTCAAAGCAACAAGATGGGGTAAGCGCTCGAATTTTGATCATGCAACCCTAGAAAACGTCGATTTTATCAACGTAACCATGGGCAGCATGACCTTTACCGATGCCAAACTCAAGAATGTGACTTTCCCCTGCAGCATCATCAAGAACACCAGCTACTTTAAAGATGCCGATGTTTGGGATGTTAAGCATGAAAAATGGGTCAAGCTCACTGGCGAACATCTGGACCAGTTGGGTGGCTACATAACCAAAAACAAAATAAAGCAGGTCAATTTGTCGGCTTGGATGTCAGGCCAGTAAAGTTAAAGACTGAGCTTATCGTGTGAAAATCAACCAGCCGATAAAAAGGCTGGTTTTTTATCACTAACCGGCAGCGTGTTCGGTGGCATTGATGGAAGGCCACACTAGTCTTGGCTTAAACTTTAAGTAGTCACAGGACAGCATCATATAGGTAACACCGTTGCGCTCTCCCTCATATGCATACTTAAACGATTTCTCGCCGTGGAGATGACCATAAACGCAAATGCGTACACCGTAACGCTCTAACAGATCGGCAAAGCCGGTGTTTTCTTGCTTAACGGTAAACGGCGGATAATGAATCGCTGCGATAATGTCTCGCCCATTGGCCATGGCTTTCGCTTTTTCTAGACTCATGCGCAAGCGCTCTAGTTCTCTTAGATAGATCTTTTCATCGTGCTCGGTGTAGTCAAAGGATCCAGGAGCGGTCCAGCAGCGAGATCCTGCGATCACCAACGGGCCTACATCGTAACTATCGTTCTGCAAGGCGATGCAAGAAGCAGGGATAGTTGCGCGCACCTTGCCAATGGCATGCCACCATAAATCATGATTGCCCTTAACTAATATCTTCAATCCCGGTCGAGCCCCGATCCAAGCCAAATCAGCCTTGGCCTCTTCCAGTTTCATGGCCCAGGACAAATCGCCCGGGCACAGCACGACATCATCGTGCTCAACCATGGCATCCCAATAATTGGCCATTTTTTCCGCATGGTTACGCCAATGATCGCCAAAGATGTCCATGGGCTTGTCGCTGGCAAATGAAAGATGTAAATCGCTAATGCCCCAAATTTTCATGAACCACCTGTATGCCAATAAATAATAAAATCAATCTCAAAAATTTGCCCACACTGGTCCCTCATAATATCGATTGGGCGGTCTATTTTAACAATGAAAACCCAGTAGATGTGGAAATTGGCTGTGGACGCACGCATTTCCTATTTGACCGTGCCATTAATTTTCCTCATCGCAATATAGTCGGGATGGAGTGGAAATATGAATTTATCGAGCGCGCCAACAATAAGATAGCGAGAGATGGCTTCTTTAATGTCGCAGCCCTTCATGGCAACGCCTGGTTTTTGCTGCCTCTCTTGTTTGCGCCAGGCTCGATAAATGAAATATTCATCAATTTCCCCGACCCATGGTGGAAGTTGCGCCATAAAAAACGTCTGGTTATCAACGAGGTTTTTTTAGATGCTTTGGCAGAGCGTACGAAACCTAATGGCTCTATACTATTGCAAACCGATGTTGCTCAATTATTTTCATATTATGAGACTCTGATCAACCGCCACCAAGCATTCAAGCACGATGCGACCTTAAGCGCGGCGGATATAGTTTCATGCACCCACGCGACCACCCACCGCGAAAAGAAGTGCGTTCTACAAGGCCTTAGCATATATCGGGGTCTTTTTCGCAAGATGACCCCATAATTTTGTATGGTTATTTTCGGTGGGAAAATTATGGATCCCGTGCATTGTTACGCTGCCGCACAGTGAGGCAAATAGTATTGATGAATATATGCGGCATCCAATTATAGGAAATCGCTGAAAAAACACTTTGTCCTACAATGAGGTTAACATAATGCAAAACGTCAAATATTTACTCGTGTTACCAATGGTATTTTTGGCTATGGGCAGCCTAGCAACCCACAATGCGCATAAAGCAAACAAGCATCACAATGTGCATGCTAACGAAAAGCATGAGAAAAAGGCCAACCATAAGCATAAAGCCAACAAGAAAGACGCCCACAAAAAAGGCCAAATGAAGCACATGAAAAAGTAAGGGCGCTTCAAACCAAGCTATCGACAATCTCTATCATTATGTATGGCATGCCGCGGGGGAGCCCGCGGTATCGTCCAAAGACAACGTCAATTTGCAGCGATACCTTGTGCATCGATCTTAAGTAACGCAGTTTAAGCCAACAGCAAAGGTTGATGTGTATGCGTCGGCTCTTTTCCATTCTATTCCTTGCGGCAATTATGAACACCCATTTATTTGGCGCGAATCCACCTAACAAAAGCATGGGAAACGGTCTGACCATAGGAGAAACGGTAGAATTTCTTGAGCGTTCATTGGTGGGATAGTCTTTGTTCAGTAAATTAAATCATAATCAGGCGCTAGTTCTAAAGAAAGTTGATAGCAGTAAATTCTCGGCAGTTGTGGACAACGTTTATCCCCATATCGAAGAGTCCACTAATGAAGGTTCCGACCCTATCGACGAGTCCAGTGACACAGAATAGACTTATTTGCTGGGTAATCCAAACCCGCAACCTGCGTCGACCGGATTCAATAAGATTCGTTTTTGATATTCGCCTTGATAGTCTCATAGATTTTATATTTTAGATCAGCTTTTTTCAGCTCCATGTCTTCCTTACTGAAAAAATACCGAGTGGCTTCGCCAGCATCGCTATTAACAAAGGTATAGTATCCATTAAAGTATTCTAAGATTTCCATTGGTCGTTTCTCGGAAAATATAAACTTTAATCCATCCTTTCCCTTCTCCCCTTGAGGAGAGACCGCAAATTGGGCATCGGTCGAACTAAACCGTAAAAAATACTCCGCGTTTGGGACGGAATAATAACTCAACAATAGAGTATTAATATCTTCCATTCCTAAGTTATCAATTTTTTCCATGCTGAATCCTTGTCTCTCAACGTAGTTTCTAAAAACCTCCCCAAATTGCGCACCCAGCGACGAATAGGAAATACTTAAGAACAAAACATATAACGATATTTTCAGCATGTGCTTCTTCTCCTGATTCGCTATATATTTTAGGGCGCCAAAGTTGGCAACCCAGGTGAGGCTTCGGTGCCAATTCCAATTGCAGCCCCGCCGGGCCCGTCCTCTGGCCACGATGATAGGTTTTGTTAATAATGTTATGATGCTGGGTAGGTTCTGTTGACTTTTTCCGGTAGGGCTCACAAATTTGGCGTATCGCTGCTCCTGCAGCGATCGGCCGGCTGAAAAGCGCAATTACAGCGCTTAGCATAAACTTCCGAACACTTTCGCTTGTTCTTTTGACCAGGATTTTCCTCGTCGCTCGCTCAAATAGGTCTGGGTCGGCAGCTTCATGAATTTGTCGGCCACTTCATCCAAAAGCTCTAAGGGCTCACGAATACGTCCCGCGGCATCGGTGGCTTTTACACCCAATGTTTGAAAAGCTTCCGCCGCCTCTGCTTCACTCGACTTGGCGTCAAAAGCGCGAACTTGCAGCTCCTTAAGACTGTCATCCAATGTATCAATTGTTACGCCAGACTTTTCTGCGGCGTAACGCAGCTCTTGCAGCGATTGGGCCGTGATACCAAGGTATTGCGAAGTCCGACCAAGCTCAGCCATTGAGTTTGATGTATTGATGACAAAGTTCTGCAACGCCTGCACGGCCCAATAGCCAGCAATTGCATTCATCACCGTTTGAGCCTTTTCAGCCAAATGATCCAGCTGTGTCGCGGCTCTGTGAAACTGCGCTGCATTGGTATTGATGGTACATAAGGCTTCCAGCTTGCGGATGATCATGAACGGGCATCTCCAATGAATTTGCTGCATATTCTAACGCATTGGATCCAAAAGAGATGCTTAAAATCGGCAGTTGCCTGTATTCCAGGAATTTTTGAAAAAAGAGCTGCAGATCCACTTGCATCAGGTTATCAATTTTGATAACATCATTTAGATGACGTGGCAGATAGATTTCTTTAATAAACAGGTCCTTGAAGATGCGGAAAATATGCCTCCGGGCATCAAAGCCAAATTCATTAAGATATCTGAACTTATTGAGGAATTTGGCCCTGAGATTGGGATGCCCCATGTAGATACCATTAAAGGTAAAGACTGTCATGGGCTTTTTGAAATGCGCCCTAAAGGGAAGGAAGGTATTGCGCGTGCTCTTTTTTGTACATTACCAGGAAGAAAAATCATTATCCTTCACTGCGTAATAAAAAAGGCCATGAAGCTTAGAAAAACCGATTTAGACACCGCAAAGATTCGAACGAAGGAGGTAAAAGATGGCAAGCACAAGTTTTAAAGCATTTAAGCAAAAAGCTCTTAAGGATAAGGCGGTCAAAAAAGAATATGATACACTCGCTTCCGAATTCATGCTCGCTAGGGAGCTTATTAAGGCGCGTTCCGAAGCCAGAATGACACAGGAAGATGTAGCAGAAGTGATGCATACTAGCAAAAGTAATATTTCGAGACTAGAAAGCCTCCATGCCCCAAATTGGCCAAATATAAATACTCTTATGAAATATGCAGCTGCGGTTGGATGTGAGTTACAGATTAAATTAACCCCAATAAGATGACCCATCAGATATTTTTTATCGACTTCATCTCCACATACTCGCAATGGGCAAAGTAATCCAAAGCCTGATGTGCATCGGCCACGTCTCAGCCTCGGGCTCGAGCACAGGCCATCGACCCGTCTCGCGCTCAACGCGGGTTGTCTTGGCAAGCTTATCGGTGATAACTGCCAACTCTAGGTATGATAGCCGTCTGATGATATCGCCAATGATAGATGCGGAGTTTGCGGCTTTTTTAGGATCGCTGATTGCTGGACCAATAATTCGTCCTAGTGCCGCTAAAAGCTCCATGCCATCAGCAAAACCGAGTTGCGTGACTTTAAACTTGATGCCATTGATGATCGATTCTTTTTCCTTGCGCATGGGATGCAGTATAGCTCTTCTTCTTTGCAAAGGATGTTCAAAAAATGAGGTCTGAAAATGTCGTTTAGAAAGCAATTTTTTGCAACAGTCTTATTAACTTGTCTTCCTCTGGCGGCAATGCAATCTGCAAATGGACTCGCCGGAGGCCTGCTAGATAGCATCGCAAAATCCATTGCCGAAAAGAAGGAGATCACAGAAACAAGCTTTAACGACGCCATTTCTAGAGTCCGAAATCGATTTCTTGGAGCTTGGGTTTCCGAGAAGCTATCTAATACTCTCAAGTGTTATATAGGCCAGAATTTATCCCTTACTGAATGGGAGAGGATAGTTCGACAAGCCTATCAAGGCCTCATTAAAGAGGGTGGTTATGGCTTACAGCTCGTCCATCCCGTTAACCAGATTGTTGGGACCATGTTATGGGCCATCCCCCTAGAATAGTCGCGTAACCAGCTCCTCAAGCTTAGGAAAAAAGGCGCCGTTAATTTTCTGCTACCTTTCTGGGACATATTTGATGATCAAAGTGAGATAGGCCACATCGCGGCGAATAAAAAAGTGATCCCGAACCGAAATAATTTCATTGTCCTTTATAAAATCTCTAAGCTCGGCATCATTGAACCCTCCGTGGGCTGAACAAAACGACAGCGTGATAATTTTAATCAGCATAAACGACGGTGGCCTTTAAGTTACTGACCAGCTGTGCATTTCGGTCGGCTTACGCTGCGACCTTCATACTCAGCTTGTCAGTAACTTAAAGCTTTAAAGAAAAGTGTAAAAGAGCAAAGGGATACTATTTTTTTGTCCTCACCAGACGGAAACCGAGAAAGCTGCCGTGGCGGGCCGGCGATACGCTGCTGCGATAAGCCGAACGGCAGCACTGCGCATTGCTGCAGAAGCTGCCGCCACGAATAACGCGGCTGGAGCCCTTGGTAGGACCGATAGGATCTAAGCCCTCTGAGCCACAATAGTCTTTGTCGTACCAATCTTGGGTCCACTCCCATACACTGCTGCGGTAAATACCATAGTCATTGTCGTGTGTAGATTTTGCCGGGTGTGTTTTGTTTTCTAAGTTTTTGTCGTACCAAACATATTTATCTATTGAGGCTTCATCATCGCCAGAAACATAGGCCGTCTTGGTGCCGCCCCTAAAAGCAACTTCAATTTCAGCCTCGGTAGGCAAGCGGTAATTATAGTTGGGATCATTTTGGCTCTTCTTTTTTGCAAAAGCTTCCGCATCAATCCAAGTGACATTTTCCACGGGATAATTGCCTGTCTTCTGGTCGTATGAGGGATTGGTGCCCGTAACCTTTTCATAGTCTTCTTGCGTGACTGTGGCTTCCATGATGCTAAAGGGGCTCAAAGTAACGCGATGAAGCTTTTCATTGTCGCGATGATTTAGTTCAGTTTCTGGACTACCAATCTCATATTGGCCGCCGGGGATACGGACAAAGCCGCTTATTTGTCTTAGATTTTCATAATAATGTTTGGCAGTTTCACCTTCAGGGACCGTTTCATCATAATGAACTTTCAAAGCGATGTTAAACGACCCTTCTAGATCTTCGCGCGCGTTTGCCGAAACTAAAGCCATAAACTCTTTGGGCGTCAAATGGCCAATAATAACTTCCTTGAGAGCGTCATTCAAATCATTAAAGCCACTCGGCATCTTCGCATAGTTCTTGGCCCAATTCTTAGTCCCAATGGCCACTGCCTCGTTTACGCCAAGAAAATTCGCAGCCGTAATCAAACGAAGTAATTGTGCGGAGTCATTTTTTTGGGGCAAAAGTTCAGCTTCAAAGGCATTGCGTAAAGCAGGCTTGGTAACTTCACTTAAGTCCTTGGCTCCTAAAGCAGTTTTTATCGCTTTAAGGAAGTCTATAAATTGCGTAAAAAGAGCTGCCTTGATCCCTAGGATTGGAAGAACTTCTGGAATCGCTTTATAGCCTCCTAGCCCTTCCATCATATTATCGAGCACCGGACACATCTTGACGATATCAACTGGCACTTCATGAGGTCTAGAGGAACCCTCAGATAGGACCTTAATAGTATCCGCACTGTCGGCAGCATGAAGCGTGGGACATAAAAGACAAAAAGCCACAAAGCTTAACAAATAAGCGCGAAAATATTTAATGATCATGCTCAACTCCTTGGATCATCGTTTATTAACACCTACCCGACGCCAAGGAATACCCAAGAGGGTATTTGTAAAAGCAATGCTTTATATTAACGATGCGGAACTGGAATCTTTTGTGCGCAAATACCGATAAATCGTCTCTCGACTCACGCCAAGATTGCGTGCAATTCGTGCTTTTGCGACGCCCGCCTTAAGCGCAACCTGAACATGTAGGACTTGCTCAGCGCTTAAGCACTTCTGCCGACCCTTATAAACCCCTCGCCCCTTCGCAATCTCTATACCTTCGCGTTGGCGTTCTTTGAGCAAGGCACGTTCAAATTCGGCAAAGGCGCCCATTACCGAAAGCAATAGTTGCGACATGGCAGATTCGTCACCACTAAAGGTGAGATTCTCCTTGACGAATTGGACTTTGACGCCTTTATTGTTGAGTTGTTTGACAACACTGCGCAAATCGTCGAGATTACGAGCCAGGCGATCCATGCTATGGACGATTACTACATCGCCCTCTCTTACGAACTCCAAAAGTGCTTGCAGTGACGGTCGATTAGTATCCTTGGCCGAGGTCTTATCGGTAAACGTTCTATCAACCTGGGTGCCTTCTAATTGGCGTGTAGTGTTTTGCTCAAGAGAACTTACCCGAATGTAACCGATGCGTTGCCCATTCATGTTTTTTCCTCGATGAAAATGCCTCAATTAAATCTATGACATTATCAACAGTGTTGTCAAATAAAGAAAAAACAAAGTCTATTGTGACGCAAATTTGGGCTTTTTCGACTGAATTTGAACAGCCTGAAACCTGCATAAGTGATTATTTTGCCAAGGGTTTCATATTTTATTTGCCCGATAAGGACGGATTTTTTTTTGCACGCCTGATAAATATTGATTTAATTTCTTTTGTATGCCAATTTTGGCATAGATGAATGGTAGTTGTTAAACTTATGTGAAAGCCAAAGATGAAGCATCTCTTCTTTTTACACGCGTTTCAAAAGAAGTCAAAAAAGGGAATTCGAACGCCAAAACAACACATCGATTTAATAAACAGAAGGTTCAAGGATGCTCAGCAACATCATGAGCTTTGGGTTAAAGGAGGTAAAAAATGACTTCTAAAAACGTTACCACGAACAGCGGCAATGTATTTGCTGACTTGGAGGTCAAAAATCCTGGAGAAGCTCTAGCCAAAGCCCAGCTGATATTACATATCAATAAGATATTTAAACAAAAGCGACTTACCCAAAAGAAGGCTGCCGAAATCTTGGGAATTGATCAACCTAAAATTTCAGCCCTGCTAAACGGTAAATTTTCCGGCTTTTCTACCGATAGACTAATAAGATTCCTAAATGCACTTGGCCGAGATGTTGAGATCGTCATTAAATTTAGGCCACGTTCAAAATCTCATGGCCGCATACGGGTAACGGAAGAACCGGTAAAACTAAGAACTCAAGGCTAATAAGGAAGAGAACTTTTTACATTTCGCCCGTCGAGCATATTGTTGCGCCCTTCATTTAAGCGCGTCTTTATCAAAATCAAGAGCGACGACTCTTTACAATCTGCGCCATTTGTAAAAAGTGACGAAAAATTAATAGCCCTAGTTGGGTTTTAATATGGTTCCGAGTGACCGCCTGAGCTTTAAGTCTTTCTAACGAGCGAAAAATTATCGCGTCAATACGCAATAAATCCTATATAACTTTCGCGGCAAAAACCGATCCCCTAACCACGGGGAGTTGTGGGCGCTTTAGCCGCCGATCTCTGACATGGAAAAGCTGGGCACGCTCTTTTTCAGGGCTGGGTGAAAGGAGGTTTTTTGCGCGACAATCAAAGCAATGTTGCGCACGAGCTCATCATCGTCAGGTAAGTCAATGGCGCCACATTTTAGAGCATGACCGAGCGGCTCGTATAGGCAAGTTCGAAGACGGCCGTCTGCTGTCAGTCGCAAACGATTACAATTGGTACAAAACGGCCTGGTGTCTGAAGCAATTAAACCGAATCTAGTCGCCAGATCTTTGGCCAAGAATTCTTCCGCAGGCGAGCTTTTATGCGGCCGATCGACTGAAACTACTTCAGTAAACTCACCAATCTTTTTCAAGATCGCAGCCCCGCTGAGAAAAGATCTTTTCACGAAATCAGTTGCTGATCCTGTATTCATGAGCTCTATGAAGCGTACCTTGACGCCGGTGATTTTAGACATGGTCAAGAAATCTATAAGCTCATCGTCATTGATGCCCTTTTGTACCACAACGTTAAGCTTGACGTTTAAGGAAGCCTTGAGAGCTTGGTCAATGGCTTGCTGAACCGTCATTACATCGCCATTACCCATCACGCTTCGATAGCGCTCCTTTTTGAGCGTATCAAGATGAAAAGTGACGGCTGTTAGACCTGCCTGTATTAGGTCGTTCTTCATGTCGCAAAAATGCTGACCGTTAGTGGTTACCGCCAAGGTTTGGTTCACGAAGACTCGAGAAAATACTTCGATAATGGCAGGGAGATCGCGCCTTAATAAAGGCTCCCCTCCCGTGAAGCGTACCTTGTCAATGCTCAAAGGCTTCATGGCCCTGGCGATTTTGTCGTATTGACTAAGGGATAACCAATGATTCTTCCTCAAAAGAGTACGCGAGCCCAAAGGCAAGCAATAGCTACAGCGAAGTTGGCATTGCTCCAAAACACTGACACGCAGGGTGTAGCCCATGGATTATTCCGTTAGCTGTTGCCACCTTCTACGGGTTTGGCCTCAGCTG
>Ga0070734_10002046_pt1 | contig 26354 bp, 17 predicted proteins | sample Coa_R1_8_FD_66444 | JGI IMG/M metagenome (GOLD analysis project Ga0070734, IMG submission 66444) | Surface soil microbial communities from Centralia Pennsylvania, which are recovering from an underground coalmine fire - Coalmine... | ecosystem: Environmental > Terrestrial > Soil > Unclassified ... | reverse complement strand
AGCAGAACATCAGAGGGTTAGGGAGGAGGATGAATCGGTGAGCAAGGCCCTTGCTTCCTGCAAAGGGGCTACAGATGCACGCTCGTTATCGGCTACAACCTCGTTGCGCATCCCGTGGGATCATCCGCATTTGGGTGACCATTGTGGTATCCTTTCTTTGACGGCTGAACTGACCACAGCCAGCTCTCTGAAATCGCTTGTCTTATGGTGTCGTCTCACACCTCTTGTTGTCCAAAACATTTCAGGTTCCTTGTAACAGTCCAGTCCCCATCAGCATCTCGCCAGGCAGGATGAGATAATATAAAACGGGGCAGGATGAGAAAAGATGATAGTAGTGAAAGGTAACGTTTCGCAATGGATGACTCGGTTGCACGTTTCCAAAAATCGCAGCAAGCACTGGAAGCTGTCATCGAACGCTTTTCTGACGAAGAATTGACAAAGCCAGGGCAAGTGGGAGATTGGTCGTTGCGAGAAGTGCTGGCGCATCTGGCCGCCTGGGACCGTTGGGGGCAGCGCGTCATCGAACTGCGGCTCACCCAGGATGATCTGCCCGCCGACATGAAGGAAGAGGCGCAGCATCCGGACCCCTTCAACGCGCGTGCCGCCGAAGCCTGGAAAAACCATGATGCTGTGCAAGCGCGCGCTGCTTTCGCTCAGGCATATAACGACCTTATCAGCTTCCTGAACACCACACCGCCCGAACAACTCTATCGCCAGATTCCACGGCCCAACGGCAAAACCACTACCCCGACGGCGAGCCTCAGCGCCCTAGCGCACCACAAAGACGAACACCGCGCCATATTGGAAGCACTCCTCCCCCAAAACTGAAGCGCTTGCCTAGGCGATCAGTCCCGCTGCTCCTGTGCCGTTTCGCAGAGCAGCGGGACTTCTTTATACTCTTCGTTCGGATGCTTCAGGCTTCCTTGCAGTGTCTCTTAGTGGTACAATATGAATGGTAAAGGATATATGAAGTCTGGCAGCAGGAAGTGGCTTGGTTTGGAGTAGGGAGGGCCTTGCATTGGGACAAGAGTATCAGATGTCTACAACAACATCGCCAACAGCCGAAACGGAACATCTTTCGGAGTTTTGCCCTCGCTATCACCACGCGATGGAACTCATTGGCCGCCGTTGGACAGGGGCCATTCTGCGCGTGCTCATCAGTGGCCCACATCGCTTCAATGAAATGCTTTCCACGATTCCTGGCCTCTCCGACCGCTTGTTGAGCGAGCGGCTACGCGAACTTGAAACCGAAGGGCTGGTGGTTCGCCACGTGCTTTCGGGGCCACCTGTCCGCGTAGAGTATTCGCTGAGCGAGCGCGGATATGATCTGGAGCAGGTTATCCGCGCTATCGCTACTTGGGCCGAAAAATGGGTTCCGCTTCCTGAGGAACACTAACCACCTCATTTTCTGGCTGGCGCGGGTTTGCTGCTCTTGAAGGTGCGAAAGAGCAGCCACAGCGACGGCGCAAGGAACACCGCGCCAATGGCCGTGCTCACCAGCAGGGCAATCAGCGTCACGTCTGGGCTGGCGGCATTGCTGATGGTCACATCGGGTGGAATCAGATAGGGAAGCTGCGCCACCGCCCATGAACCGAGCAGGCACGCCGTTTCCAGAACGATTAGCACTCGCGCCAACCGATACCTGCCCAGGAACAGCGAGGCTGCCGCGCCCAGCCCAACCAGCATCGTCACAATGACGGCGGGCAGAGCCTTGCCCAACACGCCGTTCCAGAGCAGCGGCGCTTGAAACGGCGCGAGCACCAGGCCCAGCGCGCCAAGCACCGCCGTCACCGCGCCCGCGATGATCGCGCGCACGCGAAAGGCTGCCAGCAATTCAAGTTCCCGCGCCTGCTGCGCCTCCACTGTAAGATAGATCGCCGCCAGCACTGCACAGAGCGATACCGCCATGGCCCCCACCGTCAGGGCAAAGGGGGTCATCCACAGCGTCCAATCCACGGTCTGCGCGTGGCCGCCGCTCGCGTGAATCTGCCCGCTGGCAATGGCCGCAGCGGAAGCTCCCAGCAGGAAGGGGGTAATCGCGCTGGCGGCGCTAAAAACGCGCCCCCAGATCGCGCGGGTGCGGCTGGCCCCGGGCGCGTGCAGGTGAAAGACAAACGCCGCTCCGCGCAGCACAATGCCCACCAGTGCCAGCGTGAAGGGTACAAACAGCGTAATCGAAAGAACCGAAAACGCCAGCGGAAAGGCAGTAAAGAGGCCGACAATCAAGAAGATCAGCCAGACGTGGTTCGCTTCCCACACCGGTCCAATCGCCTCATCGACCAGGTGGCGCTGCTGTTTAGCGTGTGGACCAGAAGCAAACAGGTCCCAGACGCCGCCGCCGAAGTCAGCCCCGCCGAGCACTGCGTAGGCGATCACCGCCAGCCAGAGCACGGCCAGCGTAATATATGCCAGGTTCATGCCTCCACGCTCTCTTCCTCTTCTTCCACGACAAACGCATCTTTATCTAGCTCTACCTTGGGCAGCGGCGAACGCGCCAACCGCAAGAGCAGCCAGATCAGCGTTACGGCCAGCACGACATAGATGCACGAAAACACCAGGAAGCTGATGTTGATGCCTGGGGCCGTCGTTGCCGCGTCGCTGGTGCGCAGGATGCCATAGATCACCCAGGGCTGGCGGCCCAATTCGGTGACCATCCAGCCAAGCTCAATGGCAAGAAACGAGAGCGGCCCGGCCAGAGCCACGCCCCACAGCAGAACGCGCTGCTCGGGGGTGCGCCGCTTGCGCCAGAAGTACAGCGCCCAGAACACAATGCCGACAAACAGCGCAAAAAAACCGCTGGCGACCATGCCATCAAAAGAGCTATGGACCGGCAGAGGATTGGGCTGATCGTCCGGGGAAAAAGCATCCAGCCCGATGACCTTCGAGTTCGGGTCGCCATCCAACAGGAAGCTCAGGCCGTACGGAATCTCCAGCGCGTAATAGACCTTGCCGGTAGTGGGGTCGGCCAGCCCGCCGATTTCCAGCGGCGCGCCGTTTTCCGTGTGAAAGACGCCCTCCATCGCCGCCAGCTTTGCCGGTTGCGATGTCTCCAGAAAACGCGCGTTCGCGTCGCCGCTGACAATCTGGAGCGGAATAGCAATCGCGCCCATTGCCATCGCCAGCAGCAAACCCTTCCGATAGTAGTCCGTGCGCTTGCCGCGCAGGAGCGCCACGGCATAGACAGCCGCCGTGCCGAAGCCGGTCGCCACATAGCAGGCCAAAATCATATGCGTGGTTTCATACGGTGTGCTGGGGTTCAGCATCGCTTCCAATGGATTGATGCCCGTGACCTTGCCATGCACGATCTCGAAGCCGACCGGCGTATTCATCCACGAGTTGGCGCTGACCACAAACCACGCGGAAATCAGCCCACTTATCCAGATGGGGAAAGAGCAGAGCCAATGCGCGCGCGGCGATAGGCGGTCCCAGCCATACAAATACAGGCCCAGAAAGATCGCCTCCAGAAAGAAGGCAAACCCCTCCAGCGCAAAAGGTAGGCCGATGATCGCGCCGGAAAACTGCATGAAGGTCGGCCAGAGCAAACCCAGTTCAAACGACAGAATGGTTCCCGAAACCGCGCCGATGGCAAACAGGATAGCCGAACCCTTGGCCCAGCGCCGCGCCAGCATCATCCAGGTGGCATCGTGCCGCCAGAGCGCCAGGCCCTCCGCCAGACACATCAACAAGGGCAGTCCCACTCCCAGGGAAGCAAAGATGATATGAAATGCGAGCGATGTGCCCATCTGGGCACGCGCCGCCAACAAATCAGACATTGGAAACGCTCCCGGCCTACGATTGGCCTATGGTATGCTTTTCTACTCCTCCACAGTAATTCTACCAGCCCGCATCATCAGGTATATCCCCTAGTCGATATGCCTGATTGCACTCTCACTCAGCACGTCACCGGCCAAACAAAAGTACCAAATGAGCGCTTCAAAGAAGCACAAAGCGGAGAAGCATGCTACACTACACAAGAGGCTTTCTTTTTTGATGAAGTGGAGCATTATAGCCGTGAGCCGAAAAAAGCTTGTTGGAGTGCTGGCGCTGCTGTGCCTGCTGACATTTGTCATCAGCGGGCTACTCATCAGCCGATTCGGCAACCAGCCCGCCACGACAATCCCGCTGCACTTCACCACCTACAGCGGCGCGGCGCCTGCCCCCGTGACGCCAACGGCCACGCCCACGCCGCGTCCACCAACGCCCACCCCTACCCAGGGAACGAGCTCTGGCAGTCCTTCCCAGCCAACCACAAACGAGCAGCAGATCGCACAAATCGTCTTCCAGGCCATCAACGCCTCGCGTGCAGCGTCTGGCCTGGGCGCGTTGCAGTGGAGCGCCGCGCTGGCCGCTGGCGCGCACAAACATAATCTCCGCATGTCAGCAGCAGACCAGCTTTCGCATCAGCTTTCCGGGGAGCCTGCCATCGGCACACGCATCACAGATGATGGCGTCAGGTGGACGTGGTGCGGCGAAAACATCGGCTATACCTCTACCCTTTCATCGAGCGGCGCGCTCTGGCTGCATCAGATGATGATGGCCGAAAAGCCACCCAACGACGGGCATAGGCAAAACATCCTGAGCACCAACTTCACGATGGTTGGGGTAGACATTCTGATCGATTCCCACCAGCGCCTCTGGCTCACCGAAGACTTCGCCAACTAGCGCACCAGGCAGCCTTCAACCAAAACGCCGCCTCTCTTCTTCTGTAACGCGCCTCGTATCACGGGGAAGACGCTCTCATTTTGTCCTTAAAAGACTGCTTACCGGAAATCATTCGTTGTGAAAGAATGGAGAGGCGTCAGAGATCAGCAAGCAACTGTATAAGAGGCCAATGTATGAATGCGACTGAACGTATCACCCTTCTGATGGAAGAGTGCCGCAAAGCCCAATACCCTGACACCCTCATAAACGCGCTGGCTGCCTATCTAGCGGGCGAGGAGTCGCTGACCCGGGTACAGGAAGAATGGGCAGCGCTGCCACTCAAGGACCCGAGCTTCCCCGAAAGCTTCGGCATCCTTTCCAAGACCGATACCGACGAACTGGATAAGCTAGATCGGCGCTGTCTGGATATTTGCATCGCCACCAATCATCTGGAAACAATTCTTGAAAACCTCCCCACGGAACCTCTCATCAAACCACTCTTTCACTACCTCCAAAAGCAGCATAAAGAGCTACCACCAGAGGTTCTGGACTTTCTGATCGGCTGCTATGATTGGATGAGCAATGACAAGCCCACGCCAGAGGGGCTGCTCCTGCTATGCTATCTGCCAGAGCATTTTCCAGCCATGTTGCCGCTGATGAAGCAGCACAACTGGAACAATGAATATGATGAATTTCTGCACCTTCTGGCCTGGGCGCAGCCCCCCTTCGCTGATCTGGCCTGGCAGACGGTACAGCAGGTGCCGCAGGGGTTTCTGGGCGATTGCGTGGCGCCGCTGCTGAAGGCAGATGCTGCCCGCTTCAGGGAATGGGCGCGCCAGGTCGCCAGCCCGAACGGCCCAGGAGATGAAACTGATCAGGTCGACGCGCTGCTGGCGCTGTTTGAGCATGACTTTGCCAACAATACCGATCTGGCGGTAGCCATCGCCGATGGCATGCGCACGTTCAGCAATCGTTGGGACACCAGGCGCGCGCGGCAGTCGGCGATTACTGCCGTCTATCGTTCCGACCCCGCCAAATACCGCTATCTGCTCGATGCAGCCATCGTTGAGAAGGATTACTACCTGTATTATATGGCGCTGAATCTTCTGGAAAATGCCGATCTGGAACTGGCTCGCCCCATCTTGCGGCATGCTGTGGAAGCAGGAGCCGTTCCGGCAGCCGTTTCTGCGGCGAAACGACTACTCGCAGCAGAATCGAACGGACGCCAGGAATACGCGCTCTCGCTGCTTACCCATCGCTCCAAGCAGGTGCGCGATGTGGCAATCGAATGGCTTCTTCCACAAGGGAAGACGCTCATCGACCAGGTCAGCCCACTGCTGGCCGATAAAAGCGCCTATGCCCGCCTGGCCGCTGTGGAAGTGCTGGTGCGCGTGGGCGGGGAATACGCGCGCGCCCTGCTGGCGGCCCAACGAGAGGTTGAAAAAGCGACCAGCGTACTGCAAGCCATCGTTGACGCGATTGGCCTGGCGGAACCACCCGCCGATCTTGCCCCATCCACAGCGATTGCTGCCTTGCTGGCCGAAGCCGCGAAAGATGGCAAGAAGTCACCGCTGCGCTGGTACGCAGCCGAGGAGCCAACCGGGCTACGTTGGGTAAACGGTGAGGCTGCGCCAGCATCCGTCGTCTACTATCTGCTCACCTGTCAGGCCCGCATGCGCCAGATGCAGCTTGAGATGAATGTGCGCCGCGTGCTGCAATGGCTTGATGTACGCACCACAGGCGAGCTTGCGCTCACGCTCTTTACCGGCTGGGCCAAGCAGGGAGGGAACGCCAGAGAGACCTGGTGCCTTCCGCTGGTCGCCGCGCTGGGCGATGACCGGCTCGTTCAGCTTTTGCGCCGCCAGATCGACACCCTGCGCAAGAGGTCGCGCCGCCGCACGCTCGGACCCAAAGCAGTACAGACGCTGGCGCTGATAGGCAGCGACCTGGCGCTCACCGAAGTCAGCGACCTTGCCCGGCACGCGCAAATTGTGGCTGTCCAGCAGGCTGCACGCGAAGCATTTGCCGAAGCCGCCCAACGGCAGGGACTTGCGCCGGAAGAACTGGCTGATCGCATTGCGCCGCGCCTGGGCCTGAATGAAAACGGCGAACACATCCTGGATTTCGGTCCGCGTCAATTCAGCGCGCGGGTGGGTTTTGATCTGACCCTCTCTCTGAAGGACAGCAGCGGCAAGCGCCTGACCCTGTTGCCCAGGCCCAGCGCGCGCGACGACGCGGCCAAAGTGGCGACCGCGCAAGCCGCCTGGCAAGTGCTGAAGAAAAATCTGGCGCCCGCCGTAAAAATCCAGGCAGAGCGTCTGGAAAACGCGCTTTCCACACAGCGCGCCTGGAGCGTGGAACGCTGGCGCGAGTTGTTCCTGCAACATCCCTTGCTGCGCGCTTTCGCCACCAATCTGGTCTGGGGCGTGCTCGATGCTGGCAGAACTGGATATGACTTCCTCTTCCGCCCGCTGGAAGACGGCTCGCTGACCAACGCCGACGACGAAGCCTGCGCTTTGCCAGCCGGGGGATTGATTCGCCTGGCACATCCCATCGAACTGGATGAGGACACACGCGGTGCCTGGGTGCAGCACCTGGCCGATTACGAGATTACGCCGCCGTTCGCGCAGGTGAACCGTCCCATCATCACGCTGGATGGGGCGGCGCGCGACGGCATCTGGTGGAAGCAGTATGAAGGCTATAGGGTTCCTGGCAAACTCTTGAAAGAGCAGTATCAACACCGCGGCTGGACGGCTGGCAACGAAGAGGTAAACGGCAGCTATAACTTGATCTGGAAAGCCTTCCCAGCCGCAGGCATGGAGGCTATCCTGGAGATCACCGTGCTGGTGGTCGGGTATGAGAGAAGCTGGACACCAACACTGTTACGGCTGGGATTTGGCCGAGCGGGCACCGTCGAGGCCATCAAGCAGGCAACAATCGCTGCCCAGGAAAGCAACGATGATGCCTACGATTATTACCATCCTCAGAAAATTGACGAAGCCGCCATGCTGAAGCTGTCTGACGTGCCGCCCGTCGTCTTCAGCGAAGCTGCTGCCAGTGCTCAGGCGTTTGGCGCGCTGGGGCACTATGACGCTGGCTGGCAGCAGCAAACTAGCGAGAGTACTTACGAGAACGACGACGATATTCCATTCTGACCGAGGAGTAACAAGGATATGCAGGCCGCAGAACGCATCGAGGCCATCGCCACGAAGTGCCGCGAGATTTACCATCCCTTTCCCGAAGCGCTGATCAACGCCATCTGCCAATACCTCTTGGGCCAGGGAACGCTAGCCCTGGTGCAAAAGGAATGGAAGGCAGCAGGCAGCATCACCTCTTACACTCATTACCACAGCCGCTTCATCATACTTTCAAACCCTATCACTGAGCACCTGGACGAGCTAGATTTGCGCCTGTTGGATATTTGCCTTGCTACCAACAGCCTCTCTAAGTTTTTTAGCGTCATTGCGGTGAATGGTCCCATCTTCCAGGCGCGCGACTATGCGCGTGCCCAGGGAACGGACGAGGCAACCATCATCGAAGCGATGATGACCTGCTACAATTTTGTTGAGGATTTCTACGGGCAAGAGCGAAAGCCAACAACCCTGGGCCGCTTGCTCCTCACCTACATTCCAGACCAGTTCGATGAAATTCTGAAGCACCTGAACTCGGGAAATTGGAGCAACAACAGCACGCCGCTCTTTACCCTGCTGATGCTCACACGCCCTGACAATTACCTTGATCTAGGCTTGCAAGTGGCGCAGCATGTGCGGCTCGATCAGGCCGATCAGTATACTGCCGAACTGCTGAAGGCTGACCTGGCAAAATTTTCCGAATGGGCCAGACAGATTGCCAGGTCGACCATCCAACACCAGAGCCAGTACGAATACCCGACGCTGGAGGCATTGCTGGCGCTCGACCCGGCTCAGCATATCGATCTGGCAGTTGAGGCCGCCAAGGCCCCTCCGCCAACCCAGCGTTGGTATCACCCCAAAGCACAATGCCTTGGCATAGAGGCGGCATATCGGCTCGACCCGATCACCTACCTGCCCCTGGTGGCAGAGGCGGCCACTGCATCCCATCCAGAAATAGGCAAGCTTGCTGTCAATCTACTGAAAGATGCCAATTTCGAGCAGGCGTGCCCCATCTTGCAGCAATGCGTCGCCAAAGGCCATACAGAGGCGGCGCTGTCGGCGCTGGATGAACTGCTGAAGCATGAATGGCCGGAACGCCAGGCATATATGCTCTCGGTGCTTCCGAATCGCTCTAAACAGGTACGCGACGCGCTGATCACGTGGCTGGTCAAAGAGGGCGATCGCATCGTTGAGCCGCTCGCGCCGTCCCTTGCCCACTCCAACGCCGATGCCCGCCTCGCCACGGTCCAGGCGCTTCAGCAAATCGGCGGAGAACGAGCGATGGCGAGCCTTTCAGCGCGGCTCGACCTGGAAAAGTCGAACAAAGTAAAACAAGCCATTCTGGATGTGATCGGCGTGGCAGCCCTGGCAGATGCCTCCCAGCAAGAGCAGGCTTCGCCCATCGAAGCACTCACCGCTGAGGCCGAAGCGGCGCTCAAACGGATTACCAAACCAGCCCTCCTCTGGTTCGACCCCTCCCAGATGCCGCGCCCGCGCTGGCAAGATGGCGAGCCAGTCCCACCCGTCGTTTTGAACTATCTGGTGTATCGCCAGTCCCGCGTCAAAAACAATGCGCTTGATGAGCGCATCGGTCAGGCGCTGCCGCTGTTTGATCGCAGCGGATTGGGCGACCTGGCGCTGGCGCAGTTCAATGGCTGGTTGGGGCACGGCGCAAAGAGCGAGGAAGCCTGGTGTTTTCCCCTGGTCTGCGCACTGGCCGATGAGCGCTTGATTTTTCCGCTGCGCCAATCGATTGATGGCTGGACCAAAGGCACGCGCGGCGCGCTGGCAGCCAAAGCGGTTGGAGCGATGGCTTTGATCGAGAGCGACCTGGCGCTGGCGGAAATCAATGAGCTGGCTGAGCGCGTCAAGCATAGCCAGGTGAAACATGCAGCCCAAAAGGCGCTCGATGACGCCGCTGCCCATCGCAACATCTCTCTGGAAGAGCTTTCTGACCTGATCGTGCCAGCGCTGGGCTTCGATGACAAGGGCGAGCGCGCCTTCGATTACGGTTCGCGCCAGTTCACCGCGCGTCTGCTCCTCAACCAGACCTTGCAGGTCACCGATAGCGCAGGCAAGCGCATCACGACGTTGCCAAAACCAGGCGCGCGCGACGACGAGAGCAAGGCCAAAACCGCCCTGGCTGCCTGGAGCCTGCTGAAGAAACAGGCGCCGCAGGTCATCAAGATGCAAACGCAGCGGTTGGAAAACGCGCTCATCAATCAGCGCGCCTGGAGCATCGCACGCTGGCAAGCGCTCTTCCTGAAACATCCGGTGCTGCGCTCATTTGCCATCACGCTGGTCTGGGGCATTATCACGCCTGAGCAAACAACCTATCAGACGCTCTTCCGGCCCCTGGAAGATAGCTCGCTGACCGATGCTGAGGATAATACCGTTCAGCTTCCCGCTGAAGGGATCGTGCGCATGGCGCATCCGGTGGAACTGGACGAAGCCACGCGCAGCGCCTGGCTGCAACATCTCGCCGATTATGAAGTCGCTCCATCGTTCTCACAACTAAATCGGCCTATTGTGCGCGTCAGCCCCGACGAGTGCAACGCGCTCTGGTGGGAGCAATACAAAGGCTATCTGATGAACGGCGGCGCGCTCAAAGGGCGCTTTCTGAAAGCGGGCTGGGAGCGTGGCTCAGTGCAGGATGCTGGGGCTTATTACACTATCTGGAAGGCATTCCCAGCGGCTGGTGTGCAGGCAATCCTTGAAACAGCAGGGATGAGTGTTGGTTACGAGCAAGAGTTTACTACCGCAATCAAGCGGCTGGCATTTGCGCGGACTGATACAATACAACGCGGCAGCTATATCTACGATGATTTGAAAGAAAAGGACGAGCGCAGCATCAAATTGGGCGAGGTGCCGCCCATCATCTTCAGCGAAATCGCGGCGGACGTGCAGAACTTCGCCGCCGCTGGCGAATATCGGGAAGATTGGGAAAAGAAAGTCTGGTAATGACCCGGGGTCATTGCATACGAAAAGAAAACGGCCTTATTAGGAGAAAAGATGAGCAGCACACAACCGCAAACATTCCTTCGCCCGCCGGCTGAGATTGTCTATGCCCGCGAACTGGACGCGCTGGCCGCCAACGACCAGGGGCCGAAGCCCACCGGCTGGAAGCTGTCGCCGCGCTCGGTGCGAACGTTCATCGTCGGCAGCGATGGCAAGGCGCTCGCGCACACCTGGGAGGGCGAGAAGGTCAAAACACCGATCACACGCAAGTTTTACGGCGACGATGTGCTGATCGAGCGCGCCGTCATCAGCCTGGCGGGCAATCGCGGTCTGCTGCTGGTCGGCGAGCCTGGCACCGCCAAGAGCATGCTCAGCGAGTTGATGGCTGCGGCCATCTCTGGCATTTCCACCAACACCATTCAGGGAACCGCTGGCACCACCGAAGACCAGATCAAATACTCCTGGAACTACGCGCTGCTGCTGGCCGAAGGTCCCACGCCGCGCGCGCTCGTACCCGCGCCGCTGTTTGTAGGCATGAGCGCAGGCATCCTGACGCGCTTCGAAGAAATCACCCGCTGCCCGCAAGAGATTCAAGACACGATGGTCAGCATCCTCAGCGACAAAGTGCTGATGGTGCCCGAACTGGACGGCGAAGATCGCGTGGTGCTGGCAAAACCGGGCTTCAACGTCATTGCCACCGCCAACATTCGCGACCGAGGCGTCAACGAGATGTCCAGCGCGCTCAAGCGCCGCTTCAACTTCGAGACCGTTCAGCCCATCCGCGATCTTTCGCTGGAAGTCAAGCTGGTGATGGAGCAGACAGAGCGGCTGCTGGCTGAAGCCAACGCGCCCATCACTGTTGAGCGCGATGTGGTCGAGCTGCTGGTGACGACCTTCCACGAACTGCGCGAAGGCACCACTGCCGAAGGCAAGCAGCTTGAGCGGCCCAGCACCACGCTCAGCACCGCCGAGGCCGTCTCGGTTGGCCTGGCAGGCGGGCTGGATGCCTATTACTACGGCGACCAGCAGCTTACCAGCGCCGCGATTGTGCGCCATCTGGCAGGCGCGGTGATTAAAGATAACACCGACGACCTGAAGCGGCTGCGCCACTATTTCGATACGATTGTGCAGCAGCGCAGCCAGGACAAGGGCGGTCTGTGGGAAACCTATTATCAGGCGCGAAAGTGGTTAGGCTAATGGCCGATATACTCTTTTTCCCTATTCGCCACCACAGCCCGGCCTGCGCCTGGCATCTGGAGCGGCTGATTGACGAGCGTCGGCCCCGCGCCATCTTGATCGAAGGGCCGCGCGATGCCACGGCGCTGCTGGAGCAGATCACGCACGCGGCCACGCAAGCGCCCATCGCCATTTACACGACATTTGTCGATACAACAAACCAGCTTGCCGCGCCAACATTTGACCGCGCGAAGCCCGCCCGCTTCTCGGCCTATTATCCGCTGGCTGATTATTCGCCCGAACTGGTGGCTATCAGAAAAGGGCGCGCGGCTGGAGCAGCGGTGCGCTTCATCGACCTGATGTTTCCCGAGATGGTGCTGGCAGAAGGCGGGCAGAAAAAGTCCGAGCAGGCGCGCAGCTTGCTGGATGAACACCACATGCGCCACAGCCGCTTCCTCAAGGCGCTCTGCGAGCGCACGGGCGCGCGTGACCCCGACGACCTCTGGGACCATCTCTATGAAACTGATTTTCAGCAGATGCCCAGCGAAGAGTTTATCAAGCGAGTCGAAACCTACTGCGCGCTCTCACGTGCTGACTATACGACAGAGATGCTGGCCGCCGAAGCCCATCTGGCGCGCGAAGCGGCCATGGCCGCCGAGATTGCTGCCGAAGCCGAACAAGGCGATGGGCTGATTCTGGTGGTGACCGGCGGCTTTCACACGCCGGGGCTGAAAGAGCGCCTGGCGGCAGATGAAAAGCCCACTGCCAGACACGAGCCAATTACCGGCGATGCTCAGACGCTGCTGATGCGCTATGGCTTTGCCCAGCTTGATCGGCTCAACGGCTACGCCAGCGGCATGCCTTCGCCCGCCTTCTATCAGCGCGTCTGGGAGCACCTGCACAACCCCAAAACGTCAGACACGCTGCCCGCTGCCCGCGCCACGGCAGAGTTCATCGTCGAGCTTGGACGCCTCAGCCGCGAGAAAGCGCCAGGGCTTTCTCCCGCCGATGAAATCGCCGCGCTCGATCAAACGCGCCGCCTGGCAGGCTTTCGCCAGCATCCCCAGCCGACCCGCGAGGATTTACTCGATGGCATTCGCTCGTCCTTCATCAAAGGTTCTGCCGACGCCGAAGGGCTGAACATCTTGACGCAGGCGCGTGTCCTGCTGGCGGGTGATCGCATTGGTGATCTGCCGCCTGATGTGGGTGTGGCTCCGCTCGTCGACGATTTCCGGCGCACGGCGCGCAATCTGAAGCTGGATATCTCCACTCTTGCCGCGAAGGAAGCTCACCTGGACCTCTATCGCCACGTCAACCACCGCGCCATCAGCCATTTCTTCCATCGCCTCGCCTATCTTGACGTGCCGTTTGGCGAGCGGCGCAGCGGCCCGGATTTTGTGGCTGGCAGCAATCTGGAGCGCATTGCCGAAATCTGGCGCTACGCCTGGTCACCCGACACCGAAAGCAAGCTCACCGAACAAACGCTGTATGGTGGCACATTGGAAGAAGCCAGCGCCAACCTGCTGCAACACGGCCTGGATGAAGCCGAAGCAAAGGGTCTGGGGCGCCGCTCGGACGTGACGGCTACGCAACTGCTGCATGCCTGCCGCATGGGCTTACAGCGCTTCGCCCCCGAACTGCTGGCGCGCACCGCCGCCTTAATTGCCGAAGATGCTTCGTTTATCTCTCTAGTTTCCACGGCTGAGCAACTCTTGCTGCTGCATTCCTCACGCGAGCCGCTGGAAGCGCATCACCTCACCGGCCTCACGGATATTGCCAACGCTGCCTGCCAACGAGCTTATTATTTGCTCCCGCAGCTTGCCGGAACAGGCGCACAGGAAGAGAATGATGTATTGGATGCTTTGAATGCGCTCCAACAAGTCATGCTCTCGCTAGGCGACAGCCAGGCGAACCATGTGCTGCTGCGCAACGGCCTGCGTCTGCTGCTGGATGAGCCGGGAGGCAATCCGGCCATACGCGGCGGCGCTGTCGGCGCGCTGCACGCCGATGGACAGATGACCGATGACGAACTGATTCGCTGGGTGAGCGGCCACATGGAGCAAGATGGGCCAGGATTTCTACGCGGCGTGCTGCACACCAATCGCCCTTGTCTCTGGCAGGTGACCGCGCTGCTGGAAAACCTGAACAGCACGCTGTGCGCCTGGGACGAAAGCCAGTTTGTGCGCGTGCTGCCGGAGCTTCGGCTGGCCTTTGCCGACCTCACTGCGCACGAAGCTGATCTGGTGGCGCGAACCGTCGCAAGGCAGGTTGGCGCGTCAGTGGTTCCCTCCCTGCGCATCACCGGTGCTCAGCCGGAAGACTTGCTGTTAGGCGCAGCGCTCAACCAGCGCGTGGAGGAAACCCTGGCCCGCGATGGCCTTGCCGCGTTTCTTGAGGAGGCCACCCGATGAGTGATTCAGCAGACCTCTCGATGGCACGCTGGCGGTTGGTCCTGGGCCGCTTCGCCGACAACGCCATGCCCAACTGCCTCAACGGCCAGGGCAGCCGCATGGATGCCGCACTGGATTATCTGTACGGACGTGAATATCGCGGGCGCGGCATGCGCGCAGGCGGTGGACCCGGCGACAATAGGCCGAGCAGTGACCGCATGGGCGGCTCCGGCGCGAGCCAGATTAGCATCCCCGATTGGCTGAACGAGGTGCGCGAACTCTTCCCACGCGAAACGGTAGAAATCATCGAGCATCACGCCCTGGACCGCTACGGCATGGCCGATCTGGTGACCGACCCGCAGGTCTTGGAGCGGCTGGAACCCAGCTACGATCTGCTGCGCACGCTGCTCACGTTCAAATCGATGATGCACGGCGAAGTACTGCAGATGGCGCGGCGTATCATTCGCCAGGTCGTCGAAGACCTCAAGCGCCGTCTGGAGGCCGATGTGCGCCGCGTGCTGTATGGCAAGCTCAATCGCTTTCAGCACAGCCCGCTGCGCGTGGCGCAGAACTTCGACTGGCGGCGCACCGTGCGCGCCAACCTCAAGCACTACGACCCGGAAGAGAACCGCCTGCTTATTCAGAATCCGTTCTTCTTTTCGCGGGTCGAGCGGCATCTGCCCTGGCACGTCGTGCTCTGTGTCGATCAGAGCGGTTCGATGACCGATTCCGTCATCCACAGCGCTGTCATGGCTGGCATTCTGGCAGGTTTGCCCGCGCTGAAGGTCAGCCTGGTCGTCTTCGATACGGCGGTGGTCGACCTGAGCGGCTACGTGGACGACCCCGCCGAAGCTTTGATGAGCGTGCAGCTTGGCGGCGGCACCGACATCGCCAAAGCGCTGACCTACTGCGAAACGCTGGTGGAAAACCCGCACCGCACTGTCGTGGTGGTCGTCACCGATTTCTACGAAGGCGGCTCGCCGCAGCAGTTGGTGGCGACGGTCAAGCATCTTTGCGAAACAGGCGCAAAAGTGATGGGCCTGGCGGCGCTCGATTCCTCAGCCACGCCCAGCTATGATCGCCAGATGGCCGAGCGCCTGGCCGCTGCCGGGGCTGATATTGCCGCGCTAACCCCGTTGCAACTTGCCGAGTGGCTGATGAAGGTGATTAGAAAATGAATCTGAGCATGTATCAAGCGCTGGACGATGAGATGCTGGCAGCGCTCGCCAACAAGGGTCTGCTGCGCCGCGCCCAGAAAGACATGGAAACCAGCAAGCCAGAGCTTCAGGAAGAACGCGCCGACGCGCTGTTTTTCAGCATACCTGGCGAAAGCTGCACCGTCACCTTGCCTGCCGCCGGGCCAGCGAAAGCAAGCTGCACCTGCCCCGCCGATGGCTGCTGCCGCCATATCCTGAGCGCTACCCTGTTTCTGCGCGCTCAGGCACAGCAAGCGCCAGCCGACGCGCCAGAAGCAGCGCCCGCCTCAGCCGAGGCAGCGCCTCAGCCCGACGAACTGCTGCAACTGAACGAGAATGATCTGATTGCCTGGGCCACGCGCCCGCTCTATCGCCAGGCAGTCGATGATCTGGCATTCGGCGAACTGGAAATTGTCATCGAGACGGAGGGCAAAACCACCCGTTTTCGCTTCCCACAGTACAACCTGGTGGTCCGCTGGATCACCGGCTCCGGGCTGGACAGCTTGATCTGTTCTTGCAAACAGCGCCCAGCGTGCAAGCATGCCGTGGCTGCCATTCTGTTCTATCAGGCCCAGCATGGCAAACCACTGCCTGCTCCCGAAAAGAAAGTGCTGGAGGCCAGGGCAGGCACACCACGCACCCGCGAAGAAGTGCTAGAATCGGTGCAGAAAACCCTGGCCGAAATGATTGCTCTGGGTCTGGGCCGACTTTCCAGGACGACTGAAGGGCGCTTTGTCACTCTGGCGATTTCAGCGCATGGCGTCGACCTGCCTGAACTGGAACGTTTGCTGCGCACCCTGAGCGATCATCTTTCCTGGCACCTCAACCGCGACGTGCGCGCCAACACGCTGCAATTGCTTTCGGCTGCCGCTCGCTCCTACGCGCTGGCCTTCGCCCTGGCGCACGCGCAGGGCGTTCCGCCAGCCGCTCTGGTGGGCGAGCATCGCATGCGCTATCATGACATCGCCAACCTGGAACTGGTGGGCGTCGGCGCGCAGCAGTGGCGCTCGCGCGCGGGCTACATCGGGCTGACGCTCTACTTCTGGGATGTGGCCGGGCGACGCTGGACCAGTTGGACCGATGCGCGCCCAACCATTCATGGTGACGTGGGCTTCAACCCACAGCGCCGCTATCAACAGGATGAAATGTGGAATGGCGCTCCGGCCCCAAGCACCATCAGCCGCAGTCGCTTCCGGTTGAGCAACCCACAGCGCAACCGACAGGGCCGGCTTTCTGGCCGCACCCAATGCCAGGCGCTCATCTCTGGCAGCGCCGATCTGACCACCCTGAACCTGGAAGGCGTGCAGTTCGACGACTGGCGCAAGCTGGCTGAACATGTTGCCGCCTCGCATGCGTCGGGCCTGGTCAAAGGCTCCCCGCTCGACGCGCTGGTTGTCGTCACACCCGCTGCCTGGGGCGAGCCGGTCTATGACCAGATGAGCCAGACGCTGGTGCGTCCGATCTTCGATGCTGCCGGGCGCAGCTTGCCGTTGACGCTGCCACACGCCGCAGATTGGCCCTTTGCGGTGGATACGCTCCAAAGCTGGAACCCTGAACAATGGGAGACCTGGGGCGTGCTGGGAACGGCTTTCATCACCAGCGATGGCCTGCAATTGACGCCCGCCTCATTGCTCAATCGCGCAACGCTGCCCAGGCCCATCCAGTCGCCTGTGCTGCATCTCACGCTGGACGCCTGGAAGGCAGCCGCAACGCCCGCGCCTGCCGCGCCCACGTCCGAAACACCAGCCGCCGAAGCGACAGCGCCCGCCACCAGCGAAGAGGCAGAAGAGACGCTGGAAGAGGACCAGGAGGCCGAGCAAGAGGAAGATTTTGAAGGGGACGACTCAGCCGTAGGTCAACTGTTGCGCGCGGCCAGTTACGAGCTTGAGCAGATTGCCGAGCGCGGCGTGCGCGCCAGTTCGCCCGCCATCGAAGACCATTTGCGCAGCCTGGCCGAACGTATGCGCCAGATCGGCCTGATCGCCTGCGCCAGCACCTTGAGTGGCATGTCGGCCCGCCTGGCCGCCAGCCGCCATCAAATGACGCCAGAAACCGAGCATATCGCCCATGCTCTGCTTCACAGCTACTATACGCTGCGCCTGGGCATGGAGCAGCTAGCGGTGACAGAAGCGCTCGCCAGATATCCAGAGTCATAACTCAGGCTCTTGCCAACGTTCGGTCTTGCCTGGAAGATCGAACCGGCCAGCTACTTCCGAACACAGAACGACGCCGTGAGCGGGAGGGCTTCAGGCGGCTCGCCGATCAACTCGACCTGCCAGGCAGGCGGCACGTGGAGCGCCACGCGCACCGCCGGATAGCGCGGGGCCAGGTACCCATCAAGCTGTTCGGCGCGCACCGTCACCGTGTCGCCCTCCCATGCTGCCGTCACGCGATACGTGGCAAACGTCCCACGCGCAGCGGCCTGCGGGTGGTCGTCATCGTCCCACAGCACTGTTGTACCAGATTGGTCTGGCTGAGCCAGATAGACATGCAACGTCAGCGGCTCTGCGGACGGCATGTCGGTATGCTGAACCACTTCCGCCAGCGGCAGAATAGCCCCCGCGCGCACAAAGACGGGCACCGTCTCAAGCTGCACCGGTAGGGTAATCCTGCCTGGACCAGTATAGACAGCATTGCTCGTCAGGTCAAACCATTCGCCCGGTGGCAGCGATACGTGGCGCTCGCTTGCTACTTCCTCAAGGACGGGCGCGACCAGCAGGTCGTTGCCGAGCAAGAACGCATCATCACAATCTAGCGCCGCTGGATCGTCAGGCGCAAGCCAGCATAGAGGCCGCATCATCGGCGCGCCCGTTGTGCTCGCCTCGTGCGCCAGCGAGGCCAGATAGGGCAGCAGACGATAGCGCCACTCAATCGCCGCGCGGCACAGGCCGGTATATGGCTCGCCAAAGCTCCACGGTTCCTGACGCAGCGTGCCAATAGCGCTGTGGTTGCGACAAAACGGCAAAAACGCGCCCAACTGGGTGAAGCGAACCAGCAGTTCAGGGGTCGTATCATTCCAGAAGCCGCCCAGGTCGCAGCCAGACATCGGCATCCCCGATAATCCTACGCCCAGGTTCATCGGAATAGCCATGCGCAAATGCTCCCATGAACTGGTCGTATCGCCATTCCAGGCAATGGTATAGCGCTGAGAACCAGCATTCGTCGCGCGTGTCAGCACAAAGGGGCGCTCATCTGGTCTGAAGCGCTCCAGGCTTGCGCGGGTGGCGCGCGCCATCTCCAGGCCATACGCATTATGGAACTCCGCGTGCGTCAGCGGCTCATTCAGCGGCCCATGCAGGGTATCAAGCGGCAGCGACAGACCGTGCGGAATGTGTATCTCTGGCGGCGCAAACATGCCCGTCTGCGTTGGCTCGTTCATATCAATCCAGATGCCTGCCACGCCCGCCTCAACGAGCGCGCGGTGCTGTTCGCCCCACCACTCCTGTACATCGGCGCGGGCAAAATCGGCCCAGACGCTTTTGCCGGGCCAGGCCCAGCCCTCGAAGGTCGCGCCATCGGCAGCGCGGATAAAATACCCACGCTCTTTGCCTTCTTGATACACGCGATAATCTGGGTCGACTTTCAGGCCGGGGTCGATGATCGTGACCACGCGAAAGCCCTGCGCGCGCAGGTCCTCTATCAAACGGGCCGGGTCAGGGAAACGTTCCTGGCTCCAGGTGAAATCACGAAGCCCCTCCATGTAATCCAGGTCGAGATAGATCGCATCGCAGGGGATGCTGAGTTCTCGAAAGCTGGCGGCCACCTCGCGCACCTCATCGGCGCTGGTATAGCCCCAGCGCGACTGCTGATAGCCCAGCGCCCAACGCGGCTGCGGCGGCATGTGCCCCGTGATGCTGGTATACTGCCGCAGCACGTCGGCAAACGTCGGCCCAGCGCACACATAGATCACCAGGTCCGGCCCCGTTGTGCTGTACGTCAGCAGGCCCGGCTGCTGCCGCCCAATATCGGCGGTGGCATGCCAGTTACTATCGAAAAAGAGACCGCTGACCCGGCCCCGAGCAACCTGCACCAGAAACGGAACCGATTGATACATTTCGTCGGTATGCTCGTCGAAATGAGGCAGCGCGTCTCTGGTCCAGAAGGTCAGCTTGCGCCCGCGCCGGTTCAGGCCGCCGGTACGTTCACCGCCCCCAAGGATGCGCGCACCCTCGCTGAGCGCCATTTCCCAGCATTGTTCGCCAGGCGCCGAACGCAGGCGCACTTGCTCGCAGATGGGCGTGCCATCTGCCTGAGCGATGGAAAAGACGCGCGTCTGCACTTCCAGGGTGAGCGTGAGCGCTGGCGTTCGCACGGTAAAGCGCGTTTCATCCTGTTCAACGATGAAGCTGCTGGCGCGGCGCGCATCGCAGTCCGGTTCGACAGACCAGGTGCGATGCGGAGGCGCACCCCGAGGCGTCAGCGCGATACGCAGGATGTCATCCGCCAGCAAAGTAAACGTCACAAAGTCCTGCTGACCAGGAAAATGCCAGACCGGCTCATCTACAGCCGCCACCGGGTCTGTAGGCAAGAAATCATTGCGCATAAATCCAGAAGCCCCTTTCTGGGGAGTGATGCGAATAGACACCAGGGAAGGGTATCGCGGCTGTATGGACGAGTCAGGCGGGGTCGGCTCTGGGCCGCGTTTCCAGCGCGAGCACCTGCCAGAACTCCAGCCGGGGCACGCGCGTTTCCACCCAGGCCACGCCATCCTGCTTCTGCACGCTGAAGGGCAGGGCGAGAGGACGGCCATCGCCATCCGGGCTGGCGCAAAAGACCGCGACAACCACCTCCTGCGCGTCCAGGCGCACGCGCACCAGCAGATCAGTCAGCGGCCTGGGGACGGCAGCGGGCACATTCCAGCGGGTATCGCTGGCGCTCATCAGATTGATGAGGCTGACCGTTCGCCAGCCCTCCATTGCGCGCGCAATCGTCCAGATCGCTCCTGCCTCGCCGGTGGTGGAAGAGGGCGCACCATCGATCACCACCCGCGTGTCCTCCTGTGGCCGCATACGTCGATCACTGAGCAGATTTTCATAGCGCACGTGAAAATCATAGTAGCGGCGCATCACCTCAGCGAACGCGGGCGTCAGCGAGACATAATCAGGATAATAGGCATCTTGCAAGGCCGCGTCGCGTTCGCCCAGCAGCAGATGGAAGCCGCCATTGGCCCAGAGGGTCGCGCTGACCAGCCGCACGGCTGCCTCAGCTTCGGCGTAGGACTCCGGCGCACAGGTCTTCAAGGGCTTCATATATGCCGCGATGATGACCTGTTTGGCGGGTTCAAGTTGGTGGGCGTTGCGCACCAGATATTGCAGGTCGCAGTAGTGCTCATAAGGCGGCCACACTTCGATATAAAGCGCGTCTTGCTCTGTGTCGGCCACTGCCTCAATCGGCCAGTTGTCGACAGCGTTGAAAATGACACGCTTTTCAGCCGTTGGAAGCTGAATCGCTGCGCGGGCCTTGCCGATGAACGCTTGAAAATCGGCAGCCAGATCATAGTGCCGACTCTCCGGCGGCGGGCCAAAGGCGTCTTCGTGCGGAAAGCCATACTGATCGAGATGCAGGCCGTCAAAGGGGACTTCAGCAGCCGCGCGTGCCATCTCCGGCAAAATCTGACGCAGCCAGGGGTTGCCCTCGTGGGTATTCATAATATAAAAGATGCGTTCCAGCGAATGGGGTTCGCCAGCGGCGTTATAGAGCATCTCATCAGGATGCTCCAGCGCGTATTCGCCCTCCGCGCCATAGACGGCAGCATAGCCCATCGTCGCCATGTTGCGCGCATGGCACGCGCGCGCCTTTGCCCGCACCGTCGCCAGCGACAGATGCCGACCCAGCGCATCGACATAGGGCTGGCTGTCATCAGGCGGCATCAGAATATGGTGCCGCCACATCCAGTCGTAAAACTGCACCACATTGATATGGTAGCGGTTCAGGCTTTCGAGCGCGGTCTCTGGTTCCAGCGCGTCGGGCGCGAAATCTGCCAGGAAGCCATAGCGCGGCGCTTGCGTCCAGTCGTTCAGCACGTCCACGGCGGTGCTCCGCGTGGCAAGGAGCATCTGCTGCTGCGTGTCCTCCACCTGCACGTCAATGCCATAGCCTCGGAATGGCCCAGGGGGCAGATGGAGCGAGATAGTGAGCATTGTTCTGCCAGGCGCGAAGGTGCGCGCCTCTTCCTGGGTATGCACCACGGTTTGCAGGTGCAGCACTCGCATGGTAAGCTGTGCCGCCTGCGACGATGGCGCGTCGTTCTCAATCACTATCGAAAGCGTGACCGCTTCGCCCGGTGGATAGGCCGCTTTGTCGGGCCACAGGCCAGAAATCGCTATCATAGGTGGTTGTCTCGCATTCCTCGTAAGATCATCGTTTGCCGGTCAGCGGCGCCATCACCCCTTCATTGCCCCGGCGATGCCGCTGACAAAGTAGCGTTGCAGCAGCAGGAAGACCAGAATCATCGGGATGACGGCAATCGTCGTGGCGGCGAACACCACACCCCAATTCGTCGCATGATTGCTATAGAATTGTTCAATTGCCACCGGCAGGGTGTACAGTGAATCATCATTGATAGAAGTAATGGCCCAGGTAAATTCGTCCCAATTAGCGCTGAAGGCGAAGATAGCCACCGCCGCCAGCGCGGGCCTTGCCAACGGCAGCGCGATGCGGAAGAATGACTGAAAGACCCCACAGCCATCGATAGCAGCCGCATCAAAAAGGTCCTGGGGCATCTCCTCGAAAAAGCCCTTGAGCAAATAGACGCTGAGCGCCATTCCGGCAGAGTACACGATAATCAGCCCCCACAAGCTGTTGGTAAGCTGCAAGCGACTCGCCATCACAAACTGCGGGATGACCAGCACCGTGCCCGGAACGGTCATCGTCGCCAGCATCAGATAAAACAGCAGCGTGCGCCCGGGGAAGCGATAGCGCCCGAACGCGAAAGCCAACATCGAAGACAATAAGACAGTGATGACCGTGGCCGTGGTGGCAACAATCACGCTGTTCAGGAACGCGCCGCCAAAATTGTTGGCGCTCCAGGCGGCGACGAAATTATCGAATGTTGGATGCGTCGGAATGAGGACCGGCGGCGTCTGCAAGACGTACTGGTTGGGCATGAAGGCCGTGCTCAGCATATAGAGCAGCGGAACAACCATAATGAACGCGCCCGCAATGGCGACCAGATACAGCAGCAGCGAGCGGGTCAGTCGCCCAAAGCGATACTGATTGTGCGCTGCCAGGTCATGATTGGCTGTGGCCCGCATGGGGAAACCTCCTTGCGCCAGGGTTAATAGTGAATCTGATAGCGCGTCAGCCGAATCTGAAGCAGCGCCAGAGCAAAGATGAAGGCCGCGAAGATGTAGGTAAGCGCCGCGCCATAGCCGAAATCAAACGAAGACAGTGCGTTGCTATAGGCATAAGTCAGCAAGGTTTCGGTGCTGTGCAGCGGGCCATCGCCAACGCTGGTGAGAATATAGACGGGAATGAAGGTGCTAAACGAGCCGATCATCAGCACCACCGAAACAAACCCCAGCACCGGGCGCAGCAGCGGAAGAGTAATGCTACGAAAGACTTGCCAGGAGTTCGCGCCATCGACGCGAGCTGCTTCATACAGATCAGGCGGAATGCTTTGCAAGCCAGCCAAAAAGACCACCATATTCCAGCCCACGCCCTTCCATATGCCCAGAATCATCAGCGTGGGCAAGGCCAGGTTGGTATTGCCGAGCCAGTTCTGGTCAGGTGGAATCAGATGCAAGATGTTGCCAAAAATATAGTCCACCAGCCCATTCGTGCTGAAGATATAGATAAAAATGATCGTCACCACCACCCAGGAGGTCACCACCGGCAGATAATAGAGCGCGCGAAACGCGCCGCGTCCCATCATTTTGCGATTCAACAGCAGCGCCACCGCCAGCCCCAAAGCCATCTGCCCCAGCACCGTCACCACCGTATAAGCTACTACGTTGCGGAACGCCTGGAAAAAGATCGGATCAGAAAAAGCTTCGGCATAATTGGACAGCCCTGCAAACGGGCTGGTGGCAGCGGGGTTGGGGTTCCAGTCGAAAAAACTCATCACGAAGGCATAGATCATCGGATACAGGGTCCAGATCAGAAACAGCGCCATCCCAGGCAAGATGAGTAGGTAGACTGCTATCCGCTGCCGAGACGTATACGAGATGCCTCTGGGGCGAGCCGTCCGGACCTTGACACTCGAAGCAAAGGAGACACGCACAGCTTCATCCTTTCATGCTCCCTTTGGGGAGGGTTGCCAGATCGGCCAGGCTCTCGCCTTCGGCACGCTCATCTCTGCTCACCTGCCTGGACGGAAGGGAAGTATCCAGGCAGGTGAGCAGACCGCAGAGGTTAGAGCAGTGTATTGATCGTTTGGGCAGCTTCATCAAGCGCAGCCTGCACCGAAGCCTTCTTTTGCAGCGCCTTGGTCCAGGCGTCAGTGAGCGCCGTGTCGATTTTTTCGTAATTCGGCGTCACCGGGCGAGGCTTGGCCGTTTCCAACTGCTGACTATAGAACGAATAATAGTCGGGATAGCTGGGGTCGCTGCTCGCCGACTTGAGTGTCGGCATCTGGCCGACCGCGCCCATCAGCCGCTGCGCCTCATCCGAGGTCATAAAACTGACCCAGGTCTTGGCGGCATCCAGATTTTTTGTGGTGCTCAGAATGGCAATGTCTTCGCCGCCGACCACCTGAATCGAGCCACCAGGGCCGGTGGGCATAGGGCCAAAAGCGTACTGCGTGGAGGGATATTGCTGCTGGAGCGTGGGAGGAACCCAGGGACCGTCGATCACCATGCCCGCCAGATTCTTGCCCAGGGCATCTGTCGTGCCCAGACTGCTGCCGCCCAGAATCCCCGGCGACAGCGCCTTGCTGTTGAGCATATCAAGCAGGTACTGCACGGCGGCCACGCTCTGCGGGCCATTGATGTAGCCGGTGGCCGTCGTGTAGTTGTCGTCGGTCACCGCGCCTCCAAAGGTCCAAATCCAGGGCAAGATGTTCCAGGCGTCCAGACCGCCCTCGGCGTAGCCAAAGATATTGCCACCCAGCGCGGTAATCTTCTGAGCAGCCGCCTTGAAATCGTCGGTGGTCTGGGGAACGGCGGTGACGCCGGCTCTGCTGAACAGGCCCTTGTCGTAGATGATGATCTTCGTGTTCGTGTCGAGCGGCAAGCCGTAATAGTGCCCCTTGTAGTAACAGGTCGCCAGCGAGCCAGCATAAAACTCATCCTTGCGCTGCGCCACGACATCATCCAGCGACACCAACGCCTGGATTTTGGCAAGCTGCGGCATCCAGATAATATCGGAGCGAATCACATCCGGCCCGTTCCCACCAGCCACCGAGGCAGTGATTTTCTGGAGCAGACTTTGATAGGGAATGTCCTGGGCCTTGATGGTGATATTGGGATATTTCTTGTTGAAGGCGGGGATAACTTTGTTGAGCAGCGTCGGGTTCTCAGGATCGGTCGTGTTGTAGCTGTGCCAGAAGGTGACAGTCGCATTGCCTGACCCACTCCCGGTGCCACATGCTGCGAGAAATTGCTCGGCGGCCACTGAGGCGAGGCTGGCAGAGAGCACTGCCTTGCCGGAATTGATGAAAAAACGGCGGCGAGACATGGTGGATGACATACGCTGGTCCTGGTCCTTTCTGTCGTGCGTGGTTGATGGTTACATACGCAAAAACCAAGGGATCAAGCAGGCCTTTTGAAGGATAAAAAGCCCCCACATCATGGTCGACAGGCATCAGGGGCTGCTTACGCGCGCACGCGGGTTTTCTTTTTGCGCCGGGCTGACCCGCGCTGCGCGAGCGTCAAAAGGTTATCAATGATAACCGCATCCTCCGACTCATAGATTGGTGGATGGAAGACCTCTTGCAAAATCAAGCTGGCCGCGCCACGCGCCCAGGTGGTCTCGTTGGCGGGTTGGATGTCCAGCAGGCTTTCGTCGAACGCACGCCCGAACAGATGCCTGGGCATCATCTCGCGCAGCGGGTCAAGCAGGAGGTCTCCAGCGCGAATCCCTTCGCCAGAAAGAATGACCGTCTTTGGGTCGAAAATGTTGATGAGGTTTGCCAGCGCCACCCCGAGCGCGTGTCCGGCGCGAGTAAAGAGCGCGCGAATCGATTCTTCGCGGGCGGCGCGCTCGATCAAGGCCGTCATGGCATCTTCCACATGATGGCCGGGGTCGCGGCCCAGAGCCGCGCGCAGAATGCCATAATCTGATGCAATGGCTTCCAGGCATCCGCGTTTGCCGCAGTTGCACAGCGGAGCCTCATCGGAGAGGTCCATCGTGATATGCCCGAACTCCCCTGCGCCGCCAAGGGCGCCGCGATAGATTTCGCCTTTCAAGGAGATGCCCAGGCCAATACCACGTCCAATGGTCACAAGGGCAAAATCAGCGGCAGCGCGACCCACCCCAAAAAGTTGCTCCGCCACCGCCAGCGTGTTCACGTCGTTGTCCACCCGAACCGGCACGCGCAGCTTATACTCCAGTGCAGCCGCCAGCTCCACATCGCGCCAGTTCAAGATAGCAGAATAGCGACACACTCCTTTCTCTGAATCGATCAGGCCAGCCAGGCCAATGCCAACCCCCAGCACATTTTCCAGGGGAATCGCGTGCTCCTTGAGCACCTGCTCCACGATACTGGCAATCGCATTCACCCCTTGATAGGGCGCGCTGCCACTGGCAAAAGATGCTTCCTGCGCATAGACCACCGAGCACCCCAGATCACAGATTGCCAAAGTCATGCTGTCTTCACGCAACTTCACCCCCACCACGTAGCCAACCTGGGGATTGAAATGCAGCAAGATCGGTGGGCGCCCACCGCTCGACTCTTCCGAAGCCACCTCGGAAACCAGGCCAGC